>Ga0105046_10003849_pt1 | contig 23851 bp, 22 predicted proteins | sample MAT03_FD_78385 | JGI IMG/M metagenome (GOLD analysis project Ga0105046, IMG submission 78385) | Freshwater microbial communities from Lake Fryxell liftoff mats and glacier meltwater in Antarctica - MAT-03 (megahit assembly) | ecosystem: Environmental > Aquatic > Freshwater > Ice > Liftoff...
GACACTGAGGCGGCGCGTCGCCGCTTGCAACGCCTCGAACTGCCCGCCCCATTGCAGCCGAATTCCATCTGGAACCTGCGCCTGGCGCTGAACCGAAGCACGCGCCAGTTCAACGACGGTCCCCAGGTCCGAACCGCGAACATTAAATCCCACCATCAAGCGCCGCTGTCCACGGTCGTGGTTCACAAGCGCAGGGGTTGTGCGCCGATGCAGGGTAGCGACGCGCGCCAAGGGAACCGTACCACCGCTGGCGAGGGGCAATGCATGCGCACCAAGTTGATCGCTTCCAGGAGACTCGCCCAAGCGCAACCGGATCGGAATGCGGATGGGACCATCGTAAGCCGTTCCGACATCGACGCCCACGCCGGTCGCCTCGACAGCCTGCAAAATGTCGGCGTTTGACAGGCCGACGCCGCGGGCCTGCAACGAATTGGGCTGCACTTCGACGATGCCAACTTCCGGCGGCGAGATGACCAACGCATCGGCAACACCGGGCAACGCAACCACCGCGCGTACGATGGCTTCGCCCACCAAGCGCAATGCATTGAGGTCCTCACCCAATACAGCAACCGTCACGTCGGTGGGAGCCCCGCCCAGCAATTCGTTGAAGCGCATCTGAATGGGTTGGGTCAAGACGACCTCGACCCCGGCTTCGGTCTGTGCCAACGTGTTTCGATTTGCCGCAACAGTTCGTCTCGCGTTAGGCCGGGCCGCCACTCGGATTTCGGTTTCAAGCGCACGAACACGTCGGCTTGCTCGAAACCCATGATGTCGGTCGCGACCGAGGGACTGCCGATGCGCGAGTAGGCCGCCACCACTTCGGGTGCAAGAGCCTGCACGGTTCGCTCAAGATCGGAGGCCCGCAACACAGCCTCGGGCAAATCGATATCCGGTGTTCGAGTCGTCTGAATGACCAAATCGCCCTCGTCCATTTGGGGAACAAATGCCCTCCCCAAACGCGAAAATAGCACAACACCGGATCCCAGAATCAGCAACGCGGCCAGCGCGACCCAGGGGGCTCTGGCACGGACGGTAGTCAAAATCGGGGCGTAGGCTTTTTCCACCAAACGAAACACACGCGGCGATTCGACCGGCACATGGCGTGGTCGAAGCAACAATGCGGCCGCAGCGGGAATGAACGTCAGCGCCAAGATCAGAGAAACGCCCAGCGCAAACACCACCGTCAATGCCATGGGGCGAAACATTTTCCCGTCGACACCGGTGAGCGTTACGATCGGAACGTAAACCACCAGAATGATGAGCACGCCGAAGAACATCGGTCGTGCTACGCTTCCCGCGGCGTCGGCCATCGTATTGTGACGATCGGTGTCACTCCGATTTGCATGGAATGCGTGAAAGATTCGTTCGACCATGACGACTGCGCCGTCCACGACCAACCCGAAATCGATCGCGCCCAAACTCATCAAGTTGCCGGGAATGCCCACCACAACCATCGCGGCCGCGGCGCCCAGCATGGAAAGCGGTATCGCTGCGGCAACCAACAAACCCGCGCGCAAACTGCCCAGCGTCAACAGCAACACAAATGCCACCAGCGCGCCGCCCTCAAGCAGATTGAGTCCGACCGTACGCAACGTGTTCTTCACCAAAACCGAGCGGTCATAGACCACATCCAGTGCAACATCGACAGGCAACAGGCCGCGCAACTGTGGCATCCGATCATCAATCGCGGCCATCAATTCGAGCGCGTTGGCGTCTCGAAGCATTTGCACCATCAGATACACGGCCTCGCCTCGGCCAACGGCGGTGGCAGCACCCATCGCCGGCAGACGGCCTTCGCGAACGGCAGCGACATCGCCCACCCGAATCAAATGCGGTGTTTGCCCGGCTTCGTCCGCGCCTGCATTCAATACGATCGCCGCCAAATCGGCGGGACTTGTCGGTACCGAGGTGCCGCGCAACAACGTCCGAGCACCCCCGGGCGCCGCCAGCCCAGCGCCTGCCACCGATCCGGTCGCGCCCTGTAGAGCATCCGCCAGGGCCCGCAACGTCAACCGACGATTGGCAAGTTTATTGGCGTCAGCGACCACCTCAAACGTACGACGACCTCCCCCCCAAGCATTCACTTCGACGACGCCGGATATGGATCGCAACACGGGACCCAGGCGATATTCTGCCAGTTCGAGCAGTTCGGCCGGCGTCCGAGAGGGGCTCGTCAAGACGAACTGAAACACTTCACCAAGCCCGCCGCTCAAGGGTCCGAGCTCGGGGATGTCCACACCCCGTGGCAAGGCGCTGGTGACAATGGCTACCCGCTCTTGGACAACTTGACGCGCCCGATAGGGATCGATGCCGTCTTCGAAAACAACGGTGATCGATGAGATGCCATAGCGCGATAAACTCCGATGGGTTTCAATTCCGGGCAAACCGCCCAATGCAACCTCGATGGGACGGGTGACACGACGTTCGACTTCTTCGGGCACAAGACCCGGCGCACGGGTCAGCACAAGCACCTGGTTCGCCGTCACGTCGGGCAGTGCATCGAGCTTCAAGTGGAACACCGCAAACCCGGTCGCCACCATGAACACAACGGTCGCGATGACAACCGAAACTCGGTTTGTTATCGACCAACGTGCGATTTGGGCAATCATGCAGTGCCCTAAGGGGAAGGTGACCAACCCGGAGGAATCTCGCTTGCCACCGAATCGCCGACCGCAATCGTACTGCGAATCAATGCTTGTCCACCGGTCAATAGCACAATGCTGACCGCGATGGGTTCGCTTTCAGATCCCCTTTGTTTCAGCACAAAATCGCCCTTGGAAGTTCGGGCCACTGCCCGTGCCGGCACGCGCACCACGCCCGACTGACCTGGGAAGCGTACCGACAGAACACCGCGCGTCCCCGGCACCGGCAAAGGAAGACAGGTGGGCTTGAACCACGCCAATCGACTTCCGTCGGCTTCATCCACATCGGGCGCGGTCGACAGCAGCGCGACGGCACACGTGGCTCCGGCCGTGTCACGAAATGCGAAATGCGTATCTTTGTCCGGCATCATCGCGAGGCGAACCTCGATGCGACCGGGGGCCACGCCCACAACGTGTGCCAAAGGGGGACCTGTCGTGGAGACTTGCGCACCAACCAACGCGTTCATCGCGACCAACGTGCCTGCAACGGGGCTGCGCAAGATCACGCGCCCTTGTTGACTGACAATCGTTTCCGCATCGGACGGACGCATGCCCGCGCCTTCGAGGATTCCACGGGCCCGTTGTAACGCGGCATTTGCCTCTGATACGTCCACGTCAACCGCAGATTGTTCGTCGAGTCGAGCCAGACCCTCGGCAGCCAACGCGTCCAACTGCCGCTTGCGCTTGTCGTACGCTTTGGCCCGCGTCGTCGCAGCGATAAGTTCGCCCGCCGCGGTCACGAGTTCCGGCATCCGAACGGCGACCAACTTTTGCCCCGCCACCACCGAGTCGCCCGCTCGGGCGAAAACCGCCAACACACGGCTTGGGTATGCCGTTGAAAGTACCGCACTTGCTTGCGGATCGGGTCGAACCAATGCGGGAAACTCCAACCACGACGTATCATCGGGCGACAGTGCGGCAACCCAACGAACGGCGACGCTCGCACGGGCGGACTGAAGATTGGGCGGCGGTGCGATGGGATGTTCACCACCCTTGCATCCGAACCACAGAACCCACGCAATGACGATCCGCCCGCCTTTCATCGCATATCCTTTGAAGCGGAACCGTCTTCAATCGCGAGCAACAACAACCAAAGTTTGACCCGGGCCCATGCGTGTTGCGTCGATGCGCTGGTGTGTCGCAGTTCGGCCGCCAGCATCGTCTGTTGACTCCGCAAGGTATCCAGCACCGTGGCGCCTCCCAACTCGAACTGTTTTCGTCGGAGTGTCCAAACTTGTACTGCGGTTGGCAAGAGGCGGGTGGCAATCAAATCCGCGAGTTCGCCGCTATGTTCGACTTCATGAAAGGCCAAGGCAACGGCATTCTGCGCCGCAAGGGACGCGGTGACCGCGTGGCCGGCACCCTCAATCGCCGCCGCCTCCGTGGTCCCGCGATATCGCTCGCCTTTTTCAAACAACGGCGGTGTTGCTTGAACAATACCCGAAAGAATGAGGCCGCCGGGCGCATCGCGTTCGACGTTGACCCCGAAGGCAAAGGACCAACCGTATTGCGATTTCTGTTCAACCGCCTGCGCGCGGTTCGCCTGAGCCTGCATCAACGAGGCGCGCGCTTCTGGCAATGCTGCCGCCCGCTGCACATACCCATCGCGTGCCGCGTGGCCCGGCACTGGGGCAAGCGGCAATTCACCCACGGTTTCGATATGACCCGTCGGAGACCATCCCAACCGGCGCGACAACTCAAGACTCAAATCGTGGACGGTACCTTCGGTCTCCACCACTTGAATGGCGATCTCGGCCGTGCGCGCTTGCATTTCACGCACGTCGATTTCGATGGCAGCGCCCACCTGCCGCGTCCGCTCAATCCGTAGGCTCAGCGCTTCTGCGATGGACAGCATCCGATGCAACACTTCCAATTCACGTTGTGCCGTCGCGAGCTGCAACCACAAGTGCGCCACGTCCAACTTTTGTCCGAGGGCGATGGCTCGCGCCCGTGCGTCCAAAAGCGAATGCTCGTGCATCGCACTGCTTCGTCGCGCTTGTAGGTAGCCACCGCCCGTCCAGGGTTGCAAGATCTGCAACACGATCTCCGGTTCGCGGTTTTTCTCGGGTAATAGACGAGGCCCGGCCTGGAACTGAATCGTCGGGTTCTGGTTGACCCTGGCAATCTGCTGGTTCAGCTTGGCCTTGACAGCCGCCGCATCTCGAACGCTCCGGATGGCGACCCCCTCGGACGACAAGCCGAGCGCCTGATCGAAACTGAGAGTTGTTCTCGATTCGCTCGTCCCGGAGTGCTCCGCCGCAAACGCGACCAAGAACAACGCCGTGACGATGTGAACGATCATCCAGTACCGGTAGGTATTTAATGCAACCGGTGGCACGCGGCAAGGCCGAACAGCGGCAATCCGCTGCCCCTACGACGTCATGAAAGGCGTTGATGGCGCCTGGTGCCCAGCCAGATCAGGGGGGGCAGGGGCGGTTGCACACGATGATCCCGCCGGCACAGGTCATCGCGCCCGCATCGCACTTGGTGAATTTGCAATCTGCGGAGCCGGCGCACCGGACAAGGCACCGGGCGTTGTTCTCGCATTTTGTGGCGCAGCGGCCGGTGTTCTCGCAGTTGATGTCACACACCGACCGGTCCTGGCATAGGTTCATGGGTGCCAATTTCGATCCGCTGAGATCCGCAAAACAAACCGCATCGTCCTTGCAGATCACCTGTTCAACAAGATTCCGCCCCCGTGCATCAACCCGGCAATAGCTGGTTTTATTGCACTCGGACTTGCAGGGTTCACCACACTTGAGCGCGCACGGGCATCCGTCTTGGCATTTGCAATCCATCGTGGTGCAGTCGATGTTGCAGGTGGCTGCGCAACCGCCAATACAGAACGCCTCACATCCATTGATAACGTTACTGTCGATGTCCAGATGGCCGGGCTGGCAACTTGCAGTGGTGCAGGTCCCCGATGCACACGATGCGGTGCCGTTGCTTGAACTGCAGGTTACGCCACATCCACCGCAGTTCATCAGTGTATTCAGTTGGGTTTCGCATCCGTTGCTGGCAACGCGGTCGCAATCATTCCATCCGGGTACGCAACTGACGATTGAACAAAGACCATCTTGACAGGATGCCGTGGCCTGATTGGTATTGCATTCGTTACCGCAACGACCGCAGTTTCCCTCGTCGTTGTTTGCGTCTGTGCAAGACTCGCCACATCGGGTTTGGTTGCCGGTGCAACCATTGACGCAGGTGCCGGAATTCGTGTCACAAAAAGGGGTTTGGCCGCTGCAAGTGTTGCCGCATCTTCCGCAGTTCGCAATGGTTCCCAGGTTCGTGTCACATCCCGACGTGGATCCGTTGCAATCGTCGAAGCCAGGCTGGCAACTGGTTTGCTTGCAGGTCCCATCGCGCAGTCCGTCTGGGGTGCACGGCGCACCGGAATCCGTTTGATGGACGTCGGGAGCTGTGTCGGTCGGTGGTTTTTCCACACTGGAATTGTAAGCAGGGTTCGGCACATAACATCCAACCAACATGATTCCGAACACCGCGAAGGCGTGCCGCCGCACCCGGTTTGAGTTCCTTTCGACACGTGCTGAAACTTCCATGCTCCCCCTCCAACAGATCTCGGCAGAATATAGGCTGCTCTGGAGATCCGAGGGCAACCAGTTCTTGTTTGACTCGGCGCGCTGTTGATCTGGGTTTGGCACCGACAGCCCTCAACTTGGAAGCGGCCGGGAACTGTGGCAAAGGTGGGGCTCTCAACGATAACGGAGGCTCGTCATGTTCAAGAAGATTGCGATCGTATTGCTTGTGGCCGTGGGTGGATTCTTGGCGTTCGCGGCAACCCTCCCCGACACCTATCGCGTGGAACGCACAATGGCGATCGAAGCACCCGCCGCTGTGGTATTCGGCAACGTCGACAACTTCAAAACGTGGAGCGCGTGGTCGCCGTGGGACAAGATGGATCCCCATATGCAAAAGACCTTCTCCGGTCCCGACAAGGGCGTCGGCGCGGCGTACGCCTGGCAAGGCAACGAGAAGGTGGGAAAGGGCAGCATGACGATCACCGGGATCGAAGCGCCTTCGCGTGCCACCTACCGGCTGGAATTCTTGGAGCCCTTCGCGGCAGTGGCCACCACCAACTTCATCATCGCCGCACAGGGTGAAAAAAACAGCACAATCACGTGGGCCATGGATGGCGACAATAACTTCGTTGGCAAGATCTTCAGCGTTTTCATGAACATGGACAAGTCGATCGGCGGAGACTTCGAGCGCGGTCTGGCGGCCTTGAAGATCCTGGCAGAATCACAGGCCAAGACGCTGGCCGAAGAAGCCGCGGCTGCGAAGGCCAAGGCAGAATCCGACGCGGCAGCTACCGTCAAAGCCCAAGCAGAAGCCGACGCTGCAAAAGCTGCCGCCGAGGCCGAGGCGGCAGAAGCCGCCAAGGGCAAAGGCAAGGGCAAGCGCTAACAACACCGGCGCAAGCTGTGGCCAAAACGGTGAACGTCACCGCGGGGAGGAAGAAACGGCGCAATCGCTTCGGCCCCGCGCTGCACCGCCGCTGTATGCCTTCGACTTCACCATCGAAAAGCGCACGCCGAATGAACAGATCGCCTTTCTTCACCAGTACGGGTACGCGGGCATTGCGACGTCGACACCGGACGTCGGGCAGAACCGCGCCTTGGCCGAACCGCGCCTTGGCCGAAACGCAACTCGCCAAAAGCCGTGCCGTACGTTTGCTTACCAGTTTGTATTTCATGGACTTGGCGCAGCCTCTTGACCACGATGTCCTCGATCCGTTGATCGAACATTAGCGACCGCGGCGCGCCTGCCGGAACCGAATGTCGTTATCTCTCCGGGTTTGTTTCCAGCGAATCTCCTGCGAGCAATGATATCGGTGTGTGTTACGAACCTTCCCGATACACTTACGACAACGATTTCAACGCGGCGACGCCATCCGTCCCTGTACCCCGCTGCGCAGATCTCGCCTTCGGAGACACCAACGGCAACGGCCTATCCGATTACATCGAGTGGGGCTGCGGCCCGCAACCCTAGACAGCTCTGCACGGTTGACACGCGCAGCTTCGCCAGCTTGACGAACCGCAACAACCCCTAAACCGCCCCGTTCGTCTGCGATCGCTGCTTTCGCAGCGATCGGGTAGCATCGCCGACCATGCCGATGTCTCAAGGCCTCCATCTCATCCCGTCGGTTCAAGGCACGCTGGACAAACCCGGCATCGCAGTCGCTTTGGCGCTCTTTGGCGGCATCATGTCGGTTTCGATCGCGCGGCATGCCCGGCTGCCGAGCATCGTTCTGTTGCTCTTGGTGGGTGTGTTGATGGGTCCTGACGTGATGAACTGGGTTCGCCCGCAGGTCCTCGGTGGTGCGATGTCGATGTTGGTCGGATTTGCCGTGGCGATCATCCTGTTCGAGGGCGGCATGAGCCTCAACCTCAAGCGGTTGCGGACTGAAAGCCGCGCGATTCGGCAGCTGCTCACCATTGGGTCCGTGGTCACGCTTGTGGGTGCAACGGGGTTTTGCTGGCTTTTCCTTCGCTGGCCGCTGCGGCTTTGCATCCTGTTTGGAACCTTGGTGATCGTCACTGGTCCAACGGTCATACAGCCTCTATTGCGTCGGTTGCGGGTCGAGCGAACCGTCAGCACAGTGCTAGAAGCAGAGGGCGTGTTGATTGACGCCATCGGCGCCATCGTTGCGGCGGTGGCGCTGGAAGTGGCGTTGTCTCCATCGGGCGTTGTTGCCGCCAAAGGTCTGCTCGCCATCGTCATGCGTCTAGGCCTTGGCGTGCTGTTTGGACTCGCGTCTGGTTATGTTTTGGCGCTCTTGCTCCGGGTACGGGGCGTGGTTCCAGAAGGCCTCGAAAATGTCTTTGTTCTTTGTTTCGTCGTCATGCTGTTCCAGGTATCGAACGCCATCCTCGGAGAAAGCGGCATCGCTGTCGTAACCACGGCGGGATTGGTCGTGGGTAACTCGAAAACCTACGTCCGGCGCGAGCTTATCGAATTCAAAGAGCAGCTTACCGTCATGTTTATCGGGATGTTATTCGTATTACTGGCGGCCGACGTACGCATTGCTGAGGTGCGAGCGCTGGGATGGCCGGCCATCGGCGTTGTATGCGCGCTGATGTTCATTGTGCGACCACTCAATGTATGGGCGGGGACGTGGCGTACGACGCTGACGTGGCGACAAAAAGCGTTTATCGGATGGATTGGGCCACGCGGCATTGTGGCCGCCGCGGTGGCGGCATTTTTTGTTCGCGACCTTGAAGCGCACGGTGTCGCCGGTGCCAAACCCTTGCAGGCGTTGGTGTTCACCGTCATTGCCATCACCGTCCTTTGGGCGGGGCTCACGGGTGGCATCGCGGCGCGTGTGCTGCGAATGCGCCGACCTGCCAACACCGGGTACGCGATCCTTGGAACCCACGAATTGGCCCGTTTGACCGCGAAGCTTCTCCGAGACGGAGGCCAAGACGTTGTCTTGATCGACAAAGACGCCGACCTCTGCACGGCTGCACAAAATGAAGGTTTGCGCGTCGTATTTGGCGACGCATTGGATGAGAGTGTCTGGATTCGCGCCGGCATTGATTCCCGCGCCGGCATCATCGCGTTCACCGGCAACGACGAAATGAACGCACTTTTTCTCGCCCGAATTCGCTTGGAGACGAAGCTTGGCAACCTGCTGTCGGCGGTCCGCTCCGAAGATAGCGTGAAGCGCATTCTTGAACCGTTTCAAGGCAAGTTGCTCTTCGCCGCACCCATCGACGTGGACCAGTGGTCTGCCCGCATTCGCAAAGGGGCCATGCGCACGGCCTGTTACCGCGTGCTGCCACGACCACGTGGCACGACCCCGCGATCCAGCAAGAACGAGCCGCACCGTGAGAGCACCATTGGTCCCACCCCTGAAATACCCCCACAGGGACTCTATGTTGCGCTTATCCGAAAACGCGATGAAGTCGCGACCCCGATGGCTGCGCAGAACGGACTGCGGGAAAACGATGAGATCACGGTCCTCGTCAACACGGATCGCGAACAAGAAGCGTTGTCTTGGATCGAGCGACAAAACTGGCGTGCGATTGCGTCTGACGAACCTGCCGCCGGGTAGAACGCTCGCGCAGCTGCGAACCTGCACCCACCTGAAGCCCTGTTCCGTTGCAGTCTCGACGAAAAATCTAAAACCTGGCCCAGGTTTGGCCGATGATTTCCGGCGCGATCATCATTTTTGAGTTGCGCAACGAACAAGGACTTCTAAGATGCGCAACTTCAAGTTAGTCATGACCCATACCCACAATAAGACGATTCTCGCGGCGGCCCTATTTTTGACTGTCCTCTCGTGCCAAACGAAAGACAACGTGGATGTCTGTGATCCCAATGTCAAGGACGACTGTCCAACGGGCCAGATCTGCGACACCGTTTATGCCAACGAAACCTTTTTGACCTGCATCCCGGATGTTTCGACGGGCGGGAACGCCGATGCCGGTGTGGATGCCGACGGCTTGAAGACCCCGGATGCCAACGGCTTGAAGACCCCGATGGACGCGGAGGTCGGCAGTCCCGAAATCGATGTGCTGCCTCCGGAATGCCTCGACAACGGCGCATGCACAGGAAAAGCCGGGCGCCCAATTTGTAACACAACCACCGGAATGTGCGTCAAATGCATGGGCACAACCGATTGTGCCCCGTTTGCGCCCGATCGCGCCCAATGCGCAATGGATACTGGTGAGTGCGTCGAATGCACAAGCCACGCGAACTGCGCAGGCAAAACCGGACGACCCATCTGCGATTCAGCAACCAAGACCTGCGTCAAGTGCACAGACTCGGCCCAATGCGGCATGGCCGAGCCCACCGAACCCGTATGCGAACCGACATCGGGCGAGTGTGTCGAATGCACCGGCCATGTAAGTTGCAAAGGCAAACCCGGCAAACCGATTTGCAGCGGCGTCAGTTTGTCGTGTGTTCGATGCGGCGGGAATTCGGACTGTCTCGCGGCCACGCCTGCCACGCCCATCTGCCTCCAGGGTTCGGGTGAATGCGCCGAGTGTAATGCCGATACCGATTGCAGCGCTCCAACAAAGCCCCTGTGCTCGGCCGCTGGCGTCTGCGTGGCCTGCGATCAGGCTGGCGCCAAGACCTGTGGCGGCAAACCCAATACGCCGCCCGTATGCGACGCGAGCACCGGTCGCTGCGAACAGTGTCTGATGCATGCCGATTGCACCAACCCGACCACGCCCATGTGTAGCAACAAGGTTTGCGTGGCATGTAAGGGTGATTCGGAATGTGTCGGTCGAAACGGAGCGGACCCGGGCATTTGTCTGGCGAACGGAGCCTGTGCGACGGACCAGAACGTATTCTATGTGAGAGAGCCCAATTGTACATCGACGCCCGGTGCGGGCGGGACCAAAGCCGTACCGTACTGCACCCCTCAACTCGCGGTTACCGACGCGACGGCTGACCGCAATACAATTGTGATTCGAGGCTCGACCATCGAAGGATTCGAGTATTCGGGATTGCCTTCAACGTTGAACATCGTCGGGCAGTTTGGCGGCGTGATTAGAGGGTCCACTGTTCACACGGGCGGAACCCTCAAGATTCGGAATCTGACGATCGAAGATTCGGGCCAAACGGGGGTGCTTTCGATGGGAGTCCATTCTGTTGGCGCGGGAACCCTCTTCTTGGACGGAGTCACCGTGAATGGCCATGATTCCGGGGGAATCCTAATCGAATCCAGCGGCAATGACGCACCTTCCTTTGATATTCGTAACACGATTGTCTCGCGGAATGGTCAGTACCGCAACGGCGGAATCAGAATTGTAACGGTAGGCGCGACAGGGGTTCATCGTTTGACCCACGTCACCATCGCTGAAAACTATGGAACCGGTGTGTTTTGCGAAAAGGCCATCGAGTCTTCAGGCGTAATGTTCTCGAAAAGTGTTTTCTTGGATGGGACCGCGAACGCCTCGCCTGCCTGCGTACTCACCAACTGCTGCACAGACGGCGATACCCAACTGACCGCCGACTTCCGGCTCAACGCGAATTCCCCGTGCATCGACAAGCTCCCCGTCAACCAGTCGGTCCTCTGGGACATCGATGGCCAGACGCGTCCGCAAGGTGCTGCTGCGGATTGCGGCGCAGACGAGTTCGTTCCCTGAAAAATGGGGTTTACGTTGGGCGCCCGGGCCATGCGCTATTTCCGAACAAATTGACACCGTCGTGTATCGTGGGTTACAACCGCCGCTGAAAACGGAGGATCCGAATGATTTCCAGCGAGACCAAACTTGTAACGGCGATGTTGGTGGTTTTTACGATCGTCGGCGTCGCGGCATGCGACAACAGCGATGACAAGAACAGCAACCCAGGGACTGGCGGCGCAACAGGCACGGTTGGTTCCGGGGGAACATCGGCAACGGGCGGCACCTCGGGAGCTGCTGATCTTTCAGGATTTGTCGGTGGATGGCAGTACGTGGCAGGCACCTTCAATCTAAGCTGCCCGTCTGTGGACCTGAACGAAACCGGGCAATTGACTGGCGACAAGTTCACAATTGCGAAAGGTGTTGACGCCCCTCTGGTCCTTTCGGAGTCAGATTCCAAGTGCGTTTGGAAATACTCAAGCACTGGCACTGTCATGACGCTGCTGCCGAATCAGATGTGCATGGACAAGTTCGTGGACGAGGATCTCGGCACTGTTGACATGACCATCACTCCCGTTGCGGCAACGATGACGGTCACCGGAACGACTGCGACCATCGCGTTCTCCGCAAACTACGCCATGAACATCGGCGGATCGATCGTTAACTGCTCCGCAACATCCAGCGGCAACGGGTCGAAGATCTCGAACTAACAACGTCCCTTCGTGAAGGCTGCATCACCGCGACGGTGGTGAGCATGTAGCGTCACAACGCTTGGCCTTTGACGTTCACGGTCTTCGACGGTGACAAAGTGATGCTGCAATCGAAGCGCATCACGTGCTGGGTTGGAGAATACGCAACCGTTGCACGTGGATGCGGAATACCGCGCACAATATTCGTCCGTTCTTGAGGCCTTGTGGTTGTCGAGTGGCCCCAGTTGCTGGAAAACCAGGGGATTTGGCCGTGGTTTGCCCAAACTGGGGCGTTTGGCACACATCGTGCTTGGAGCGCCCGTGCTCTCATAAACCTGGAGAAAAACCATGACATCAGCAATTCACACCCTCGTCGCGTCGCCTTCATTTGCCGCTCTTTTGTTGACCATCGATGCCGCAAAGGCGGATCAGATCAAGAGGTCAGGCAAGTAGGCGAGTAGGCGCGTCTACCGTTCGGTCATTGTCCCTTTTCGAGGAGTTACCGGTGAGAAGACTCTGGATCCTGTTGATTGGTGTATGCGTGTTCTCGTTCGCGATTTTGGGTTGGGTCGGGACCGAGGTGTTTCGACAAGCTCCACCGATACCTCTTGAGGTCGTTTCGACTGAAGGGGCTGTATTGATCGCAGCCGAACAGATTTCAGATGGCCAGAACGTCTGGCAGTCAATGGGTGGAATGCAGGTCGGCTCAATCTGGGGACACGGCTCGTACGTCGCTCCGGATTGGACGGCAGACTATCTACATCGAGAATGCGTATTTATCTTGAACGCCTGGGCGAGAGCCGAGTTCAGCCGCGAATACGAAAAGTTGGGAAGCGAACAACAGGCTTCGCTTCGGCAGCGGCTGCAAGATCTCATGCGCAAGAACTCTTACGATGAGGCGACGAACCGTATCACGGTTGACCCGATCCGTTCGCGGGCCTTTGAGAGCAATCTCAAACACTATTCTGAGGTATTCACAAACGGCAACAAAGACTATGCGATTCAGCGTGGAGCCCAGGCCGATCCGGTAAAGCTTCGGCAACTCACCTCCTTTTTCTTTTGGACCGCTTGGGCGTCTGCCGCGAACCGGCCGAGCAATACGATCTCGTATACAAGTAATTTTCCGCCGGAGCCGCTGGTCGGCAACGTACCCACGAGCTCAGCCATTGTTTGGACCGGAGTCAGCGTCATCCTTTTGATCGCAAGCATCGGGGCCATGGTCTGGTTTTTCGCCGGATGGCGTCGCGAGTCGAACTCCAGTGATACGCCCAGTTCAGACCCGCTGATCGGCGAGACGCTCACGCCCTCGCAGAAGGCGACGGTCAAATACTTTTTCGTCGTGTCGCTGCTGTTTCTCCTGCAGATCGTAATGGGAATGATCACCGCGCATTATGGTGTGGAGGGCGGAGGATTTTACGGGATACCGCTTCAGGACTACCTTCCCTATGTCGTCACGCGAACCTGGCACACGCAGCTCGGAATTTTTTGGATCGCCACGGCGTGGCTGGCGGCTGGGTTGTTCATTTCACCCTACATCTGTGGAAGGGAGCCGACTCATCAGAAACTTGGCGTCGATGTCCTCTTTGTCGCATTGCTGATCGTCGTGCTCGGTTCAATGGGCGGGCAGTGGATGAGTGTGATGCACAAGCTCGGCAAGGGCGACCTCTGGTTCTGGCTTGGTCACCAGGGCTACGAGTATGTTGATCTCGGCCGAGTTTGGCAGGCGGCCTTGTTTGTCGGTCTGCTGTTGTGGCTATTTCTTATCGGCAGGTCGGCAATTCCGGCGTTGCGGCGAGGGGCTGAAAGCAAGTCGCTGGTCATGCTGTTTTTGGTGACTACCGCCGGCATCGCGCTTTTTTACGCGCCCGGGTTGTTTTGGGGAATGCGCACGAATCTAACGGTCGTCGAGTATTGGCGTTGGTGGGTGGTGCATCTGTGGGTCGAAGGATTCTTCGAGGTATTCGCGACCGTTGTGATTGCGTATCTATTTGCCCGCCTGAAGGTAATCCAAGCTGAGCATGCGGCCAGGGCCTCATTGCTGTCGGGTGCGATCTACCTGAGCGGAGGCATCATCGGCACTTTGCATCACCTTTATTTCGCGGGTACGCCGACGGTCGCATTGGCATTTGGGTCGGTGTTCAGCGCACTTGAGATCGTGCCATTGGTTTTTGTGGGTTACGAGGCATTTGAGAACATTCGCCATTCCAAAGCCAGGCCATGGCTTTCGCAATACAAATGGATCGTCTATTTCTTCGTCGCCGTGGCGTTTTGGAATCTGTTAGGTGCGGGCGTGTTCGGATTCATGATCAATCCGCCGATCGCTTTGTACTATATGCAAGGCCTGAACACGACGGCGGTTCATGCGCACGGTGCGCTCTACGGCGTTTACGGTACGCTCGGTTTGGCGCTTCTGTTGTTTTGCATGAGAGCGATGCAGCCTGAGCGTATCTGGAACACCAAGCTGCTGGCGTTCGCTTTTTGGACCATCAATGTCGGCATGCTCATGGAGATTTTTCTTAGCTTGCTTCCAATCGGTTTACTTCAAACGTATCAATCGGTATCCGTAGGTTACTGGTCGGCAAGAAGCCCTGAGTTTATGCAGACCGGCCTGATGCAATCGCTCAGATGGATGCGACTCTTCGGTGACACCATTTTTGCGATCGGAGCCGGGGCATTTGTTTGGTTTGCGCTAGGTCTGATGGTTACCAAGGGCCCGCAGTTACCGCGAAGCCCGCATCGGGTTGGGGCCGGGTGAAAAGATAAACGGATACCTGACGACCACGTGCCCATCGGAACCGGGATCAGGAAACGTTGCCTTGCTCAACACCTGCAAAAAGCAGAGCTCTGTAAGCGGATGGGGCGGCAACGCACCACCGCCGGCCTCTGCGTTGTCTGAATCTGGCGGAACGATGGTCGCATCCGTGACCGTCCCGACTCCACTTTTGCTGCCAATGGTGAAAGCCACGAGCACGCGGCCACTGGCACCTGGCTGTTCCTCCAAGAGCTTCTCGTAGCATCCCGCGATGTCCCCGATGAGGGACTTCATGATCGTTGCAATGGCATCGGCGGCGATCGGTTTCAGTTCAGACGAAGGGCTGCCATCGGCGAACGATGGGCCTATCGCCTCCGGTGCATCGGGGTGGCCCTGTTTGAACATCGGTAGTCCTGCTTGCAGCGTGTTGGGCTGAAGGCGCGAGCGCAAGGGTTCTTCGGGTGGTACCCCAGCCGGAAATACGTTGGCTATCTGCTTAGGTGTTACGGTTGGCGTAGACACGGTGTGGCGGTTTCCCTCTTCAGCCGAGGACTGTACGTCCGAGGACGGCCCGCCCGCGATCTCGACGATCGCGATGGCGGCGAATACCGCGCACACGGCGGCCACTGCGAGTTTGGTTTTGTTGATGACCATGACAATTCCTTTTCCTTTCGCCCAGGCGGGTGCGAACGCCGGGCGCCGCAGCGCGACCCACGGTGCCAATGCTTTTGCCGTGCGGCGCCGTTTCAACCTTTCTTGCTGCCGGTCGATTCGTGCGACAAAACCGCGCATGCGTCGTAGGCCCTCGTTAATGCGCCATCGGACGGTTCCGGCCGGCACACCCAAAGCGGCTGCAATGTCTTTGGGGTCTTGTTCGTCGAGATAGCGCTGAAGAACCACTGTTCGATATGGCTCTTCAAGCGCCAACACAGCATGCGCCAGCAGGTCGAGGGCTTCCGCGCGCTCAAGTTCGGCGTCCATCGACGCCGGCCGATGCCCGGACGGTGGAAAATTTTCCAGCTCGTTCGGCTCCATCAACACCTCTTTGCGCCGCTGTCGCGCGGTCATGGCGGCGAGGTTTTTCAGAACTCGCGCCAACCAGGGGCGCGCCGGTCGTTCAGGGTCCGGGGGTGACCGCAATGCCGCTAGCCACGTGTCTTGGACCAGATCGTCGGCGTCTTGGGTGGCCAGACGACGCGCGAGGCGGGAGATCCACATGCGGTCCCCTAGCAATCTTGCAACGTCATTGATCTTGCTCTCGCTTGCCATGCTCCCTCCTCTGTCAATATGCGCGAGCAGCCTTGGCGTTTGCTTTTATTGCGTGATCCGGGACGGCTATCGTCGCCGGTCATCATCAGTTTGACTCCAGCCGTGCCGATCAAGCGGACACACCAGTCCTTGGCGCTATCGATCGCCATCCACCGCGATCAACCAGAGCGAGGTGGCAATCTCCGCACTGGGATTGCGCTTTCCAAGCTTGAGCTTGGACAAGTATCCTGGCGAGACCCCGAGCGCGCGCTCAACCCGCGTCTGGCTGCCCGCGGCTTTGAGGACAATCTCCAGCGCCTCGTCCAGTCGTTGGCGGACGCGCTCCTGGTAGGACGCCTCCAGCCCGTCGTCCAGCGCGCGAGCGGTCGCGGCGTCGATCCACTCCGCGCCGCAGTTCCCGCACGTTGGGATCTCCAGGCTAGCCGGTACCGACAACTCCGTGTTCCGGTACGGCGCGGTTCGACCGGCCTTGGCGACCTTCGTGACCTCGCGCGCCCCGCACTGCGCACAACGCTTCTTTGATTGTTCCTTGGTCGTACTCATGGCTTTAACTCCCCACTGTTCGTTCGGAGCGGCCGTTCCAACGGCGATCGTCGCCAGTCATCGGCAGCCTGACCGCCGGCGCGCCTTGGGATCCGTGCTGCGCTAGAACTGGGTTCCTTCGGCGACCAGCAAATAGCCGCGGTTCTCCGCCACGTCCTTGCTGCGCATCGCCTTGCCCAGCAGGCCTGCGGGCACCCAGACCCAGCCCGCTTGATTGGGATTCACGTCCATCACCAGGAACGAATCGCTTTTTTGATCGTAGGCGCCGAGCGGCGACATGTGGCCTGAGCGGCCCTGGCCGGTCTCGACGCGCGAGTAGTTGATGATCACGTAGTCGCCTGGGGTTGCCAGGTTGCGTATCAGCTCTTGCCGCATCTGCTTGTCGGTAACCGTGTCATCCGCGATTCGCAGCTCGGATTTCAGACCGTGATTAAGCAACACGTTGTGCAACTCGCGCAGTTCGATGCCGGGGCTGGGCCGCGTTCCGGGCGTGCGTGGCGTGCCGAAGAACTGATCGCGCGTTTTCACCTTTTCCATGTGTGCGTCGAAAAAGGTGTTCTGCGTGTAACGTTTGAACACGGGATCCAGCCCCGGTGGCAGGCGCTTGACGTACGCCTCCGGAAACATCGTTTCGTCGCGTGGCCGGGGCGCCTTGGCGTTGTCGAGGCGCAGCGCGTTCAGGACGATGGTGGCTGTCGCCGGTCCGCAATAGCCGAGGTTGTGCTGGCTTTCGAATTGATTGGCCAGCTTGAAGAAATCCGCGTTGTGTTTCGAGCGTGCAAAACGCTTGTTTGATTCAGGCGACGCCCAGGCCACCAACTGGCGCGCGGCGTCCGCCATGGCCGCCACCTCGGCCTCGGACGGCGGTGGAGGGGAGGCGGGGGGCGGGCCCGCCACAACGGGACTGGCGAGCAAGAACGAGGCGATCGCGAACAACGTGTTCACGCCGCGCATGATAGAACGGATTTATCCGTTTCGCTGGCAGGGAGTTTTCGATAATTCAAATGCAATGGAAAATGCGATTGACCAAGTTCTGCCTGTTTGTTGTGCTACTTTTCCTATGGTCGGTTGTATTCAAACCATTGCGGACGGTGCTACCCGTGTTGACGGATTTGTCCGCACGGCGAACGGAGAGCCCATCAGCGGCGCCGTCTTTACGTTTACCGGTGAGCAATTTCTATCTCCTCGAACTGAGCGGTCAAATCCTCTGAGCGAGGATGGAGCGTTTGACGTTGTCGTTATCGATCGCCCAGACATCGGTGTGCTGAGCAATCTGGCAACGACCCGATTTGGTGCAGGACACCGACGCTTGGCGTGGACCCGACGTTCCCGATTGTTCAAGTGGGATGAAAAGTTATTCGAGGTTCACCCTTCATGGCGATATCGCGCAACGTCTTGTTCATTGGTATCGGCGAGCGGCAACGCCAGTGGCGCGATATCCGGGGCAACCCATGCAACACGAGCCGACTCGGACATGAGCAAAGCGCGAGACCAGAATCGCAGGAGAAAAGACCGTTCCGGAAGCGGTCCAGCAACGAGTTGGTTCACTCGCTTATCAAGAGGAATACTGGGCTCGAAGGCCACAAGGAAATCTTGGATTAGCCGCGCGCAGGCAACCGTGATCGTCTCGTGGTACCCGGTGGTCGTCGTGTTCGGGGTTCCGTGACGGTCATTCAGTTGGTGAATTCCAATTCGCAATCTCTTGATCGCCTCTGAACTTGCTCCGGTTTGGTGGACGGTTTACTCCAGCTTAAAGATGAAAAGGCTGTTCGGCCGCGCATTGCCCGCCGTGGGGGGGAAAGTTGTCATAAGGTTTATTATCGGACAGGAATCTGGGACCCGAGGGTATCGTGATCGACAGTGTACCGCTCTTATGTTTCCTATGCTCAGCCGGTGGCCACTGATAGCGGCGATGGGCGATTGCTGCCAAGGCGTCGGCAATAGAGGGTTCCTATTCGGCCGCATTTGTGAAAAAAGCATGGGCCATGGCTTTTCCCGATCGGCGTTTTGCTGGCATTGATTTTGGCACCACCAACACGGCTGTCGGCGTTCTGGGTGCAGGCGGTATCATGCTGGCGCCGTTGCCTGGCCCCGACGGCACATCGGTTTCCACCTGGCGAAGCGTGTTGTTTTTTGAAGAAGGGGAAGTGCCCAGTGCTGGCGCGCCGGCCATTGAACGGTTCTTGTTGTCGGGTGGCGATGGCCGTCTGGTGCAATCCATCAAGTCGCATCTGGCCAGTGATGCGTTTAAGCGCACCTTTATCCTGGGCCGTCCCTACTTCTTGGAATCGCTGATCGCACTGTACCTTGGGCAGGTCGGCGAGGCTGCCCGGCTGCCGCCTGGAACCAAGTTGGTGGTCGGACGGCCAGTGCGTTACTGGGGCGCGCAAAGCGACGCGGACGAGGCGCTGGCGCTTGAGCGCATGCGCAAAGCAGTGGAGGAAGCCGGCTATGGTGAATCCGTATTCGAATACGAGCCTGTGGCTGCGGCACTTCGTTATGCCTCGGGGTTGGATCATGAGGAACTGATCTTGGTGGCCGATTTCGGTGGTGGCACCAGCGACTTCTCCTTGGTCCGGGTTGGGCAAAAAGTAGCACTGGAGGATGCCAGCGCGATTCTCGCAACCTGGGGCGTAGGTATCGGGGGTGACAGCTTTGATGCACGGGTTATCGACGCTGCCGTTGCACCCGAGTTGGGTCAGGGCAGTCACTACGCCGACGGCTTTGGTCGTATCACACCGGTGCCAACCGCGTTGTTTGGCAAACTGCGCCGCTGGCACTATCTGTCGTTCTTAAAAGAGCCGCGCACCCTAGATTTGCTTGAGACCATCTTGAATGGCACGGATGTGCCGGAGAAAATTGGTCGCATGATCAGCCTGGTGCAGGACGAATTGGGGTTGCGGCTGCATCGGGCGGTGGAACAGGCGAAGGTGGCGTTGTCGTCATTAGACCAATGCCAGTTTGAATTTCCCGATGTGGATCTGCAGGTCCCGGTGCAACGAAACGATTTCGAGACATGGATCGTCGAGGAGCTGGACGCGATGCTGGCCCAGGCCGGCGTGTCGGTAGGTGACGTCGATGCAGTTTTTGCCACCGGCGGATCGTCCCTAGTCCCTGTGGTACGACAACGTTTGACATGTCGCTTTGGTGCCGACAAACTGCGCGGTGGCGACGAGTTAACCTCAGTGGCGTGGGGCCTGGCCGCCCGTGCTCAGCAGCTGTTTGGTTGACCGTAGGTGCTGAGCCCGACCGGTCCGAAGCGCCATTTACCGACAGCACATGCGGTGACCTAGGGCTCGGTCTGCAACGGCGTCAGCTGGGCGGATAGCAACTGGGCTTGTCCACCAATGTGATAGGCGGACATCCCGGTGTCGGCGGCTCCAGGCAGTACGATTGCTGCAAGATAGACTTGGCCGTCGTTGGCAAAAACCTCGATCGATGACCGGTCGATGACGATGTGTAGTTTGACGTGGCCGTCCGTTTTAAAATGCGCAGTCAGCGGCAGTGCAAATGCTTCATGAAATCCGGTGGTGCCGGATTGGCTGCGATCGATGAACAGGGTTTGTTCGGCGGGGCGATAGCCTACGACGGTTGCGTGACTGGCGCCCTCACGCACGCGAATGCCGACTTCGCGCGCTGATCCAACGTCGAATTCCACCACCAGCTCGGCGGTATCACCCGTGAATGCCGACAGCGGATTGGTTGCGCCGTTTAGATCAAGGTGTGTCGCACGTTGCGGGGAGGCGCGCAGTGTTGCCAATTCTTCGGGCGGTTGTTGCACCATGCGCACACCGTCGGCCGTGTTCTCTAATCGCAACACGCGCGGCAAGGACAGCGCCCCTTGCCAGGGTGCGGTTGGGATCTTGTTGGCGTATCCCCAATGGCTCATCCATCCGATGGCGACGCGCCGCCCATCCGATTCCGGTACGTCGGACCATGTCACCGTGGCGTAGCTGTCGCCAAACGCACTGGACAATCGGTTATCCATACCGTGTTGCGCAGTGAAGGTGTGTCCGTCAAATGTGCCGATGAAGTAGCGCTCTTCACAGGTGCTGAATATCCGCTTGTCACTAAAGTTGTCTTGCGATACCGAGCTGGCCATCAACACCCACTTGGTGACGGTGGCGTCACCCTCTTGGTAGCTCAGCGCAAATAAGTCGGGGCATTCCCATGCCACCCGATCGTCGACCATGCCTTCGCCAAACGTACTTTCTAGTTGCCACGTTTTTAGATCGGGCGCGCTGTAGATGCGCATGGCGTAGCCAATTGATACGATGGCAATCCAGCGCTTAGTTGGTGCATGCCAGAAAACCTTGGGATCGCGAAAGTCGGGTAGGACCTCGTCGCGTAGCACAGGGTTACTGTCAAGCTTGCGCCACTGTCCGGCACCGTCCGCGCTGTAGGCCAACCCGACGGTTTGTAGTTTTGTGGTGGCCTCGAGTGGCCCCCAGTTGGTGTAGGCCGCGACCAAACCGGGGCCGCTGGGAAACAAGCCGCTGCTGTTGTGCCAATCGACCACGGCGCTGCCCGACCACATGCCGCCTTTGTCATCGGCCAACAACATCGGCGCTTGCTGCTGCCAGTGGAACAGATCGGTGCTGACGGCATGACCCCAGTTGCGTGGCCAATCCGCCTGATAGCCGAGGTGCCACTGCCCTTTGAAATACACCAGGCCATTGGGATCGTTGATCCAGCCTTCCTGCGCGGTGAAGTGAAAGGCAGGCCGATGCGTGTCGGCTGCCGGTGCGGGCGCATTAGGGACCGTCGCTGTGCGGCAGCTGACTGCAAGGACAACCGATGCGCAGATGATCTTCGGCAACATGGAACGACATTACCGGAAGCGTGGCCCGCGACATACGTAAACGCTCGGCCACCACAACCCGGCGCACACCCGCTAGAAGTAGAAACCGAAATCGTCGACGGTCAGCCGGCAGTCTTCATCAGGTGGTCAGTCCGGGTCCTTTGTCTCTGCAAGTGCCGCCTCGGTGGCATCCAGAATATCTGCCGCTTGCCAGTTGGGCATGTCTGCGATCAAGCCGGACAACAGGGCGTCAAAGTGTTCCGTGGCGGCTTGCCGTTTGTCAGGATGAGATACGCCGTCGGCGGTGGCGCGCCAGTGCGGCGATTGCGCCAACCCCGCCGTGGGGGGGGAAAGTTGTCATAAGGTTTATTATCGGACAGGAATCCGGGACCCGAGGGTATCGTGATCGACAGTGTACCGCTCTTATGTTTCCTATGCTCAGCCAGAGTTTCACGGTGGTCGAGTTCACTACGCCTGCCGAGGGCTTAGCGTCGCCTGTATTTCGAAACAACGCGGGCTTTGTCGGTGGCGGCCGGACGGCTGGCGGTGTGCGGGAGTTTGTTCTGCCAAATGGACCGTTGCCCGCTGGAGCAACTGTGCGGAGGGTTGGTCCATGATTCGGCCCGATGAAACGGTGATTCAGGGTGCGTGGATCGATCGCAGGGGGCGAGTCGAGGCAGACCAGAGCTGCGGAAGAATCGATCAATTGGTTCAGGCATATCTGAAGGAGATGGGGCGTGACGGCAGTGGCTGGGACGTTCTCTACGTCGATCCAGCTGATGGAAGATACTGGGAATTGATCTATCCCGAGTCGCAACTCCAAGGAGGTGGACCACCACTGCTCAGACACCTAACCGCCGCTGAAGCCAGGCGGAAGTACACCGTTCCTTGAGGGATGACTTCGGTGCAGTCGACTGATCCAAAGCGGACTCTCAGGCGGGCCATTTCGGTTATTGCTTATTGGCTGGGGCTGGCGGCGATCGTCACATGTATGCCTACGGCGGCCTTCGCGAGTTCGAATGACCTGGCTGCACCGTCAGCGGCATCGGAGATCGTAGTCGAACCACCATACGACTACGATTCACCTTCCGTTCTTTTAGTAGGCGACGGAAGAACGATCAGCCGGAGTGGCGATCGTGGGCACCAGATCGAGGGCCGCACTAGCGAACCCGTCCAACTCCAAGCCACAAGAGGTGCTGAAGGTGCCTTCAGTCGAATCGTGGGCTTTACCGAGCGGAATCTGCAGAAGGGCTTCCAGAAGCATGGCGCCGACTTCGGGTTAAAGGGCAACTGGAACCCAGGTCGAGCCGGCGACTTCAGCCGGGCGGTCAATCAACACATCAATGATCCCGCCGTTCGAGCAATCACGGGTACCTACCGGGGCAACCCGGTCACGCATTTCGTCAATCCAGGGACGGGGTTGAACGTGATCCGGACCGGGCGGGACTATGTGAGCGGCTGGCGGCTTGGCGCGGAGCAACTAGAAGGCGTTCTTACGACCGGGAGGCTCTTTTGATGAAGAAGCCAGACGTTACGCTGTCCTTGACGCGCGACCAGGCGCTCGTGTTGTTTGAGTGGCTGACCCGCGAGGACGAGAAGGGCGCGATTCCCGTCTCTCACCCGGCGGAACAGCGGGTGTTCTGGGATCTCGAATCGATGCTGGAGTCAGCCCTCGCCGAACCGTTCGCATCCAACTACGATGAGATCCTGGCCGCCGCACGTTCTCGCCTGACCAATGAAGAAGGGTGATGCGATGGCCGTGAAGGCACGTCGTCCTGCACCGGGACTCATCCATCATTCCGACAGGGGCGTTCAGTACGCCAGTCGCGATTACCAAGACGCGCTCAACGCCATTCAAGCCGTTTGCAGCATGAGCAGGAAAGGTGATTGCTGGAATAACGCCGTTGCCGAGAGTTTCTTTTCGACAATCAAAAACGAACTCGTCCACGACGTGGAATTCGCAACACGCGATCAGGCTCGCGCCGTGATCATCGACTACATCGAGGCCTTCTACAATCGCCAACGGCTCCACTCGTCGATCGGCTTTGTCAGTC
>Ga0105046_10003850_pt1 | contig 23846 bp, 17 predicted proteins | sample MAT03_FD_78385 | JGI IMG/M metagenome (GOLD analysis project Ga0105046, IMG submission 78385) | Freshwater microbial communities from Lake Fryxell liftoff mats and glacier meltwater in Antarctica - MAT-03 (megahit assembly) | ecosystem: Environmental > Aquatic > Freshwater > Ice > Liftoff...
AACGGTTTAAACATTTGCATGGAAAAAAAATAATTGTTCCTATGGTGAACAGAGTTGTTCCATTGATTACCGATAGTTATGTAACTATGGAATTCGGTACCGGCGCTCTGAAAGTAACTCCTGCACATGATATCAATGATTATCAACTAGGACAAAAGCACAAACTGGCTACCATAGATGTTCTTACTCCGGAAGGAAAAATGAGTGATGCAGCAGGTTTTTATTTAGGTGAAGATCGATTTGATGTACGTAAAAAGATTGCTAAAGATTTAGAGAAATCGGGCCATCTTGTAAAAACGGAACCTTATAAAAGCAACATTGGTTTTTCAGAAAGAACGAATGCGGTTATTGAGCCACGTTTGTCGATGCAATGGTTTTTGAAAATGAGTGAGATTTCGAAACCGGCATTGGAAAATGTTATGAATGATAACATTCGACTAGTCCCTGAGAAATTTAAAAACACTTACAGACACTGGATGGAGAATGTTCACGACTGGTGCATTTCACGTCAGCTCTGGTGGGGACAACAAATTCCGGCATGGTATGATGAGCATGGTGATTTTGTTGTTGCTAAAACTGAAGCAGAGGCTCGTACACTTTTTGCACGTATGGGAAAATCACCAACTTCAGAATCAAAAATAAGACAGGATGAAGATGTACTCGACACCTGGTTTTCTTCCTGGCTGTGGCCGATATCGGTATTCGATGGATTTAAAGATCCTAACAATGCAGACATCAAATACTACTATCCTACCAATGATTTGGTAACCGCTCCAGAAATTTTATTTTTCTGGGTGGCGCGAATGATTATTGCGGGCTATGAATACCGGGGAGAAAAACCATTTACCAATGTATATCTTACCGGAATTGTAAGAGATAAATTAGGAAGGAAAATGTCGAAATCGTTAGGCAATTCACCTGACCCGCTTGATTTGATTGCTAAGTATGGTGCAGATGGTGTTCGTGTTGGGATGTTGTTTAGCTCGCCTGCAGGAAATGATTTACCATTTGATGAATCGCTTTGTGAACAAGGAAGAAATTTTGCGAACAAAATATGGAATGCTTTCCGGTTAATAAATGGCTGGAAAGAAACTGAGGGTAAAGATGGAATTGATAACCGTGACTATACAAAAATAACGGAATGGTTTGGTGTAAAACTTAAATATGAAACAAACGTCATCAATGATTTGTATTCTAAATACAGAATTTCGGAGGCTTTGATGGCTACGTACAAATTAATCTGGGATGATTTCTGTTCGTGGTATCTGGAGATTGTTAAACCCGGAATAGGGATGGCAATGAAAGAAGAAACGTACAAGATTACCATCACCTATTTTGAATCGTTGTTGAAACTACTCCACCCTTTCATGCCATTCATCACCGAAGAAATTTGGCAAAGCATCAGTGAACGTAAAGCAGGTGAGAGTATAATGATGGAAAAGTGGCCTGCTGAAGGTGAGGCACAAATGCTAATTCTGAATAATTTTTCTTCTGCTATGGAATTGGTAACTGAAATACGTAATATCAGAAAAACTAAAAACATCTCCATGCGCGAGCCACTTTTAGTAAGTTTGTTTAGTGGAAAATCGAATGCTATTGCTGATTTTCATGCAATGATTATTAAAATGTGTAATCTTTCTGCAATCGAAAATATTTCAGATCAACCCGATGGCCAAGCCCCTATCATGATCCGTGATCATGAATATTTTATTCACACGCAAGGGTTGATTAACAAGGAGGAAGAACAAAAAAAGATTGCGGAGGAATTAACCTACACCAAAAGTTTTTTAGAATCCGTAATGAAAAAATTAAGTAACGAACGTTTTGTTTCCAATGCTAAGCCTGAGGTTGTTGCTATTGAAAATAAAAAGAAGTCGGATGCAGAGGCAAAAATAAAGTTGTTGGAGAAGCAGTTGGAGGGGTTGGCTTATTAGTTTTTTAGTTCTTTAGTTTATTAGTTTTGGGCTTTGTAATTAAGCTGTATGTTAAAAGTTGTAGGTTTTGGGATATTTAAACTTTAAAATCAGAAGACGAGGGGCACTACTTTTAGAAATAAGTGGGGTCTTGGGATGTGGCCTATTTGCAGCAGGAAGGCCTAATGACAGGAGCGAAGCGACGTCAATGACCTAATGACTTTTTTTATTTACTCTGTGCATTCAAACCTTCCAGGATTTCTTTGGTGATATCGAGTGAATCGTTGGCCAACAAAATTCCGCTTCCTCTTTGATATCCTAAAATATAAAGGTAATTTTTTTCTTTGTTATATTCTTTAAGGTAGCGTGATAAATTATCGTGGATGGAATCGTTCATAGCCGATTCCTGTTCCTGCAATTGTTCCACCATGGTTTGTTTCATTTCCATTAGCCCTTGTTGTTTGGCCATGAGTTTTTCCTCTACTGAAGCACGTTGCTCAGGACTCATACCGGCAGCTGAATTCTGATAACCGGTAACTTCATTTTCAAGCGACTGTGCACGAGTGCGAAGAAAGACATCGATACTGTCTTGTTTTTTCTCTAAACTTTCTTTCAAGGTGTTGAAATATTTATATTCTTCAAGCAGTGAATCGGAATTAATAAATACAATTGAATTTGCCATTCCGGAGCCCTTGCTGATTGGTGCAACAGTGGCCACAGAAGGACCTGAAAACACTTTAAAATAAAGAAATGCTACTGCTGCAAGAAGGATGATGTTTAGAACAAGTGATGCGTTTTTCAAGGGCTTGAAGATTTATGAACCACAAAGATAGTAAGGTACCACCGAATATGAAAGAAGGTTTAAATATAGCCCTGCCACTTGTATATGATCCAGCCTACCCATTCATGAACCAACACATCCCAAGTAACCAGACTACCGGCATCTGGAAGGAGAATGCGGTCAGGTGTATTCATGGTAAGGTTGGATTTTCGGTCTACAGGAAACGGAGCTACTTTCAGGCCATTTTTTTCAAAACATGCAAGCGACCGTCGCATGTGAAATGCTGAAGTGATAAGTAAAACGGTGCTTCCGGGGAATTTTTTGTTGATGATGGCTGTCGAGAACAGAGCGTTTTCGTAGGTGTTTCGTGATTCATTTTCAATAATGATATCCTCAGCCCTTACACCCGATTCCTTGAGAACATTTGCAATTACGACTGATTCTTTTTCATGGGGCATCATTAAAAAACCTGAACCTCCGGAAATTAATATTTTTTTTATTTTGCCGCTTTTATAAAGAGTAACGCATTGGATGAGGCGATCTACACTATGGCTATAAATTGGTCGGCCAATTAAAGTATCATTGTACCGCATGCTTCCTCCAAGCAAAATAGCAACATCATAAGGTTGGGTTATTAAAGAACTGCTATAAAGCGGAATCTCCCAAAGCTCCATTACCTTGTTGGAAATGAATGGATTCGAAAAAATAACGAGGTAAATAAATGCACTAACGAAGAATTTACGCTTCCATTTTTGATTTTTTACAACTATTCCCATAAAAAGAAGGGCTACCAACCAGAACACCGGTGAAAGAATAAAGTCCAGGACTTTTGAAAGGGCAAAAAACATAGGTTGCAAACTTATCAAAATTCATCAAAAAAGAGGTTCAGGGAGAAATAATAATCATTTGCGAAAATTAGTTAAGTTTGCTAATTATCAAGTAATTGCATAGCAAATCTGAGATCAGTTTATTTTTTCTAAATTTGTGAGTTAGAAGAGTTCCCTATGCAGACCGAAAAATACGTTCCAAAACACAAGATCAGGGTAGTTACAGCTGCCAGTTTATTTGATGGCCACGATGCCTCCATTAACATAATGAGGCGTATTATTCAGGCCAGTGGTGCCGAAGTGATCCATTTGGGTCATGATCGTAGTGCCCTAGAAGTGGTGGAATGTGCCATTCAGGAGGATGCCAACGCCATTGCACTCACCAGTTATCAGGGAGGTCATATGGAATATTTCAAGTACATGTATGATCTTTTGAAAGAACGAGGATGCGTACATATTAAAATTTTTGGTGGAGGCGGCGGCGTAATTTTACCAACCGAAATCAAAGAACTTCAGGAGTATGGCATCACCAGAATTTATTCTCCGGATGATGGAAGATCGATGGGGTTGCAAGGAATGATTAACGACATGCTGGAGCAAGCAGATTTTGCTTCAGGAATAAATTTGAATGGTGAAATTGATCATCTTACTCAGAAAGATCCAAAAGCTATTGGCACACTTATTTCCGCTGCTGAAAACAATCCTGAAGAGTTCGGAAAGCTTCTTACTAAAATTCAAAAACATAACACTACCAAAACAGTTCCGGTATTAGGAATTACCGGTACAGGTGGTTCAGGTAAATCATCGTTGGTAGATGAATTGGTTCGAAGATTTCTTTTGGAATTCAAGGATAAAACAATTGCCATTATTTCGGTGGATCCTTCTAAAAGAAAAACAGGAGGAGCATTATTAGGCGACCGCATCCGCATGAATGCCATTCACAATTCACGTGTGTATATGCGTTCACTCGCAACGCGACAAAGTAATCTTGCGCTTTCTAAGCACGTTAAAGAAGCTATTGAAATTGTGAAGGCTGCGAGTTATGATTTAATCATTTTTGAAACTTCAGGGATTGGTCAATCGGATACCGAAATCACCGACCACAGCGATGTTTCGTTGTATGTGATGACACCGGAGTACGGAGCGGCAACACAATTGGAAAAAATTGACATGCTCGATTTTGCCGATATCATTGCGTTGAATAAATTCGATAAGCGTGGAGCTCTTGATGCTTTGCGCGATGTTCGCAAACAATACAAACGCAACCATCAGTTATGGGAAACTCCTGATGAGGACATTCCTGTATTCGGAACCATTGCATCGCAGTTCAATGATCCCGGTATGAACAGATTGTATCGTACTGTCATGAACACCATCACCGAAAAATCAGGTGTCGACCTAAAATCGGATTATCATGTGACGGATGAAGCAAGTGAAAAAATATATATTATTCCTCCACAACGCATACGATACCTGAGTGAAATTTCGGAGAACAACAGAAGCTATGATAAATGGGCCGATGAGCAGTCGGAAATTGCACAGAAATTATATGCAATAAAAACAACCATTACTTCATTGAGTGATGATGGTGCTGCTGCAGATAAAAATTTAATTGGTTCCCTCGAAAAAAGATACAGTGAGTTGGAACTTCGCTTCGATGGTGTGAACCGAAAAATGGTGGAAAATTTTCAGGCAAAGGTTGAGTTGTATCGAAAAGATTTTTATGAATTTAAAGTCCGTGAGAAAATATTGAAAATTCAAACATACACTGAATCTCTTTCGCGTCAGAAAATTCCTAAAGTTTCTTTCCCTAAATACAAAGCCTGGGGTGATTTGTTGCGGTGGATGCTACAGGAAAATGTTCCGGGTGAATTTCCGTTTACTGCAGGTGTTTTCCGTTTCAAACGTGAGAACGAAGATCCTACAAGGATGTTTGCCGGTGAAGGTTGCCCTGAGAGAACCAATAAAAGGTTTCATTATGTTTCATTAGGACTTCCTGCAAAGCGTTTATCTACGGCTTTTGATTCAGTAACCCTTTACGGACATGATCCTGATTACCGACCGGATATATACGGTAAAATTGGAAATGCAGGTGTTTCGGTTTGTTGTTTGGATGATGCTAAAAAATTATACTCAGGATTTAATTTATGTGATCCGGCTACATCGGTATCGATGACCATCAACGGACCGGCATCAATTGTTGGCGCATTTTTTATGAATGCTGCTATCGATCAGCAATGCGAACTCTACATCCGTAAAAGCGGCCTGGAAAAAGAGGTTGAAGAAAAAATTAAAAAGATTTATTCTGAAAAGAAAAATACCAACCGTCCTAAATATAATTATCCAATTCCTGAAGGTAATGACAGCTTAGGGCTAATGCTTCTTGGTGTCACAGGCGATCAGGTTTTACCTAAGGAAGTGTATGATAAAATAAAAGCAGAAACACTTTCAACTGTGAGAGGAACTGTTCAGGCAGATATTCTTAAAGAAGATCAGGCACAAAACACTTGTATCTTCTCTACTGAATTTTCACTTCGACTGATGGGTGATATGCAGCAATATTTTATCACGAACAATATCCGAAATTTTTATTCTGTTTCCATTTCAGGTTATCATATTGCTGAAGCGGGTGCGAATCCAATTACACAATTAGCTTTTACTTTGGCGAACGGCTTCACCTATGTGGAATATTATGCCAGTCGTGGAATGGATGTAAATGCCTTCGCTCCCAACCTGTCATTTTTCTTTTCGAATGGTGTGGATCCGGAATATTCTGTGATAGGAAGAGTAGCACGGCGTATATGGGCGAAAGCCTTAAAATTAAAATACAAGGCAAATGAGCGTTCTCAAATGCTGAAATATCATATTCAAACTTCCGGTCGATCGTTGCACGCTCAGGAAATTGATTTTAACGATATCAGAACCACCTTGCAAGCGCTGTATGCTATTTACGACAATTGCAATTCTCTTCATACCAATGCATATGATGAAGCCATTACAACACCCACAGAAGAGAGTGTGCGCAGAGCGATGGCTATTCAGTTAATCATCAATCGCGAATTAGGTCTGGCAAAAAATGAAAATCCAATTCAAGGGTCTTTCATTATAGAAGAACTAACAGATCTGGTTGAAGAAGCAGTGCTTTCTGAATTTGATAAAATCACAGAACGTGGAGGTGTTTTAGGTGCCATGGAAACCATGTACCAGCGCGGTAAAATTCAGGAAGAATCATTGTATTATGAAACATTAAAGCATTCCGGAGAATTACCAATTATTGGTGTGAATACTTTCCTCTCATCTAAAGGTTCACCAACGGTGATTCCATTGGAAGTAATAAGAGCTACCGAAGAAGAAAAAGAACAACAGATAGTTACGCTCACACAATTGCATCAGCGCAGCGAAAGTTTTAGTAAAGATATGTTACACGATCTCCAGCTTGCAGCAATAAAAAATCAAAATATGTTTGAGAAAATTATGGAAGTTTCCAAACATTGCTCCTTAGGACAAATAACTCACTCATTGTTTGAAGTTGGCGGACAGTATCGGAGAAATATGTGACCGGTCGGCGGTTGGCGGTCTGCGGTCTTCAGTCGGCGGGTGGAGGTCTATTCGACAAGCACAGGGCAAGCCCATCGACTACAAAATACCTATTACAACAAAGCATTAAACTAAATAAAACCAAAATAACTATGAAAAAAACAATTTTATCAATCGTTATGGCATTACCATTAGCGATGTTGGTTTCGTGTGGTGGTGAAAAGCCGGCGGAGACCACTGTGGAAACTACTACTGAACAGGCTGCTGTGATAAACACAACACACGCTTACGTTTGTCCAATGAATTGCGAAAATAGTGCACGAAATGAGCCGGGTCAGTGTGTTGTTTGCGGAATGGATCTGGTAAAGAATGCAAATTTTGCAGGAGCAACAACGGACACAACAGGCTCAACTGCTCAGGGAGACAGTACAAAAATGATGGAAGGTTCCGGTGCTCATGATGATCATGAGGGACACAACCATTGATTGAAAATAGTATTCAAAAAAAAACGTCCTGTAAAATCAGGACGTTTTTTTTGAGTTAAATTGACTTTCTAGTAATCCCAGAGATCATGCTCGAGATTTACCACTTCTTGTTTGATTCTTTCGGCTTCTACAAGTGCATCCATACCTTGTTTATAATCTTCTATTCGGCGATCGTAAACATTATTTTCTTTGTAGATATAACTGGAGAACATTCTTTTTTGAAATACATCATCCCATGTTCTTCTATCGGAATCATTTCCTCGCATGAACACTTCCTGGTTAGTCAGAATTTTTCTTGCTTCCGGGAAATAAACCCACATAATAGGAATTTTCAAGTCACCTTCACGACGATTACCTTTATCATCCACTGCATAAATAAGCGGAGCAATTCCGATAATTCTTACGTCGATAACAGATCGTTGTTTGTCGAAGAACCATTCTTCTTTCACACGATAAGCAACTACGTTGGCGGTTGAGAATTCGCGGATGATAACGGTGTCACGGGTCAGATAAGGAGGTTCCGGATCAGTAATTTGAGTGGTATCAACACCTGCACCACCAATTCTCTGAAATTCTTCACGCGTCATTGGAGTCATAAATTCCTCATCCATGTACGCAGTTAAAGTACCTTCTTTAACAGCATCATACAGAATATCATTCAAACTTCTTCGATCGTTAATTTTTTCATTTGGGTAGTAGAAAGGCAGATTCATCTTTTCTTTCAAATCGATGATTCTCCACACTTTCTTTGACCACATCACGTCGGCTTCACGGAGGTAAGAGAAGGGCACCACCATTTTGGTAGGACTGTGTTCACGTACATAGACACCGTCGAGTACATTCTGAGCACTCAGAGCGCCTGCAAACGTTACGATGATGGAAAAGACTAAGATGATTCTTTTCATTTTTTTTCCTCCTTATTTAGTAGCCTGAATGGAGTAATTCAAGCTTATTGTAACACAAAGTTAACGGAGCCTAGTGAACGAGTTGTTCCATCAGGGCCGGAAGCTTTGATATATTCGAAGTACACTTTAGCCCCGGGACCGGAACCTTGAATGGCTGCTTTCATACCAGGAGTAATCAGGTTGCTGGGAGCATCAAGCTCAACAGGATCTCTACCTTTTTTGATAAGCGTCATGCGGAACTTGGTGACTTTGAAATAAAGTTCGAAATCGAAATTTTCCATGATGGAGTTTACGGAAGTTGCGGCAGCAAGTTCGGCCTTATTGATAGGGCCGCCTTTTTTACCATTTACCATAGCCACCGGATCAGGAACTCTTTTCACACGATATTTAAACTGTCCCATTGGAACGGCTTTACCATCAAGTTTAGCAGTAATAGCAACTGTTGCTTCACCTTGAGTGGTAGCTTTAGCGATATACTTACTGCTTCCTAATTTAGCATCTTTAACCAAAGTAGCTCCACCGCCGGAAACCGTTGCTGTTACATTCGCATCAGCTACACCGGGAACAGAGATCGACATTGGATTTTCAACACCGATGTATAGTACATTCATTTTATCGGCAGATACAACAGATGCAGGTTTAGCTGCGATATATTCTGCTTCAAATGGATATTCTTTCATTTGGTTAGTGGCAGGGTCTTTCACCTTAATAACACCACCCCATTTTTTAAGACCTTCACTTCCCGGGCGGGTAGAATACTTTCCTAAACCACCTTCAACAGGAATAGATGCTCCACTAACACTAATTTCAGGATTGGAAGTTGAGCTGTATGCAGCAAGAAATACATCTGCTTTATACTCTTGTCCGGTTAACACATAAGATGTAGGCGCAATTACACGAGCTTCAAGGTTATCGAATTTGAAGCTACCTGCATCAATGGAAGTGTATAGGTGATTTACGATTTCAGATTCCACGTTTCTAACGTCGCCCTGGAATTTAGTAAGAAGAGCTATAGTTGCTACCACGGGATTGTGATAGAAAGTAGCCATTTCCCAAGTTGCTTTATTATCCTGAACAATTTTAGGATCGGGATCCTTAGTATTGAGTAATTGATCCAAACGCGGACCAAATAGTTTCTGATCGGCCGGAGACAATGGTTTGAGGATATCAGCTTTGAATTTATTTACTTTTTCTTTTAAAGCAGTAGCTGCATGTCCGCGACCATCGGCTTTATCGCCGCATAGAATATTAGTTGGAATATCGTAATCGTCTTTACGGGCGATATCACGTGGAGCAGGAACAACGGCATTGGCCTCGAGTCCTTCAACTTTCACAGTAATTTCTTTCTTCAGATTATCGATATAAGTAATCATTTCGGCTGATAATTTCTTTGCAGCTTGTGCTTTTGTATTGAAGGGCCCTACTTTGGTAGGGTCATTCTGCATTGCTTTTTGGAAATCAGCATAAATCCTCTCGTTTCTAGAAGTTGTGTTGGTGTTTGAGGCTTCAAGGCTATCATTTACGGTTACAAACGCGTTAATAATTTCCTTAGAGACGTTCAAAGCCAGCAGCGCTGTCAATACGAGGTACATCATCCCGATCATTTTCTGCCTCGGGGATAGTTTACCACCTGCCATTGTTTTTTCTCTCTTTTTAGGTTAGTTAATTATTTGGTTGACTTAGGGGAAAAATTACTTATTCGGGTTCATGTTCATTGCAGAGAGCATGTTTCCATAAACCGTATTGAGAGAGGACAAATTTTTAGCAAGTTTAGAAACTTCATCTTTATATTTCTTAGTGTCTTCAAGAGAAGAATTAAGATTTGACATTAATTCATTGATTCCATCATAGAATTTAGAAGTTTCTTTGAGGTGTTTATTAGAATCCTGTAATTGCAACTCATAGATAGCATTCAGGGCAGCAAGATTTTTTCCGGCAGAAGAAATCTGAGTGCTGTAAACTTTCACATCATCAGATGAAGTGCTAAGGCTGTTCATAGCCTGAGTAGCTTTGTCATAAGCTCCTGAAAGATTTCCTACAGACTTAGTTGCATTTTGAACATTTTTCAAATAGTCATCAGTTGCTACCGTTGCACTTGAAAGGTCATTCATTTTAGCGGTATTTTCACCGAGCGTACGAAGACCTGTTCCCAGGCTGGCGATCAAATCAGGACCAATTTTTGCTTCCGATAAGAGCTTATCCAGTTCTTGAGAAATAGGATCCACTTTCTTTTTCTTATGCTTGTCAAAACCTGGTTCATGCATTCCGGCAAGTTCAGGGTACACCAAAGACCAATCTACGTCCTCATGTGGAGGTTCGAAGGCAGAGAAGAAGAAGATTACCGCTTCGGTAAGTAGACCTACAGTAAGCATTAAACCGGCACCTTCCCAGTGCTGAATCTTGAAAAGAGCACCTAAAATTACCACTGCAGCGCCCCAGCCATAGAGCTTCGCCATGAAGTTTTTGAACCCTTTACCTTGGGTTAATGAAGCTAATCCCATTTTTGTTTGTTTGTTTTTAAGTTAGTTATAAGTTGGTTAGATTAAATAAATTTTAGAAGTCAGATTTGTCACGGCCCATAAAGTCCATTACGCAACGAAATCCGACATAACATTTTGAAGTATCCTGATACTCATAAGAACGTGTACCGGTTTGCAGGAAATAACCTACATCTTTCCAGGAACCGCCGCGAATCACTTTTCTTTTCAGGGATGGTGGATCTGCTTCTTTAGCTTCGTAAGTATAATCAGGATTTAAATCGTGTTGAAAGTTGTAAGCAGATTCATCATAGGCATTGCTGGTCCACTCGGAAACGTTACCGGCCATGCAATACAAACCAAAATCATTTGGCCAGTAAGAAGTTACTGTTACAGCATAGAAACCACCATCATCAAGGTAATTACCTCTCATTGGCTTAAAGTTACCCAGGAAACAACCACGGCTGTTGCGGATGTAAGGACCTCCCCAAGGGTACGGTGATAATTCCAGTCCACCTCTTGCTGCATATTCCCACTCCGATTCAGTTGGCAAACGGAAATCCTGAACGAATGATTCGCCGTTTTCCATCAAAAAACTGTTGAGTAATTGAGTTCTCCAAATACAAAATGCTCTGGCTTGTTTCCAGTTTACACCCACAACAGGATATTCGTCATAGGATGGATGCCAGAAATACATATTGGTGATAGGATCATTAAATGAATAGGTGAAATCATGTATCCACGCAAGTGTGTCAGGATAAACATTGATCACATCTTTTTTAATGAATACTGAACGATCGGTTTTACCTTGCTCACGGCTGGAGCGCTGTGCTGCTTCGTGAAGATCGATCCAATAGTATTCAAAATTCATTTTACGGGAGTCGATTTCTTTCCTGCGATAGAATCTTTCAGATTCAGCAAGGAAGAGTTCATTGAGAGTTTCGACGTTTTCTTCGTCTTCCCAATCAATTTTCTTTCTCCAGTTAATTCTTTCCCCGTATTCACCTTCATCAATAAGATGTTCGCCACCAATTAAACGGTGTGCTAATGAATCACGCACCCATTCTACGAACTGGCGGTATTCATTATTGGTGATTTCGGTATTGTCCATATAAAAAGCGTGTACAGACACGGATTTACTTTGCGCAATCACTGCGTAAGGTACGTCCTGGTCGCTGGGTCCCATATTGAATGAGCCGGAAGGGATGAACACCATGCCATAAGGATCGGTCTGGTACCATTTTTCCCTTTTCTGTACTCCTACCAGCTGACCTCGGTTGCCTCCTCCGCAACTGCTGAGTATCAACAGTATTGCTGAGTAAATGATCAGTCTTTTCATGTGCCGCTATTTAGGTTTATTTTCAAGTAGTCCGGACAGGTGATCCTGTAACGAAGGAACCTTCCAGTTATTTTGCTTGCTACTCTTTAGATATTTAAGGTTTAACAGGTGTGCTAACGCTAAATCCAAAAATAAGTTACTTTCAAGTTGAATAGTTGCAAAATATTAGAGAAATCTTACGTTCCTGTTGATAGGAGTAAGTTTTTTCTTGATTTTGTAGCAATATCCTAACATGATTTCGTGGGTACCACTACTGTAGTCCTGTAAATCGGAAGTTGTGAAGTCATACGAATAACCCAGACGAAGGTTAGGGGTTATATTCAGACCAGCCATAACAACAATAGCATCTTCAAGTCTGTAAGAACCTCCTATCCAGAAGCGGTTGTTGAAGTGAAGGTTTGCATTAATATCAGCCTGAGTTTGATCAGCTACATTCTTAATATGGAATGAAGGGATCAAAGATATTGCAGGGGAGAACTCGATTCTATATCCTCCCATGAAATAGAAGTGACGTGCCATTTGAGTGGTAAAGTCACCGTAATCAACTTCACTTTCCAGAAGGTGAGATGCAGAAGCTCCCAAATATAATTTATCGGAGTTATAATATATACCTGCTCCAAGGTCCGGGAAAATATTTCCTGAAACTGAAGAAGTGGGGATAATAGGGTCATTAGGATCGTTGGAAATAAATTCTCCATCGATTGATTTCTGGATGAAACCGAAATCGGCACCTATAGCCAGATTTCCCTGACCGATGTTAAATCGGAAAGCATAAGCAAGTTTTGCCATGAAGGTATTTTCGAAACCGAGTTCATCGGCAGCGAGAATGGTTAAACCCAAACCTCCATGCAAAAAGTTTACGGGAGCGTCAATGCTAAATAATCCTGTTTTGGGTGCTCCGTCGAAGCCGGTCCACTGGTCCCTGTACATTAAGGTACCACAAATGCCTTCACTACTTCCAGCGTAGGCCGGATTGGAATACAATTTGTTGAACATGTTTTGACTAAACTGAGGATCCTGCTGTGCAATTGAACTGCTGGAAACGGAAATAATTAATAGTGCGAGTGATAAAAGTTTCTTCATAATGCCTGAGCTGTCGTTATGGTTGACTCTGAATTAGTTGTTGGTTTTTTATGTAATCAGGGGGCTAAAGTAACTAAAATTTTAAATCAAAAACAAAAATCGAAATTGTTCTATAGAATCTTTTAAATTGATTTGAAGTGGTGTTTTTGATTTTATAAACATCTGATACCTACTACAACTATTTGAATATAAGTAATTTAAATTTTAATTGGTGCCTTAATTTTAATTTCTAAAGCCTAAATGTAAGGATAAAATAAATCTTGTGCAAGGTGAGAATCTTTCTAAATCCGATAAAAACACCGACTGCATGAGGGCGGATTAACATCATTTAAAGTTTTTGTAATGCCTGCCAGAACCGGTCGGGCATTTCATTATTGCATGCTTGTTGGTAATCGCGTTGAGAACATGGGAGGAAATTGTAACGATTTAGCCGGTTACTTTTTCCGGTCACGGGCATTTCCATCCACCAGCGCCCACTGATTTTATGTTTCAAAAAAACAAGGTCCTTACCAATTAGATCGCTGGTCACTCTATAAGTAATAAAGGACGCATTATGAACTGAAGGGAAGTCATTCTTGCGTTCGTTTACTCCCTGAATAAAATACCAGATCATTTGAGCAATAAGGTGAGCGGTTTGATCATTATGATCGGCTGATACATCGTATTCATAAATTCCAAGACTGGTTAACCGGTCGTTGAGGCCGGCATAAATCATAGCCTGACAAGCTTCTTCACCGGTAAAACCGTTAGGAGACGGGTTCGTATTTCCGGGAGCATCTGATTGCCGTATGGCGGAAAGATCGAAAGTGAGAATATCAGCGGCTCTTATTACAGGTTCCATTTCGGTAATATCGGATCGCACCTGCCCTACTCTATATGCATCAAAGTACAATTTGTTCATCAGGTCAACTGCATGGGCACCTACAAAATAGGTCTGGTAGCCAATATTGCTGAAGTTGAAAAGATAATTGGGTTGTTGCATCACAATTTTCCCCAACCAGGAAGCACTGTTAGAAGGTTCTTCGGGCATACCTAAGTCAAAGCGGGAATCAATGGAAACTATATTAACCAACTGTTCAAAGACATGGTATCCGTTAAACTGGGCAACGGTCAAATCATGTGACCCGCCAAGAATTACCGGAATGATGGATTTTTTTAATAATGTGCCTGTAATTTCAGATAGAGCATAGTGAGTATCTTCCGGAGAGTTTCCCGGAATAAGGTCACCAAGATCAATAATTCTGGAGTCGCTATCATGCTTTTTGAGTCTATAAAATTTTTCACGAATTGCTTCAGTGCCTCTTTTAAACTCACGATTATAAACAGAACCTCTGTAGTCAGGAACACCAATAATTGCAACTTTGGAATTCTCAATTTCAGGAAACCCATTACTGAGTGAATAAACAGAAGTGGCCGAAGCCATGGAATCGGCAACACCTGAAAGTACTAAATCAAGTGCAGGGTTGTTTACCGGTTTGAAGAATTCTGCGCTGAGCATATTTAATTATTTCTTCTTTTTCTTAGGGGCTGTTTTTTTTGCGGCAGTCTTTTTTACAGGAGCACTCTTTACAGGAACGTTTTGAGCGGCTGCTTTTTTTACAGGAGTTTTTTTAACTTCAGGTTTTGAGGTAGTTGATTTCTTAGCTGCATTCTTTTTAGCCGGAGCTGCTTTTTTCTTTGCAGGTGCTATTGCTGTTTTCTTCTCGTCAGTATTTTTCCTGCCAAAGCGGCCACCTTTTCCTTTGCCACTTGCTTCGAAGGCGGCATCCAGTTTCATACAATCCTGGAAGGTAAGTTTTAAAGGGTCCATTTCTTTTGGAATTTTTATATTCTTTTTTCCAAACTGAATATAAGGTCCCCAGCGTCCTTTTAAAACTTTCATTTCAGGATCTTCATCAAAAGCCCTGATCAGTTTTTCGCTGTCGGCTTTTCTTTTTCCTTCTATGAGTTCAGTGGCTCTGTCGAGATCAATTACGTAAGGATCATCTGTTTTAGGTATAGAAACGAACAAACTATTGTGTCGCACATAGGGTCCAAATCTGCCGATTCCAATCACTACATCTTTATCCTCATAATTACCCAGATTACGTGGCATTTTAAACAAATCAAGGGCTTGTTCCAGAGTAATATTTTCTAAACGCTGATCGGCTCTCAATTTTGCATACTGAGGTTTCTCATCATTTTCATCCACCTTCATCTGCACCAGCGGACCAAAGCGGCCAATACGGGCAGAAACAACTTTACCGGAAGCAGGATCTTTTCCTAGGATTCGTTCACCTGTGGCGCGTTCCGAATTTTTTTCAGTAAACTCTACCGATTTGTGAAAGGGCTCATAGAATTCGCGGATCATTTCACTCCAGGCAATTCTGCCTTCAGCAACATCATCAAATTCTTTTTCAACAAAAGCGGTAAAATTATAATCAAGAATAGTTTTAAAATTCTCAACGAGGAAATCGGTCACCACTGTTCCAATATCTGTTGGAAACATCTTTGATTTTTCGGCACCGGTTATTTCTGTTTTCACAGAAGCCGACACCTGATCATTTTTAAGTTTGAGAATGTTCACAATTCTTTCGCGACCCTGCCGATCTTCTTTCACCACATAGCCTCTTTTTTGAATGGTAGAGATGGTAGGGGCATAGGTAGAAGGTCGGCCAATACCCAATTCTTCGAGTTTCTTCACCAAACTTGCCTCTGTATAACGTGCAGGAGGATAGGTGAAACGCTCCAAACCTATAATTTCATTGAGATCAAGTTTTTGTCCAACTTTAAGAGGAGGTAAAAGTCCATCGGATGATTCCTCGGTACTCTCCTCATCGGTGGATTCCATATACACCTTTAAAAATCCATCAAATTTAATCACCTCACCGGTAGCAGTGAGTGTATCTTTTGATTTTGATGAACTAATAGTGACAATAGTTTTTTCTAATTGAGCATCGCTCATCTGAGAAGAGATAGCTCTTTTCCAGATCAGTTCATACAGCCGCTTTTCATTGTTATCGCCATCAACAGATGATTGTTCAAAATAAGTAGGACGAATGGCTTCGTGTGCTTCCTGTGCGGATGCTGATTTGGTTTTGTATTGTTTAGGATTAGAATATTCGGCACCATACTGTTTGGTAATTTCTTTTTTAGCAGCATCAAGGGCAGTTTGAGAAAGATTCACCGAATCGGTCCTCATGTAAGTGATCTTTCCTGATTCATACAATCGCTGTGCAAGCACCATTGTTTGTGCTACAGAAAAACTGAGTTTACGACTTGCTTCCTGCTGAAGTGTAGAGGTGGTAAAAGGTGCTGAGGGTGATTTCTTACCCGGCTTTTTTTCCAGATTAGCAATAGAAAATGCGGCACCTATACAAGTTTTGAGATAAGCTTGTGCCTCTTCTTTTGTTTTGAAACGGGTAGGGTGATCGGCTTTTAAAGTTGCCTTCATTCCTTTGCCGTCATCCACAATAAAATAAGCAGTCACTTTATATGAAGAGGTAGAGTTGTGAGCTTCTACTTCACGCTCGCGCTCTACAATTAATCTAACGGCAACCGATTGCACACGACCGGCCGACAACGACGGTTTGATCTTTTTCCAAAGTATCGGTGAAAGTTCAAAACCCACCAAACGATCAAGAATACGGCGTGCCTGCTGAGCATCGACCAGATGTTTGTCTATTTTACGGGGGTTTTTAATAGCTGCAAGAATAGCAGGCTTGGTTATTTCGTGAAAAACAATCCTTTTTGTTTGTGCTTCTTTTAATCCGAGAGCCTCAAAAAGATGCCATGAAATAGCCTCTCCCTCACGGTCCTCATCCGTCGCTAACCATACGGTTTTTGCTTTTTTAGTTAGTCTGTGCAGTTCAGCAATGACTGCCTTTTTATCTTCACTGATTTCATAAACAGGTGCAAAGTTATTTTTGACATCAATTGCTTTGTCGCTTTTGGCAAGATCCCTTACGTGACCAAAGCTCGACTTCACTATATAATCCTTTCCCAGGAACCCCTCAATAGTTTTAGCTTTTGCAGGGGACTCAACAATCACAAGGTTTTCGGCCATTTATTTTATTTAATATTTTAAAAATTTAGTTAACGTGAACAATTAAAACGGGGGGCAAAGTAAACAATTAAAATTCAGAACCTCCAAATTGGAGCAGAAAGTGACATTTTGTCAGTTACCTTAAAATTCATTAAATTTGCACAAAATTAAAATATTTAATGAATCAGGAAAATAAAATTATTGATGAATCTCGCCAGGGAGAACCGATAATGATGGCCGAAAATTCTAATATCGGGGGTCGGAAATTATATCTTGAGAGTTACGGCTGCGCAATGAATTTCTCTGATAGTGAGATAGTTGCATCCATTTTATTGAAAGCAGGGTACCAAACTACCACCAATGAGCTGGATGCTGATGTCATATTTTTGAACACCTGTTCCATCCGGGAGAACGCCGAATTGAAGGTTAGGAAGCGGCTTACAGAATTCAAGAAACGTAAACAAAGCAAACCCGATTTGATCATCGGTGTTTTGGGGTGCATGGCAGAAAGATTGAAGTCTCAACTGCTTGAAGAAGAAAAATTGGTGGACATTGTTGCCGGTCCTGATTCTTACCGGGATCTTCCAAATTTAATAGAAACCGTAGACGGAGGGCACAAAGCCGTTAACGTATTACTTTCAAGGGAAGAAACTTATGGTGATATAAGTCCGGTTCGACTGGTGAGCAATGGAGTTTCCGCTTATATTTCCATTACAAGGGGGTGCGATAATATGTGTTCCTTTTGTGTGGTTCCATTTACCCGGGGCCGAGAAAGGAGTCGCGATCCCGAATCGATTGTTAATGAAGCTCAGGAACTTTTCGATAATGGTTACAAAGAAGTTACGTTACTAGGACAGAATGTTGATTCTTATATATGGGCCGGAGGCGGATTAAAAAAAGAAATATTAACTCCTGAACAAAAAGAGCAATCAATGACCTTTGCCCAACTCATGGAAAAAGTTGCATTGGTTTCGCCCGATCTGAGGGTTCGTTTCTCTACCTCCAATCCACGAGATATGACAGACGATGTTCTTCACGTGATCGCCAAATATGAAAACATATGTGATTATGTGCATTTGCCGGTTCAGTCGGGAAGCAGCTTGGTATTGGAACGAATGAACCGTGGTTACACTCGTGAAATGTACATTGACAGAATAGAAGCTATCAGAAGAATTATTCCCGGTTGCGGAATTTCAACGGATATCATCACAGGTTTTTGTGGTGAGACCGATGAGGATCATGAAGAGACACTTTCGTTGATGGAATGGTCAGGATTTCATTTTGCGTATATGTTTAAATATTCCGAACGGCCTAAAACACTAGCAGAGCGGCAATTTAAAGATGATATAACTGAACAAGTGAAATCGAAGAGGTTGGCTGAAATTGTTGACAAGCAACAAAAATTAGCCAGAGCAAAAACTTTATCAATGATGAATCAAGTACACAAAGTGCTTGTTGAAGGAGTTTCAAAAAAATCGGATGACTACATGATGGGAAGAAATTCGCAGAATACCGTTGTTGTGTTTCCAAAAGAAAATTATGTGCCGGGTGATTATGTGAATGTATATGTAGATAAATGTACTGTAGCGACTCTCATAGGAAAGGTGATTTAGTTTATTGGTTTACGTGTGCTCCGAAGCTCTAAGGAAATCATATTCATTTAGTATTTAATTATTTTTAAGAGCGTAGGGGGATTAGTTTATTAGTTTATTTATTTATAGGTTCACAGAAAAAGAGTTGGGGAGTGAATATTGCTAGTGAAGGATTTTTATTAATTAGAAATTTTAGTGATGAACATACAAGATATAAAGCAACGGTTTGGGATTATTGGAAATTCTCCTTTGCTGGATCATGCTATTGATACTGCCCGGCAGGTAGCTCCAACGGATATAACTGTTTTGATAACGGGTGAGAGTGGAACGGGAAAAGAATCATTTCCACAAATCATTCATCAGTTGAGTGCTCGCAAACATGGTCCTTATATTGCTGTGAATTGCGGAGCGATTCCGGAAGGCACTATTGATTCGGAATTATTTGGACACGAAAAAGGTGCCTTTACAGGTGCTCATGAAGCTCGAAAGGGATATTTTGAAGTAGTTAGCGGAGGCACCATTTTTTTAGATGAGGTAGCGGAACTTCCGATGCTTACTCAGGTGCGTTTATTGAGGGTTTTGGAAAGTGGTGAATTTATTAAGGTTGGTTCATCCAAAGTACTTAAGACAGAAGTTCGGGTAGTGACGGCAACGAATGTTAACATACCGGAAGCAATTAGAAATGGAAAATTCAGAGAAGATTTATATTACAGATTAAACACAGTTCCTATAAATGTGCCTCCGTTGCGGGAGCGGAAAGAGGACATTCATCTTTTATTCCGCAAATTTGCCAGTGATTTTGCAGAAAGATATAAAATGCCCACAGTGGTACTACAGCCTGAAGCGATGAATTTAATGACTGAATACAGATGGCCGGGTAACGTACGACAATTAAAAAACGTAACGGAACAACTTTCCATTTTAGAGCGTCAAAAAAATATTTCTGCTGAAGTATTATTGAAGTATCTCCCGCAAGAATCGATGAACAGATTGCCTGTATTGGTTAAGGAGGATCATAAAGGAGGCGACTTCTCTGAAAGGGAACTTTTGTATAAAGTACTTTTCGATATGAAGAAAGATATTGTTGATATGAAAAAACTAGTTCTGGAGTTAGTTTCTTCCGGAGGAATTTCGGGATCTTTTGCAGAAAACAATGCACAGATACTTGATAAGTTGTATCAAGAAGTGAATCCCGGTGTTTCCATTTCGCAGCCTTCTATTTCTATACAACCCGCAGGCAGTGTCAGCAAAGTATATCAGCATGAGGAATTGGGGGAAGAACTGCTTTCATTAGCTGCAAAAGAAAAAGAAATAATTGCACGTGCTATTGAAAAACACAGAGGCAAAAGAAAGTATGCTGCGAAAGAACTTGGTATTTCGGAAAGAACACTTTACAGGAAAATAAAAGAATACGATATTAAATAACGGTGAGGGATATGCGAAATTTAAAAATCATTTTTACCTTCCTCCTGCTTACTGTTTATATTTCAGGTTGCAGAGTGTATTCCTTTACCGGAGCTTCCATTTCTCCAGATATCAAAACTGTATCGATAACTTATTTCAAAAATGAAGCATCCCTGGTGCAACCTAGTTTGAGTCAGGTTTTTACAGAAAAAATGAATGACAAATTTGTTTCTCAAACCAATCTTACCCAGGTAAAATCGGGTGGCGATCTGCAATTTGAAGGTGCAATAGTTGATTACTTTTCACAACCCACCGCTATACAAGGAAATGAACAGGCGGCATTGAACAGACTTACCATATCTGTGAAAGTAAAATTCACTAATACCAAAGATGAAAAGCAGAGTTTTGAAAGTGTTTTTTCGAGATTTACGGACTACGACAGCAAAAAAAATCTGACTTCTATTGAGCAGGATTTGATTAATGAAATTTGCAATCAACTCGTTGATGACATCTTCAACAAAGCTGTAATAAACTGGTAACAAGCAATGACAAAAGAACAATTTATAACCTTGCTCCGGAATCCATCCAACATCAATTTGAATTTGATAAAGGATATGGAAGAAATCACCGAGCGCTTTCCTTACTTTCAAAATGCACACATGCTTTTGGCCAAACAATATCATGGCCATGAAAACATCCGCTATGAAAGTCATCTGCGCAAAGCATCTGCCTATGCTACAGATCGCCGAATTTTATACAACCTGATTCAGTTGGAAACTGCAGGGATTGCACACATGACTGTTGCTACAGATGATGTAACGACCACTGAATCTAACTTCCCGGCAACGGAACTTGAGCAAAACACCACAGAACCTAAATTACCGGTAGCAAGAGATATAGTAATTCAGATGACACCTTCTGAAACAGTTGAAGCTATTACGGATCCAGGTCACTCTGTTATTGAAGAAACAGAAAATGCACAAGCAGTAGTTTCATCCAAAGAAAACGCACCGAATGATCCTCAATCGATAATTGAACAGCGATTGAAAGAGCTTGCCGATGCGAAGCAGTCTACAGAGGAAATTGTTATAAATCAACAATCGAAAGAACAGGAGTCGGAGAAAGAGATTGAGACAATTCCGGTAAATAGCATCCTTCAGCCAACCATAATAAATCTGGAAGACCGACTGAAAGAAGAAACTTTTGTAAAGAGCCCTGAAAAAACCTCTACTCCCACAATTATCTCCGGAAATAAATCGTATTCAACTGACATACACACTTTTGGTGAATGGCTAAAGATTAAGAGCGGTGCAGTTCTGCCCAATGAAAATATGGGAGACTATCAAATGCCAAATGTCATAGAACCGGTTAAGACAACACCTGCAAAAAAGCCTGAAGATCAGATCATTGACAAGTTTATTAAAACAGAACCCAGGATTGTAGCCTCTAAAAGTGAATTTTATTCACCGGGAAACATGGCTCGTTTGAGTGCCCGTGAGCACGAAGACTTGATATCAGAAACTCTAGCCAGAATTTACGCACAGCAAGGAAATAACCGAAAGGCTATTGAAACTTACCGCAAGTTAAGTTTGAAATTACCGGAAAAAAGTGCTTACTTTGCATCCCTCATAAGGGATTTAGAAAAAAACAATCCTACAAATTGATATAACAAACTGAAATTTAATATTTTATAAAATGTACACCGTAATTACCGTATTCCTAATTATTATTTGCCTCCTGCTGGCATTAGTTGTTTTAGTTCAGAATTCAAAAGGTGGCGGACTAGCTTCAGGATTTAGTTCATCGAATCAAATCATGGGTGTTCGCAAAACCACCGATGTGTTAGAAAAACTAACATGGGGACTAGCCATTGCTTTAATGGTATTCAGCATCACCGGAACCATGATGATTCCGAGAGGTGAGGAAGCCCAATCTACCTCTGTTATTCAGGAGCAAATTGATAATGCGGCTTTGCCATCAAACCAATCGCCCTTAAGTAATCAACCTGCTGAACCGGCACCTACCCAGACTGCTCCTACAGAGGCAGTACCTCAAGGGCAATAAAAGAAGAGATTTCAAACCTTAGAAAGATGTCACAGACTGTCAGATTGACAAAACTCTGTGACATCTTTTTTTTTACTGCCATCAAACCTGCAAAAGTGGCACAAAAGCCCTGTTGGCATAGTAAGTGATAGAGCGCTGATGTAAGTAAAAACTATTTCTATAACCTTAAAAATCATATAATCATGAGCAAAATTAGTATCAAGCCTTTGGCTGACAGAGTAATTGTTGAAGTAGCTGCAGCAGAAGCAAAAACTGCAAGCGGTATTATTATTCCTGACACTGCAAAAGAAAAACCACAGCAAGGATTAGTAGTAGCTGTTGGTGGAGGAAAAAAAGATGAGCCGATGACCGTGGTGGTTGGCGACAAAGTACTTTACGGAAAGTATTCAGGAACAGAGATTACGCATAATGGTAAAGAATATCTGATCATGCGTGAATCAGACATTTTCGCTGTAGTATAATTTTCTATCAAACATTTATTAGTCCAATTCAGTATTTCAAATTAATTAAACAAACCTTAATAAATAAATAAAAACAATGGCAAAAGATATCACATTTAACCTTGAAGCCCGTGATGCTCTGAAAAGAGGAGTAGATGCATTGGCTAATGCAGTTAAAGTAACATTAGGACCAAAAGGCCGCAATGTTATTATCGATAAAAAGTATGGTGCACCATCAATTACTAAAGACGGTGTTAGTGTTGCTAAAGAAATTGAATTGAAGAACCCTGTTGAAAACATGGGCGCTCAAATGTTGAAAGAAGTTGCTTCTAAAACTGCAGATGTTGCAGGTGATGGAACAACTACAGCAACAGTTCTTGCTCAGGCAATTATTACAGCAGGTTTGAAAAACGTTGCAGCAGGTGCAAATCCAATGGATTTGAAACGCGGTATCGACAAAGCAGTTACAGCAGTTATTGCTAATCTTAAAAAGCAAAGTAAATCTGTTGGTGACGATAATAATAAAATCGAGCAAGTTGCAACTATTTCCGCAAATAGCGACAGTGAAATCGGAAAACTGATTGCACAGGCAATGGATAAAGTAAAGAAAGAGGGTGTTATCACTGTAGAAGAAGCAAAAGGAACTGAAACGACTGTTGAAGTTGTTGAAGGTATGCAATTCGACCGCGGTTACATTTCTCCTTACTTCGTAACCAATGCCGATAAAATGGAAGCAGTTCTTGAGGCTCCTTACATTTTATTGTATGACAAGAAAATTTCCAACATGAAAGAATTACTTCCTATACTTGAGAAAGTTGTTCAATCGGGAAAGCCTCTTTTGATTATTGCTGAAGACATCGATGGAGAAGCATTGGCTACTTTGGTAGTAAATAAAATTCGTGGTTCACTGAAAATTGCTGCTGTTAAAGCACCGGGATTTGGAGACAGGAGAAAAGCAATGATGGAAGATATAGC
>Ga0105046_10003854_pt1 | contig 23829 bp, 21 predicted proteins | sample MAT03_FD_78385 | JGI IMG/M metagenome (GOLD analysis project Ga0105046, IMG submission 78385) | Freshwater microbial communities from Lake Fryxell liftoff mats and glacier meltwater in Antarctica - MAT-03 (megahit assembly) | ecosystem: Environmental > Aquatic > Freshwater > Ice > Liftoff...
ATTGGGTCATTGGGGTCATTGGGTCATTGGGTCATTGGGTCATTGGGTCATTGGGTCATTGGGGTCATTGGGGTCATTGGGTCATTGGGTCATTGGGTCATTTGACTCGCTGGCGAACGCAGAGTGATACATAAGTGTACTCTCAGGCCACAAATGCATCACATCATTCCGACCTGACAGGAGGATTGTCGAATAACAAAATGATTTTATAAAATACCCACCTGTCAGGTCTGTAATTTTATTCGAAAAGAACTGGTCACTTGTTGCAGGTCACTAAAACATAAGACAAAGGACGAATTTATTTTATTCGAAAAGAACTGGTCAACTGTATACTTGTCACTTTACATTTGTCACTAAAACATCGGTCAAAGGAAGAAATTTATTTTATTCGATAATCATTCACCCGCCGACTGCCGATTGCCGACTCCTTATTGACTCTTCCGATTATCAAAAATATTCATAAAAAGTCCTCCCATCATAGCGCCGTATAATGTGCTATTTAGCGGTTTAGAGGTAATAGAACAGGTTCCTGACATGCAGCCGACATAATGGTAATAAAGATACCCGGCGACTGCTCCTGCGATAATTCCAATGATTGTGAGACGGTATTTTAAAATATATGTCATTGCTTAATTTTGTAGTGAGTTTATTTATTAAGTTTCATAGCCGGTAAAAACACGGGGCACCATTGTAGTCGCCCCGGTTTTATTTTGCTGACCATTGTTTTATGCTTTTACGTGATTACAAAAGAGTAGTAGGACAAACGTAATCGGTAACTTTAAACTTTCCGGACTCTTTAATTGCTTTGAAACCGCCTGCTACATTAATCAAATTATCGTACCCGCGAGCCCGCAGAATGGAAGCAAATACCATAGAGCGGTAACCACCTGCACAATGTACAAAGTAAGTTTTATTTTTGTCTACTTTGAGCATGCTCTCGCTAATGTAATCAAGAGGAGTGTTCACCGCATTTGAGATATGTTCTGAATCATACTCACTTTTCTTTCTGACATCCAGAATATTGATAGATGGATCTTTCGCTTCTTCAGCGGCAAATTGTTCAACTGTTATGCTTGGTAGTGTATCAATTTCCTTTCCGGATTTTTTCCATGCGTCGAAACCTCCTTCGAGGAAGCCGATGGTATAATCGTATCCAACTCTTGCTAATCTGGTAATGGCTTCATTTTCTTTACCGGGTTCAGCAACCAGTAATATTTCTTGTTTGATATCCGGAATCAAAGTTCCTGCCCACACAGCAAAGTTGCCATCAATACCAATGTTAATGGAATTGGGGACAAAACCTTTTGAAAACTCCTGCGCATCTCTGATGTCAAGAATTAACGCGTGCGTCTCATTGGCAACGGCATCAAATTCTGCTACATTCAGAGCATGTTTTCCGCGTTTCATCACATCATCAATTGCATCGTATCCTTGAATATTCATCACCACATTTTTGGGAAAGTAGGAGGGAGGAGGAGTGAGTCCGATTAGAACCTCTTTGATGAATTCTTCTTTTGTTGTTTCAGGGCGTAATGCATAGTTAGTTGCTTTTTGATGCCCTAGAGTATCCGTTGTTTCTTTACTCATATTTTTTCCGCATGCAGAGCCGGCACCATGAGCAGGATAAACAATTAGATCGTCGTTCAACTTCATTATTTTATTTCGTAATGAATCAAATAAATGCGCTGCAAGTTTTTCTTCTGTTAAATCAGCAATCACATGTTGTGCAAGATCGGGGCGACCTACATCACCAATAAAGAGTGTATCGCCTGTAAATAGTGCTTTTTCTTTTCCCTGTTCATCAATCAATAAAAAGCAACTACTTTCCATTGTATGGCCGGGAGTGTGAATTAGTTTAATAGTTATGTTTCCAAGTTTAAATACTTCTCCGTCTTTTCCAATGTATGCATCGAAACCTGTTTTCATGGTTGTGGGTCCGTACACTATAGGCGCTCCTGTTTTGTTTGAGAGGTCCACATGTCCCGAAACAAAATCGGCATGAAAGTGAGTTTCAAAAATGTATTTGATCTTTGCATTATTTTTTTCAGCCATATCAATGTACGGCTGGACTTCACGTAATGGATCTATGATTGCAACCTCTCCATTGCTTTCGATGTAATAAGCACCTTGTGCCAGACATCCGGTGTAGATTTGTTCTATTTTCATTTTCGTTTAATTTTAAAATTTATGACACAAAAGTATCACAGGAAAATACCCGGGAGTATGACTTTTGTTACATAATGAAATATTTTTTGGATGGGAGATAATGGCTGTTGTATGTAGTTGTAAATCAATGTATAAAAACAAAAAATAATTAATTTAATTAAGAAGTCATTATTTTACTCTGACAAACAAAATCTGTTCTTGGCACTGCAGTTTCAGCGATAGCTTTAAAACCTCCTTCCACTTCACTAAAATTACGGTATCCTCGCGCCTGCAAAATAGATGCTGCAATCATGCTTCTGTAACCACCCGCACAATGCACGTAGAAATGTTTTTCAGGATCTATAGTATTCACCCATTCGTTAATTGCAGCTAATGGTTTACTATAAGCATCGGCAACATGTTCAGCAGTGTATTCGCTTTCTTTACGGATGTCGATTACCATAGTACTTTCCGGTTTAAATTCGTTTTCGAATTGCTTAGGAGATATTCTATTTACCGAATCAGTTTCTTTACCGGCTTTGATCCATTCTTTAATTCCCCCTTTGAGATAACCTAGAACATTATCAAACCCAACGCGTGCTAAACGGGTTACGGTTTCTTCTTCCATACCGGGATCAGTAACCAGCAATAATTCTTGTTTCACATCCCCAACAAGGGCACCAACCCATGGAGCAAAATCACCTTTTATACCTATGTTGATACTTTGCGGAACAAAAGATTTTGCAAAATCATCAGCTAAACGTGTATCAAGAATCAATGCGTTTGTTAAGTCTGCTGCCTGCTCAAATGTTTTTGGATCCATGGCAGTCATTCCTCGTTGCATCACCTCATCAATGCTTGCATATCCTTTTTTATTCATGGCTACATTCAACGGAAAATAAATTGGAGGAGGAAGCAGTCCATCGGTAACTTCCTTAATGAAAGCCTCTTTGTTGGGTTGATTCAATGCATAATTCATTTTTTTCTGATTACCTAAAGTGTCAACAGTTTCTTTCATCATATTTTTTCCACATGCGCTTCCTGCACCATGAGCCGGATAAACAATTACCTCATCTGCGAGTGGCATAATTTTATTCATCAAACTATCGTATAGAAGTCCGGCTAGTTGATCCTGTGTCATGTGTGCAGCTTTTTGAGCAAGATCAGGACGACCAACATCACCCAGGAACAAAGTATCACCGCTGAAAATCGCATGATCTTTTCCACTCTCATCTTTCAACAGATAAGTGGTGCTTTCCATTGTATGACCGGGAGTATGTAAAACAGTGATAGTAATTTTACCAATCTTAAATTCTTGACCATCGGTTGCAATGATCGCTTCGAATTCGGGATTCGCATTTGGCCCGTACACAATGGGTGCGCCGGTTTTTTTGCTCAAGTCAACATGTCCTGATACGAAATCGGCATGGAAATGTGTTTCGAAAACATATTTAATTTTCACATCATCCTTATTTGCCCTGTCAATATAAGGCTGCACTTCACGTAATGGATCAATGATAGCTGCTTCGCCATCAGAAGTGATGTAATAGGCTCCCTGAGCCAAACATCCTGTATAGATTTGTTCTATTTTCATTTTTTTCCCCGGTATTTTAACAAAGTTAATAAATTATTTTTCTGTTAGTTCTTTTTTTGCAAGATAGAAATCAACCATCTCATAACTGCTATTTTCTCTTTCTAACATATCATCCACAGTTTTTGGTGGAGGAACAATTACTTTTTCACCCGGTTTCCAGTTTAAAGGCATAGCTACTTTGTATTTATCTGAATTTTGTAAAGCAAGTAAAACCCTTTTTATTTCTTCCATGTTTCTTCCAACATTTAATGGGTAATACATGATGAGTCGTACCTTTCCTGTGGGATCAATAAAGAAGACCGCTCTCACGGCAGCTGTTTCGCTTTCTCCCGGTTGCAGCATCCCAAAAAGTTTCGAGACTTTCATGTCGATATCAGCAACTATTGGAAATTTAAATAATACACCTGTGTTTTTCTTAACATTATTCACCCACGCAATGTGGGAGTGGATGCTGTCGATGCTAAGACCCATCAATTTGGTCCCGTTTTGGGTGAAAAAATCCTCTTCAAGAGCAAATCCGCTCATTTCGGTTGTGCAAACCGGAGTAAAATCGGCCGGATGAGAAAAAAATACCACCCAATTTCCCTTGTTGTATTCCGAGAATTTTATTTTACCTGTTGTTGTAATAGCTTCGAAATCAGGTGCTTGATCACCTATTCTGACGAAAGATGCTATTGAATTGTATTCCATAATTATAATTATTTATCTTGTTGAGTGCAAAAATACGACATACTAACATCTTTGATTGCGACATAAGTTACACTGGCAAATTAATTTTCGACCGGAAATCCTGACGTCTGCCAGTTATTTATACCTCCCGTTAAAGAGTATATTTTAGTAAATCCCAATGATTGTAATTTTGCTGCCGCCAATACGCTACGGTTACCACTTCTGCAATATAAAACAACGGGTTGTTGATGATTTAATTTTTCGATGTTATTCAGAAAATCACTTGCGTACCAATCAATATTGAGGGCACCTTTAATGTAACCTTCGGAGTATTCCTGAGGAGTTCGCACATCAATTACGGTAACACCTTCGTCCAACAATTGTTTCACTTTATCAGCCTCTATATTTTTATTGAAGGGTTGTGCGGTGCAGGACACTAAAGCGGCAATGATGATAGCTAATAACGTTAGTATTTTTTTCATAATTGGGAAGGTTGTATCTACCTTTAAAGATGGATGCAAAATTAAGTCACGGTTTTAGTAAACTCAGTTACCTTTGTCACACAGGATTAAGAAAGAAAAGCTATTTTAAAAATTACTTAAATTAAGGAGTCGGTACCCAGTCGTGGGTCCCTCCGCAAAGCCAAAATGATTTTGAAAAACCTAGATTGCGAAAAAGAAGAGAAGCTTTTTTTGAAAGTTCTTCGCCTTTGCGGGAAGTGAAAACTATAATTTGGTTTTTATTTATTAACGAAGAATTGTGAGTTAAATTACCAATTGGAATATTAATCGCTTGTGGAATATGATGTTGCAGATATTCTCTTTCATCATCAACATCAATAATAGTTACTTCAAATTGCTTTTGTTGTAAATAAATTTTAACCACTTGTTGTTTTATACATTCAGGTTTAAAATCTGAAGCAAGCATTTTCATTCTGAAAAGCACAATAAATCCGGATGCAAGAGTTAAACAGCCGGTAATCAGAATTGCCACACTTATGTTGAAATAGTCAGCAAATATTCCTGTAATGATTGCTCCAAATGCATAGCCTAAATCGCGCCATAATCTGAATACTCCAATACTTTCGGCACGTTGTTGAGGTTGAGTAAAGGTAGCGATTGCATTTAGGAAAGTAGGATAAACCATTGCGGTACCTACTCCAAGAAACACCGAGATGAGTATGAACTGTGAATAACTAATAGCATATGGAAGAAATAAAATCGCTATACCTTGTGTGATCATACCTGCAAAAAGTAAATTTCGCTTTGAAACAATATCAGAAATTTTGCCGGTGATTAACTGCCCAAGACCCCACACTGCAGGGTAGACAAATGCAATTACACCTATTTCCTGTTGGTTGAAATGCAAACTCAATAATAGTATTGGAAGTAGTCCCCAGATCATTCCATCATTAAGATTGTTAATCAATCCCGCCTGGGTTACAGCACTAAGATTTTTATTTTTAAAAGTTGTTTCGAGAAATATATTTTTTTGAGAATCTAAATGAGATGAAGGTATTTCAGCTTCCACAAATGCGCGAGTATCTTTTACAAATAGGAGCGTAGCAAAGAACCCTGTTATTGCCAAAAAAATTCCGATGTAAAAGGGATAGGGTCTTACGCCATATGTTTCAGCAATGTAACCTGTTGCAAAAGCAACTATGCCAACTGAAAGATACCCTGCAAATTCATTTATACCCATGGCTAAGCCACGGTTTTTGCTACCTGCAATATCAATTTTCATGAGTACCGTGCTACTCCAGGCAAGTCCCTGATGAATACCCAGCAACACATTAGCGAAGACAATCCAATTCCAGTTATCTGCATAAATTATTATAAAAGGGATTGGAATAGCTAAAAGCCATCCTGCGAGCAGAAGATTTTTTCTTCCAAATTTATTGGCATATCTTCCTGTAAAATAATTAGCTATTGCTTTGGATATTCCGAAGCTTATGATGAATGAAAGAATTGCTGATGTGGAAGTGATTCCAAAATCGGATGCAGCAAGCGTAGGGAAAACCGAACGCTCCATTCCCACCATACCGCCAACAAATGCATTGATGAGGACTAAAAGCGAAAATTGCTTCCAGTTATTTCTGATTCCATATACAACTGAATCGCTCACAATTTTTAAAATTTATATTCAATAAATTCAAACATTTACCTGAATTGATAACTGGTGCCTCCCAGTTGTGTGAGAAGCGTATGTGGTTCATCGGTAGCAGTGGCGCGTTTTTCCAATTTTGGAGCTATCGGTGAATTTGCTTTCAGATATTCTTCAATTACATCATGCAAAAACATTTTGAGCATAGTTGGATTTTTTACTTTTTCCATTCTGCAAATAGTGTCGTCAGGGTCTCCTTCGCGTTCACATGCAATTATCTTATATTCTTTATTAATGTCGAGTGGCTTTTTGCCAATCTTAACCCAATTCACTCGCTTGCCCATTTCATTGCCGATAGTAAAATTCACTTCCATTCCATTGAAACGCACAAACCAGCCACCAAAGCGTTTCGAAGGATCTTTTGCAAATGCATTTTGTAATTCTTTTTCGAGCCATTCTAATACCTGATTACCTGTTACCGTTCCGGACTTGGCTTCACTGTTCACCGGCAGCATGTTCCACAAAAATTCTTTGGTTATGGAGGCAACACCTGTTTTAGGATCAACATTTAACGGCTGACAAAATCTGAATCCGTTTGAGAGAGCGATATCCGGTTTAAATTTCCACATGATGGCATCAGTAATTAAATTATCCATAGGTGTTTCCATCACAAAATATCTAACCAACGGAGTTTTGCTTGTACCAATCACTTTTTGCATCTCTTCTTTGAAGGGTGCACAGGCTTTATCAACCAATTCCTGCATCGATTTATCGGGTGAATATTTTTCAGGATCAACATCTAACAGTTGGTAAGCCGAATCGACCAGTTTTCCATTTTCAATTTTTAGATCCAATTTTCCCAAAAATGAACCAAATGCACCACACTCAATTACCTTGGTATATTTTGCCTGAATGGGTTCTCTCACTCGCTCATGGGTATCGGCACCAAGAATAAAATCAATACCTTCGCAAACGGGATTATTGGCCAAGCCTACTTGTTGTGCAAGACCCATGTGAGTAGCCAGTAAAACCACCGCGCAAGCTTCATCTTCACGAAGCATCTTTACATATTTGGCAATACTTTTGTCGGCATGTTCAAAAGTGAGTCCTTCACTATATGCAGGAGATTGACGCTTTGGAATAAGATGATCGGTGTAACCAATAACTCCAATCTTAACACCTCCGATATATTTTATCCAATAGGGCGGATAAACCAGCTCGCAATTTTTTCCGTCGGCACTTTTGTGAAACATATTCGCACAAATTTTCGATGCATTGGAATGTCCCATATCGAAAAGCATTTTCTTTTTCTTGTAAACCACTTCCCAGTTACCTGGTAAAATTAAGTCGTATCCAAGATTATTAAAAATTGGAATTAATGCTTCTCCTTCAGTTAATGATGCAACAGCATGCCCGTGAAAATAATCTCCACCATCATAAATTATGGTATGATCTGGGTTTTGCGCTTTTAACGTATCTATCATAGTCTTAAGCACCGCCATACCACCTCGTTTTCGGTATACTGCCTTTTCATTTTCCCAGAAGAACTCATCATGAGTGTGAAGTTGAGCATGAATATCCGTGGTGATAAGAAAGGTGATCGTATTTGAACCAGCCGGTGATGCACCTACAGGTTTAGATGCAATTTCAGAAGGTTTACTAACAGATAGAGTAGGAGCTACCAGCGATGCAATTCCGACTAAAGCAGATTTTTTCAGAAAATCCCTCCTGTCGCCTGATATCTTATCACTATCGATATTTATTTTAAAATTATCAGATTTTTTATTCTCATTCATAATGAATAGATTGAATAGTTAAAATAACATTGCACTTGAACACTTAACAACCTTGTTAAAGCCGGAAGTCAAGAATCAGGTTAAAATTAATCATATTTACTTTATTATAAACATATTTTGAATTATCATAAGTTTCACCTGCGTTTATTTTCCACGCAATGAGTGATTTTAACTCAAAACCTTTAAAAAAATTACTGAAAAGGTAGGAGGCCTCATGGTTGATTTGATGGTAGGACGGCATACCATATTTGTTCAACCGGTAATTTTTAATATCAGGCAAACTGTAATACCCGTATCCAAGTGAACTTTTAAATTTATTTTTAGGAGCATTATATGCAGTTTTAATCATCATGGCATTAACTCCTCCGGCCCCTTCGTTTCTTTCTCTTGGTAAGAAAGTGTAAAAAGGTTCTCTTCCCCATTCACGAGGCATCACGTAACGACCATCTCCAGTGATGAGAGTATAATTAATACTAGTGTTGTAAGTTTTGTTCTTGAATCCAATTCTCGCACTAATAATGTTCGACTGACCTCCTTTGTTGGTATAACTTTTAGTCTCATCCCTGTTTCCACCATCATTAATAGCATCCTGATGCATGTAAACGAGTCCCTTATAAATCTGGAGTTTTAATTTTTTAGATGTTCGTTCAATAGTAATTTCTACCATGGCGCTGTTTAAAACATTTTCAATATAACCATTCCAAAAATTAAATTTCCAATTCTTTACAGGAACATAATATACATTTGCAATGATGATTCCGCTGCTGCTAATATTTCCGGTGTAATTAGATTTTATTCCGTCAGTGGTCACACCTGTAGGGTATAAACCAATAGAAGATCCGGCAGAATACCACTCCATAGTACTTCGGGGTGACACCGACCATATCCAGCCACCATTAAATCCTAACTTATCCGATTGTCTCACACTCAGCCAGGCCCCTTCTTCTAAAGTTGGCCGCATTCTGCCATCCTGAGGATTTATAAATGGGGTGTTAATATTGAATCTCCCTGCCATCACCGAACTTTTTGAATAGGTATATTTTAAAAATAATTCTTCAAGTCGATCTAAATTACCGTTATTTCCAGGAGTAGTTAAATCGTATAATCCGATTTCGTATCGGTTGTTATTGTTGGTAGTAGGATCCGGTTGATCAATATCGGATGACACCAATTCGAAAACGAAATATCCATTTAATCCCAGCTGAAATCCGTGAAAAGGTTCGGTGAGAACTCCAATACCGGCGCCGGTTCCGAGCGTGTAATCATCTTTTAGACTTCCTTCATTAATTGTAGACATGAAAAAAGTTCTGCTTTGAACCGTCCAGCTTGCTTTTAAAAAATGCGACTGGAAGGAAAGAGAATCACTTTCATCATTCATCTTTATGTGAACATCGTTATTCACTTGTCCTTTCATAAATGAGGGAAATACAATGAAAATGAAAATCAGGAATCTGAACATATTTACCGGTATAAAACGGATTGAGTGTATATCGTGCAATTAAAATCCTGCTTTGATATAGCTCCACCCTTGTTCCTGTCGTTTTACAATCTCAATAATCCCGGCAGGTACCAGTCCTGCATCCGATATCAATGCTTTTTTCTCTACTTTTCGCTCTGTCATCGAAAACTCACAGGCATAAAATACAACGCCCGATTGTGTTAGTTTTCTGATTTTATCTGCAACAGTTGATTTTTCTGCCACCAACATATCCAGTCCGGGACCGTGACAAACTACTTCCATCTGAGTTCCTGGAGCCACCGATTGAATGTTATTGAGTTGTTTCATCAGTTGCTTGTGTCCAAGGGTATCGCCACTCACCAGTTGAAAAATAATTCGGTGTATTGGAATAATTATTGCGTTAGCCGGATTTTGTACGGTTTTCTTATCTTGACCCGAAAGATTCGTACTCATTGAAAAAATTAAAATGGTCAACGCAAAAATTTGTTTAAGTGCTTTCATGATATTGATTTATTTATTTTTAAAGTTTAATTTCGTATGTAGTCAACCGTTAGTATTTTTCACTAGGCATCATTTCATTGCTGAAGCCTTATCTTTTATAGGTTGAAACGGGCCATATTTATGTTGTTGCTCATCAAATCTATCTGCAAATGGTCCGAACGGATGATCAAATGGTTTTTCAGCAATCTTAGGCCAATCTTTAGAGATATCTTTCTGAGGTCGTGGTTGCGAATTCACATATGCAGCTATGTCCCAGGCTTCTTCATCGGAAAGTTGCGGGTTGTAGTGAGTGGCACCAAGTGGCATATTGTACTTGGCATATTTTGCGAAGTTAGAAATCCGGTATAATCCGGCTCCGATATTGTAACTATTAGATCCCCATAACGGTGGATAGGTATACGCTGTTTTTTCACTATTCATTAAGCCTTCGCCATTCGCCTGGTGACAACTCACACACTTTTGGTTGTAAGCCAGTTTTCCTTTTTCAGGATCTGCTGCGCGGTCGAGGAAAGGCATTTCTTTTAATCCCGAGCCGTTCGATTTTTCTCCTTTCGGAACATCTTTACCAAGCCAGTTAATATATGCAGTGATCGCTTTCATCTCCCGGGAGTTTTTGGAAAGCGGTTCTCCATTCAAACTTCTTTCAAAGCAATCGTTAACTCTTTTAAAAATGTCTTCATTCGATCCTGAGCGTGCTCTATACTTTGGATATGTTGCAAAAACAGCACTGTAATTATTGCCAAATACTCTTGTGCCCGCATCGAGGTGACAATTCTGACAATTCATTCCATTGATCGCATTTTTTTTCACTTTCCCTTCAGGACCGAAATAGGCAGCTGTATTTGCTATGAGTTCTCTTCCATACAAAATCGTTTCCATTTCAGAAGCATCAGATATGGATGAAGTGTCCGGCGCCAGCCAGTATTTTTCCTTAACTTCGGTATTGGCTGAAGCTGATGGAACAGGAGCTTGTACTTCAGCAATTGAAGGTTTTTGAATTATCTGTGGTTGAATATAAAGCAGGTAGCCAAACATCGTTAGTATGAGTAACAACATGGCAATTACCAGGTTAAGCAATTGCTTTACAACTCTGGCGAGTGCCTGATATTTTTCATCGTTGTTGCTTTCCATGGTGTTGAATTCAATTTACTAGTGCGGCAATTTGTTTTTAACAATTCCGTACAGATAGGTTCCCACAATGGCAAAGAAAAATACCACAATCATCGATAAATAGCCATATCCTATATTCACAACCATTGGTCCGGGACAAGCTCCCGAAAGCGCCCATCCTAATCCGAAAACAGATCCGCCAATCAGGTAACGGGCAATGGCTTTGTCTTTAGGGTAAAATTGAATAGGATTTCCTCCGGCATCACGTATCTGATATTTTTTGATGAGAGCAACTCCAATCACGCCAAGAATTACTGCAGTACCAATGATCCCATACATGTGGAAAGCCTGAAACCTGAACATTTCCTGAATGCGAAACCAGGAAAACGCTTCCGATTTTGCCATCACTATTCCGAATATTGTTCCGGCAATTAAGAATTTTATAAACTTCATTTTTTTATATTATAATTGGAAGTAAGAGATGTGTCATTAATAATCCTCCGGCAAAAAAGCCGATCACTGCAATTAATGAAGGCAGTTGTAAATCGGAGAGTCCGCTGATGGCATGTCCGGATGTACACCCTCCGGCATAGCGCGACCCAAAACCTACCATCATTCCTCCAATGGCAAGAATAAGAAATCCTTTGAGAGTAAACATTGCTTCCAAACTGAACAGCTCTTCCGGCTGAACCGAAACAGGAGCACCAATTCCCAATGCAGCAAGATCATTGATGGTGTTTTCAGAAATGATAACCGGTTCTCCATTGGAAAGAAACTGATTCGCAATAAATCCTCCAAGAATGGCACCTACCAAAAACACCAGGTTCCAGGTTTGTGATCTCCAGTTAAAATCAAAAAACTTAACAAATTTTCCTCCACCTGCTGCTGCACAGATGGTGCGGAGGTTGGAAGAAAAACCAAAGGATTTACCGAAATAGAGAAGTACGAACATAGTACCTGCTATAAATATTCCTGATACATACCAGGACCATGGTTGTTGAATAAATTCGATCATAGTTTATTTTGAGTGAGAAAGATGAAATGAAATAATTGGTTTGTATAAATGATTGATCAGTTTTTCGGTAGCACTTGGATGGATTATTCTTTCAATTCCTTTTCTGCCGTGAGTTCCAATGCAAATGATATCCATTTCAAGCATTTGATTAAAATGAATAACTCCATTTTCTACATCGGTATCGGTGAGTAAATGTTTTTCGTAATTTAAAATAGTGTTCAGCTTTGCAAACGAATCCATCTGCGAAAGCACACCTGATTTTTCATTCTCATCGCTAACGATTTGTAACAGATGCACCATTGGTTGAAATGCTCTTATAAATGTTTGCAATAAGTGCAGATCTTCATTTTCAGGTTTGGTAAAATCGTGTACCAGCAACAAATTTTCAATTGCGAGATCAGAACGATCGCACATCATCGAAAGAATAGGTATTTCCGACTGCCGTGCAATCATCTGTGTTTCGGTACCCGAAAGTTTATCTTTCAAGCCCCAGGCACCTTTAGTCCCCATTACAATTAAATCGAATTTATTTTTTGAAGCAAATGAAACAATTCCATCTGTAATTTTTCCAAAAAGAAGATGTGTAGATATTTGATCTCCATAAATTGATTTAAGATTATTCAGTTTGCGGTCAGCGATATCTTTTTTTGATTTAACAAAATTCACATCGATTTCTCCACATGTTTCAATTATACCCTTGTTACTCAAGGTAACAGTATCAGGAACATCGAGTATGTGTAGAAAATGAATATCCATCTTTATTTTTTCATCCAGCCTTTTGGCAAGTAAATATGCATATTCGGCCTGAACCGAGAAATCTGTTGGAATTAATACTTTTAATTTTTCCATAATTAATTACTGATTTAACACAATCTGTTTTGTTGGTTTTAAATTTTACAACAGCGTTTCCTTAATGATAATATATACCCCCATCACCAGAATGAACCATCCAAAAATGGGTTTAAGTTTTTCGTTCGAAACTTTTTTCGAGAAACTGCTTCCTGCAAGTATGCCAACAACAGCTATTGCAGAGAACAATAATAAGAAATTCCAGTTGATTATTTCATCTCCTTTAAGGTCGCCTGTGAATCCAATCAGGGATTTGGCCGCAATTATGATTAATGAAGTTCCAACCGCTTGTTTCATAGGCAGTTTTGCAAGAATCACCAGAGCCGGAATAATTAAAAATCCACCACCGGCTCCTACCAAACCGGTAACTACTCCCACCACCAAGCCCTCCACCATTATCAAGGGATAATTGTATTTCACTTCACCGGAGGTTTCCGTCTGCAGCTTCTGCTTTTTGATCATGGAATAGGAGGCTAGCAGCATTATAATGGCGAACAGTAGGAGTAAACCTATTGATTTTGTAATTTCTAATTCACCAACAGTAAATAAAGTGTCAGGAATTGCCGGCACCAAATAGGCTCTTGTTAAGAATACACTTATGATCGACGGAATTCCGAAAACGAATGCTGTTTTCCAATGGATATTACCCATTTTCATGTGGCTGAATGAACCTATAAGACTGGTCAGACCAACAATAAATAGGGAATAGGCAGTTGCTAGAACGGCATCCAGAGAAAACAGATAAACTAATATTGGAACCGTTAAGATGGATCCACCTCCACCAATCAAACCCAATGAAAGTCCCATGATAATTGCTCCTACATATCCTATAATTTCCAGATCCATTTTTGTATTATGTTTAGTATCGATTAATGCGACTGCAAAATTCGGCATTCCTTGTGCCTATTTCTGCGACTTTTGTTACATAAGCGGAAAAAGAAGAAAAGTCATTGAAAAAAGTCATTGAAAAAGTCATTGAAAAGGGTCATTGGAAACAGTCATTGAAAGACTTCATTGAGAATGATAATTAATGTGTCACTGCAATGATCAAAGATAAAATGACTCAATGACTCAATGACTAATGACCCTTCGGCTACGCTCACATCGGCAAGCCTGCCTGCTAAGCCAAAGACAAACTTTTGCTTGGCAATGGCAGGCAGGCTCACATCGGCAAGCTCAGTGCAGGCAGTGCAGGCAGTGCACCGGCATTCCGCAAAGTAAATGACCCAATAACAAATGACCCTTTTCAATGACCCTTCCACAAAATCAATGACCCAATGACCAATGGCTTTTTTTTCTTATCCCTGCATTTTCCCCTTTAATATGGCTCCCCAATACATTCTGGGAAGTATTTCTCTCTTTAATTGATACATACTCCAACGCTCTTTGCTTTGATCGAATGGAAAAGTTTCCATGGGGTTATTATTGTAATCAAATTCTGCCAAAACCAATTTACCATAACCGGTAATTAGAGGGCAAGAGGTATATCCCATATAAAAAGCCGTCATTGGTTTGTTGTGTAGCAAAGCTAACAGGTTTTCGGCAACAGTTGGCGTTTGTTTGCGAATTGCAGCTCCTGTTTTTGAAGTAGGTAAACCGGATGCATCTCCCAATGCAAAAATATTTGGGTATCTCACATGCTGAAGAGTGTGTTTGTTCACTTCTACCCAACCTGCTTCATTCGCAAGTGGACTGTTTTTTATGAAATCGGGAGCACTCTGGGGAGGAGTTACATGTATGAAATCGTAATCAACCCAGGTAACTTCACCTTTATTTGATTCACCAAATCCAACAAATTTTGCTTTTTTATTTGCAGAATCAATTTCTTCAAGCCTTACCAAAAAATTTAATTTAATATTCCCACGTTTGACCACTTTCATTAGCGTTTTTTCATATTTGTCGACTGCAAAAAGTTTAGGTCCACCGCTCCAGTATTGAATATTTGATTTATCGAGTATGCCATGCTTGCGGAAATAGTCTGCTGCCAAGTACATAATTTTGTGTGGTGCTCCTCCGCACTTAACAGGAGTGTCGGGATTATGAAAGATAGCATTTCCCCCTTTGAAGTTTTTTATGCATTCAAAAGTGTAGGGTGCTGTTTTGAAACTATAATTGGAGCATACACCATTTTTTCCTAATGACTCAGACAAACCTTTAATTGCATTCCAGTTCAATTGTATTCCCGGACAAACTGCCAGATAGTCATAAGTATATTTATGACCTTCTTTAGTAATTACTGTATTGTTTTCAGGCTCAAATTTATCTGCGTATTCCTTTATCCATGTTGCCTTTTTAGGAATGTAATCAATTTCATTTCGTTCTGTTTTCTTAATGTCGAAAACTCCACCGCCTACCAGTGTCCATGCAGGCTGATAATAGTGTTTTTCACTGGGTTCAATGATTCCGATTTTTAGTTTGGAATCTTTTAGCAGAAGGAGGGAAGCTAATGATAATCCTGCGTTTCCGCCTCCAATAACTATCACCTGGTAGTGGTTTTTCATGGCTTTTACTTGTTATCAATGGTTTAAAAGTTAAGCAAGTTTACCAAAGATTTTTACTAAAATCAGTAACTAAAGTCACATTACCTTAAACAGTTGACTAAAAATTATTTTGATGATAATTTATTAAAGCAGTCAGCAGTCGAGGATAGTAAACACTTCGCTTAAAACTTAATTTTCTTTTAAGTGAAAAGGTCGCTGCCCCGGCGACGGTAGAGTTAGCATAATATTGATGCAGCTAAAATTTATTGAAAGTAAAAATAAGCCACCGAAAGGAGAAGTGTTTATTGCAGGTAGTGTTTCATATAACTTGAAGAGGAATTTAATCCTGCACTACTCCACTTCATTAGAATTCAACAACAGAATCCAACAACCGAATTCAACCATAGAATTCAACGATCGAATCTACAACAGAATCAACCATTGAATCAACCATTGAATTAAACCATTGAGTTACACCACTTCTGCAACCACAAAAGTACTACCGCCAACAAAAATCAAATCATCTTTTCCGGCCGAAGATTTGGCGGCGTCGAGGGCTTCTATAACGGAACCAAACTTTTTACCTTTTAATCCGAAAGATGTGGCGTTCTTTTTTAAAATCGCTGCATCCAATCCCCGGGGAATATCGGCTTTGCAAAAATAGTAAGTTGCTTTTTTAGGTAGTTTAGAAAGCATTCCTGCTACATCTTTATCGTTAACAGCACCAATCACCATGTGTAATTTTTTGTAAGCTGTTTTTTGCAGCTGCGATACTATCATCTGAATGCCGTCGGCATTATGGCCTGCATCACAAATTACAAGTGGCGACTTCGATAAAACCTGCCATCGTCCCGCAAAACCGGTATTTTTTCTCACGGCACCCAGACCTTTACGAATGTTTTTTCTGTTGAGTTCAAAACCTTTTGTTTCGAGCAGCTCTGCAGTTTGTAGAACCGTGCAAACATTACGTGCCTGATAAAATCCTCCCAAATCAAGTTTAAGATCCTTCAGATACGGTTGTTTGTTTTTGGTTACATCTATTTCCAATCCTCCTGAAGCGGGATGTGATTCATCAATAATATGAGCGTGAAAAACTTTGTCGGCGAAAAATATTTTTGATTTTGATTTCTTAACTGCTTGTCGGAATATCGGAGCCGATTCCGATTGTGTAGCCCCTATAACCACCGGAACCAGCTTTTTGATGATGCCCGCTTTTTCCCTTGCAATTTTTTGCAATGTGTCGCCGAGCAAATTCATGTGATCCCATTGGATATTTGTGATCACCGATACTAACGGCATAATTACATTGGTGGAATCGAGTCTGCCGCCAAGACCTGTTTCTATAACGGCTATGTCTACATCTTTCTTGCTGAAATAATCAAATGCCAAGCCTACGCTCCATTCAAAAAAGGAGGGCTGAATTTCTTCAAACTCCTTTTTATATTTTTTGACAAATTTTACAACTTCTGCTTTTTCAATCATCTTGCCATTCACACGAATCCGTTCTCTGAAATCACGCAAGTGTGGAGAAGTATACAAGCCGGTTTTGTAACCACTTTGCTGAAGTATGGAAGCCAGCATATGCGAAGTGGAGCCTTTGCCATTGGTACCTGCAATATGAACGCATCTGAAATCATCCTCAGGATGATCAAGCACTTTCATGATGGCATGTGTATTATCGAGATTTGCTTTGTAGGCTGCTGCACCTACCCGATGATACATCGGCAATTGTTCGAAAAGATACTCAAGAGTAGACTCGTAGGTCATTCAAATTTAAATACGAAGGTGATGGTTCCTCTTTGTTCTTCGACACCGGAAGCACTCTTACTAAATTTAGCTTCTTTTGCCGATTGTTTTGCTTTATTCACAAGCACAAGTGATGTAGTTGTAGAGCCGCGCGCTGGACCGCTTACCGAAGTCACATTCCCATCTTTATCTACAATCACATCAATAACTACTTTTCCTGTTTCCTGTGACTGATCCGTTAGCTGTGGTTTGCGCGTCATACTTCTTCCGGAAAGATCGAAGGAAACGCCGGAATCGCCTTTCCCGCTGCCAGTATGGCTTTTTGAATCGGGTGATCCATCGGGGCTACCCTGATCGCCGGGTTTTCCTGTTTCACCTTCGTTACCGGGGTTTCCTTTACCTTGATTATTTTTCTTACCCGGGTACAAAGCCTTTTGATCCGGCTTTGGTTCTTCGGGTTTCTTTGGTTGTTCTATAGGTTTTGGCTTGGGTTTAGGTGCTTCAACCGGCTTGGGTTTTGGTTTGTCTTTTACAATCTTTGGCGCATCTTCCACTTCTTGGGTCATTTCGGGCTGTGGCTTGGAAGGAACAGGGTCGCTTACCTCGGGCTCTTTCAATTCTTCGGCATTTGATTCTGTTGGTGAATTGGCATTCGATAATTGTGTGGGTTGCACCTCACCCATTCCCTGGTCTGAATTTCCAAAATTGATAAGGATTCCCTCTTCTTCCGGTGGAGGAACCGGAGCCATCAGTTTAATCCAAATAAGAATAAACAAAAGCGCCCCATGAAAAAAGAGTGTTCCGGTTAAGCCGGCACGTTTCGATTTTTTTTGTTCTTCAGCTGTTGCCATTACTTTTCGGGATTGGTAGCCAGAACCATCTTTACTTTTAATCGGTTCACGATGTCCATTACCTTCACTACATTTTCTACAGGAACAGATTGTGCAGTATGTAACACTACCACCGGATCATTTTTTCCTGCAATAAAATTAGTGATGGAACTTTCCAGTTGATCAAACACAATCGGTTTGCCATCCAGAAAATATTCGAGATTCTCGTTGATACCAACAGAAACAGTAAGATTTTCGGTGGGCTTGGCAGTATTGCTGTTTGGTAAAAGCAACTTGAGTGTATTCACATTAGGCACAACAAGTGTGGTGATGAGCATAAAGAAAATCAACAACAGGAACACCAGATCCGTCATCGACGACATTTCAAATTTTGCCGAAACTTTATTTCTTGATCGGATAGCCATGTTTAATGGGAAGTATCTTGTTTGTTCTGATTAATTTGAAATAGTTAAACTCCGTTATCACCTTGCCGGCTCCTGAAGAAGATCCATGAATTCGATGGATGTTGTTTCCATTTTAAAAACTACCTGTTCTACCATGGCAGCAAGAAGATTATAAGCAACCAAAGCGAAAATCCCAACAATCAATCCCGCAACGGTTGTTACCATGGCTTCATACATTCCACCCGAGAGCAAACTAATATCAATAGTTTTACCTGCTTTCGACATGTTATAAAACGCTTTAATCATTCCGGTTACTGTTCCCAGGAACCCTAACATAGGGGCAGCTCCGGCCACTGTGGCGAGAAGTGATAACCCTTTTTCCATTTTCACCACCTCAATATTTCCAACATTCTCAATCGCTTTTTCAATATCACCTAAAGGTTTTCCTATGCGGGAAACACCTTTTTCAACCATTCTTGCTATTGGGCTTTCAGTATTTTTACATAGCGAACGTGCAGCATCAATGTTTCCATTGCTGATGAAATCGCGGATGTTATTCATGAAATTAGGATCTATTTTCGAAGATTTTTTAATTGCAAAATAGCGTTCAAAAATAATATAAACAGCTATGATCGAACATATAGCTATCGGAACCATGATAGGTCCGCCTTTGAGAGCCAGATCTAAAAGTGAAAGAGTTTCTTCTGTTGGTAATGCACCTGTTGCTGCGGCAGCGGTGTCTGTTGCAGCTGTTGAAATTTGAAGTAGGATACCCATTAGTGTTTAATTCGGGATTAAATTATTAAAGGGTAAAATTACTTCTATAGCTTTGAGTTAAGGTTAGGTGAATACAACGATTGTTAACACGAGGGTGTTAATATGTAGTCAACGACACTCCGGGTAGTATTATTATAAAATGAATTGTTTTATTGTCGGTTTGCCCGGAAAAAGGATAAGAAATGGAATCAGTATTAAGGATGTATCTCGGTAGGAGCAACATGCTGTTGATTTTTGTGTGGAGGGTGAGGATGCCATCCCATTGTGCCTAACAAAACAAAAAATCCAATAATATAAGCTACAATTACATGCCATCCATATTGCACCCATTTCACTACCGATTTAGCCTCCGGATAAATGCTCGAAATCGCTACCCCTGCCGAGGATCCAAACCACATCATAGATCCTCCAAAACCAACACAGTAGGCTAAAACACCCCAATCGTATCCTCCTTGTGACAGTGCCAATTTGGTGAGTGGTATATTGTCGAAAATAGCACTCACAAAACCCAAAATAAATGCCGATTGCCAGGAAGCAGGAGGGAGTTTTTCGACCGGCATCATGGATGCGATCAATACCAACGATAACAGAAATACACTTCCCGTCAAGGCATTGGGCAATAACTTCCAGTTGGCTTTTCTTATAAAAGCACCAATAAATATAGCGGCCCATACTCCGGCAGCCGGAAATTCGAGATAAATGTTGGTGAGAATGGCGCCAATGAGAATAAAAATTACTATCAATAACTTGGCCCAGTCAATTTTAATTTCTCTTACAACATTTTTTATAATTGGTTGAAATTGGTGTTGCTGGCGCGAAGCAAAAAACCCAAAAAATAGGATGGCTGCAAGAGACCCAACAAAAGCTTGAGTGACATCCAATGCCGAAACACCATCTATCCACATCATAGTAGTCGTTGTATCTCCCACCACACTTCCGGCACCTCCCGCATTGCTGGCTGCTACAATTGCCGCAATATATCCGATGTGAACTTTTCCTTTAAAAACTACATGTGCAATAGCTCCACCAATCATGGCAGCAGCAATGTTATCGAGAAATGATGACACAATCGCAATCATAACCAGCAACAAAAATCCACCCTTCCAGTTTTCGGGTAAATAAGCAGGTAATTTTTCAGGAATACCGCTCTTCTCAAAATAATCTGCGAGAATAGCGAAACCTGTAAGTAATCCAAATAAGTTGAGGAGTATGTTCCATTCCCCATGGTGAGTTTCGGACCCAAGGATGTGTTCAAAAATTGAAAAATCGGTGAAGGCCTCTTTGTAGATGAGAACCACAACCAATCCTGTTAAGGCAACTTTAAGAGTGTGATGATGAAACAAGGCAACACCCAACAATGTTAATCCAAAAAGAATGAATTCTAGCGGTATGCCAAAAAAGTTGAGCCCTTCACTAGCTTTAATTTGTGAAAGAAATATGGATGAAATCACGGTTGTGCAGACTTTTCAATATAAACACTTGTTGTAGGAAATGCAAAGTCGGAATTAACGGAACGAACAATTTCTATAATCTTAAAATTTACTTCTTCTTTGACTTTAATATATTCTTCAAATTCACTGGTAAGCACCAAATAGATGATTAGAACATCAATGGAGCTTTCATTAAAATGGTCTAAATTTACCGTGGCGCTTGGATGAATGCTTTTATGATTATCGAGGAAATTTTTTATTTCAGAAATTATTTTTTTAAAATCATCATGACTTGTTTGGTAGAGTAATGAAATTGATTGCTTTGTTCGCCACATGGTACGCTGCGTTCTGTTTTCGACTTCAGCGTCCACCATTTTTTTATTGGGAACTGTAATTATGCTTTTTTCCAAAGTGCGGATGCGTGTACTTCTTAACCCAATAGTCTCCACATGGCCGGTAACATTTCCAACAGTAACCAATTCACCAACAATAAAAGGTTTATCCAGGAAAATAGTAAAGGAACCCAAAAGATTTTCAAGTGTTTCTTTGGCCGCTAATGCAACCGCCAAACCACCAATTCCCAAACCTCCAATAAGTGTTACTATATTTACTTTAAAAACCGATGCGAGAATAAAAAAGAAAGTGAAAAATACAATAATAATTTTTAAACCATCTTTAAAAAATGGAACCAGCTGATCATCCAGTCTTGATTCGGTAATGGAAGCTTTATAACGGAGTATCAGTCCAAAAAAATCTATCAGTCTTAAAAACAACCATGCTATGGAGACGATCAGGAGAAATATGTGGAGTTTGTTGATGACCATCCGAAGGCCAAGTTTTTCCTCAGAAGCAACATTCCACGACTCGGGGAAGGTTAATTGATTAAATGCGATGTAACCAATGATTAATAAAAACAACAGTGAAAATGGTCTTTTTAACAGGTTATGAAGTGCTTGTAAGTCTACACCGGCAGAATATTTTTTTAACGCTTTAAAAACAATGGCAGCAAATATTTTTGAAATAAGTTGTTTAAAAAGAAGCCCTATTAAAATAATAATCCCAACATAAATATATGTTTCAGTTGTATTGCCCAGAAAAGTACGGCTGAGGAATTCTGCTGAGAATAATGATTCCATTATTTTAATTTGTCAAGTGCAATGGTAAATGAAGTTTCTGCAATCCGCGTTTTACCGGGTTTGCGATTGTAAACTTCCTTTAGAGCATTTGCAATGGTGAATGAAACATCTTCAAATATATTTTTATCGGTGACTTCTTTTTCACCTGTAATAAGAAATGCAAATACGCGGGCCATTCCACAATTGGAAATAAAGTCGGGGATGAGCGAAACTTGTAAGTCGGTGTACGTGCCTGTTGGTCCAAAAAATATTTCCGGATCATCAAACGGAACATTGGCTCCACATGAAATAACTTCTAGTCCGCTCACAATTAATTCATCTACCTGATCACGGTTAACGAGACGGGATGCAGCAGCAGGAATAAATATTTCTGCGCCACTCGACCACACAGTTTTGTGTAATTCCTTAACCGGTATTATTTGATCTGTTTTGAGTTTATTTCCATCCCTTTCAAGAAAAAGTTTAGTAATTTCATCAAACGAAAATCCTTCTTTATTAATGAGTCCTCCCTCGCGATCGATGATAGCGGTAATTTTTGCTCCGGCCTGAGCCAAATAAAATCCTGCTGCAGCACCTACATTTCCCCATCCTTGAATAATGACTCTTTTGCCTGCAATATTTCCTCCAAAAGTGGAATAAAAATGTTTGACCGATTCCGAAACTCCATAGCCGGTAATCATATCGGCCACAGTATATACTTTTTCATTGGCAGGAGCATAACAGGCCGTGGTCACCGGCATTATCACTCCTTTTTGAAGACGGGAAATTTTATCCTTTTTAATTTTTTCATCTCCGCCAAGGTGTCCATTAACAACTCCCTCTTGGGGATGTAAAAGTCCGTAACGACCGGTAATTTCGATCACATCATGGATTTCATCCACATTCAAATCTCCTCCGGTGCCATAATATTGCTTCAAAACTGGCAAAACTGCCCGAAACCATCTCTCCAAAACCCCCTTTTTGCGTGGGTCGGCCGGGTCAAAATTGATACCCGATTTGGCTCCTCCAATATGTGGACCTGCAACGGTAAATTTCACCTCCATGGTTTTGGCTAAAGACATAACTTCGTGTTTGTCAAGGCCTTTGCGCATTCTTGTGCCACCACCGGCGGCCCCACCTCTTAGGGAGTTGATCACTATCCACCCTTCTGCTTCCGTCTCCTGATCTTTCCATTCGAAAACTATTTCAGGCCTTTTTTCTTCAAATTTCTTTAGTTCTTCAAGCATATCCGTTGTTCGACGCGCCAAAGATAGGAAGATAGGCGGTGAGGCGGGAAAATTCGTTGAAAAATTAACATGCTTTTTATTTTTATCAAGAGACCAATTGCAGTAATATTGATAATTTTTAGAAAACCATTTTATGATCTACAAGAGTTTAAATGTTGCATTTTGTAAAGAAATAAATTCTGTTTCGAAATTTTTGACATAAAACAAAATTCTATTCGATTATCGCTTATTGAAAATTTAAATTACTATAGAATCTATAAGCCAAGAACTATAAACCTCATTTAATCGCATACCCATTTACCCACCAGCAGCTCCTTATCCGTTTGCAGTTGCACAACATAAATGCCGTTGGCCAGACCGGGTAAAACTATGTCTTTGGTGAAATAAGGTGGTTGGATGATGCAGGGTGATGAATAAATGATTTTTCCGTTGGTGTCGTATATTTTTATAGTGCCTTTGGTTCCCTTTAAATTTTGTGCATTCACAAAAAGAGTTTCCCACCCGGGGTGATAATATAAGTTTAAGGTAGCATTGGTGTTATTGAGTTCATTTTCCTGCA
>Ga0105046_10003855_pt1 | contig 23827 bp, 15 predicted proteins | sample MAT03_FD_78385 | JGI IMG/M metagenome (GOLD analysis project Ga0105046, IMG submission 78385) | Freshwater microbial communities from Lake Fryxell liftoff mats and glacier meltwater in Antarctica - MAT-03 (megahit assembly) | ecosystem: Environmental > Aquatic > Freshwater > Ice > Liftoff...
GCTAAAGCGATCGCTATTCCTTGTTGCAAATCTGATGTGAGTGTGGCATTATTTGCCAACTGCTGCAATTGTTGATATGTAGTTTCTGCATCCAGATTTTTCAGTGCTGCGATCGCGTGCAGTCTCACCGATGCATTAGAATCGGCTAGCAGTAAAATCAATGGTTCAATAGCTTGCATTTTACCTAACTGTCCTAAAGACAAAGCGATCGCACTTTTAACGTTAGCAATCTCTCTGGCTGGATGTTGCAATCGCAGTATTTTTAGTAACATTTCTGCGGCTGGTGTAGTTAACTGCGGATTTTGCACTCGCCCCAAAACTGTCACAATTTCTTGCCAAAGTGTCTCGGATGTGATTTGGTTAAATGCTGTTTGTAAATATTCCAAACTAGATAACGTCCCCACCCAACTTAAAGCGCGGATGGTTTCTAATTGCAGTGGTAGGAGTGTATTGGGTGATATTAGCACCTGAAATAATTGCTGGGCAGCGTCATCACAACCCATCCGAGAAAGGGAAACTGCGGCTGCACAACAAACTTCAAGGTTGAAGTCGTAAAGCTTGGGTTGTAATCTTGTCACCAAATCTAATAATTCGCGTAAGTCGGGGCGAAAACTTAAACCAAGGACTGCTGCACGCCTAACTGTGGCAGCTACATCATCCAAAGCGTTTAATAATACTGGCGGTACACGTTCGTCATGAAAGCTGCTGAGGGCTTCAATTGCGGCGGCGCGGATTGCTGCTTGTGGATCTTGTACTACACTTAACAGTGGTGCAATGGTTTTTGGTTGCCGAATACAAGAGAGCGATCGCACTGCTAAAAGCCTTGTATCTTCATTTAATAGAAGTTCAGAGAGGGCAGCGATCGCAACAGTACCCATTTGCCCCAGTGCTGTAGCTGCGATCGCTTTGAGTTCTTCATCCTCATCGGTTTTCAACAATTCTACCATTGGCAAAATTGCATCTGGGTGCTGAAATTCGCTCAAAATTCGTGCTGCATACCAGCGCAATTCTTCTTCTGCGTCTTTATCTTTCAAGATGTCAATGAGTGGTGGGATGGCAATATTTCCCAAGTGAGTCAACACCTTGGTTATTTCCCAGCGTTGTTGAAAATCTCCCACCTCTAACATTGAAAGTGATAATGTCAGCAGATATTCTCGATTTTTAACTATCTCTGGATGTTCAGAGTCTACCCCTAAGATTAATTGTTGCAAATCTTGAATTAGCGATGACCAATTAGCTGCATCGTGTGCTGCCTGTATTTGCACCAAAAGCTGGTTGATGTTACTCACAATATCCTGCTTTAATTATCAATCTTTTGCCTCCACTAGGTTGGCTTGACTACGACTGAATTACCCTCAATTTTGGCGGCATAAGTTTTGAGCGGATTTGTTGCTGGGCCTTTTTGCACCTTGCCATCAACTCCGTATTCTGAACCATGACAGGGACATAAGAAGGTTTTTGTTGGGGGTTCCCACGCCACCGTACAACCTGCATGAGTACAGGTAGGGTCAACAGCAGTTAGATTTTCGCCTTTAGATGTGCCGATTACCAACACAGTCCCGATGGGTGAATCTTTCGCCAGTAATTGACCTGTTTTATCTAATTCTGCCGAGGTACCCACTGTTTGCCAACCTCCAGATGTTGAAGTTGTGCCAGAAGAACAGGCGGCGATCGCTACAGGTAGAGAACTCGCTATCCAACCCAAACCTACCCAATTAATAAAATCACGACGTTTCATAACTGCTAAATATCTAAGTTTTAGCTAACACAAATTATCTCAAATACTTTTATCAAGCGCTTTGCTTCGCTTGTTGATGACTATGATGCAAAAAACGCATACTATTGATGCATTTTCAACGATTTTACCAAAAAACCGTAACAATTTATACGATTTTAACAGAAATTTCAATTTAAGTTATGAGTATTGAAATCGTTACATAAACAGTATCTAAACCTGCTTGACAAATTCCCAAGATGTAAATGAAGACAAGTTTTCCTTAACTAACCACGGATTTGAAGTTTCGCTTTTGAATGCTCTTGAGTAAAAATAATCAGCTTTAAGCAAATATTAAGTTTTTATTCCTTAACCTTCGTAGATACAACACCTGATGTAACTACGGGTTGATTGATGTTGGGCAATTATCACCATATTTCAGTAATTTGCAACGAGAGTCAGCCTCATGACAGAGACAGTAACTACCACCGCCAGCCTGAATAAGTTCGAGAAATTCAAAGCAGCCAAAGATGGACTCGCCATCAAGAGCGAGATAGAGAAATTTGCCGCCCTCGGTTGGGAAGCAATGGACGAAATAGACCGGGATCATCGACTCAAATGGGTGGGTGTATTTTTTCGACCAGTTACCCCAGGTAAGTTTATGATGCGGTTGCGGATGCCAAACGGTATTCTCACCAGCAGTCAAATGGGTGTTTTAGCGTCAGTGGTGCAGCGTTACGGAGATGAAGGCTGTGCTGATATTACTACGAGACAGAATATTCAATTACGGGGGATCAGAATTGAAGATTTACCAGATATCTTTAATAGATTTCACGCAGTTGGTTTAACCAGCATTCAGTCAGGGATGGATAATGTTCGCAATATCACAGGCGATCCCGTGGCGGGGTTGGATGCAGATGAGTTGTATGACACACGAGAGTTAATACAGCAAATTCAAGATATGCTCACCAACAAAGGGGAAGGGAACCCAGAGTTTAGCAACTTACCACGGAAATTTAATATTGCGATCGCAGGTGGACGAGACAATTCAGTTCACGCTGAAATCAACGATTTAGCTTTTATTCCAGCATTTAAAAATAGTGCTGAGTCTTTTTGCCACTCAGGACTCATTTTCGGCTTTAACATCCTCGTCGGTGGCTTTTTCTCAGCTAAACGTTGTGAGGCGGCAATTCCTCTGAATGCTTGGGTGGCTCCAGAAGATGTGGTAGCAGTATGTAGAGCCGTTTTGGAAGTCTTCCGTGATCATGGGCCGCGTGCTAATCGGCAAAAATCCCGCTTAATGTGGCTAATTGATCAATGGGGTTTAGAAAAGTTTCGAGCCGAAGTAGAAACCCGTTTGGGTAAATCATTATTACCCGCAGCAGCTAAAGACGAAATGGACTGGGAAAAACGCGATCATATCGGGCTTTATAAACAAAAACAACTGGGATTAAATTATGTAGGCTTGAACATTCCCGTCGGGCGACTGGATGCCGAAGATATGTTTGAAATTGCTCGGATAGCAGAAGTTTACGGCAGTGGCGAAATCCGTTTTACAGTTGAGCAAAATATCGTCATCCCCAACATTTCTGACTCACGTTTAGCAACATTTTTATCAGAGCCTTTGCTAGAAAGGTTTTCCATTGATCCTGGTTTACTGACGCGATCGCTAGTATCCTGCACAGGCGCACAATTTTGCAACTTTGCCCTCATCGAAACGAAAAACCGCGCCCTGGCAATGATTAAAGCCTTAGAAGAAGATTTAACCTTCACCAATCCAGTCCGAATTCACTGGACAGGTTGCCCCAATTCCTGTGCACAACCACAAGTTGCAGACATCGGCTTGATGGGAACTAAGACTCGTAAAAATGGCAAAACCTTGGAAGGCGTTGACATCTATATGGGTGGCAAAGTTGGCAAAGATGCCCATTTAGGAACTTGCGTCATCAAAGGCATACCCTGCGAAGACTTGCAGCCAGTATTGCAAGATTTACTCATCAAAAACTTTGGCGCAAAACTCAAGCAGGAAGCTCTAGTAGTTAGTAATTGCTAGTGGGTATTGGGGGTATTGCAATACCGTTCGGAAAGATCCCCCCGCCTGTGGCGACCCCCTTAAAAAGGGGGTAAAGAGATATTAGCCCCCCTTTTTAAGGGGGGTTGGGGGGATCTCCAAACACTAAATATCACTAATCCAAGCGTATTGCCTTAAAAGCTCAATGTTTAGTCTCAAAGGTGCAACTTCCGAGTTCAAAGGCGCAACGTCCGAGTTCAAAGGTGCAACGTCCGAGTTCAAAGGCTCAACCTCCGAGTTCAAAGGCTCAACTTCCGAGTTCAAAGACTCAACCTCCGAGTTCAAAGGCTCAACCTCCGAGTTCAAAGGCTCAACTTCCGAGTTCAAAGACTCAACTTCCGAGTTCAAAGACTCAACCTCCGAGTTCAAAGGCTCAACCTCCGTTTTTTATTCAATTAGTAAAGATTAGAATGCTTAAAAAATTATTTTCATTCAGCGATCGCTACCGCATCTTACATCAGACTTGGTTCGCTTTCTTTCTCACCTTTGTTTGTTGGTTTAACTTTGCTCCCTTCGCTACAACCATTGGCAAAGAGCTAGATTTAGCGCCTGAGCAAATTAAAACTTTGGGTATCTGTAACCTCGCCCTCACAATTCCCGCACGAATAATTATTGGGATGCTTCTGGATCGTTTTGGCCCCAGAATCACCTACTCAATCCTGCTGATGTTTGCGGTTGTTCCATGTTTAGCGACGGCGCTAGCGCAAGATTTTAATCAATTAGTCATCAGTCGTTTGCTGATGGGAATTGTCGGCTCTGGGTTTGTTGTCGGTATCCGCATGGTATCCGAATGGTTTCAGCCGAAGGAAATGGGTATTGCTCAAGGCATTTATGGCGGCTGGGGCAACTTTGGGGCTTTTGGCGCAGAGTTTGCCTTACCGATGCTTGCAGTTTCTACGAGCTTTTTGGGTGGTGGTGCTTCTAATTGGCGGTTTGTGATCGCACTCACAGGGATCATTGCAGCCATCTACGGCGTAATTTATTACAACAGTGTCCAAGATACGCCCGCAGGGAAAGTCTACAAGAAACCTCACAAAAATGGTTCTCTGGAAGTGACCAGTATTAAAAGCTTCTGGGCGATGATTATCTCAAATTTTGGTTTAATTTTCGCTCTCGGTTTATTAGCTTGGCGCTTGGAACAAAAGAATATTCACTTCTTAACTTTGAGCCAAATGTATTTTACTTGGTTGCTATTAGCAGGATTATTTGCTTACCAAAGTTATAAAGCTTGGGAAGTAAACCGAGAACTTCTAATTGGCAAAAAAACCTACGCTCCATCAGAACGCTTCCAATTTGGTCAAGTAGCTTTACTCGAATTCACTTATGTAACTAACTTTGGCAGTGAATTAGCAGTTGTTTCAATGCTCCCGGCATTTTTTGAAAAAACCTTTGCCTTAGAACACGTTGTAGCTGGGATGATTGCCGCTACCTATCCCTTCTTAAATTTGATTTCTCGTCCTAGTGGTGGCTTAATTTCTGATAAATTTGGCTCACGTAAATGGACAATGACAATACTCAGTGTTGGCATTGGTGTTGGCTATTTGATGGCACATTTTATTAATAGTAACTGGCCGATTCCGCTAGCGATCGCAGTGACAATGTTTGCCGCTTACTTTGCCCAAGCCGGCTGCGGTGCAACCTACAGCATCGTACCCCTAATTAAGAAAGAAGCCACTGGACAAATTGCCGGGAACGTGGGGGCTTACGGTAATTTTGGTGCCGTGGTTTACCTGACAATTTTTAGCTTAACTGACGCATCTACACTATTTACCACAATGGGTATAGCTGCTTTAGTTTGCGCTTTTATGTGTGCCTTCTTCCTCAAAGAACCAAAAGATTCCTTTGCGGCTGCTTATGAAGGTGAGTTACCAGAAATGACAACTCCTATTTTCTTAACTGAAGAATAACAATATGGATTTGTATCACGCAGAGGCGCAGAGTCGCAGAGAGGAAGAGTTGAATCAACGCCCAATTTTCATATCTCTCTTAATCTCTTCTCCGCGCCTCTGCGTCTCTGCGTGAAATTCTTTATCAAACACCATGACTGAATTTACCAAAACCCTCTGTCCCTACTGTGGTGTTGGTTGTGGACTAGAAGTTTCACCCCCAGCCCAACAAGGCAAAGCAACTAATCGAGATAGCCAAGGAAATCCAATTTGGCGAGTCCGGGGCGACAAAGCCCATCCATCTAGTCAAGGAATGCTTTGCGTCAAAGGCGCAACGATCGCGGAATCTTTAGATAAGAATAGATTACATTATCCAATGGTGCGAGACTCTTTGGATCAAGAGTTTCGGCGGGTTAGTTGGGATGAAGCTTTTGATCTGATCACCAAGCGCATTCAAACTGTGCGTTTCACCCAAGGGGTAGAAGCCTTATGTATGTATGGTTCCGGTCAGTTTCAAACCGAGGATTATTATATAGCCCAGAAACTCATGAAAGGCTGTCTGGGTACTAATAATTTTGATGCCAACTCTCGCTTATGTATGTCTAGTGCTGTGTCTGGCTACATTCAAAGCTTTGGCGCAGATGGTCCGCCATGTTGTTACGAAGACTTGGAGTTAACTGACTGTGCGTTTTTAATTGGCACCAATACGGCTGAATGTCACCCCATCGTTTTTAACCGACTGGAAAAATATCACAAAAAGAACCGCAAGGTGAAAATGATTGTGGTTGATCCGCGTCGCACACCAACCGCAGAAGCCGCAGATTTGCATTTAGCGATTCGTCCCGGTACAGATATTGATTTGTTAAACGGCATCGCCCATTTGTTGATGCGCTGGAACTATATTGATACCATGTTCATGGACGACTGCACCAGCAACTTTCCGGCTTATGCTGAAGTGATTCGCCACTATTCGCCAGAAGTGGTAGCTCGCCAATGTGGAATCAGCATTGAAGATTTAGAAACAGCAGCTCGCTATTGGGGTAAATCTGAGCGGGTATTGTCTTTGTGGTCAATGGGTGTGAATCAATCTTCAGAAGGGACGGCGAAGGTCAGAACTATCATTAATCTGCACCTGATGACTGGACAAATTGGCAAACCTGGGGCTGGCCCTTTCTCGCTCACGGGTCAGCCGAACGCGATGGGAGGACGGGAAGCTGGGGGTTTAGCGCATTTATTACCAGGTTATCGGGTGATCAAAAATCCTCAGCACCGCGCAGAAGTTGAGGAGTTTTGGGGACTCAAGCCGGGACAGATTTCGCCCAATCCCGGTTTGACTGCTTGGGACATGATTACTGGGCTGGAAAATGGCGCTGTAGAGTTACTATGGATTGCAGCTACCAACCCAGCTGTAAGTATGCCAGATTTGGAGCGGACTAAAAAGGCGTTATTGCGATCGCCTTTTACCATCTACCAAGATGCATATTATCCCACAGAAACCTCAGCCTACGCTCACGTTCTGCTACCTGCTGCCCAGTGGGGTGAAAAAACTGGCGTGATGACAAATTCGGAACGGGTGGTAACTTTATGTCAAGCCTTCCGCCAACCGCCAAGAGAAGCTAAAGCAGATTGGGAAATTTTTGCCGAAGTCGGACGCAGATTAGGTTTTGAGAAAGAATTTGCTTTTAGTAACTCTGCTGAAGTTTATGCTGAGTTTGTCAAACTGACTAAAACTCGCCCCTGCGATATGACAGGTATCAGTCATGAGCAATTACAAGCAGAAGGCGCGACTCAATGGCCTCATCCTGAAGAGAGTCCTAATTGTACAGACGCGATTAATCGCGTCTCTCCCAAACGCCTCTACACCAATCTCCGCTTCCACACCCCTGACGGACGCGCCCGATTTGGAGCATATTACTCAAAGGGATTGGCAGAACCACCAGACCCCGATTATCCTTTTGTGCTTACTAATGGGCGACTTTACGGACATTGGCACACCCAGACACGCACTGGGCGGATTGAAAAAATTTGCAAAATGCATCCCGAACCGTTTATCGAAATTCATCCCCGTGATGCTGCTAAGTTAGGTATTGTAGATAATATGTGTGTAGAAGTGCGATCGCGTCGCGGTAAAGCGAAGTTTCCTGCTAAAGTGACAAAGGCGATCGCGCCTGGTACAGTTTTTGTCCCTATGCATTGGGGTTCGCTGTGGGCAGACAACGCCGAAGCTAACGCCCTAACTCATCCAGAATCCTGCCCCGATTCGCTGCAACCAGAATTAAAAGCCTGTGCAGTCCAGCTAACACCAATTTCTGTGGAAGTTACAATTAAAGACTATCAACTTCAGTCCTCACAATGGTAGACTGCTAAGTGTAACTTTAAAGAACTTTTAAAACATCCTCTAAATAAGAGTCTGAAATAGTCTTTAATTACGAATCACGAATTACGAATTACGAATTATTTTAATCCTCTAGATTTATCTATGGGATTTTATTTTAGAATCGGGTGCAGCATTATGAAAAAGCTACTGAGGCTCATTATCGGAGCTACCAAAGATGAGAACTTCATGCACGTTGTTGAAAATATAGAGGTGCTAGTTTCTAAGGCTCTATCTATTTTTATGGTAATTGTGATTTTGGTAGCGGTCGCAGATTTAGGAGTCTTTCTTGTTAAAGAGTTATTTACAACACCTCATGGTACGTTTAACACAACATTATTCAAGATTTTCGGTTTATTTTTGAATATTTTAATTGCTTTAGAAATTTTAGAAAATATTACAGGTTATCTGCGAAAACACGTTTTCCAAGTTGAATTAGTTATTGGCACTTCTTTAATTGCTGTTGCCAGAAAAATTATTATTCTTGACTTAGAAAAAGTCTCAGGTATTGATATAATTGGTTTAGGAATTGCTATTTTCGCTCTATCAATTAGTTATTTGATAATTCGTCTCAGTCATTATAGAGATAGACGTTAAGTTAGAAATTCCCCAAATAAACGAATTTTCAATAATTCATCATGACAGATTTCTTTCAATTTGAAGCAGATTTTGTTGATTCTCTACGTTGCATCCCTATGCAAGTACGTTGCAAATTAGATACCTGTGGCATCAAGCTAAAATTGTCTGATTGGAATCAAATGACTACAGCAGAGCGTCAAGCTTTAGTCGAATTACCTTGCACTAAAGAAACAGAAATTCAGTCTTACGGCGAGCGTATTCAGCAATTAGTTGTACAACGCACAGGTATACCAGCGACAAAATTGCCCATCGAGCCTCATCCCGCATGGCTAGACTCTGCCACTCTACCAGCCAATCTCCAGGAAAAAGCTCAAGAAATAGGTGTAACCCTGACACAGCAAGATTGGACAGCTTTAACGCCCTTACAACGTTTTGCCTTGATTAAACTCAGCCACCCAGGACATGAAAACGAAAACTTTAAGAGAGCGATCGCAGAATTTAATCTGCTTTAATTAATCAATAACAAAACAAATCTGTAAGGTACGTTACACTTTGTTAACTCGCTAGCTTAAAATGGTTTATTGCACCACAGTTAGTGCTTTAATATATCGAAATAAAACCTTTTGGTTCATCAATAAATTTGACCGACGCTGTGTTTCTATTATGTACTGCTTTTATTGATACATAAGTAGCTTATCCAAACCTACAAGTGTGCAAATCCCCAGTAGTTAGTGGTCAATCATTCAGTGGCAAAAATAGCTGAAAACAGACCGCCGACAATTATATATTTTTTTAATGTAACTAAATGCAGTAAAAAGTACCATTTTCTGATAAATTGCCGTGCGTTTAATTTGCAGTTAGGATGTCAAGAGTGCATCACCTAGACAATCTGATTCATACACCTGGAATATTTATTAAGATTAGGTAAAACAATTTTAAATTTTGCATTTGGAATTTTAAATTTCTTAGCAGTAAGTGAAGCTATAGTGGATTTAGCAATGCTGCTGTTGATGTGGCTAAGGTTAGTTCCTGCTGCCAAATTATTTGAATAATTAGTTTAGAAACGCACTTCTTATCGATGACAGGCAAAAACGCAAGACATAATGCATTTCTACAGCTAGTGTCTGGTAATGGAGCAGCTATTGGATCAGAATCTCGCTACTCGCTGCCCCCCAGTAAAGAGATGGTAATTGGACGCGACCCCAGCTGCCAAGTTGTCTTAGATGCCATGACGTACCGGATGGTATCTCGTCGTCATGCGGTAGTTCGTCCCCTCTCTTTATCCCCAGATAGCAAATTCAGCTGGGTGCTTTGTGATTTGAATAGTGCTAATGGTACTTATTTGAATGGACAACGCTTGTATGAATGTCAAGAATTGCATCCAGGCGATCGCATTTCTCTAGGTGCTGATGGGCCGCAATACGTTTTTGAGTATGAGTTTACCTCAGTCACTCCGGCAACGACAGTTAACCAAATTACACCACTGCCTTCCGCAACAAACTACCACAACCATACGCAATTAAAGCGGCCAGATTCCGTTAGCTTCACCCAGCTTTTTCCAATTATTTCCACTGGTAAAGATTTAACTCGTAAAGCTTACCTTATACCGGGAATACTGACCGTAATATTCGTAGTCCTAATGTTTGCTACAGTCGGTCGGCCTCAAGCTAATCAAGTGATTGTTGCAACTTATATCGCCTTCGCTGCCTACTATTTTGTTTACCAACTTTGCGGTAAACAGAAGCCTTGGTGGGTGTTAATGGCTGCATCACTAAGTACGCCGCTGATTTTGCTCAGTCCAGTGTTGAATCTATTTATCTTCGTGTTTCGCGGCATCTTGCCTGGAAACTTACCCTCACCCCAAGAATCTATTACCTTTACAGAGTTGCTGGTGCGGATGTTTTTTGGCGCTGGATTAATGGAGGAATTACTCAAAGCCTTGCCTGTATTAGGAGCGTTTGCCATCGGTAGAATGTTGTCTTCACCTTGGCGGGAACGCATAGGCGTTTGGGAACCTCTAGATGGTATTCTGCTGGGAACGGCTTCGGCTGTAGGTTTCACTCTATTGGAAACTCTTGGTCAATATGTGCCAGATATCACTCAAAATGTTACGCAACAGGTGGGTATAGGCGCTGCTGGACAACTAGCGGGTTTACAACTGCTAATTCCGCGAATTTTAGGCTCTGTAGCTGGACACATGGCTTATAGTGGCTACCTGGGCTATTTTATCGGGCTGGCTGTCCTCAAACCCAGTAGAAGTTGGCAAATTCTCTCTATTGGTTATCTTAGTGCCTCTGCGCTCCACGCTCTGTGGAATGCTACAGGATCAATCAATGCCTTGCTGTTGGTAGTTGTTGGGGTGTTGTCTTACGCCTTTTTGATGGCAGCAATTCTCAAGGCACGGGCGCTGTCACCGACGCGATCACAAAATTTTGCTACCCGATTTCTGGAACACAGATGAGAGTAGGAAAATAAATCTTAAGTCTTAAATATTTATGTCTTAGGATGGATGGCCTAATTTGATAATCTGTTTATCATGATGTTATTTTAGGCCAACTATACCTAAAGACTAAAAATTAGTGGATGTTTGAAACCGCAACATAAGCTTTACTAGCAGATAAATTTCTCTGACTTTTTAATTAAAATATAGGAAAAAGAAATAGTAAACTCAGTTTATGGTTCAGGCTGAGAGTTATTGAGTTGAGTAAAAGCATAGTAAGCGATCGCTAAAGTAACCTTTGCTTGCTCTACTTCTGATAAAGCTGTCCACTCACTATTTTTAAGATTACTGAGCGCAGATGCCGCGTTTTGCGATTCGCTACTTCGCATAGCGTAAGCAAAAGGACGAGCTAAGACTAAAAGATCCTCTGTTCCCCAAGTAGGTAGTACTGTCTGAACGCACTCAACCAGTTGTTCACCCATTGATTGGCGAGAAGAAAATATCTCAGCAGCTTTGGTAGCGATCGCATTGAGCAATAATTGAGGGACACAAGCAGAGAAAGTAGTACGTAATGTTTCTTGAAGATTAAACACTACTGCCTGTTGTGAATTGCGATCGTAGCTTGACCAAAGTGTGTCTAGATGGCTATAAAAATCTTGCGATCGCGTCGTTAATTCTGACTCTAAGAAATCTGGCATTACGAACTGTTGTTCTAGTTCGTGAAAATATGCTTCTGATTCATTATCAACTGGATTCCAGGGATAAGTAGCATCGTCTGGTTCTAGTAACGCTTCTAAAAACTCTAAATCTAGTTGAGACGGCAAAGAACAGAAAGCGTCTGAGTCGTTAATTTTTTTAGCCATTTTTTCTTAACTCCCGATTAGTTGGTGATATTGACAGCTACAATTCCTAAGAAGAGATTTCCGCAAAAACAGTTGATTTTTCTCTAGTAAAAATAGATTGTAAAAGCTGATGCTCAACATCAAAATGCATTTATCAAGAAGGGGAAAGGTTTCGGTGTGAGCGCTTAGTCGAACGGTAAAAAGCTATGCAGGTATTGTGTCTGACCTAATTCATCCCCTTTTTTTATGCAATAACTCTGCTACGAGTCTTCAATAATAAACTCCCAAATATCACCTCTAGCACTTCCAAACTTTAACTGCATTCCCGATTTCAAGGGGACTTCCTCTCGGAGGATTTGTTGCCAACCATTAGGACTTAAAAACCAGGTTGTCCCGTAGGTGGAAAAATCTTGCAAGTAATAAGTTCGCATCAGTGTAGCATCAGTAAGAGTATTGCGGCAGAAGATTTCGGCGTGGCGTTTAGAAACAGCTGGTTCTGGGATGACAATATCATTGTCTTTTGTGCGACCGATGCGGGTGACTCCATAACGCAATAACCAGGTTTTAGCTGAGGAGAGCGATCGCAAAGAGGCAGTAAAGGGAGAACTTATATCAGGAATGGCTGTATCTGGGAGTTCCGTAATTCCTTCATCAACAGCCTTGATCAGTTCGCCATTAAAATCTGGATGCAGATAAAGAACAGGCAAAGTCCAAGCAGGTTGATTAAATTTATACAGTGTTAATAACTCTTGCCTAGCCAATGCTACAGCTTCATCAATTGGTTTGTGCGATCGCAGAGCTTCGGTAAAAGCTTGAATAAAACTGTGGCTTTCGTGGTCAGCGATTTTATCGCGCATCCCCAAAACCGCAGGTACACCATGACGAATCAGCACTTCTGCCAAACTGCTAGCAGCTATAGCTTGATGATTGCTAGTAGCTGGTTGTGCGCCCCAACAGGCGTTAAAAACCGCTAATTTCACACCTGTACGGGTCAATACTTGCGCCAATTCTATCCCATTCAGGGCGCATTCTGGTTGCAAAAACAGTAAGCCGCCGTCTGGGTCTGGCAAACCATGTCCAGCATAAAAGAAAACATTGTATGCTTTGGTTTCTAGTTCTTGAATCAACTCCTGGGGAGTTGGTTGTATGAGTTGATTCACTATACAGGGTGCATATCTTTGGGAATGACCGCCGACCGGCGGATCTGCAAGAGTTTGCTGTAGGATAGCGGCTTCTTGTTTTAGTTGCAGGTTTTCATCATGACCTAAGACCAGCAGGATACTTAAAGCCTGGTCAGTTCGCAAATAGGGCAAGGGGTCAACTTCAGTGCTGGTGCGACTAAATAGCAAATCTGAGGAGAGAGACATAGCCGATTGGCCAGGCTCACGCTGCATAATTTCCCAAGGGAAAGCGATGAGATCCGGGTCACGAATTTCTAGTCGAAAGCGCAAACGTGTATGCTGACCCATAGCAATACCACGACTGCGTTCTAGACTACCGAGAATTTGTCCGTCGAATACCCAGCGCCATAAATTCATTCCTAAATATTGCATCAGACGACTGCTGTAGGGGCTAGTGGTCTGAGATGAAGGGGGTGAAATCGAATCTATAGAGAATGGGTTAGTCTTTTGAGATGTTAAGTTTGGGGAAATATCTAGGTGACTATGACCAGCGAACATCTGCTGCCATTCTTGCCAGACTTGAGTAAGTTCAACAGGCCATACACAGTCACGTAAAACATAGCCACTGGGATAGGGAGCCTTGACCACCCAAATGGCGAAGTTGTCAGTGCCAGTGTTTAAAAGACGGGCGATCGCCAAATTCAGGGATGGCATGGATTCATAAAATTAAAAGCTAAAAACAAATTATTTCAAGTAACAATTCTCCAAGGTGAAAATTTTCTACTTTTTTACCTTGCATCGTTTTTTACTCTGGTTGTTACCTGTTATTATTCCAGGTTTTTACCAGTTTATCGAGTATTTAACTAAGTTGGACTGGTGTTAGGTGGTTGAGTAACTGGCGGTTCCGTGACAACTCTACATGGACTTGGTACATCTGATTGTAAAACAGAGACTTTAAAACGGTTCATCTGAGAAAATTTAATTGATACCTTTTCCTCTGGTTTCAATGCAGGTTTTAACTTAGATGGTGCTTGCGAAGTTACTGGATTTGTGCTGTTTGTTGGAGTTGGTGTAACTTTATTGTTACAGACTCGCACATATACTGAAAAATCCCCAGAAGCAGGTTTGGGATTTGGTTTTGTGTCGAGAACTTCTAAAAAACTTTCCGGGGGAAGCAATTTGTTGTTTCCCAAGGATATTTCGTTGTTGGTTTTAATTACCCAACCACGAGAAAGGTTAGCAAGCGATCGCGGTGCAGGTATCGCTTCGATGGTAGGGGTTGGAGTTGCTGTGGGATTGGACAAAATTGGAGAGGAACGTGATGGCGATCGCAGTTGCTTAACGAAGAATCCTAAACTGCCTGCTGCGATCACAAATATTAACGGGACTATCCAGTGTAGCGGTAAACTCGAACTTTTAACTGGCAGATTTTCTGGAAGGACTTGAGTTTTGTGGTTTGGGCGATCTAAAAGTGTCGGATCTGCCGCTTTGGACGCTAAATCAACAGTTTTGGCAGAATAACCCTCTGGAATGACTGCTTTGATGGTGATCTCTGGTTCCCAGTATTGGACTTGATAGTGTACTAAAGCAACGGTGACATTATCATGTCCATTTTTAGTATTAGCAATTTCTACTAATCTATCCGCAACATTTGTTATATTTGTTTCTCCAAGCAGAATCGGCAATATTTCTGTTTCCCAGTACTCTTCTACCCGATCAAAATCAGTCAAACCATCGGATGTGAGCAGAAATACGGCATCTTCGTCGAGCATAAACCGTCCAGATGTCGGATGCAATGAGCTACTTGGCCCCATTCCCAAAGCTTGAACCAGAGAACCAGCAGCACTTTGTTGTACAGCCTCGCGGTAAATAGCATAGCCTAGCCGCACCTCACGGGAAGCAACATCATCGTCGAGGGTAACTTGATAACAGCCGTGGCGTGTAATCCAATAGGCACGACTATCGCCGACGTGGGTAATGTACATTTCGTGGGCAACAGGCAATGCCATTACTAACGTTGTACCCATACGTTGTCGCCCTTGACGATTTTCAGCGTCATTGCGCTGACTGATTTTGTCATTGGCAATTGCCACGGCGTTTTCTAGGTCATTAAGCAGCAGTGAAGGGTCTATGTGGTCGTAGGGAACTTTTGTTAGTTGCTGTACCTGTTGCTGGATCGTTTCAATGGCTAAATTTGAGGCAACATTGCCGCCCTCGTGTCCACCGATGCCATCACAGACAATTGCTAAGGCTGTTGGCTGAGGTGGTTTGCTGACCAGAGTGCCACTGGGGGGGCTACAGGCATCTTCGTTACGTTGGCGACTTGGCCCAGTATCAGTTTTGGTGATAATTTTGATCGTGGGTGTTTGCGATCGCCCTAATTGTGCCAGTCCGTGATCTAAAACTGTGATTAATTGTTCGGATGAGTGAATCTTTCCCTGAATTAAGGAAAGGCTAACGTGTTCAACAAATTCAGCTACGGCTGGTTTGGCATCACTGAGCAACTGCTGCCAAAATTCACCTAATTGGGGTAATTCTGGCAATGTTGCAGCGTCGAAACGCAATTCCAACAAACGTACTAGTGATCCTTCTATCCGTAATACATAGGAGTCAAGTAAGCTAGAGGCGACACCTTCACTCGCAAGAGGTTGCCACAGATGAGCTATTTGCCATAACCAATTGAGTTGGCGCATCGATGTAGCATCACGCCAAGCGGTAGTTAACTCGCTGCCCAAATGCACTTGTTGGATAGTGTCATCTACTAATAGGGGCGGTTTTTCTAAAAGTAATATTTCTTGCTGGGCGGGATCGTCAGCTAGAAAAAGTACTCCATATGCCTGTGGTACGTGTAAGCGGTAGGGAATGAGTCTCAGGTAAGCTCTGGGGATATGTAAATTATCTAACTCAGGCGTTAGCGTTAATAAACCAGGCTTCGTATCTAAAAGAACAAATTTATCAATAACTAAATAGCGATCGGCTAATATTTGTCCAGGGCTACCCACACTCGGACTATCTACCACAGCCCAGAGATAATTTTTGGGTAAGGGCGTGGAACATCGCTGGCAAAACTTGTGGGTCAGTGGGTTGGCAGCCTGACAATTTTCATTGGGACAGTGGAGCGTTGCCGCATCATTTTCCATAGTTTTCGCACCGATCAGCGATTAGCAATTTCTTTAATAACATTAGTAGGGACAATCTAGACCGCTCATCTTTCTGAAACTTGACATACCCAGACTTTAGATGATGATTTTAGCTGGCGGATATCAGCAGGTGCTAATACTTAACTTATCTAAAGAATACGCTCCTAAGTCAACCCTACAGCCTCATCATAGCTTCTATTGCTCTGTGACTCTTCATTGCCAAGCAACTAACTCCAACCCTGTTACCAAAGCATAACCCAAGCATAACTCCGCTATTTGCTTTTGCTGAATTACTCCATCATCAAGAGGCAGATTAATGTTGGTGTTTGTTTAGTTTATGTTTATTTAGTTTATAAGTAGGATAGCAATAATTAACTTTAATTAAGAATTAAGATAAATTAAATATACTTCTGGCAAAAGTACCTGACGAATGATGTGGTTTTCAAAATCTCTTCAGAATTGCTGAGTAACCAAAAGAGCGAAACAGGAGTACTGATTCAGCACTCAGCATTGTTTCGGTAATCTCGTTTCCAGGTTCTAAGAAGGAAATGCTCTTTGGGGAGGCAGCAAAGCCTCACAGAGGGCATTCCCAGTCAGTACTAATCTGAAAATAGCTGGAAGTTGACACAGAAGGATTCAGCTAGCCCTCTATCAACTCTTTAGCTTGTTGTTTGTCGTCAATTACAACTTGAGGGACTCCCATGCTGTAGTTGGTAACGCGAGCAGAGAGATTATAGCTGAGTTCGCCGAGTTGCAGGAGCGATCGCAGATAATGCTCTAAGTCTGACCCAACACGGCGTAAATTATAGTCTGTCAGGTCTGCGCCACTAGATGCTTCTACTAGTTCGTCAAATTTGCGATAAACCTTTTGCAACGCATCTTCACTCCAGTTAAATTCGTTGTCTGGGTCAACATCTAACGTTAAAACTTGTTGACTAGGAACCAGTTCGCCATCCCGGTCAATTTCACCTGCAAAAATGCGGATATGCCGGGTTGTGGACTTGAGCAGCATCGGGTTATCCATAAATAAAAAGGTGTAAGATTTGGGTGGATGACACTGAAATTATTGTAGACGCTATATCCGAGCTTGAATGCTCTCAATTTACAAGCTTTGAATGCAGTTTCAAAAGGGTATATTGAATGGGCATAAGTAAAAATATCACCTGTACTGATTAGCTTGCTACTTCTATTAGGAGTTGAAGCCGGATCTACCTACTACTAGTACTGACAGTAGTCCAATTATTTATCTGCAAAAATTACTGGGTAGAGTGTTTTCATTTGGGCATACAAACAAGTCTGAGTGGTGTGGTAGTCTTATCTACTGCGAGGCTTTTGTTACTATCAAGCCCAGAAGACAGTAGGTGAGGTGCTTGGCTGGAATATTTTGATCTGTGTATATTTTTTTAGGGAGAACAAAAATTTTTTCCTTAATAATTATGTTCAGAAATTTCTTTTGAATTTACTGCTGAAAAAAACGTACATCTAGTAATTTTACGGAATAGCGCTACATCGACCTCTGGCTTTAATAAAATGAAAAAAGTTAAGCGGTTTTACTTACGTATAAACACTAAAGTTAGAGTAACAAGTCAAACTGTTATTGACGTTCAGATAAAGTTGATGTAAAAACCTTTAAAAAGGTAGAACAATTTCTTACAGAAACTTTATTATGTAGAATCTTAAAAACTGAATAATAGTTATGGCTTACCATAAACTACATCTAGCACAGGAACATCAAAATCTAGATAGTGAAAATTTAGGTTGAAAATAAAACACAGGAGAGGAAAATGGAATACAAAGGTGATGGATGAAGAAAAATTCTTAATTCAAGCACTTTGGATTTAAAAGAGATATAAAGAATTTTTGCTGGACATCTACCTCCTTACCCTCATGACCACCAAGTAAAGGAATCTCATAGCTATGAACTCCAAAGCATTACCACGCCAGATAAATAATCTCGAAGTAGGTGTTTATGAGTGCGAAATACATCTCAAATTTCGGTTGATTGAGGAGAAGAGCCTATTGAGCGATCGCGAACAACTCTTACAGGTGCTACTTGATGCTTTAACCGAGGGTTCTGACGACTTTTTAGAGACGCTGCAAGCGTCAGTTAAAGCACAGGAAGTATCTGAATTTAAAGCCTCACATCAAATGCGACGCCAGCTAATGCGCTTGCGTAACGTTGCTGATAATCCCCAAACTTAAAGGTGTAATTTAAGTAGAGGTAAATTGTGAATTGGGTATCAAATCAAATGTTGTTCCCATGCCCCGTTGCAATAAAAACTAAGCAACAAGTAGAATTCATAAAATATTCTGATTTCTACTTTGTGAAAGTCTTATTTAGCAGCACAAAGTCCCAGGAACAGTTTCCTCTATTAAAAACTTTGTAGCAAAGGGTACTGGTAGAATCTGAAAGCAAATTCAGCCGGGTGCATTTTACCGAGTTTTTATTAAAACATTGCATGAAAAACAAAATTCTCTGTATTTACAGATGGGGAATTAGACAACAGGCGCGAATAAAATGAAAATCTAAAAGACTAAAGTAAAAATAAATAACCTTTCTTTTAGCTTTTTGCTTTAGCTAAGTGCCCGATCGCTAAATATAGCAACCGCTAAGGCGGTTTGAGCATGAGCGGTTACTATATTTCCCAAATTATGGCAGACTGGCCATAAGTATCGGCGATCGCTTGCTTCTAGTGAGTCACTGTTCAGAGTTGATTTTCCCGTGCCAAGTTTTGATTGCCCTTGATCATTTATGGGCAAGTTAGTAAATCAATACAGCACTTCCCGAAGTTATGAGGTACACTAATTGATCGAATTATTGTTTATCTGTGTTGATAGTCTGTCAAGTTTAAATTGATGGGTAAGAAACTTCGTAGTAAGGACTTCAGTCCTTATTTTCTAAGTACTAAAGTGCTTACTACAAACTTTTCATTACTAGCTTGACAGACTACTAATAGCATCCCAAGTATCTGTACCTCATAGCAGCAGGAAGTGCTGTAAAACACGCTCTGCAACATTTTTTTACAAAGTACCCTATTTTGCGCGTGTCCCGGCTGAACCTGATAATCTAAAGTTACATATCGAATTGATACTTGGTAGAATCGTACCAGCGATCGCCAAAATTGATAATATTATGCCAAGAAAAGAACAAGGATGGGTCACATTTCAAACATCAGAGGAGGAACGAAAGATCCTGGAAGAGTTCTGTGAACACTCTCAACGCACCAAGACTGAGATTCTGCGGGAATTAGTGCGTAGTCTTAATCAGCACTCGTCACCACCAATATCACTGCCAACTAAGCAGGAAAAACAGGAAGATATTTATATTCAAAAGCTTGAGATAGAAAGTAGTATTCAAAAAAAATCACTAAAGGTTAGCTCTCGCAATATTCTTAAAGGTGTCGTTAAACGAGTTATCTTGGGGGCTGTTAATAGTGAAGTGACACTAGAGATTATTCAGAAAGTAGAATTAACCTCGATTATTACTAGAGCTTCCGCAGAAGAGTTGGAACTATCTGAGGGAAAAGAAGCTTATGCAGTCATCAAGTCCAACGATATTGTTATTGCCAGAGAATAAACCAGAAGTCAGAAGTCAGAAGTCAGAAGTCAGAAGTCAGAAGTCAGAAGTCAGAAGTCAGAAGTCAGAAGTCAGAAGTCAGAAGTCAGAAGTCAGAATACTCCAGCCATGTTCGCGCAGCGTCCCGTACAAAAGAGATAGAGTATTAAGTCTTGAAAAATCTTTTAATTTTGTTTCGCCCACAATTCAGCTTGGTTTTAAACCAATATTCATTATTCAGTCCTACAGAATCCAATTCTGAATTCTTGTTATAAAAATGGTATTAATATCCTAAATATAATACATAAGTTCCTTCTGTTCTCGGATTGCTCTTTTTTCACAAAGGTCTTGGAGTGTATATTTTTCCAAAACGGAGTTAGCAGCCTGACGTGCTTCCTGCCAGACTTCTTGAATTAGCTCACCTTCTACCGTGTTGGGAGTTGGCTCACAAGCAGAGTCAACAACATCTGACCCTTCCATACAGCTAAAAGCATCTAGTACTGTGATCTTCTGAGGATCTCGTGCTAGAACGTAGCCACCTTTGGCTCCACGTATACTTTTAATCAAACCTCCGCGCCTTAATGTTGCCAGAAGTTGTTCCAAATAGCGGTTTGGTATGTCTTGTAATACCGCTATCTCTCGAATTTGCAGGGCTTCACCCTTAGGGTAGCAGGTTGCCAACTCTAACAGGGCTAGAAGTGCGTATTCTGATTTGTTAGAGATTATAGCCACAGACGTAATATTTCAAACTCACATCTAAACATCCGAAGCCGCTGAGTCTGCTTACTTAACTTACTGCTAAGAAAAACTCGACAATCTACTTTTTGTTGATCGGCTAACCTTACTTTAAAGACTTTCAAGGATAGAAGCAATTACTTTTTTTGTTTTTTTAAATAAATTAAAGTGATTAATCGGTGTACGGTCTTCTGGAGTTGAAACTAAGTTAAAGGCTGATTCTATCTAGTTTTTAACCAAATTTTGTCAGTGATTATCATGGTTTGTTAGTTCTTGGCGTATTGCTTAATTTGGCTCTTAAATCTGCCCATTTGACCCCTGCTAGGCTGGGCAAGACAACATGAGCGGCTCCAACTCGTTCATTGGGGCCGAGTCCTACTGCCCACATCCCCGCAGCTAGAGCTGCGTCAATTCCGGCTGCGGCATCTTCTACAACCACAGATTGCTCTGGTTCGAGTCCTAGCTGCTTGGCTGCGTACAGAAATAGGTCGGGTGCTGGCTTTGGTAGCTGTACACTATAACCGTCAGCGATCGCATCTACTTTATCAGCAATACCCAATAGTTCGATCACTGTCTGGGCATTTTTGCTAGCTGAACCAATACCAATTTTAATCCCAGCTTGCCGCAATTCATCCAAGAGGGCGATCGCTCCTGGTAACAAATTCTTGGGTGTCATATTTTGGATCAAGTCAACGTAGTACCCGTTTTTACGCTCCATCATCTCCTGGATTTGTGCTTCCGAATACGGTCTATCGCCGATAATTAGCATCAGAGATTCACGACGAGATACACCCCGCAGCGCTTCGTTAGCTTGCCGATTAAACGGTATCCCCTCTTCATCTGCTAGCTTTTTCCAAGCTAGATAGTGAACTTCTGCTGTATCTGTTAGCACACCATCTAGATCGAAGATGAATCCTTGGATGTTGGGCATTGGGTAGTGAGTACTTATACTGAGCGTTCGCGTAGCGTCTCGTAGAGAAGTATTGGTTATTCCTCCTGTCTCAACTCCCGGACGCAAATCGAAGTCGTGCCATTGACCGCGCCAGTGTAGTTTAAACTTCAGGCGCGTCCAGCCAGGAGGCAGGTGAGGATTGGCTACGGGGCCATTTTCGGTTATTTGGATGCCGCCGAAGCCAAAAATTACAGCTTGCCAAATGCCACCAGCACTAGCGCCGTGAATTCCATCGCTGGTGTTATTTCGGTTATCTTCAAGATCAACCATTAACGCCCGCATAAACAGTTCGTAAGCTTGAGTTGATTTGCCTAAATCTGAAGCTAAAATCGCATGAACTGCTGGGCCAAGGGACGAACCATAGGTAATATCGGTGCGGGGTGCGTAATAGTCCCAGTTTGCTTGCAATGCTTTTTCGTTGTAGGGAAAATCTGCCGATTCCCGCATTAAATATAGGAGCATTAATACATCTGGCTGCTTGAGTACTTGATATTTGTTAGTTTTCTCAATACCTAATATCGGTTGCATAGAGCGATCGCGTGGTTCATAGTCTGCTAAATTGATATCTTCCAATTGAAAAAATCCCTCGATCTGCTCAATTAGTTCTGTTGATGGGTCATAGAGAAACAATATTTTGGCGATGATATCTTGCCAGTGCGATCGCTCTTCTGGAGTGAGTTTTAGTTTATCTTCTAGTTCGGTAGCTCGTTCGGGGAATTTGTCAGCCAACCAATCGTAAACTGCGATCGCTTTCTCTAGATGCCATTGCGCCATGCGGTTTGTAAAGGCGTTGTTGTGGACGAATTCATGGTATTCATCCGCTCCGATGACTCCCCGAATTTCATACTTTTGGCTCTCAGGATTGAATTCGACCCGGCTACCCCAAAAGATGGCTGCATCTAAGATCACCTCTGCGCCACGCTTTTGCATCCAGTCATCATCACCAGTAGCTTGCCAATAGTTCCAAATGGCGTAAGGGATATCTGCATTGATATGAATTTCGCGATCGCGGCACCAAATTCGCACGTCTTCACCATAAAAATCACTGCCGATAGCCCAACGTGGTGTAACTTCATCTCCGGTAATCGCACTTTCCCAGGAAAACATTGCCCCTTTATAACCATAATGGGCTGCTTTGCGTCTAGCTCCATTCAAAGTGTGCCAACGGTAGCTGAGTAAGTTACGAGCGATCGCTGGTTGGGTAAACAGAAACATCGGCTGCATAAAAATTTCTGTATCCCAAAAGATATGGCCGCGATAGCCAAACCCCGAAAGAGTTTTCGCCGGAATGCTCACCCTGTCATCATGCCGTGGAGCGGCAATCAGCAGTTGAAATAAATTGTAACGAACCGCAAAAGCCGCTGTGCTATCCCCTTCAATCAGGATATCACTTTGTTGCCAAACCTCATCCCATGCCTGTTCATTGGCTTTTAGTAATGTTACGTAGTCTGGCAGGTGCGCGAGTTTTTCTTGAGCTGCTGGGACTGGTGTTTCAATCTCCCGCGAGGTAAAAACTGTCAAGAGTTTTTCTATTGTTACGGTCTGTTCCGCTTTAGCTAAGAAGGTCGTACTCAAAGTAGGATAACCAGGTGCGGTACTGACTTGCAAAGATGCTTCAATGCCTAATATTGTCACCTTAGCTGCCATACCGAGTTCAATTCGGGAGTTGCGGGTGCGGCGTTGTAACCAGATTCCTTGGTCAGTCTTGCCCTGGTCTAGTCCTTCCCAGTGATTGAAACCTTGATTTTCTGGATAGCCGTTGATACTAGCTTGAATTTCGATTAACCCATCAAAATCTACTGGCGTTAAATAGCAGCGTAGCGCCAATACGTGCGGATCTGCAAGACTAGCAAAGCGTTCAAAGCTGATGTCTATGCTGTTCCCACTGGGAGAGCGCCAACGCAAAGAGCGGCTGAGAAGTCCTTGGCGCAAATCAAGCTGCCGATTGTAGCGCAATATCTCACCTTGATCGAGGCGGAAGCGATCGCCATTCACAATCACTACCAAGGGCAACCAGTCAGGGCAATTTACCAGTTCAGTGTACACCACCGGCACATCATCGTAGACACCGTGGATAAAAGTAGCTGGCATTGCATGAGGATATCCTTCTTCAAAACTGCCTCTTGTTCCCAGGTATCCATTACCAATAGTAAAAACGGTTTCCTTGGAGTGCAATTGTTCAGAGTCAAACTGGGTTTCGGTTAATATCCAGTCTGTGTAAACAAAATGGGGAGTGGGGAGTGGGGAGTGGGGAGTAGTGAGTGGCGCATTGGGCATAGGGATTAGGGATTAGGGACTTTGAGCTAGATGAACGGAGTTCTGAGGTGGATGAACGAGTCTTTGAGAGAGATGAACGGAGTTCTGAGGTGGATGAACGAGTCTTTGAGAGAGATGAACGGAGTTCTGAGGTGGATGAA
>Ga0105046_10003856_pt1 | contig 23823 bp, 20 predicted proteins | sample MAT03_FD_78385 | JGI IMG/M metagenome (GOLD analysis project Ga0105046, IMG submission 78385) | Freshwater microbial communities from Lake Fryxell liftoff mats and glacier meltwater in Antarctica - MAT-03 (megahit assembly) | ecosystem: Environmental > Aquatic > Freshwater > Ice > Liftoff...
CGCTTCGCGAAAGCTCGGGTCCGCGAGCGACTCGTCGGCCCACACGGCGATCGCCGACGGCCCGAGCCGAGCCAGTTCGGCGGCAGCGACCGGCTGCTCCACGTAGTCGAAACCGAGCGGCGCAAGCTGCAACAGCGCCGCTCGCGCCTGGTCGATCGACCACGCGCCGTTGGCATCGCCGATCAGCGTGATGTCTCGTCCGATCGACGCACGCAACGATGCGATCGCCATCACGTCCTGATCCAGCGGGCGCGAACCAAGCTTGAGCTTGAGGGTGCGCGCACCCTGGCGAACAAAGGCGTGCGCGCGGTCGATCGCTTCAGGCCCGCCCGGGTCGCCCAGCAATGCCGAGACCTCGACCTGCGGAATGGCCAGGTCCGACGCGCGCAGGGCTCCAAGGAGCCGATGCATCGCAGTGCCACTCACCTGCCCCGCGAGATCGAGCTGGGCGAGCTCGAGCGCGAAGCAGGTCGCCGGATGGCAAGGCGCGCGGTTCCTCAACGCCGCGATCTCGCGCCGCTCGTCGATGAAGCCGTCGAGTGGCGCGGCCTCGCCCAGGCCCACCCTGCCCTCGCCGTCGTGGAGCGCGACGACGATGCCCTCGCGACGATCCCAGCTCGCTCGCGCGTTGTGCTGGCGCGCGATCGCGCCGCCCGCCCGATGGAGCGTGAGGCGAGCGTCGAGGGCGCTCACGGCTCGAGCGCAATGCCCGCTGCGGTGAGCCCGGCATGCACGACGAGCAGCGCCGCGGTGTCCGCGAGGATGCGGGTGAGCGCGACACCGTCGGTTTCGCGACCAATGGCGATCCCGAGACGGAGCGCGCGTGGCGCGGTGGCGAGGCCTAGCAAGCCGAGGCGAGGTAGCGACCCGTTGACGACCAGCGCCAGGGGGGTCGCGAGCGCGACGAAGAGCAGCGCACGGTACTCCAGCAAGCCGAAAGCCTTGCCGAAGCGCACCACCAGCGTCCGCTTGCCCGTCCGCACGTCGGTCTCGCCGTCGCGCACGTTGTTCACGACCAGCACTGCGGTGGCGAGCGCGCCCACCGGTACGGACATCGCGAGGGCCAGTGGAAGGAACTGGCCGGTCGCGACGAACGCCGTGCCGACCACCGCCACCGGACCGAAGAACACGAACACGAAGATGTCGCCGAGTCCGTTGTACCCGAGTGGATAGGGCCCGCCGGTGTACGCGATCGCGCTTGCGATCGATGCGACACCGATGGCGATGATGATCAAGCCGTGCTGCCACGCGAGGTAGGCGCCGCACAGTGTCGCCAGCAGAAAAACGAACGCCATGCCGCGCTTGAGCGCACCGGGCGTGAGCAACCCCGCCTGGGCGGCGCGCGGCGGACCGATGCGCGCGGCGTCATCGGTGCCCTTCTCGAAATCGAAGACGTCGTTGGCGAGGTTCGCCCCGATCTGCAGCAGGAGCGCCCCGAGCAGCGCCATGACGATGGAGGCGACGTCGAGACTCTTTTGCGTGAGGTTGCTCACCGCAACGCCGATGATCACCGGTGCGATGGCGACCGGCAGGGTGCGGGGACGCGCGGCGAGCCACCAGGCCCCCGCGGATCCGGGCTTGGGAAGCGCTCCCGGTGCGGGCGCTTGCTCGGTGGCTTTGCTCATGGGTGGCTCTCCGTGACGCGACTCGGCTGGCGTGTCCCGTCCCCGATACGAGTCCCGTCCTCGATACGGGCGAGCACGCGAGCGAGCGCGCGGGCGACATGTTCGGGGCTCTCGAGGACGACGTCGTGACCGACGCCGGCGGCGATGACCGCCGCGCCGTCCGTCAGGTCGGCGGCCTCCCGAGCAAGCGCGCCGTACGTGGCGTCGTCCCCACCCGCAACGATTTCCACCGGGATGTGGAGTCCGGCCAGCGCAGCGCGCAGGTCCGACATGACGCCGAGGCCCATCGCGCGGATCGACGACGCGATGGCTCGCGGCTCGTGCGCGCGACGGCGCGCGTGCAGCAGGGCGACCACCTCTGGCGCGAGACTTCGCTGCGCGACGAGCACCGCCCGAGACTCGTGGGCCCGCGCGAGCGCCTCCATCCCGGCGCAGCCTCCGTCCGCCGCCAGGCGCGCGAACGCCTCGTCCTCCTCGGCACGGCGCGCGCGATCCTCCGGCAAGGACAGGCCGAGGTGCGACGAGACCAGGACGAGGCCACGCACCAACGCAGGGCGGCGCGCAGCGATCCCGAGTGCGATGCGAGCACCCATCGAGTAGCCGACCCACAGGCTGGGCGGCCCGCCGATCTGGTCGGCGAACGCCTCCACCGCGGCGTCGAAACGCTCGCTCCGAGGTCGGCCCGCCTGCGTCACGACCTCGGCGTCCGGGCCGTGACCCGGCAACCAGGGAGCGACGATCTCGTGGCAAGCTGGCCGATCACCCGGGCCCGCCCCGCTCGCGGCGAGCAGCAACCGCACTCGATCCCAGCTGTCGGGACCTCCGAGAAAGCCGTGGAGCAGGACGAGGCGAGTCAACGTGCTGCCTCCGCGATTGCGCGGTCGATCGACTGGCGCACCGCCCGCGTGCGCGCGGCGGCGTCGCGGGGCGGCACCACCGCCTCCACCACGGTGGCGCGTGGCGCAGCGAGCGCCTCCTGCAACGCCGCGCGGAAGGCGAGACCCGTCTCGACCCGCGAAGACGCGATCCCGAGCGACGCTGCAACGGCCGACGGCGAGATGCCGTGCGGCGTCACGAAGCAGCGCTCGATCACGTCCGGGTCGACGTGGGTGCAGCCGAGCGGGAGCTGCTCGAAGATTCGGCCTCCGTCGTTGTGTACGACGACGATGACGAGCGGCGCCGACGCCTCGCGCGCCACGACCAGGCCGCCCAGATCGTGCACCGCCGACACATCACCGAGGAGGACGACGACGGGCCGCGCTACATCGGTGGCGAAACGAGCGCCCGAGGCGCCGGCGATCAGGCCGTCGATCCCGGCGGCACCCCGCTGGTGATGCACCTCGATCGCGCTCGTGCCGGCCCCGCCCCACGCGTCGAGCTCGCGCACCACGCCGCTGTTGCCGACCAGCAGAACGGCGCCCGACGGCAAGGCGTCGATCACGGTGCGGGCGATCGACGCCTCGGAGAAAGGCGCCGCGTCGAGCGCACGCGAGGTCGCGCGCGCGGCGGCGCCCCCCAGCGTACGCGCCCGCGACGACGACGCGCGGCGCGCCCGCGCCGAAGCATCGGCCACTTCGGCGAGCGCGTGCGCTGCGCGAAGCAGCAGATCTGGCGCGTCGCCTTCGATCGCCAGCGTCGCTGTGCCGTGCGGATCGGCGTGTCCCGGCGCGCCGAGCACGACCCGCTCCGACGTTCCCCGGGAGGCGAGCTTCGACCACGCGGCGGAGACCGGAGGCGCGCCGATCTCGATCAGGAGATCCGGGTCGACCGCGGAGACGAACGATCCGCTCCCCACGACGGGATCGCAGGGGTGGCCGGCGTCCTCGGGGGCAGCGCCGAAGCGCGCAGCGCTGGTCGGCTCGGCGAGCAGCGTGGCCCCGGCGGCGCGCACGAAGGCAGCGATGGCGTGGGCCATCCTCGAGCGCTCGACGGCGCGCGTCGGCCCAGCAACCACCAGGGTCGACTTGCTGTCCGCAACACGCGCCACCAGCGCGGCGAGCGCTTCGTCTGAAGCGCGCGGCAGGCCCGCGAAGGTCGTCACGGCAGCGCGCGCCAGCAACGCTTCCACGTCGTCTTCCCAGGACTCGCGGGCAGCGACCGCGACGGGCTCCAGTGGCTTGCGGAATGCCATGTCGACATGGACCGGCCCGGGGTGCGGCCCGCGCGCCTGCATCACGACGCGACCCGCGATGCGGGCCACCGCGCGCAACGCCTCGAGGTGGGGTGCGGGCTCGCCGATCTGCGCGGCGTGACGGACGAACGCACCGAAGAGCCGCGTCTGGTCGATCGTCTGCGAGGCCCCGCATCGTTGGAGCTCCCACGGCCTGTCGGCGGTCACGACTACCAGCGGTATCTCCGATTCGCTGGCCTCGATCACCGCAGGGTAGTAGTGCGCACCTGCCGTCCCCGACGTGCACACGAGGAGCGAGGGTGACGCGGTGGTGCGAGCGATCCCGAGCGCCACGAAACCGGCGGCGCGCTCGTCGATGACGACCGTGGTCCGGATGCGACCTTCCGCGGCGAGCGCGAGCGCGAGCGGCGTCGAGCGCGAGCCCGGCGACAGGACGGCGTGGCGGACGCCAGCTGTGGCCAGGCTGCTCACGAACAGGCGCGCCCACGCGCTGTGCAGATTGCTAGGCGTCACGTCGTCGCCTCCATCCCGAGGGCGCCCCGCGCGGCGCGCAGCTTCGCGTCGGTCTCGGCCAGCTCGCGGACCGCGACGGATCCGCGCACGATCCCGGTTCCGGCAAACAGGTGCGCCCGCGATCCGCGCAGCAGCAGCGCCCGCAAGATCACGGCGAACGCACCGTTGCCCGCGCAGTCCACCCAGCCGAAAGCTCCGGTGAACCAGCCGCGTCCGCTCTCGTGCTCGCGCAAGAAGGCGGTCGCGGCGTCGCGCGGCGCGCCCGCCACCGCCGGGGTCGGGTGGAGCTTGCTCGCAAGCTTCAGCACGCTCGGCGGATGATCGAAGCTCGCCTCGACCTCGGTCGCCAGGTGATGAAGCGCCCGCAGCGTGCGTACGTGCGGCGCGTCGGCGAAGCGCGCCTGACCGCCCAGCTCGGCGACCGCGCGCGCGATCGCTTGCACCACCACGTCGTGCTCGCGACGATCCTTGTCGCTCCCGAGAAGCTCGGCGATCGCCGCCTCGTCGTCGCCATCGCGCGCCACCGTTCCGGCGAGGGCGTCGATGACGACGCGCTCGCCATGGCGCACCGCCAGCCGCTCCGGCGACGCCGCCAGGAGCGCCGAGCCGGCGTCGCGCCAGAGAAGTCGCATCGTTCCTGGTTCCCGGGCGCGCAGCGCCCTCCACGTCGCATCGACGTCGGCCGGACCGCCCAGCTCGAGCTCGACGCGTCGCCCCACGACGACCTTCTCGAGCAAACCTTCGGCGATGGCCGACCGCGCCGCCTCGACCCGCGCGACGAAGGCGACCGTTCCATCGTCGATCGAGGTCGCGCGGACCGCCGATGCCGGGGCGCTCTGGTCGGCGTGGGTCGCAGGCAGCACCCCGAAGATCGCGCGAAGCTCGTGGGCCATCGCGTCGTTCTCCAGCTCGCGCGCAGTGGCGACGAGCACCACCCGGGCGCCCCGCACGTCGTCGATCCACGTCCAGCGCGGCAAGATGAACACCGCGTCACCTAGGCCGTCGTCGCCAGCAGCGACGCGGCGCGGCGCGAAAGCGACCCCGCCGAGAAGCCGCGCATCGGCGGCCGCTGGCCCGCACAGCCGGGCGAAGAGATCTCGCGCCCCCCGCTCGATCGCGTCCCACCTCGTGTCGCCCGACCCGGTGATTCGCACCGCCTCGCCGAAGCCGGCGACCACCGCGCCGCCGCCCTGCTCCGACCCGGGTCCGACCGCGCCGTCGAACACCGCCCGCGCACCGCGACGGACCAGCGACCCAGCGTCGATCCGATCGATCGGGACGTGCAACGCCACGAGATCCTCCGGCCCCGCGTCGCTCGCCCGCGCTGCGGCTCGCCACGACGCGTCGCCGGATTCGCTCATGCCTGGGCCGCGCGCGGCTTGCGCCCCACGTACAGGTGGACGACCCCCAACGTCAGCGCGCGCGCCTCGACGTCGACGAAGCCCGCCGCTCGCACCAGATCAGCGAACGTGTCGGCCGGCGGGAATGCCGCGATCGATTTCTCGAGGTAGCGGTACTCGCGTGCGCCGGAGAGCCACGAGCCGACGGTCGGCACGATGGTGTGGACGTGCAGGCGCGCAAGCCCTGCGAGCGGCCCGCGGCGGGGCTCCGACAGCTCGAGAATGGCGAGCCGACCCCCCGGACGCAGGACGCGAAAGATCTCGGCGAGCGCGCGTGGCCGATCGGGGACGTTTCGGATGCCGAACGACATGGTCACGGCATCGAACGAGGCATCGTCGCGATCGATCGCCATCGCGTCGCCCGTCACCAGGGTGACCCGATGCGCGATGGCGTGCTGCGCGAGCTTGGTCTTGCCGACGCACAGCATTCCCTCGGAAGGGTCGCTGCCCTCCACCGTCACCTCCAGATTGGACTCGGCGATGGCGATCGCGAGATCGGCGGTACCGGTCGCGAGATCGAGCACGTGATCGCCCGCCTGCAGCGCCAGCGAAGCGACCGTCTTCTTGCGCCAGCCCTGATCGAGCCCCAGCGACACGATGCGGTTGACCAGGTCGTAGCGGTTCGAGATCGCGTCGAACATCGCGCCGCTGCCCAGGCGGGCGTCGGAGGACTCTGGAGCTGCTGGCGGAGCGGCTTGTCGGGGTGCATTCATCGGGAAACCTCCTCGGCAGCGCCGAGCATCTCTTCCTTGCGGCGGTGCAGTCGCATGTGACCCTTCTGGATGCCCTCGCCGGCGAGGGCGCGCAGCGCAGCGAGGTTGGACGCGAGTCCGGCCGAAACCAGGACGATCGCGAGCTCGCGCGCAGTCTTGGCACCGACCAGCGCGAGGTTGGCCCGCACGCCGGCGTGGCAGCGCGCCGAGCCGCCGACGAGACCGACGGCGAGAGGGAGCTCGGCGCTGCCCTCGAGACCGGTCTTGGTGCGCTTCCACCGGGCGAGCGGGCGGTAGCCAGTCGACTGCAGATCGCGACCCACCGCAGCGAAGGCATGCGCGCCCGCCTCGATGGCGCGAAAGTCCTGACCGAGCGCGAGGGCCACAGCGTCGAGGCCGTTCATGAAGCCCTTGTTGTGGGTGACCGCGCGGTACGGATCGAGCTCGGCGAAGCGGCTGGCACGGGCGATCCCGTCGCACAGCGCGGCTGTGCCGATCGCCTCCGCCGTGACCTCGGCACGCACGCGCACCAGGCGGCCGGTCGCGAGGTTGCTGAGGATGCGCAGGCCGACCTTGCCGCCGAGGACCTCGCGGATCGGCCCCGCGATCGCCTCCGCCACGGTGTCGACGGTGTTGGCGCCCATGGCGTCACCCACGTCGATGTGCGCGTGGATCACGACGAGGCCGGTCGGGGCGTCGATGACCCGCGTCTCGATGCGGCGAACGCCGCCGCCCCGCGCGACCATGCCGGGGATCGCTTCGTTGCCAATGCCGATCAGGGCATCGCTGACACGGGCGATCTTGGCAGGAGCGTCGTTCGCGTCGGCCACGTCGTCGAGTTGGATCTGGCCGATCATGATCGACGGATCGGCGTCACCAAAGAAGCCGCCCGACTCGCGCACCATCTTTGCCGCGTTGGATGCGGCGGCCACCACGCTAGGTTCCTCGGTCGCCATCGGCACGAGGACGTCGCAGCCGTCGACCAGGAAGTTGAGCGCGATCCCCAGCGGGATGCCGAACGAACCGATGACGTTTTCGCTCATCGCGTCGGCGACGTCGGGATCGAGCCCACCGCCTGATTTCAGGTGACGGCGCGCCTCGTCGTCGAGGCCGGCGCGCTCGGCGAGCAAGCTTGCGCGCTCGCTTCGCGAGCGCTGGTAGAAGCGCGGAATTCGGCTGGTCTCGCGGCTCATGACGCACCTCCCGGCCGGGCCGAGGGCGCGCGGGCGGCCGCCAGATCTGCCGCCAGCTCCTTCACCTGGTCGGGCAACAGCGCCTGCGGGCCATCACTCTTGGCGTCTTGCGGCGCGTCGTGGGTCTCGATCATCACGCCCGCGGCGCCTGCCGCGAGCGCCGCGCGCGCCAGCGGAAGGATGAGGTCGCGACGCCCGGTCGCGTGCGACGGATCGACGATGACCGGCAACCCGTAGGCGTGCGCCAGCAGCGCCACCGCGCCGAGGTCGAGCAGATTGCGCGTCGACGGATCGAAGCCGCGAATTCCGCGCTCGCAGAAGACGACCCCGGGCGCGCCGCTCGCCAGCAGGTACTCGCCGGCGAGCAGCCACTCCTCCACCGTCGCACTCATCGCTCGCTTGAGCAGCACCGGCTTGGTCGCTCGCCCGATCTGCTTCAGGAGCGCGTAGTTCGCCATGTTGCGCGAGCCGACCTGCAGCACGTCCGCCCATTCGCCCACGGCCTCGACGTCGCCCTCGGCGAGAACCTCGGTCACGACCTTCATGCCATTGTCGTCGGCGGCGCGCCGCATCCAGCGCAACGCCTCCGAGCCGGCGCCCTGGAAAGCATAGGGGCTGGTGCGCGGCTTGAACGCGCCGCCGCGCAGCCAGGTCACCCCGGATTTGGCGAGAGCCCCAGCAATGCGATGGATCTGCGCCTCCGACTCGACGCTACACGGCCCGGCCACCAGGACGGGTGCACGGCGGCCGACCACCTCGGCGCCGACCCGTACGGTGGGACCGTGCCCGTCGATCAGCGGATGGGCCGATGCGCTCGTGGCGATCGACGCGATGCCGGGCACCTTGGCCAGCTCGTCGACTGCGACCGACACCGATCCCTCGCCGATTGGCAGATGGACCGAGCCGTCTTGGGCGCGCAGCGGCGCGCCTGTCCATAGGCCACGTCGAGCCAACTCGCCGCGGACACGTGCTTCGTCTGCGTTTCGTTCCAGAGTCACGATCACGGCGCTCACCTCTTTCGTTCCGGAAGGGCTGCTGCGATACCGATCAAGGCTTGGATTGCAGGACCGTCGCGGTCGATCTCGCCGAGCGAAGCGGCGGCGCGGTGCGCGAGCATGCGGGCGTACGCGCGCGCGTCGTCGAGGGCGCCGGTCTCGACGAGCCCACGAGCGACCCGCGCGGCGATGGCCGGGTCGAGCTGGACGCCGTCGCCCTTGCCCGCCGTGTGTACGGCGGCGCGCACCTCGCGGTCGCGCTCCATCGCGAGGAGCAAGGGATAGGTCGCCTTGCCTTCACGCAGATCGGACAGCACCGATTTGCCGGTCTCGTCCTCGGCGCCCGACGCATCGAGCACGTCGTCGATCACCTGGAACGCGATTCCGAGATCCTCGCCGTAGCGCTCGAGCACGGCGCAGGCGGCGACGGGCAGTCCGCCGGCCCGCGCGCCCGCGAACATCGCCCAGCGAAAGAGCGACGCAGTCTTGCCGCGCGCCACCCGGAGGTAGTCGTGCATGCTTGCGTCGGAGCGACCGCGCTTGGCGAGCTGCAACGACTCCGCCTCCAGCATCTCGCCGAGTACGGCGAGCGCGCGGTCGAGCACCACCAGGTCACCGCCGCGACGGACCCGCAACAGCGCCTCTACCAGCAGGAAGTCACCCGCGAAGATCGATGCCGCGTTGCCGTAAAGCGTCCGCGAGGTGGGCACGCCGCGGCGCACGTCGCCCAGGTCGACCACGTCGTCGTGGAGGAGGGTCGCGTTGTGGACCAGCTCGACCGCAACCGCGTAGTCGCGCGCGACTGGACCGAAGCCCTCGCCGACGCGAGCCGCCAGCGCCACGCACATGGGTCGGAGGCGCTTGCCCGCCGCGTCGATCAGGTGCGACGCGCTCTTGTGCAGCGGCGTCGGTCGCAGATCGAGATCGGCGAGCGCTGCCTCGACCTGCTCGAGGTCGCCCGCCATGAAGGCGCGCAGCTCGGCGAGACGCTGTTCCAGCCCGCCATCCCCCTCCCGCTTGCACACGCTTTCCAGCGAGCGCAGGACCGAGACTTTGGCGGCCTGCTCGGCTTCCGCGCCGTGCACCGGTGAGCTTGCCATCACGATGTCCATCATTGCGGCCTCCCTGCGGCGCGTGCAGCGCGCCCGAAGCGCAGTAGATCGGTGAACTTCTGAAAATCGGCCCGTTGCGAGACGATGAAGGAATCGAGGACGGTGGTCGCGGTCGAGGTGAGCGCGAGCAGGCGCCTGAGCGAGTCGACGACATGTTTGGCGCGCGGCGCGCCCTTGGACCCGTCGGCGAGGACGATGGCCTCCTCGAGCCGGATACGCACCGAGTCGGCGAGGAAGCGTTCGCGCTCGGAGATGACCTTGGAGATCATCTTCCAGAAGTCGGTCTCCGCTTCGAAGAACTCCCGACGCTCGCCAGGCTTCCACACGCGACGCGCGACGCCCCATCGCTGCAGCTCGCCGAGTGTCGTCGAGATCGCGCCGGTGCTCATGCTCAAGCGCTCCGCCAGCTCGGCGGCGCCCATCGGCTCGGGCTCGAGGTAGAGGATCGTCCACGTCCGACCGAGCGCCTTGCGGAAACCCCAGTGCTCGATCACGTCACCCACGGCCTCGGCGGCGATGAGCTCGGCTTGTTTTAGCTTGTCGGTGGTCACCGGAGCCTCCTCGACTTGTCTCATGAACGTTCAGAACTTTCTGAAAGTTTAGGTACGATCAAAAGGTCCCACCGTCAAGGGGATGGTGCCGATCGCGTGATGACAGATACGCATCCGTGAAGACGGAGCAAACGAGGGTCTCGAAAAACCTGAAACCAGTGAAGTTGCCCCTCGTATCGGCTCTTTGACGACAATGCGTTCCTGCATGAGCCGCGCTTGGGCGACCGGGCGTCTAGCTCACACGTAGGACGCATGCGTTTTGGGTCTCTCCACTTGCTCATCGGGCAGGAGGTGTTCCTGGAGCGCAAAACCGAAATTTTGCCGGGTATCCGGGTCCGCTTGATCTCGCCTTCGGGCGACGGCGGCTGCCCCGCGGACCCCGGTCAGTCACTGGAAGGAAGACATCATGGATCTCGCGAAGACGATGGCTCTGACGGCGGTTGGTGGAATGGTTGCTGGCCTCGCTGCCTGTGGCGGCGCGCCCAAGGCCCCCGAGGCCCCGTCGGCCGATGCGGCCGCCCCCGCCGACGCTGCAGCCCCCGCCGCTGCCGGCGCCAAGGAGTGCTGCAAGGGCAAGAACGAGTGCAAGGGCAAGGGCAACTGCAAGGTCGAGGGCGCCCAGGACTGCAAGGGCAAGAACGAGTGCAAGGGCAAGGGCGGCTGCAAGGCCGGCGATTGCTGAGCTGCTGATCGAGAGCTGCTCTGCGAGCTCTCGGAGGCCCCGTCCGGTTCGACGAACCCGGCGGGGTCTTTGCTTTTTTCGCCTCGGAGGATCACGAGCCCATGTCGCTCCGAGATCCAACCGGTGACCCTTTCAGCAGCCTGCTTCCGCGCGACGCGCCACCGGCCTCGCTCGGTCTCGACGAAACCCAGGCGCCCTCCTATTCGGGAGGAGTTTCCCAGCGCCCTCCTAGGAGAAGCCCTCGTGTCATCCTCGACGCCTCGTCTCGGGTTGCCGGATCTCGGCATCGGTCTTGGGCTGCGCATCCCGCACTATGCCCATGTCTTCGAGGAGCGTCCGGCGGTCGACTGGTTCGAGATCATCTCCGAGAACTTCATGGTCGCCGGGGGCCGCCCGCTGCGAAACCTGGAGCGCGCCAAGGAGGGCTACCGACTGGTCCAGCACGGCGTCTCGATGTCGATCGGCTCGAGCGACCCACTCGACTGGGAGTACCTGCGCAAGCTGAAGGCGCTCACGCGCATCACCCAGACACCCTGGCTCTCCGACCACCTCTGCTGGACGAGCGCCGGTGGGACTCAGCTGCACGATCTGCTTCCTCTGCCGTACACGGAGGAGGCGCTAAAGCACGTCGTTTCCCGCGCGCGCACCGTGCAGGACTTTCTCGAGGTGCGGTTCTGCATCGAGAACGTGTCCTCGTACATGAGCTACACCTCCAGCGTGATGAGCGAGTGGGAGTTCGTCACGCGCATCGCCGAAGAGGCGGACGTGGGGCTGCTGCTCGATGTGAACAACATCTATGTCTCGGCGTTCAACCACGACTTCGACGCCAAGACGTTCATCGACGCGATCCCGGCGAACCGGGTGACACAGATCCATCTGGCCGGTCACACCAACATGGGCCGCTACATCATCGACACCCACTCCGGGCCAGTGATCGACGGGGTGGGCGATCTCTACGAGCACGCGATCGAGCGCGTCGGTTCGGTCTCCACCTTGATCGAGTGGGACGACGAGATTCCCGCCTTCGAGGTGCTGCACGCCGAGGGCGAAAAGGCGCGCGCCCGACGCGACGCCGCGCTCGCCCGCAGGGCAGCACGCGATTCGGGAGCGCCCGAGCGTGTGGCACTGCCGTCCGCTCCGTCCGCGGTGGCGCCATGACCGCTGCACCGTCCACGATGTCCACGCCAGCAGACGAGCCGCCCCGGCTCCCCACCGTGGATGATTCGCACGCCGCATCGCTCGCCGATCTGCAGGCGAAGCTCGCCATTCTATTCCGTCGACCGTCGGCGATCGCCAAGGAGCCGACGTTGACCGAGACGGCAGTGGCGATCGCGACCGGCAATGCGCGAGTCACCCCGGCCGAGCAGCTCGACATCTACCGCCGGCAGTTCTGGCTGCGCCACCACGACTCGCTGCTCGAGGACTTCCCGGGGCTGGCTCACGTCCTCGGCGACGACCCTCTGGACGATTTCTTCACCGCCTACCTGACGGCCTGCCCGCCGCGTTCTCCGAGCCTGCGCGAGCTGCCTTTCGACGCTTCGGCGTTCGCGCAAGGCTATCCCTTCCCCGACGGCAAGGCGGGGCTCGCCCGCGCGATGATAGCCTACGAGCTGGCCTTCATCGAGGTGTTCGACGGCCCCGACCCGGCACCGCTCGACGGCGCGCGCATCGCCGCCATGGCGCCCAGCGCATGGGAAACGGCGCGCTTCGTGGTCTCGCCGATCGTGCGGCGGCTCGCCGTAGAGTTCCCGGTGCATCGCGTGCGCTACGCTGTCCGTGCCGGCGAGAGCCCCGAGCGGCCTGTCGTGGCGGAGCCGCTTCACCTGCTTCTCTTCCGCCAGTACGACCTCGTTCGGTTCGAGGAGCTGGAACGCGATGCGGCAGCGTTGCTCGAGCTGCTCGCAGACGGCATGCCCCTCGTCCCGGCCATCGGCGAGCTCGCAGCAGGGCGCGCCGAGGAAGACGTCGCCGTCCTCGGCCAGAAGGTCGGCGGCTGGTTCAAACGCTTCGCCGAGCTCGGCGTGTTCGCGGACATCATCGAGGCGCCGCCGCCGGCCGACCGGCCGGCCGACGCAGGTGGGACTTGAACATGGCCGGCGTGCATCAAGCCACGATCGAGATCGCCACGGCGGGCAAGGGCTTCCGCGACGTGAGCGACGAGGTCCGCGCGGTGGTCCGCGAGAGCGGCATCCGCACCGGCATCTGTACCGTCTTCGTCCAGCACACCTCGGCAAGCCTGATCATCCAGGAGAACGCCGACCCGTCGGTCCGTCGCGACCTCGAGGCGTGGATGAGCGAGCTTGCGCCCGAGACGCGTCGCTGGGAGCACGACGACGAGGGCGCCGACGACATGCCGGCCCACGCGCGCGCAGCGATCACCAAGACCAGCGAGACGATCCCCGTCGGAGGAGGCAGCCTGCTCCTCGGGACCTGGCAGGCCCTCTACCTGTGGGAGCACCGCACGCGACCGAACCGCCGGAAGCTGGTCATCACGGTCCTCGGCGCATGACGCTCTCGCCCACGCGCACAGCGACCCGCCCGCGCCGCCCCCGGCATCCCCGCGCCGCCCGCGCCATGGTAGTCGCTTCGCGAACATGGGGCTCTCCGACACCCTGAAGGGCGTGGCCATCACGGGCCGAATCTCGGTACCGACCGTCCTCGACGCGCTGCTCGGCCGCACGACCATGGAGAGGTGCGACGAGCGCCTCGCCTGGTGGTCGCGCAAGATGCTCGACGAGGCCGACGTCACCCTGGAGGTGCGCGGAGCCGAGAAGATCCCGGACGGCGCGCTCGTGCTGATGTCGAACCACCGCAGTTACTACGACATCCCGACCGTCTACTGCGCGGTGCCGGGGCGGGTGCGCATGGTGGCCAAGAAGGAGCTGTTCCGCGTCCCGGTGTTCGGCACGGCGATGCTCGCCGCAGGCTTCGTGAAGATTGACCGCGAGAAGCGACACTCCGCCATCGCCAGCCTCGATGAGAGCAAGCACCTCCTGGAGAGCGGCACCCGCGTGTGGATCGCCCCCGAAGGAACGCGCAGCCGCGACGGCAAGCTCGGCCCCTTCAAGAGCGGCGGGTTCCACCTGGCGATGGGCGCCCGCGTACCGATCTTGCCGATCGCGATCGAGGGCACCGAGAAGATCCTGCCGGCAACGGGACTGTCGGTCCGCAAGGGCGCCCACGTGGTGGTCACCATCCTCGACCCCGTCGACTCCCTGGTCTCGGGCGACTCGGCGCGGAAGGTGCTCGCAGCCGAGGTGCAGCGCCTCATCGCCGCCGCGCTCGGCGAAAAGCCAGCCTGAGGGCGGGTCGGCTCAGAAGCCTCCGGGGATGACGCGCAGGACGAAGCCGCCGTCCGAGTTGGTGGTGGAGTCGGCGAACACCCACGCGCCTTCGTCGATCGGCAGGCCCTGGATGGATTCGGACTGGCCGACGCCGTTGCTCCCCGAGCATTCGAACTCGTCGAAGCCCTCGTCGCACTCGCCGATCCGGGAGATGAGCACCGGGTTGAACGGGAACCCCGCGACGACGTCGACGACGACGTCGACCTCGTTCACATCCCCCTCCGCGACGAGCTCGTAGGTCACGTCCTCGCCATTGCCACCGCACGAGCCGAACGCGTCGTTGCCCTGGTCGCCATTGAAGCCCCAGGCCGCGATGCCATCTTCTCCGCCCGGCTCGACGGGGATGACGACCGGCCCGTCGCATCGACCGCGCGACAGGGCGAGCTGCACGGTGAAGTCGCCGACCTCTCCGGCCGCGAAGGCCTCCACGATCACGTATGTCTCCTGACCCTCTTCGACGAAGAGCGCGCCGACCTCGCCGCCTGCGAGATCGCCCCCCGCGTCGTAGCTGTCGGCACACACGAACGTGTCATCGCAATGGTAGCCCATGCGAAGGCTCGAATCGAAGGTCGTCCCGTTGCGCTTCACCCACGCGCGAAGAAAGCCATCCGACTCGGGCATCACGCGGATCACCCGACCTGGTCCGGCCGCGTCCAGGCACGAGCCCGGCGCCGCTGCTCCGCCCTGATTGGTCGTGGCGATCTCGCTGACGTCGTCGTCGTTCATCACGACGTCGATCGAATCCTGGCAGCTCGTGCCCTCGAACCTGCAGTCCGCGCCGCACCCATCGCCGGAATCGGTGCCTCCGTCGTCGCAGTCCTCGCCGGCCTCGCGCGCGCCGTTGCCACATTCCGTACACCCGTCGGTGTCGAAAGTGCAGCCACCGGTGCAGGACAGTGCGCCCCCCACGAAGCCGAGGCCGACGCAGCTCTGGCCACCGAGGTCGCTGCCGTCGCACTCTTCGCCGCCGTCGGCCTGCCCGTTCCCACAGGTCGGGCCCGCTGCGGTGCTGCTGACGCTCGCGGTGACGGTGCCGACCGACGCGACATCCCCCGAGCTCGTCGCCGGACCGACCGTGGCGACGCTGGCAGCGTCGCTGCTCGCCCCACTCGAGCCTGGACCAGCTGGCGCGCCGCCACCACCGGTCGTCGTGGTCGGCCCCGATGGATTGTCGGTGCCACCGTCGCCGCTTCCTCCGCCCGATCCGCCCGAACCGATGGAGTTGCCGAAGGCCCCCGGGTCGGTACCGCTGCAGGCAGTGACCAGGCTCGCGAAAGCGAGCGATGCAAGGAACGAAGAAGAAGCGCGCATGATGACGAGCGTACGCGAACCGCTGCCCCGTGGCGCACGCGGTAGGAGCTCCCAGGCGCTGCCAGAGGCGCACAGCAAAAAGTGGCGAAACCATGCTGGTGAGCCGTTCGCCCTCGCCGTGATCTGGGGTGCGGGTCGAGACTGATCTAAGCTCTCCGGCCTCATGGCCCGTACCAAGCTTTTTTCGCTGCTTCGCAAGACCTACGAGAAGGCGCGCCTCGCGACCGCCCTGGGACTACGCGACCCCGCCGAGATCGAGGCGGCGTGGCGACGCCACCGTGAGGAGACCAACCGATCGCGACGCCAGGTGCTCGCGATGTTCGGGGGCGCCGCCGCCATCGGCGTCGTCGGCACGGCCTGCGGCGACGACACGCCGGGCGGCACGGGCGGCACGGGCGGCACGGGCGGCGCGACCAGCTCCACCAGCGGCCCGGGCTCGACGAGCACATCGACCGGCGATGGCAGCGGTGGTGGCGGCGAAGGCGGAAACGGCAACGGCGGCGAAGGCGGCGGCCCCCCGGTCGGCGAGGAGGTCGTCGCCGTAATCGGCGCGGGCATCGCAGGGCTGCACTGCACCTGGCGCCTGCGTGAAGCTGGCGTCGACGCGACCGTCTACGAGCTCCACGACCGCGTCGGCGGCCGGATGTTCTCCGCCCGCGGCGAATTCGATGACGACCAGATCTGCGAGCTGGGCGGCGAGCTCATCGACTCCAACCACCTGACGATGTTCAGCCTCGCCGACGAGCTGGACATCGCGCTCGACGATCGCCTCGAAGGCAACCCGGAGGGCCTCGCGCTCGACGTCTACGTCATCGACGGCGAGGTCGTCCCCGACGACATCATCCTCGAGCAATTCCAGGCTGTCGCCGACGTGCTGGCCGCCGACTCCGCCGCCGCCGACGAGGAAGACGGCGTCGCCTACGAGGCCCTCGATGCCATGTCGCTCGACGCGTACCTGCAGGAGAAGGTGCCAGTCGCCGACTACCCTGACCTGCACGCGGTCTTGCAGATCGCCTACCGAGGCGAGTTCGGGCTGGAGACCCCCGAGCAGTCGTCGCTCAACATGATCTACCTCATCGGCTCCGACGACTCCTCGTCGTTCCGGATCTTCGGCGAGTCGGACGAGCGCTACCACACACGCGAGGGCAACGACACTTTCCCCCGCCGGATCGCCGACCAGATCGAGGGCGAGCGCATCAAGCTGGAGCACAAGCTCGTCAAGATCGCCGACGGCGCGGACGGCGGCTTCGAGCTGGTCTTCGAGACGCCGGAGGGCGACGTCACGGTGCAGGCGACTCGCGTCGTGTTCTCGCTCCCCTTCTCGGTGCTCCGCGATGTCGACACCGACGACCTCACCCTGAGCGAAGAGAAGCGCGACATCATCGACAACCTCGGCTACGGCACCAACGCCAAAGTCATGGGCGGCTTCGACAACCGTTTCTGGTTCGACGACTACAACTCCAGCGGCTCGCTCTACACCGACGGCGGCATCCAGCAGACGTGGGATACGTCGATCGGGCAGGCCGGTGCATCGGGCATCCTCACGAACTTCCTCGGCGGCGAGCGCGGCCTCGAAAGCAGCGAGGGCACGCCTGCCCAGTGGTGGACAGGCAACCTCGGTGAGCTCGAATCGGTCTGGCCGGGTGCCGCGGCAGCCTTCACCGGCAAGGCCGTGCGAATGCACTGGCCGAGCGCGGAGGGCTTCAAGGGCAGCTACACCTGCTACCGCGTCGGGCAGTGGGCCTACTACGGTCTGGAGGGCCAACCCGAGGGGCGGCTGCATTTCTGCGGCGAGCACACCTCGGTGGACTTCCAGGGTTGGATGGAGGGCGGAGCGGAGTCGGGCGGCCTCGTCGCTGCGGAGATCCTCGCCGATCTCGGCATCGAGATGAGCGCCGCGCACGTGCGTAGCCTCGGCATCAAGCTGACCGTCCCGCAGCCGACCTACTCGCGCAGTGGCGGCATGCGGCGCGCCGACGGCCGGCGCATGAACGCCTTCCAGCGTCGTCGTGCGATCGACGACATCGTCCGACGGGCGCGCGTTGCCGCGTCTGGACCGCGCTGAACCAAGGATCGGCGCATGTCGCGCAGCTCTTCGCCGTCGTCGCCGTCGGCGACCACCAGGTCACCGTTTCGCATCCTCTTCGTCTGTCTCGGCAACATCTGCCGATCGCCCACGGCGGAAGGCATCTTCCGCCACCTGGCGACCCAGCGCGGCGTCGCCCACCGATTCTACGTCGACTCCGCCGGCACCAACGGCTTTCACGAGGGAGACGGTTCCGATTCGCGAACGCTGGCGGCCGCGAAGCGACGTGGTGTGTCGTGGTCGCACCGGTCGCGACCGGTGCGTGCGGACGACTTCGAGTCGTTCGACCTCCTGATCGCTATGGATGCCCGCAACGTCCGCGATCTGCATGCCTCCGCCCCGAGCGAAGCGGCGCGCGCCAAGGTCGTGCTCCTGCGTTCCTTCGACGCCGAAGCCGCCGGCGACCTGGATGTCCCCGACCCCTTCTATGGCGGCGCGACGGGGTTCGAGGACGTGCTCGATCTCTGCGAGCGCTCCTGCGGTGCGCTGCTCGACCGATTGGTCGAGCAGAAACCCCGCTGAGCCTGGGGTGAGCTCAGGCGCGCCGGCGGCGGCGCGCCACGACGAGCCCGAGGCCGGCGACGGCGAGCGCAGCGGCACCGCTCGAAGGAACTCCCGGGGTCGCTCGACAATCGCAACCATCGCCCTCTGCAGTGGCGTCATCGCCGTCGCTGCCGCCGCCCGAGCCGGCTGCGGCGTCGTTCGTCGGACCGGCTCCGGTCGACGTGGGACCCGCCGCCGCACTGGTGGTCCCGGATGCCGCATCGCCGGACGTGCTGCTCGCACCCGACCCGCCTTCACCGGAAGAGCCGCCGCCGCGGAGCGAGATGCCGAGCTGCGCGACGGGGCAATTCTGGCTCATCACGACTGCGAAGTAGATGTCCTCGGGATCGAACGGCGGATCGCTCGAAGCGTCGATGACCAGATCGAGCGAAGCGCTCTCGGAGGCGACCTCGTAGTCGAAGAGACCGGGAGCCGGCAGGGGCCCTCCGTTGTTGCTGAAGGCGATCGGACCGTTCTTCTTCACGAGCAGCCGATAAGACAGATCGCCGGGAGCGGCAGCCGCCATGTCCACGTGGAAGGTCGCGGATGCGCCCGCCGGGGCGTCGCCGGAGAAGTGGAAGATCGACTGCACCTCCAGCCCGAAGGCGCGCAGCTCGTCGCACGACGCGCCGAACGCCTGACCGACCTGGTCGAGGCCGAACATCGTCGTGCTGCGTGGCTCGTCGCCGTGCAGCGGGATCACGTCGTCGCATTCGTTCATGCCGCGATCCGCGATGAAACCCTCGATCCCTGCCAGATCGCCCTCGTCGATGACGCCGTCCTCCAGGAGGTCCTGCGCGGTCTCCAGGATCCCGGTCGCGAAGTCGCCGAGCGTCCCGCCGGTCGGCATGAGCGTCACGGCGCCCCATACCAGCGGGTCGGCGATCTCGCGGCCGAAGTTCTCGCGCAACGTCCATCCGAGGCTGCCGACCAGCTCGCCGTCCGCGTGAACCTGCCCGACCATGTCGGTCGGGCAGGTCTTGCTCGTGTCGTCGAGGTGGCGGCCGACGCCGAAGGGCTCGAGCGTCGCTTCGCCGAGGATCGGATCGCCATTTTCGGTGCAGGCGAAATAGTCGGAGATCCCTTCGTCGACGCTGCCCGAGTGGGGGCTCAGCCCGTACTGGGTCGCGCCGAGCTGGCCGAGGTTGTAACCGACGACCTGGTGGCTCATGTAGTGGCCGAATTCGTGCTTGAAGACGTCGGAGTCGGACGCGAAATCCACGAACGACCCTTGCCCGATGCCGATCATGCTCGGCGCATCGAAGTCGCTACCAGATGGGTCGATCCCCGCCGGCGAGAAGAACGCGTTGTCGAGCGGCTGCCCGCCCTCCTGCATGTTGGCGACCGCGGTGAGCTTGAACTCGTCCTGATCGACGTCGACACCCAGGACGTCGCGGAAGAAATTGCGGTGCTCGGTCAGGTGGTAGAACAGGCCGACCTGGGAGAACTCGTCGTCCTCCGAGAGAGGGTTCGACGGCTCGCCATAGAGGAAGTCCTCCCCGGCACTCGGCCCGACGATCTGTTCGACCTGGTAGTTGCTGTCTTGCTGGCTGCCCGAGACGTAGTTGGTGACCTGCAACAGGCCGTCCCAGCCGTCCAGGCGGATGGGATTGGCATCGGTGTCGAGCGTATCGAGCGTCACCTCGATCGGGACGGGCGTCGTGACGACGTTCTGCTCGTAGACGAGCCCGCGCGCGCTGCTCGCGAGCGTTCGGTAGCCGCGAAACGTGCCGTCGTGGGCGTCGATCAGGATGCGCCCGCCGCCGCGTGCGTCGAGCACGTCGATGCGCCACGCGAGGTGGGGCAACGAGGACGTCGTCATGACCACGAGCTCGGAGCGGACCCGCTCGCCGATGGTGAAGGGGAGCGCAAAGGCCGCGGCATCGCGCGCTTCATCGACGGTGAGGTTCGGCGTGATGTCGAGGTCGAGGCCGCGCGCCACGTCGACCATTGCGGTACGAACACGACCGTCGGCGCCCACGCGGAGCGCGACGTTGCGGCCGTCGACCAGGACGCCCTGGTAGCGCTGCTGGAAGCGAACCGCGGAGCCGTGTCCGAGTCGCGTCGTGCTCACGTGAGCGAGCGTCTCGCTCACCAGGCGCAGCGTGGCGCGCCCTTCACTGGCAATGAAGCGTTCCGCGACCTCGGTGGCGGGCCGATCGCTGGGCGCCGTCGAAGGTCGCAGCCATTCGGCGGCCGTCGCGTCCGGAATGCCTCCAAGGCTCGCCGCGAACAGCGAGGTGGCGCCGAGAGCAAGGCAGAGTGCGAACGTGCGGGGCGTGTGCTTCATGTAGGGCGCGCATTGTAATGCCGTGCCCGCTGACACCACCCCGCCAAGTTCGATAGAGCGAGCCGCTAAAATGAGACGCGGCGCGGCACCACCGCCGCGCTCGGAACGGCCGCCCCGCTCAGAACGCCACGCGGCGCATGACGGCTCGCGGCAGCGCACGGATCGTTGCCATGATCGGCCCCCACGCGGCGGGCGCGTAGACCACGGGCGCGCCCCGATCCATCGCGCCGAGGACGCGCTTCGCCACGTCATCGGGATTCCCCGCAAACGGAGGCTCCTTCAGGCCGTGCGTCGACGCGGTCCGGACGAAGCCTGGCTTCACCGTGACGACGCGCAGGCCCTCGCCGCTGAAGCGATGGTCCAGTCCCTCCAGGTAACTGGAGAGGCCGGCCTTGGCCGCGCCGTAGAGGAAGATCGGCTTGCGGCCGCGCTCGCCAGCAACGCTGGAGAAGACGCAGAGCGTGCCGCCTCCGCGCGCCAGGAGGCGCTTGCGTGCCTCTTCGCAGAACAGCACCGTGTTCGTAAAATCTACCGTTAGAAGACGCGCGCAAAGCGCGGGGTCGGCCTCCAGCTTGTCCTGCGTGGTGAAGAGCGCCGCGGTGACCACGACCGTGTCGATGCCGCCCAGGGTCGCCTCGGCGCTGTCCAACGCCGCGCCGAAGGTCGACGGGTCTTCCAGATCGGCGCGCGCGACCCCCGCTGGGCGCGCACCATCGGCGGCGAGATCGGCCGCCGAGCGCTCCAGATCCGCCACGTCGCGACCGAGGAGGAACAGCTCGTCTCCTCGCGCCGCCATGGCCCGCGCGAGCGATCGCCCCATTCCTTTGGTGGCACCTAGGATCACGGCCTTCAAAGCATCACCGCCTTCATCGCTTCCCCCACTGCCTGCTCGCCCGCCTGCTCGCTCATCGGGCGCTCGCTTGCGTTGTCGTATTGCCTGATGGTCGTCGGGGCGCAGCCTCACGCGGGCTCGTGTCGCGATCGCCGAACAGGCGGACGCTCTGCGCGCTGCGGATGCGCGTCTCCGGATCCCACTTCCTCCGAACCTCCATGAAGGCGTCGAGCCGCGGCTCCATCGCGCGGAAGTGCTCGGGACGGGTGTACGAGTCCTTGGCGAGGTAGATGCGCCCGCCCTCTTCCAGCACCTTTTCGTTGAGCGCGTCGACCAGAGCCTGCGTGTCGTCGCGCACCGGGATGTCGAGCGCGATGGAGATCCCCTTGGTCGGGAACGACAACATGCCGCGACCTTCAGGGCCGCAGTCCTTGATGACGCAGAGGAACGACGCACCACCGAGCTTGGTGAGCACCGACAGCACGCGCCGCGCGGCGCCGGGCCCGCTCGAGTCGGGCAGGACGCATTGGTACTGGGTGAAGCCGCGCGGACCGTACATCCGGTTCCAGTCGGAGATCATGTCGAGTGGGTAGAAGAAGGTCTGCCAGTGCGTGATGCCGCTCATCGTTCGCGGCAAATGCTTCCAGTAGTAGGCGAAGTTGAACGCCTTGATGCTGAGCGGGCCGAGCACGAAGCTCGGCAGCTCGAACGGCATGGGCAACGTGGGGAGCGGCTTCGGGTAGCGCTTCGGCGCCTCGCTCGGATCGGCCCAATCGCCCGCCATGAGGATGCCGCGGCCCATGTGTTTGCCCTGGGTCAGGCAATCGATCCAGCCCATCGTAAAGGGGTACTTGCCAGCCGCATCTTTCAGGCCGTCGATGTATTCGTCGATATCGTCGACCCGCCGCGTGTGCTGCGAGATCCAGGGCGACCGGATCTTCTGCATGGCGACCTCGACCTCGAGGATGTGCCCGGTGAGACCCATGCCGCCGATGGTCGCGCGATGCAGGTCGACGTTCTCGTCGGCCGATGTCGTGACGATGTCACCGCTCGCTACGCGCATTTTCATGCGCGAGACGTGCTCGCCGAAGCATCCGGCGACGTGGTGGTTCTTGCCGTGCACGTCGGCGGCCACCGCGCCTCCCAGCGTGACGTATTGCGTGCCCGGCGTGACCGGGACGAAGAAGCCGCGTGGCAGGAGCCTGCGGTTGAGCTGCGCGATCGACACCCCGGCCTCGCCGCGCAGACGGCCCGTCTCCGGGTCGAAGTCGAGGATGCGATCGGCCAGGGTGGTGGTCGCGACCACCGGTCGATCCGCGGGCGGCAGCGCACTGTCGCCGTAGGAGCGACCGAGACCGCGGCAGAGCACGGCCCCCTTGGTGAGCGAGGCGAGGTCCTCCGAGAGCTTTTCGCGACCTGGCTGAAAGATCCGGCCCCAGCCGGCGAGCTTGTCCGTCGTCATGTGTGGCGGGAACCTCCCTTCTTCGTCCTCGGCGGTCAAGGTTGAGGGACCGACAGCGACCGACCTCCACGACTTCTCCACGCGGCTCCCTTGCGGCTCCCTTGCGGCTCCGCACCGCGTTCGCCATCGTGCCCGACCGCCATGACCGACACCCGACGCGCCAATCGCCTGGCCGCTGCGACGAGCCCGTATCTCCTCCAGCACGCAAGCAACCCCGTCGACTGGTATCCATGGGGCGAGGAGGCGCTGACCCGCGCGCGGGAGGAGGACAAGCCGCTGCTCCTCAGCATCGGCTACGCCGCATGCCACTGGTGTCACGTGATGGAGCGCGAGAGCTTCGAGGACGAGGCCATCGCGCGGGCGATGAACGCCGGCTTCGTCTGTATCAAGATCGACCGCGAGGAGCGGCCGGATCTCGACGAGGTCTACATGGCAGCTACCGTCGCTACCCACGGCAGCGGTGGCTGGCCGATGACGGTCTTCTGCGCCCCTGACGGTCGCCCTTTCTTCGCTGGAACCTACTTTCCTCCCCGCGCGAAGTACGGCCGACCCGGCTTCGCGGAGGTCCTGGAACGGATCGCGAGCCTCTGGCAAAGCGACCGCACATCGCTGGTGGCGCAGTCGGACGAGCTCACCAAGCAGCTGCGCGACGGGGCGGCGCATGCTCGCGCCATCTCCGTCCCGGCAACCGCGAGCGACGCATTCCTCAAGAGCATGGTCGGGACGTTCGACGCGCGATGGGGAGGGTTCGGCGGCGCGCCCAAGTTCCCCGCCGCCCAGAGCCTGCGCCTGCTGCTTCGCATCCACGCGCGGACCGGTGACGCCCACGCGCTAAAAATGGCGACGGTCACGCTCGCGCGCATGCGCGAAGGCGGCATGTACGACCACCTCGCGGGAGGCTTTGCGCGCTACTCGACCGACGAGCGCTGGCACGTCCCTCACTTCGAGAAGATGCTCTACGACAACGCGCTCCTGGTTCGCGCGTACCTCGACGCGTGGCAGATTCGGCGCGACCCCGATCACCGGCGCGTCGTGGTCGA
>Ga0105046_10003857_pt1 | contig 23823 bp, 15 predicted proteins | sample MAT03_FD_78385 | JGI IMG/M metagenome (GOLD analysis project Ga0105046, IMG submission 78385) | Freshwater microbial communities from Lake Fryxell liftoff mats and glacier meltwater in Antarctica - MAT-03 (megahit assembly) | ecosystem: Environmental > Aquatic > Freshwater > Ice > Liftoff...
GATCGCGGGCGGTATCGGCGAAAACCATCGCCCTCCTAGGTAGCGGGCGCTTCTCGCCGGTGCCGGGGCATTGAGGCGCTCGGAACACATCCGCCCCTGTTCGCCCCTCGGGGGTGGGGCGATGCGCCCTGTTGCAGGGTGAGCGAAACGCATACGCTCCTTCGGTATGCGAGAAGCGGAAGTCGATTTTCAGCTCCTCGGGGAGAAGCTTCCCACCGACGTCCACGCGATGTCGTTCGAGTGCCGAGAGGAGCTTTCGCGACCCTTCGATCTCGACGTCGTCTTCTCCACGGCGGACCCGGAGTACGATCCGCAGTCGCTCCTGCGCTCGAGCGTCACGCTGGTCGTTGCAGACACCAATCGTGGGCGGGATCGCACCACGACGGGCATCTGTGATCGCTGCGCGCTGATGGGCCACGACGGCGATCGCTTCGTCCACCGCGCTCACTTCGCGCCCCCGATCGCCGCGCTGGCGCTCCGCGAGGACTGCCGGATCTACCAGGACAAGGGCATCCTCGACATCGTCCGCGAGGTGCTGCAGGCCGCCGGCGTCGACAAGCTCGAGATGCGCGTGCAGGCGACGTATCCCCCCCGCGAGTACGTCGTTCAGTATCGCGAGAGCGAGCTCGATTTCGTCCATCGCCTCCTGGAGGATGAGGGGCTCTTCTACTTCTTCGAGCACGGCCTCGGCGAGGTGACGATGGTGATCGCCGATGCGGCCGAGGCGGTCGCGACCGACGTCCCGTTGCCGGTGGTTCTCACGATGTCGGCCGGCGTTCCCGGCACCGATTCGGTGAGCGATCTGCACCTCACGAAGCGCCTGCGCACCTCCCATGTCTCGCTCCGCGACTTCGACTTCGAGCGACCGACGACGTTTCCGAGCGCCGACCAGGCGGGCGCATCGACGTCGTCGATGCCGTACTACGAGTACCCCGGAGGCTTCACCCAGCCGGCCGACGGGCAGCGTCGCGTGGCCGCTCGCCTCCGCGAGCTGCGGGCCGACGCGACCGTGCTCGGTGGCACCACGGCCGCCACCTCGCTCGAGGTCGGCAAGAGCTTCAGCGTCGTCGGCGCCGCGCAAGAGTCGCTCAACGGTAGGTTCTTCGTCACCCGGCTCGTCTCTCACGGCAGTCAAAGCATCGTGGGAGACAAGGACAGCCGCTTCGGAAACGAGCTGTTCGCCATCCCGGAGGGCAGCCCCTACGCGCCGGCTCGTCGGACGCCGCGGCCGCGCATTCGTGGCTTGCAGACTGCCGTGGTGACCGGTCCGACGATGGGCGAGGAGGACATCCACTGCGATCGTTATGGGCGCATCAAGATCCGCTTCCACTGGGACCGGGTCGGTCAACAGGGCGACAAGTCCAGCTGCTGGGTGCGGGTGATGCAGGTGGCGCTGGGCGGCGGCATGATCATTCCGCGCGCCGGCTGGGAGGTAGCGGTCTCCTTTCTGGAGGGCGACCCCGACCGACCGCTCGTCGTGGGCCGCGTCTACAACGCCGAGCGGGTCGCGCCCTACGCGCTGCCGGCGGCCAAGACGTCGGGCGCCATCAAGAGCGCCTCCTCCCCCGGGGGCGCCGGCGCCAACGAGATCAAGCTCGGCGACTCGGGAGGCGGTCAGGGCTTCAGCGTCACGGCACAGAAAGATCTCAACATCACGGTCGGGCACGATCAGAACGAGACCATCGCGGTCGATGATGCGACGCGGATCAAGGTAAACGCGAGCATCTCCATCGGCTCGAACCAGGACATCACGGTCGGCGGCAACCACGACGTCAGCGTCGGATCGCAAAATTCAGCCAACGTCACTGGCAACATCGACGTGGCGGTGGGCGGCAACGCCGTCGACAACGCGACGGCGAACTACCTGGAGAAGGTGGCGGCCGATCGGACGAACACCGTGGGCGGCGACATGTTGGTCATCTGCAACGGCATCAAGCACGACGTCGACGGCGACCTCGCGCGCGACGTCGGTGCGGTGCAACTCTGCGCGACCATCGCGTCCTTCTCGACGACCGTCGCCGGCGACATGGCCGAAAACGTGGGGATCGCCAAGATCGACATCAGCAAGGGCGCGTGGGTCGAGACCATTACCGGCAACCGCACCAATCAGATCCTCGCGGCCGAGCTGGACATCGTGAAGGGCGGACACACGGCCGCCTCCGACGCCGACTTCACCACGCTCGTCGGGGGGATGCGCCTGGTCAAGGCGGGCGGCGACTACTCGGTCAAGGCGCCCATGATCACGCTCCTCGGGGCGACCGGCTCGCTCAAGGGCGGAGACTCCGAAATCAAGATGGGAGGAGGCCCGATGGTCGTCAAAGGCTCGAAGATAACCATCGAGACGGCTCTGCTCGTGAAGCTCGGCAGCTCGCTCAAGATGGGCCCGGGCTGATCGATGACCGAAGACTCAGCCACCGTCTCCGCCGCGATCACCATCGGCGAGGAGTCGTATCGCTGCCGCTCTGCCGTGATCACCGAGCGGTTGGACACCGTGCCGCGTGCCGTCCTTCAGCTCACCAAGGACGATCGACTGCCTCGCGCGGTCTCGCTGCTGAACGCCGACGCCGAGGTCATCCTCGCGATGAGCGATGGCTTGGGGACACCGCGTGCGTTTCGCGGCGTCGTGACTGCGGCCTGCCGCCGCGTCGAGGCAGCGGGCGCCGTTCAGCTCGAGGTCACCGTCGAGCCCAAGCTCTTCAAGCTCGGCAAGCGCACCAACCTGCGCACGTTCCTCGAAAAGAAGGCCCAGGAAATCCTCCAGACGGTCCTCGACGACGCGGGCGTGCCCTGCTCGTTCAAGCTGGGCGCGAGCTACGACGCGCGCCCCAACGTCATCCAGTACCGAGAGACCGATCTCGACTTCGTGCGGCGCCTCGCCGCCGAAGAGGGCATCACCCTCGCCTGGGACCACGACGCGAACGAGGCCGTCTTCTTCGACGACCCCAAGGGGCTCGGCGACTCCGACGAGTCGAGCTTGCTCTACGCGCCGGAGCTCGGCTTCGGTCAGAAGCTCGCGACGGTGCAGAAGGTCGCGCGCGATCACCGCGTCGTGACGGACAAGGTGCACGTGCGGACCTACGACTTCGAGAAGCCGCGTGCCCTCGTCGAGGGCAAAAAGGAGAGCGCCGACAAGGGCTCTCACGCGCTGGAGTCCTACGTCTACCCGATCCGCACGGTCGACCCGGCGACGGCAGGCCGCTTCGCGCAGGTCCTCCTCGACTCGATCCAGGCGCGACGCGACGTGGTGACGGGGCGAGCTACCACCTGCACGCTCGCAGTCGGCAAGCGCTTCGCGATCGACGGCCACCCCAGCGAGGCGATGAACCAGGAGCTTCTGGTGGTCGCGGTCGAGATCGTCCACCACGAGGTGCAGACCACCAAGGACGACTCGGGAGCCGAAGGCCGGCTACAGACCAGCGTCTCGTTCGAGGCGGTGCCGACCGAGCGGTCGGCCTATCGACCTGCTCGCGTCGCGCGCGTGGCCGCGGCGGGACGAGGCGTACAGGTCGCGACCGCAACCGGCGCCAGCGGTCAGGAGATCGACGTCGACTCCCATGGTCGCGTCACCGCGATCTTCCCATGGGATCGCGAGGCCAAGCCCGACGACAAGGCCAGCGTGCGCATGCGCACCATGCAGCTGCCGACCGGCGGCTCGATGCTGCTGCCGCGCGTCGGCTGGGAGGTGTTGGTGCACTGCGACGAGGGTGATGTCGATGCTCCGCTGGTCGTAGGTCGCCTCTACAACGGAACGAAGCCGCCGCCCTACGCCCTTCCGGCGGGAGCGCTTCGCTCGTCGTTGCAGACCGCGACCACACCCGGGGGCGGCAGCACCAACGAGCTTCGAACCGACGACAGCAAGGGCAGCGAAGAGATGTTCTTCAACGCGTCGAAGGACATGACGACGCTGGTGAAGAACAACACCACCGAATCGGTCGGCAACAACGCAACGTTGCAGATCGGTGGAAACCAGTCGCTCGAGATCACCAACAGCCTGACGACGGTGGTTGGCGAAAACCAGACCGTGTCGGTTGGTGGCGACGAGAAGATCTCGGTCGAGACCTTCCAGGTGGACCAGTCGGGCGGGGACTACGCCTGCGCAATCGGTGGCAACCGCGACATGAAGGTCGGCGGCGACCACCGGCACACCGTGACTGGCGACGAGACGATCGACGTCGGCGGGATGAAGACCGACCTCGTCGTCGGCAAGGTCACCGAGACGATCGCTGGTGACTTCGCGCTCAGCGTCGGGGGCGCTGCGGTCGGGTTGACCCCGGCCGACATCGCCCTCGACGTCACGGGCAACCACGACGAGTCGATCGGCGCGGCGAAGATCATCGTCTCCTTCGGCGGCGTCTCGTCCGAGATCGGCGGGACGAGCATGACCCAGCTCATCGGGGCGAAGGTCGGGTTGATCGACGGCGACAAGTCGGAGACTGCCGGCGGGATGTACTCGTCGGTGGTGGCGCTGGCCCAGATCGTCGAGGCCGACAACATCGTCCTGGAAGCCGAAGGCATGCTCACCATCGCGATGGGCGCCTCGGTCATCGTGCTCACTCCGGCCAGCGTCTCGTTTCTCGGCGGGAGCGTGAAGATCGATGGCGCCACCACCGAGACCGCCGCGCTGATCATGGACAACTGATGCGTCGCAACCCCCGCCGCAGGGCCCGCCCATCATGAAAAAAGACCTCGAGACCTCGTTCTCCATAGAGGAGGCGGTCGCTGACGACGTGGTCGGCTTCGAGCTGACGCGCGAGCTCGGGCGGCCTGCTGTCCTGACCATCGACGTTCGGTTCGCGGGCGACGTCGCACCCGAAAACGCCCTCGGGAAGCCCGCGCTCTTCTGGTTCGAGCACGCGGGGCAGTCGCGCCACGAGATGGCGGGCATCGTCTCCGAAGTGTCGATCATCGGCTCGACGCTCGACGTGGGCTTGCTCACGTTGGTCGGTCGAAGCACCCACGCCGTTCGCTTCCGCGTCGTGTCGATGCTCAGCCTGCTTGAGGGCGAGGTCGACGCGCGCATCTTCCAGGACCTCGACGTTCGCGAGATCGTCGCGAAGTGCCTGAAGCTGGGAGGTATCGGCGACGACCAGCAGCGCTGGAAGCTGTCCGCGAGCTACGAAAAGCGGCCCTACTGCGTGCAGTACTTCGAGACGACCCTCGCCTTCGTCTCGCGCCTCCTGGAAGAGGAGGGCATCACCTTCACCACGATCGTCGAGGACGGCATGGAGATCGTGGTGCTCGTCGACGACACGACGGTCGCCGAGCCGATCGAGGGAAACGCAACCGTCCCGTACCGCGACCACTTGGGCCTCGATGCCACCGAGGACAGCGTGGTGTCGATCCGCGAGCTTGCGACGGTGTGCTCGGGCAAGGTGGTCCTGCGCGACTACGACTTCGAGCGGCCCAGTCTCGATCTCACTGCCTCTGCCGAGGCGAAGACCGACGGCGATCTCGAGCGCTACGACTACCCCGGTCGCTACACCGAGCCTACGCGAGGCAAGCGTCTCGCGCGCGTTCGGCTCGAGGCGGACCAGGCGAATCGCGAGGTCATCGAGCTCGTCGCCTCCTCGCCGCGCATGAGCCCAGGGCGACGCTTCACCCTCGGCGATCCTCCGTACGACGACCTCGAATGCGAGCTGCTGGTGGTCTCGGTGACCCACGTCCTGGGGGCAGCCGCCGAGCGCGTCATCGCCGCGGCCGGGTTCACCACGGAGGGCGGAGAGGCGAACTACGTCGGACGGGTCCGTGCCCTGCCGGTTGCGATCCCCTACCGCACGCCCCAGACCACGCCGCGTCCCCGGATCGAGGGCCCGCAGACCGCGCGCGTCGTGGGCACCACCGGCGCCCAGTCGGAGACGCTGCATACCGACGCGCACGGGCGCATCAAGGTGAAGTTCCACTGGGATCGCGGTCCCGACCAGGACGACAAGGCAAGCTTCTGGATCCGTACCAGCCAGCTCCAGACGTCGGGGTCGATGGTGATCGCGCGCCTCGACTGGGAGGTCGTGATCGAGTTCCTGGAGGGCGACCCCGACCGTCCGGTCGTGATGGGCAAGGTCTACAACGGGCTGTACATGCCGCCGTACGCGCTGCCTGAGGGCAAGACGCGCACGTCGCTGCAGACCGCGTCGTCACCCGGCGGTGGGGGCACCAACGAGATCCGTCTCGAGGATCGTGCGGGCGGCGAGGAGATCATGATCCACGCCCAGTACGATCAGACCAAGGCCACCGCCAACAACAAGGACACCACGGTCGGCAACTGCTCGACCCGCACCATCGGCGTCGACGAGACGATTGAGGTCAGCGGAAACCAGAGCGCCAAGATCACCATGGGCTCCCAGCTCACGGTCGGGGGCGATCGTGCGGTCAGCGTCGGCGGCAACCGCAACGTCGAGGTCAACGCGGTGACCGGCATCACCGCGGGTGGCGACGAGACGATCGACGTCGGTGGCAACCACTTCGAGATGGACGGCAATCCCCTCGCCGCGCTGCTGCAGATCGCCGCCGAGACGGCGATCGCCGTGGCCGAGGCGGCCGCTGGCGCGGCGATGGAGAAGATCAACGCGGCGGTCCAGGATCGCGTCGACCAGGTGATGGCGCCCATCAACGAGCTGACAGCCCAGGTCGAGCAGATCGGCGCCGGGATGGAGGCGTTGCAGAACGGCGATCTGAGTGCCGTCGCCGAGATCGCTGCGCAGGCCGCGGGCTTGCCGATGCCCCCTGGCTTCGGTGGTGGTGGCGAAGCCGGCGGTGGCGGTGGTGATGCGGGCGGTGGCGGTGGTGACGAAGCGGAAGGTGGCGACGCGCCGGAGCCCAGCTACACCGAACGACTCGGTATCGATTCGGCCGTCAACTCGGCCATCGAAACGGGGATTCACGCCGGCGCTGATGCGCTCGGTGAGGCGCTCGGCCTGGGTGGGGGAGGAGGCGGCGGCGAGTCGGCAGCCAACGCTGATGGCCCAGTCGGTGACGTCGCCGGGATCTCCGGGGAAGACCGCGCCAAGGGGCCTGGCCATTCCACGCGAAAGGTCACCGGCGACTACGCGGAGAGCGTCGGTTCGCTCCGCGTGCAGGCGGCCATCATGGGCATCCACACCGAGATTGCGGGCAACCTGACGGAAGACGTGAGCCTGGCCAAGGTGCAGGCCGCCTGGGGGAACATCGCCTCCACGATCGGCGGCGACAAGACGACCAAGGCGCTCGGCCAGATCATCTTCTCCAAGGCCGATCTCGCGGAGACGGCGACGGGGGCTGCGACGACGATGGTCGGCGGGATCGTCTACGACAAGATCGGCGGCGGCGCATCCATCGAGGCGGGCTCTGCCGCGACATTCATCGGCGCATCGCACAAGTTGACCGCAGAGACGTCGATCACGCTCAAGTGTGGCGCGAGCGAGGTCGTCATCGACGGCAGCGGGATCACCATCACTTCGCCGATCGTGACCATCACTGCCAGCAAGATCGTGATGACGAAGGATGTTCACGAGGTCTAGCTTTATGCTAGCTATCTCCGTGCCGACATGACTCTCCCACGCGTCGTCAACGACACGGACTTCATCGCCGAGCCCCACGTCCTGTGCGATCGCGAGGCGGAGCAGCTGTGCGCGATCGTCAAGGCGACGTTCGAGTACGCGCCCGAACGACGCGGCGCCGACGGGACGTTCCAGATCGCGCCCCGCGAGCGGCGACGGAAGATCCGGGCCGCCGACGTCCCCTGGGGCAAGCCCGACGTCAGCAGCATCCTGTATCCGAGCGATCTCTGCGTGCGCAAGGTCGGGACCGACGTCGTCGTCGTGGGCCGGGCCCACGCTCCGGCGCGCCGGGCCGTGCCGAGCTTCGAGGCGAGCATCCGGATCGGTAGCGCTCACCGCGCGGTCCGCGTGACGGGGCCGCGGGTCTTTCGCGACGATGGTCGCGGCGTGGGCGCACCCCAGCCGATCGCGTTCCTCGATCTCCGCTACGAGCACGCCTTCGGCGGCGTCCAGAAGGAGCCTCTGCCGTTCATCGAGGAGGCGCGCAACCCGGTGGGTCGCGGCTTCACCAACGACGCGGCGCGCGTCGCCGGCCGACCCGCGCCGCAGATCGAGGGCGTCGCCGATCCGGTGAGCGATCCGCTCGCGCTGCCGCGGCCCGGCGGGTTGGGGCCGATTGGGCGACACTGGGAGCCCCGTCGCAAGCTGTGGGGCACGTTCGACGCCAGCTGGGTCGCGAACCACTCCCCGTTGATGCCGCGCGACTTCGATGACCGTGCAAGCTCCTTCGCACCTCAGGAGCTCATCGCCACGCCGCATCTCCGAGGGGGCGAGACCGGCATGCTCACCAACCTCACCGTCGGCGGTGGCGCGCTCGAGATCGTCCTGCCTCGACTTCGTCTCGAGATCCTCTTTCGCCAACGCAATGCCGAGGCGGTCAGCTTCACCCCACCCCTCGACACGGTCCTGGTCGACACGCTGTTCGCCGTCCCACGATCACGTGCGCGCGGCGCGACGACGTCGGGGACGACCTTCACGGTCGAGCTGGTGTATCGCGCTGCGGTGCCAGCGAAGGCGCGCTGGGGAGATGGCGAGATCGTGATCCGAGAGAAGCGCCGGTGAAGACGCTGGCCACCGTCCTGGCGAGCGGGGTGCGATCGCCGCTGGGGCTCGACTCGCGCGCGACAGCGATGCTCCTGCGCACTGGCCTTGCGGCCATCGGAGCGGCGCCGATCGATCTCGGCGACGGCGAGCCGGTGACGATGGCCCACGACGTCACGCTCGATCCATACGTGGTCGGCGACGAGCGCGCGATCCTCCTGGCCCGCGCCGCGCTCGCCGAGCTCGCCCGCGCCTTTGCGCCCGGCGCGGTCCGATCGCTGCGTACCCGCGTCGTCCTCGCACTTCCGGAGCCCAACCCGGGCGCGGTGCGCGCGGCGACCAGTCCGCTTCGTTCCCGCGATCTGGGCCTGGCGATCCGCGAGGTCTTTGGCGACTGCATGATCGACGTCGATCCACGCGGCTCGGCAGGGCTGGCCTACGCGCTGCCCAGCGCGCTGGCGGTCCTCGCTCGCCGCGAGGTGGACGCCGTCCTCGTGGGTGGCGTCCACACCGACTACGACCACGAGGCCCTCGCGGCTCTCGACGCGGTGGGTCGCCTGTTCCGACCAGAATCGGTCGACGCGGTGATCCCCGGCGAGTGCGCGGCGTTCGTCCTGCTGGGGCGACCGGACCTCGCAGGCCGGCTCGGGCTTCGGCCGCTGGCGTCCATCGTTGGCATCGGAAGCGCGACGGGGGACGTCACGCCCGACTCGACGGGGGCATTCGACGCCAGTGCGCTCGCTGCGGCGTTCCGCATGGCCGCCGTGGACTTGCCGGCCGAGCTCCGGATCGGCTGGGCACTGGGTGACCACGGGCTCGAACACTTCCGCAACCGCGAGCTGTACGCCGCGGTGACACGGGCGAACGGGCTCTTCACCGCGCCGTTCTCCATCGACTCGCCAGCGCAGCGTCTCGGACGCACGGGCGCCGCCTCGCTACCGCTCTTCGTCGCGTTGTCCGGCGAAGCCTTCCGTCACCAATTCGCTCCCAGCCCCATCGGTCTCCTCTTCGCGGGCAGCGATCGCGGTGAGCGCGGCGCGATCGTCGTGAGCGCGCCGTGAGGCATCTGTGCTCCCACGCCTCCGAGCAATCGAGATACCCTCGTTCGGCATCAAGGCCTGACGGAAGGAGCCCCCGTGGCACGTACCGCACCGGTCCCCAACATCCCGCCGATACCCGGCATGTGCCCCAGCATCGCCGTCATGGCCGGAGGTGCCGGCAGCGGCGGCGGCTCCGGTGGGAGCGGTGATCAAGGCGACGGCGGCGCCAGCGGAAACGGGGACGGCAGCGGCGAGAACGCCGAAGGCGACGGCTCCAGCGCGGCAGCCGGCGAAGGAGAATGCCCTGGCGGTACGCCGTGTCCGAGTCACGCGTCGGGCGGGGGTGGCGCTTCGGCGGGTGATCCCGTCGACATCGTCACCGGGCGCGTCTTCACGCTTCCAGTGACCGATCTCCACCTTCCGGGGCGGCTCCCTTTCCACTTCACACGTCACTATTCGAGCTCGAAGCCGCGTCGCGACGTCGGCTTCGGTCCGGGCTGGTCGCATTCGTTGGCGTGGGAGGTGGAGGTCCGGCGCGACAGCTTGCGCTTCTGGAAAGACGACGGAACGTACCTCCGGTTTTCGCACCTCGATAAGGTTGGGGCCTCGGCCATCGGACAGAGCGGATGGCGCCTGACGCGCACGCTGCGCGGCTACGAATCCGATTTGGATGGTGTCACGTTCGCGATGGAGCGCGAGGCGGCTGACGGCAGCGCCTGGCGGCTCACCTCAATCCGGGATCGGAATCAGGCGTCGATCACCGTCGACGCCGACGATCGCGGCCTCCTCGGCGTGACCGACTCGGTCGGGCGCAAGGTGGCCTTCGAGCGTGACGCCGCGGGGCGTGCCACAGGCCTCAACGTCCTGCTGCCTTCGGGCGCACGCGAGACCTTCGCCCGCTACGAGCGCGACGATCGCGGCCGTCTCTCCTGCGTCCTCAACGTGCTCGGCGACCGCTGGTCGTACGCCTACGACGACGCCGATCGCCTCATCTCCCACCGTGACCCAACCGGGCTCACGTTCCATTACGTCTACGACACCGAAGGCCGCTGCGTGGAGACCTGGGCCGACCGCGAGGGCCGCATGCCTTCTGGCATCATGCCCGACCATCCCCGGCGGCTGGCCGACGGGACGGCGGTGAAGGGCATCCTTCACGTCAAGCTGGCGTTCGGCGCGGACGGTTTCTCCGAGGTGACGACCTCCGAGATGTCGCGCCGCTACTTCGGAAACGAGCACGGCAAGCTCGACAAGGAAGTCCACGCGGGGCCCCCGACGACGCGCGAGTACGACGATCTCGGCCTGGTGACCCGTGTGCTCGATGGCGACGGACTGGAGTCGACCCTCGAGCGCGACCGACGTGGGCGCGTCCTGCGGGCGACGGATCGGCTCGGCCGACGAAGGATTCTCGAGCGCGCACCGACCGGGGAGGTGCTCCGCGAAGTGGATCCGAACGGCGCGACCTTCACGCGCACCTACGACGCGTTCGGGAACATGTTGACCGAGGTCGCGCCGGGCGGCGCCATCTGGTCGTACCGCTACGTGGACGGGCGCTTGGTCACGGTGATGCTCCCCAATGGGGGCTCGCTGCACTCCAAATGGGACGACCACGCCAACCTGATCGAGGTCACGGAGCCCGATGGTGCGGTCTGGCGGTCCGCCTACGACTACTTCGGTCGCCTGACGAGCACGACCAGCCCCCTCGGTATCGTCCACGAGCTCGTCCTGGATCGCGCGGGGCGCATCGTCGAGGAGCGTCACGACGGCGTGACGATGGAGCGTGCGACACATGACGCGCTCGATCGGGTGATCGACCGAACCTACCCTGACGGTGCGGTCTATCGCTACGAGTACGGCGCAAGTGACCGCCTCATCCGGTCGACGCTTCCCGATGGTGGCGTCGTGCGGATTGAACACGATCTCGAGAATCGACCTCGGCGGATCTTCAACCAGAGGGGCGAAGTTCACGAGTTCGTCCTTTCGCCCAAGGGGCAGCTCGAGGCGGAGCGCTACTTCGACGGGCGCGAGACGAAGCTCCGCTATGACAACGCTGGGCAACTGCGACGCAGCGACACCGGGCCGCGGCGGCGGACGGAGTTCGTGAACGATCCGGAAGGCCGACTCGTGTCGCGCACGTTCGACGGCGAAGTCACGCACGCATTCACGTACGACGCGATGGACAGGGTGCTGTCGACCACCGCACCCGGCGTGAAGGTCTTGCTCGATCGCGACATGGCGGGGCGTGTCGTGCGTGAGAGCTTCGACGTCATGGGCCACTCGTGGAGCGTCGAGACCACCTACGACGCAATGGGCCAGCCCATTCGACAGACGGTGGGCGACTTGGTCGACTTGCGATGGACCCGGGACGCCGCCGAACGTGCATCGCGCTACGAGCTTGCCGGCGCAGGAGTCGTCGAAGTCGCACGAGACAAGATGGGCCGTATGACGGATGCGACGCTTCCCGGCGGCGCGGTCTGGCGTCGGTCCTGGAACAGCTTCGACCGACTCGCATCCCAGTCGGTCGAGGATGCCGCGGGTGGGCGCACCGCGGAGACGAGCTTTCGTTACGACGTGGTCCAGCTCCTGCGAGAGCGGCAGGACCGGGAGGCTCCATCGCGTCACTTCGACTACGACCTCTTGCAGCAGCTGGTCAGCGTTCGCGCCGGCACGCACCAGGAGGATTACGCCCACGACGCCACGGCCAACGTATTCGGGGGCCTCCCTGGTGCGTCCTCGCGTCGCTATGGTCGCGGCGACCGGTTGGAGGAGGTCGGCGGCTTTCGCATCCGGCATGACGACGAAGGCCGGATCGTCTCCCGCGAAGCGCCCGGCGGAGGGCGATGGGAGTACCAGTACCGATCCGACGGAATGCTCGGGCGCGTGATCTCTCCCGACAAGGTCATCACCGAGTCGGTCTACGACGTCTCGGCGCGACGCGTGCTGCGAACCATCTGGAAGAACGGGCGGCGCCTCCGGACGACCGGCTACGTCTGGTCGGGCGAGCTGATGATCGCCGAGCTCGAGCTCGACGGCACGACGACGCGTCGCGTGCGCACCTATCTGCATCACGACGACGACGACCTCGTTCTCGCGCATCACGATCGCGAGGGGGAGCGCACGGCGTGGCGCTTCTACCTGAGCGAGCCGGGAGGTATGCCCACGAGATTGGTCGACGAGCGTGGTCAGGTCATCGAGCGCATCGAAGCTCAGGCGTTCGGGACGATAAACCATCCTCCGCGCGACACCGAGCTCCGCTTCCCTGGACAGATCGCCGACGTCGAGGGCGGGCTGAGCTACAACCGTCACCGCTTCTACGACGCGGGACTCGGCCGGTACCTGACGCCCGACCCTGCCGGCCTATGGGAAGGGCTGAACTTCTATCGCTACGTCGGCAATACCCCCACTGCTCTGTCCGACGAGGATGGCCTCGGCTGCAGGGTCACCATTCGAGGGGGGAGAACGCGCGTCTCGGCGACGAGCAGCGGCGGCGACGACTACCGCGCGCCGACGCCCGGCGGCTCGGTCGCGACCGCGGTCCGCAACACGCCCCGCTACCAGCCGAGTCGCGCGCCTTGGCCGCCCGGCGCTTGCGCAGAGGCGGCGGCGATCGACCGGTACCTCGTCGCGGCGCGACGCGATCCGGCGAATGCAGGTCTCGGAGATCGCGCGCTTTTGCGGCAGATTCCTCGGGGAGGGATCGACATCCGTCACCACGACAACCCTTCGGAAGGCAATCGCCGTTCGCCGTGCCCGAACTGCCGGCAGATGTTGCTCGAGCTGGGCATCCACCCCGAGACCGATCCGCGAATCGCGGGCAATCCGCGAAGCTCGCGCGCCCGGCCTCTCACCAGCGGGCGCCGAGGACGCGCCCTGCGGTCGTGAAGAAGCTCGACTGGAAGGCCATCCAGGATGGCCTCGGTAGCGCGGCTGCGGTTCCTGGCCTGGTCGTCGCACTGGGGTCTGGCAAAAAGGCCCAGCGCACCGCGGCGTTCGTCGAGTTGGGCGACGAGCGCCTGGTGCACCAAGGGCAGCGGTCGCCCGCCGCCCCCCTCGCCGTGTCGCTCCTCGTCGATGCGCTGAGCACGCCCAAGCACCCGGCGAAGGAGCTCGTCCTGGCCCTTCTCGCGAGCATCGCGGTCGGAGATCCGGGCAGCTTCTTCCGGGGCGGGGCCGGGCCGGACGCGCTGGCTGCGCTGGCAGCGAACGAAGACGTTCCCGGGCGTGCCTTCCACGCAGTGCGCGCGGCGCACGCAGAGATCGCCGCGCAGCTCGGCGACAAGTCCGCCGCGGTGAGGGCGCAAGCCGGGGCGACGCTCGCTTTCGTCGATCCATCGCGCGCAGAGGAGGCACTGCGCTCGCAGCTCCTCGACGAGAAGGACGACCACGCACGCATCGCGGCCTTGCTCGGTCTCGGTCTAGCGATGAAGCTCGGGGCGCCGGTGGCCGATCTGCCTGCCGTCCCGCGCACGGCCCATGCCGCTGTCCGCGCGGCACGCGCCATAGGGCAGGCCGTGGCTCGTCGCACGACCGACGCCGCGATCTTGGCTCAAGCCCTGACGTCGCCCGTTGCCGAGACGGTCACGCCGTTCGGCAGGCTTGGCGATGCTGCGGTGGGCGGCGCGCTCGCGCTCGGCGACGTCGGGCAGGGGATCCTCGCGCGCGCTCTGGCTGCGGCGCCGCAGGCGCGAAAGGGTTTCCTCGCGACGGCCATCGTGCAGGGCGTCTTTCCGGGAGCGACCCAGGGGGCGCTGCCTGCACCGCTCCTGCCGTCCAGCGCGCTCCCCGGGGAGACGCTCGATGCGCTGCGCCTGGTCGCCCGTTCGGCGCCGGATGACCTGTGGGGCCCTCTGGCGTGGCTTCCCAGCGTCGGCATCACCGAGTGGTTGCCCGATCTCAAGCGATTCCTCGGCGTGGACCCTCCTGGGCCTCTCGAGATGCCGGTCGTCTGGCGCGGTGTCCGCTGTGAGGCAGTTGTCCTGCTCGACACACTCGCGCGCGGTCAATGCGACGAAGCGGAGGCCCGCTCCTCCTTCGTCTCGGCGTTCGATCCGGACGCCCGCGTCGACTTCGCCATTCTCGCAGCGGGTGATTGCTATCAGCTTCACAACCGAGCCGGTTGGACCCCCGAGCGCTCGGTCGCATTCGCGTCGTCGCTGCTCGACGAAAAGGCGACGCTCCGTCAGCTCTGCGCGCGAGCGGCAGGCTCGGCTCCCGCGCTCGGATACGGCGCGCTGGTGGTGCTCGACGCTCTTCTTCGTCTGTCGCCAAAGGCAGTCGGTGTCGATCTCGCAGGCTTGCTCGCGTTCGCGCCGCAGATGGCACGAGGTCCCCAGTTCATCGACCTGGTCCGCCGCGCGTTCGTCGTCGCGCCAGCGTCCGTTCGCGATGAGCTCGCCCACACCCTCGACCTTCCTGACCTCGTCGAGCGCGTCCCGAAGCTGGCGGGTGTCGTCGTGGAACCCTCGCTCGGCGCCTGGAACATCCTCGACCTGGCGGCCAACCGTGGCGCTGCCGCGCGTCGCGCCGCCTTGCTCGTCGCCAGCTGGATGCCCACTCCGAGGGACGACTGGGACGTTCACCCAGTGGAGGCTGCCAAGCGCGCGCTCGCCGCGCTGCGCCCCGAGTCGCTCGTGCCCATCGAGGAAGCCCTGCCTTCCGCGACGAAGTACGGCCGCTCCATCCTCCAGCCTCTTCTGCGTCCCAGCTGAGCTCCGGCCGAGGGGGCGCCACGCCGAGTCGACCCCACCTGACGATGGCGCAGCCCGCCCCGCTTGCGCTGTGTCGTGGCGCGGTACGCGACCGCTGCGTGTCTCAGACGTCGCTCTTCTTACGGCCCGCGGCGAGCTGCGCGAGGCGCGTCGCCAGGGCCGGATCGCGGGCGAGCGTCGCGGCGTGCTGACTGACTGCCCGAACGACGGCCGCCACGTCGAGCCCCATCGCTTCCAGCGCCTTGCGCGGATCGGTGCCGGACCCCAGCGCCGCCAGCGCCTGCGCAAGCTCATCAATCGAGGTCTCCGCCACGGCAGGCCGCGCCCGGGTCTGCGCCTCTTGCAGCTCGCGCTCGTATGCGATGAGGAGGGGATGAGGCGAGTCGCCCGACGCCGCGACGGCGCAGCTCACCGCCGCATCGATCCGCCGGTCGAGCGCCTCGAAGCCGGCCTCATCGAGCCCGGCTTCGCGGGTCGCCACCTCGATGGGCCTGCCTTGCGTCATGGCGGCCAGGACGGTGGCGTAGGCGCGCAGCTCGGCAAGCTCGACCAGGGGCGCGTTCGCCATGTTGCGCCGAGCATACCCGCCCCGCGGGGGCAGCAGTGCCCTGCTAGCCTGGCCGCCGCATGAGCGACGCGCGCATCGATCTGCTCGCCGAGGAGCCTGCGCCGCTCGCGGCCCACGTCCGCGCGATGGAGACGACGCTTTCGCTGCTGCACGCCGCGGGCGAAGCGCTCGCCGCCCAGCCGGCCAGTGTCGCCGATCTTCGTCCGATCGCGCGCGCCCTCGAGATGGCGACGGTGCTCGTGCTCGACGCTTACGACGCCCGCCGCGATCCCGTCGCTGCGCTCGACGATGCGGTGTCCGCGCTCGACGACGCCACCCCTTCGGCGCGCGCCGCGATCGCGCAGGTTGCCACGCTCGCGCCACTCGACGGTTGGATCGCGGCGGCTCGCGGGTGGATTATGGCGGCGCGCGCGGCGCTGGGCGCGCTCCCCGCGGCGCGTGTCGTCCCGCGCGACGTGGTGGTGGCGGTCGGGGTGCCCCGATCGTTTTTGATCGCGCGCGGCAGCTTGTCGCCACGCTTCGCCGTGGCCCAGCCGCTGCAGCCAGCGGGTGCGCCGCTCGTCCGCCAGCTCGTCGATCCGACGCTCTCCGGGCCCGAGCGCATCGCGCTCGCCAAGCAGCGTGCCCAGCAGCAGCGCGAGGAGGCGGAGACGCGCCGCGCCGTCCGAGGTGCACAGCGCGCGACCGCGCGCGCATCACGCCTGCTGCCCGACGAGGTGACGCCGGGGTTCATCGGCGCGCGGCTGGTCGCCGTCTCGTCGTCCGACTTCGTGGTGCGTCGGGCCCGCGAGCTGTTCGAGGAGGTCTGCGCGATGGGCCTGCAGCGCACGGGCCAGCTCGGCGAGATGTGGCGCGACGCCGACGCGCTCGACCAGCGCATGTTGCGCGCCATCGACGCCCTCGCCGTCCTCGGAGATCGCGCAGTGCGGGCGCTCGAGGAGATCGTGATGGATGCGCCGGCGAAGGATCCTTCGCTGGGCTTCGGCCTCGCGATGGCGCTGGGCGCGTTCGAGGGGCGCGATGCGCTCGCCGCGATCGAGCGGGCGGCGCGCTGGCTCGACCCGGAGAACGTCGCAGTCCGCGCCGCCCTCGGCGGAGGCCTGAAGCTCGCGCCCCATCCCGACCTCGCCCCCTGGCTGCGGGCGTGGCTCCACGGCGACGTGCCGAGCTTGCGCGCGCTCGCCATCGACGTGCTCGGTCACCGCCGCTTCGCCACCGCGAAGGATCTCGAACATGCGCTGAACGACACGGACGCGCGGGTCGTCGCACCCGCGCTGCGCTGGGCCGCGCTCGGTCCGGAGCCGGTGCGGCTCCTGGCGCGCCACGCGATCGAGGTCCATCGCGGCTCCTCCGATCCGCTGATCGTCGCTGCGACCTGCTGGGCCAACGTGCTCGGCGGGTTCGCCGCCGCCGCCGAGGAGGTCGAGTCTTCGCTCGACGGTGAGCACGAGACCCAAGCGCTGATCCCGTTCGCCGTCAGGTGCGATCTCGAGCAAGCCCGCCGATTCCTCGACCTCGTCGAGCGCGCACCGACCCCCGCTCGGGTGGAGGCGCTGGGGTTCATCGGGCTCGGCGAGTCGCTCGACTTGATGATCGATCTGCTCGCCGACCCATCCTCGTCGACCGAGCTCAGGCAAGAGCTGGCATTCGCCCTCCAGCGAATCACCGGTCACGAGGTGTTCGATGCGGTCGACGTCCCGCCGGAGCGGCTGGAGGCCGAGGCGCCTCCCGACCCCAAGAACCTGCCCCCCGCCAAGGCGTCCCTCGCGCGGGAGGTGAGCGATCCGCGCGACGTACCCTCCGACGGCGCCCCCGATCGGATGAAGCTTCCCACCACGCAATCGCTGGCCTGGGAGGACTACCTGGTTCGCGAGGAGAGGCGCTACCCGGCCGCGCTGCGCTTCCGCCGCGGCCAGCCCTTCACGCCGGGCGTCTGCCTCGCCGAGCTCGATCGCTATTCCCTGACGCCGCGCGAGCGGCGCATTCTGTTCGCCGAGCTCGTCGTCGGGACGGGCGCGTGCGTCCCGCTCGATCCCCATGACTTCGTCCGGGTGCAGGAGCACGCCATCGGTCAATGGGCGCCCATCGTGAACAAGGCATCGAGTCAGCCCGGTACGTGGGGGCGACCCCGTCGGCACTGAGCTCGCTCAGACCTTCGTGACCTGCTCGAGCAGCAGCGCCGCCGCGTGAAATAGCTTGAAATAGGGTCCGCCCGCCTCGACCGCGGCCCAGGGAACCTTCACCTGGTGCATGCCGTTGGCGCTCAGCGCGGCGAGGCGCACGTGGGTCGGCTCGGGCGGTACGACTTGGGGGGGGCGGGCAGCGGGCGCGACAGCGAGGAGGGGATAGGCCTCGGCGAGGACGGAAGCGACCAGCGGTGTGGGAGTGCCGTCGCCCTCGCGAGCGATGACCCGCCCGGTGTGGCCGAGAAACCGCGTGCTGCCGTCGGCGTAAGCCGCAAGCACGTCGAACCCGCCATCGACCGGGACCTCCACCACGCAGGCGAGGACCTCCTGGGCATGCGCGGGCGGCGGCTTGTCGCCGGCCTTACGCAGCGCCGTCCACGCGAAGAGACGTGCACGCGACTCGCGTGAGGGATCTTCGGCGATCGACCGCAACGCGCGCTGCGCGCTCTGGCCGGTGTTCATGCGCGCCAGCGCCGTGATGAACGTCGCCCACGGCTCGCCCGCGCCAGATGCGGCATCCGCGGTATCGAGCCAGCGCCCTTCCCACATTCGCGAGCGCGCAGCGTCGAGCTTGCTGCCGGGTGGAAACGAGGTGGCGAGGAGCAGGGTATCGAGCGGCGCGTCGCCAAAGAGCAGATCGTAGGGCGTCATGTGCGCTCCTTGGTGGCGACACGCGGCCCCTTGGCCGTCCGCGCACCGGGAATGAAGTAGCGCGCTGGCGGCAACGTGCGCGCACGCGCGACCCGCACGCTCGGGGAGAAGTACTTGAGATACACCGCCTCGGGTGCGATCACGTACCAGTCCATGCGGTCTTCGCGAGGGGAGGGTTCATCGGCGAAGAACCCGGCACCAAGCGGACCGGCCTGAGGCAGAGCGATCAGGCGTCGAGGGGCCGGGGGCTCCGGCCCGATCTTCACTGGTCGGGAGACGTCGATGCACTGCATGGCCTTTTGCACCACGCTCCAGTCCTTTTCGGGATCGGGCGCAAAGATGTGCTCGGTGAAGAAGTCGAGCGCCACGCTTCGCCGCGCCCTGGCGCGCTTCGGATCGGAGCCGACAGACGCGGCGAGACGGGTTTCGGAGACGGCGACCGGCATGGGATGAATCTCGCTCGAAAATCAGCGCGTCGCAGTGCGTGCATCATCCACGACGAGACGCCATTTCACTGACGCGCGAATGAAGTCGGCCTCGATGGTGGTCTCGAGGCGCTCCCGGAGGCGATCGAGGTCGGCGGCCTCGATGGCCTCCTGAACGGGATACACCCAGCGCGCCTGGGCCAGGTGGGCGGTCGCGATGGCCTCGCCTTTCGGCCCATGGGTGCGAGTCGCCGGGATGTGCGCCGTGCGGCGCAGCTCGAGCAACTCCATCCGGTCCGCGACGTAGACGACATGCCCGTCCGGTCCGCGGTCCCACCTCCAGGCGACCCAGGCATCGGCACCCGGCTCGTAGGCGAGGACGATTCGGTAGCCGATGTGCGGGGTCAGCGCCCATAGCGCATCGAGCACGGTCAATCGTTCGGCTGGCGTGATGGCGAGCCCTGTCGGCTCCGACCACTCCCAAGGGCCGACGTAGAGCTCCCTGCCCGTCTCGCGCGGGTCCCATTCCAGACGAAGAAGTCGGTCGGCGACCTCCACCTCGACGATGAGCTCGGTCACCGCCGAGGCGACCACGCGCGCCTCGCCACCCGGAATGCCGACGCGCGCGCGAACGAGGGGCGCGTCGCCCATCAGGTGAACCGGTGCACGCCCGCCAAGCTGTCCAGACGGAAGCCCGGGACCTGGGGGTACCTGGCACCGGGAGCGGCCGGCGCGCCGGGCGGCACGTCGGGACCTCTCCAGCACCCGTCGGAACCCCGAGCCCATGTGTGCGTGTCGTCAGGGGGTGGCGTGGGATTGCGGAAGTTGATCGTGTGGACGTTCGGATTGTGGAGCAGCGTGGGCAACTCCACCCTCGAAAACACGTTTCCCTCGTTGGCGCGCCCGGTCACGAAGGCGTCCACCTCGCCATCGGCCGCCAGTGCCGAGCGGCGCGAGACCGTCTTCCAGAGGCGCTCCTGGGTGATCCCGGAGCCGGCGCCGAAGCGCGTGTCTGCGGCCGCCTCGTCGTTCCACTCGCTGGACGGGCCGAGCGTTCCGGCAGTGTTCATGTCGTTGAGCGCGCCCGCGCCACCACCGTCTTCCTGGATGGTGCGGTTCGCACCCCGCGCGGTCGCCATCGCCGCTGGACCGCCGGACCAGAACGCCTGGCGCTGGGTCGTGGTCGCCCTGCCCTCGGCCTGGAAGATCGCCGCGTCCGCCGCGTCCAGGCCCGTGTCGTTGCCGTGCTCGATGACCTGGTCGAGTCGGTTGCTCAGGTCCATGTCCTCGATGTGGCCGATCGCGCCCGGGGTGGCCCGCAAGCTGGGGTCCGGGCAATAGGGCTGCCCAGGCCGCTCGGGCGAAGCCGATGCGCCCTCGTTGGTGCCGTCGCTGCCATCCCCACCGCCGTTGGCAGCATCGGGATTGTCGCCGCTGTCGGCATCCCCACTGCCGCCGGTGCCCGCGCCCGCCCCCCCGGCCTCGCCGCCGGCCCCGCTCGCGGAGCCGCCGGCGCCGACCGTGATCGCCTTGTTGGAGATGCAGAGCGAGCCGGTGAACCCCATCATGCCGAGCTCGCAGATGATGTTCGGCGCACCGACGATGATGAACACCGGACCGCCGGTGTTGAGGCTCACGACCTCCTTCAGCGTACCTGGCTCGTTGCCATGGCAGGCCTTGAGCACGGCGCCGGTGGTGCCGATGAGCGCGCCATTGATCTTGGTGCGCATCGGCGGGTCGGTGATCCCTTCGGCGACCATACCGATCACGGGGTAGGGAATGGGCAGAGGTGCCGGCGCGGCTGGCGTGAGACACACGCTGACGGCGTTGGGCACGATCTGATGGCCGCTCTTGTCAGTGATGGTGTCCATCATCAGCGCGGTCACGTCACCCATCGATCACCTCTTTGCCTGCTGAAGATAGCCTCGATACTGCCGAACCATCGCGACGTATCGTTCGCGAAGCGCCGCGTCCTGCTCGAAGGCGTGCGTGAAGGTGCGCGAGATGTCCTGATGCTCCGCCTCGCTCACACCGTACTTGCGGCGGATCGGCTCGGCGTCCCCCGGCTGCTCGGCGAGCTCCGCCGTCAGCGATGCAAACGCGGCGATGCTCAGCTTCTGGCCCGGTTGCGCCGTAGGCAGGGCGGGCACGGCGGCAGGCAGGCTCTTGCCGAAGGGCAGCGCGGCCCCGCTCGAACCGGGGACCTGCACCGCTGGCAACCCCGGCGAGCTCGGCGTGCGGCCATCCGCTCGGAACGGCAGGGCCTGGCGATCAGGGCCAATCGGGCTCGCCTGCATCATGGTCGCACCGAGGTCGACCGCGGGCGGCGGGGGCGGTGCTGTCCCGTGGCGCGCCACGTCGTCCTTCCTGGCCTGATTGTCCGCCGGAAAAGGAAGGGCTGCCCGGGCGAGCAGAGCGGTCGTGTCGAGGATTCCGGTGCGCGGCGACTCGTCGTCCTCGTCGTCCGGCTGGAACGGCATGACGTGCTTCTTCAGAAGCTCGCCGATGTCGACCATGCTGGTCCTTCCGGTATTGTCGAGATCGTCGTAGCCCGTTGGCTGCGCGAGCGCGCGCGGGACCACGACCGGCGGTGGCGCTGCGACGACGGGTGCAGCGACCACGGCTGGCGCGATCGGTCGCGGTAACATCGCTGGCGGCTGCGCAGCGACCCCCTCGCGTGGCTGGGCGACGTAGGTCGGCATGACAGGCGCCTCGGTCATGAGCCGAGGCGGCTCCGGAACCGAGATCGACGCGAGCGGGCTCTCGATGGGCCTGGCCATCTCCGCAGCCGCCGCCTCGACCACCGTGGAGACGGGCTCGGCGGGTTTCGGGCGCTCGATGCGCGCGGCCCGCAGGCGAGCCTCCGCCACACCTCGCTTGGCCTTGAAGAGAGCCTGATAGCGCGTGGTCACCGGGAAGCGACGCCCCTCGATCTCCGCCGCCATGCGCTTGAGCCAATGCGCCTGGGCGCGAGCCCAGGCCTCGGGAGTCACACCTTCACGCTCGAGCAGCGGCTTGGCGGGGGCGCCCGCATCGATCTCCGCACAGATCGCGGCGTAGCGCTCGAGTACGAGCGGCTCGTCGGTCGTCAGCGCGGGGTTCGGCATGGGTTTCTGCAAGGTTTTCGCTCGAATCGACTGGTTCTTCAGCGAAGCGATGCGGCAAACAACAATCGAAACCGTCGACCCTCAGTTGAGACGGAGCAGTCGACCCACGAGGCGGAACAATCCGCGGCTCGTCGCGCTGATCCGACTGCCGACGACCTCGACGTCACCGTCGGCCCGGAGCCGCAGCGCGGAGGTGCCGGCACGGAGGAGGATCTCGTCCTGAGCCTCCAGTGTGATGCGATCGGCGCGGACGATCTTGTGTGCGGCCACGCGTCGGAACATCACTCCGACGATCGACGGCGGCTCGTGGGGCGTGGTCTCTACGATCACGCCGTCGCCCGCGGCGATCGCGTCGTCCACCAGCTCCAGATCGACCTCCGGGTCGACCGCGACGAGCACCTCGTCCTCGTATCCCCGCAGTCGCACCCAGACGCTCCGAGCCTCGCGTCGCACCGGCGTGGCGGTGCGCGTGCCGAGTCGCCGAAACGGCTTCGTATCGGCGGCTCCAGCCTCGGGAAGATGATCCTCGAGTGCGATGCTTTCGCGGGGCGATTCGTCGTGCGCGGACTGGGTGGCAGGTGGCACGGCGCCAGGCGACTCGACGGCAGGCGGCTCGACGGCAGGCGGCGCTTCAACGGTCGAGTGAGGCCTCACCCGTCGATCTTCGCACTACCATCACGGCGCGCGAAAGGTTCCTCGCCAGTCCAACGCAGACTTTCGGTACCTACCAGCCGAGGGTGGCGGCCAGCGTCGCCTGCATCTCCGCGCCGAGCCGCGCGTTGGTGACGAGGTTGGTATGCCCGTCGCACCCCAGACCTTCGGCACCGAGGATCTGGAAGCGCGTGGTGGAGATGGCGGCATCAAGGGTCGCCGACACCGCCTCGACGACGAGCGCCTCGCGCGAGGCGCCCCAGTGCGCCCACGTTACGCACACGATGGGGGCTGCGGGGTAGGCCGCGCGGATCTCGCCGAGAAAGGCCGCGTAGCCGTCGATGAAGTCGCCGTCGTCGAGGGTTGCGGAAAAATCGTTCGTGCCGAGGTTCACCACCACGGCATCAGGAACCCAGGCCGAAAAATCCCACGCCGGCTCGGCATTGGTGGTGAAGGTGCGACTCCAGATGTCGGGCATCACGCCGTCCAGGTTGCCGCCGTAGTTCTGGATCACCCCCTTGCCGGACTGCGCGATGAGGTGCGCCTCGGCGTCCAGGCCACGTGCCGCGATGGCCGCATAGGTAGTGTAGGAACTCTCGGTTGCCGCGCTGAAGTCGCACGGGTCGGTGCCCTCGATCCCGTAGCCCGCAGTGAGCGAGTCGCCGATGAACTCTAGGCGCCGCGTCTTGGCCGGCGTCGGAACGATGGTCGTGCCTTCGCCTGGGACCAGCGCGACGAAATCCATCGTGCCGTACGAGCCTTCGTTGCGTCGGATCAGCGCGACGTCATGAACGCCAGCGGCGAGGCCCGACACGATCTCGTACGTCTGCACGCCCGCACCGACCTGGAAGTTGCGGATGGGCGCGCCGTCGACCTCGACCGTGAACCAGATGCCCGTTGGTGCTTCGAGCTGCATC
>Ga0105046_10003861_pt1 | contig 23820 bp, 23 predicted proteins | sample MAT03_FD_78385 | JGI IMG/M metagenome (GOLD analysis project Ga0105046, IMG submission 78385) | Freshwater microbial communities from Lake Fryxell liftoff mats and glacier meltwater in Antarctica - MAT-03 (megahit assembly) | ecosystem: Environmental > Aquatic > Freshwater > Ice > Liftoff...
ATTGAGCCGAGTTTATTTGCCCGCTCAATAAATTCGCGCTGCGAAATTTCGCTCCCTTGGGCAGCCTCCAATTTCGCATGTAGATCGACAAACGCTTTAGCCGTATCCCAAAAACACATGTCATTTCGGTTCGTGTTTTCGATGAGGTGATTCGTTTGCAACCAAATTTCACCGCCCCACGGTACTTCGATACACCGCACCGCTTCAAAGCGCTTATCGCCCGTTTCAGCCCAAAGGTCTTTGATTATGCGTAGCCGCGTATTGGCTCCAAACGCCAAGACATAGCGATCTGAACCGGGCCGACGCGTGACCTGCAGCATCACGGTGTCGATGCCGCCGGTCATAAATGCGGCTTTGATGTTTTCGTACTCACCGTGCTCAGTTGTGCGCGGATTATTTTCATAAACATCCACCTCGTCAACGCCAAGCTGGCGATAACGCTCGGGTGTCGGTGCGTCCGGCGGAGGCGGTGCTTGCATCAGCTCGGAAGGCTTGAGCAGCGCGGCGTAATCCGGCTTTTGTTTCTTGAATGGTGTCACTTTATCGTTCATAAGCCCTCTACGCAGTCAGGAATGGCCCACTTCAAGTGCGCCAGCACCGGTCGTGCGCCACGGTTGTAAGTTTCGGCGGTAGTAATCTCAGTGTTGCAACCCAAGATGCCGTAACTCGCCGCTTTAAATCGCGGTCGAATCGCCATTCGAAAATCAAGAAGCGTGTCGGCAGATGCGTAATCGTGGCGATTCTTATCCCGGAGATCCGCGATTGCCCAAGGTGTTCCTGTCGACTGAGTACGCAAAATGCGCATCAAATCCGGACTCTGACCGAATTCCCGTTCGCGACTTTGCTGCATCACTGGGCACAACAGGGTGCCCACTGGCAGCACACTAGGCATATCAACGCTGTTTGCAATGACGGAGGTGATTTGTCTAACGCGGTTAGCACTTTGTTCCACCAAGAATTTGACAGTCGCCAAGTCTTGGTTTGTCCCAAACGCCATGACGTAAGTCGGAATTTTTTTTGAAAGCCGCCCCAGTGCTGATGTGAACGCCAGCAGCATCGCGTCCATTTCAAAAGCGCTTAGCTCCGCGTCCTCGAAGGATTCACCGGTATTCAATTCAAAGGCTTCGACCAATCGCCCGGCCCCCTCAAACATCTCGTCATGGCCAAACCGTGTTTCATAGGGATTGCGCCCTTCAAACGGATCGCTGAGCGCCTCGGCGGCGCTCATGTTGATTCCCCAACGGTTTCAGCAACAACATCGTCTGCGGCATCAGAACCCGGCACAAAGCGCCCGGTCAAATGCGGAAATAGTTCCCAAACCAAGTGGTGCAGTGTTTTGCTCGCCGAGCCGCCCGCTTTGTCGCTATCAGGTTCCAGCCGGTGCACCGGTATTTGCAACGTCGCCCCGCGCGTGTAGGCGGCGGCTTTAGGTATTTCCGTACTACAAATACTCATGCGTCCGCGCAGCGTCGGAAAAGACTGACGAATGGCGGTGGTGATTTCGCGCGCATCTGTCGTGCGCGTCTTCTGATTGATTACCGCTTTGCACGGCACCGTCGCCAGTCGCGTTCCCGGTGCGCCTTGCGCATAGCGCTGCAATAACGGCACAACCGCATCATGAAACTCACGCGCGGACAGTATTTCCGGCACCACCGGGCATAGGATCATATCGGCGGGCACAACGCCCAAATCCTGCAAAAAGCCCGTAGCGCCTTGAGTGTCGATCAATACCAAATCATACAAATCCGCCTCGCGGACTGTGTGCAGCGCTTGATCTATCGCTTGCTCACCGCGAAAACCCAACTTCAGGGATTCGAGCGCACCCAGTACATCGGCATCCCACATAATTAGATCGAGATTGTCGATATCCGAGCGGCTGATGCAGTCAGCATCAATCTGACGCGTACGCAGCACTCGACCTAGCCCAAAATCAGCGCGATCAGCGATCCTAAAAAATTTGGACATGGACGCCTGCGTATCGCAGTCGATGACCAAAACACGCAAACCTAGATCAGCACAAAGCGCTGAGATGTTGGCGCACAAAGTAGACTTGCCGACGCCGCCCTTAGTCGAGACGAGCGAAACCGTATAGGCGCTATTTCTATTTGATGTTTCCACAGATTGAACCAGAGTAAGGCTGCCACAGCCGAAAATGGGTCTAATATGTGATTACAATTGTATTGGTGGGCCCACACGGACTTGAACCGTGAACCAACGGATTATGAGTCCGCTGCTCTAACCAATTGAGCTATGGGCCCTGCTTTAGAAGCGGCGTGATTGTGGCACAGCTTGGGGGTGCGATAGAACGGTCAAGCTTCAACGGACGGGGTGAAGTTTATCCCCGGTATCGCTTTTAGTGGGTCGCTACCAAACAATTCACCACAAGTGACGAAACCGCCTTTGTATTTGCCTTTTAAAACCTGCTCGACTGCATACAGTGCACATAGTGCAGTGACTTCGTACGGACCTGGACCGGTCACCACGCCGCCCGCTTTGCGGCCATCTTCGTCGATACCTTCCGCCCAAATATAGCTCTTGCTGTTAGCGCGCTTTGCTGGGCTTGGGCCGTCCGCCATTTTGCTTAGGCCAAAAGCGACCAACTTGCCAAGAAGTCCCTTTCCTTGTGCAATTTCTGGTTTTCGGAATAAATCACCGACATACCAAGGGAAGTGCGTGTAAGTTTCCAAATGCGCGATCCCCAAGCCATGCCCTGCGGTAAAAAGATCACCGCGCCAGGGGTTGGTAACGCAGGTGCGTTTGGCACCGGGGCCAAAATCGACATTCAGTTTCGTTTCGCCCGGTTTGGCTGCGACCAGTTGGCCGCGATCCCGCGTGTAGCCGGGCATGTGCAGGCACTCGAATAGGGCTTGAATAGAGCCTTTTGAGACTGCGCCGTCTACTGCGGACGCGATTTGTGCGCGTACTAAACCTGGGCGCTGGGCCTTGATAAAGGCTAGCAACGCTTCGCTGGGCATGCAGCCAAAGCCGACGCCAGAAAGCAGCATCACGTCATCTTCCTTGGCACGCTCGTCCAAGCGCTGCAGCGCGCGAATCGGGTGAACTTCACCGGCGATGTCTAAATAATGCACGCCATTTCGAATCGCAGCTTGTGCCAGTGGTACGGATGTTTGGGTGAACGGCCCGGCACAGTTCAGCATCAATTTGATGCCCTGCATGCCTTTATCCATCGCGGCGCGGTCTTCGATATTGAAAACGCGGAATTTCAAGCCTAATTTTTCTGCCAATATTTTTAGCTTATTGGCGTTGCGGCCTGCCAAAATCGGCTCGGCGCCACGCGCTTTAGCCATTTCCGCGATGAGCGCGCCGGTGTAGCCTGTAGCTCCATAAAGTAACCAAGAGGGTTTGAATTGCGCCATAAATGTCAGTTTTTGCAAAAACGCGTCAGTTATCTAAGCCGGTGAGTATTGCACGGACAAACCTAATATGGCTAACGATGGCGGTATGGCTGGCGATCTGCGGTTCGGTTTTCGCATTCGGTTTAGGGCGTGATTTTGAGCGGCCCAAAGTGCTTTGTTTAAGCCTAGCCGCCGCGATGCTGATCCCGCGGGCTATGTTGATTTGGTCGACGTGGCCAAGGCAGGTGCGGGTGGCGGTAATAATTTGGCTGCTCATGCTCGCAGCGTCGGTAGTGTTTGCGCTTGACCCCGCGCGCGCTTTCATCGGCAGTTATGAGCGTTCACAAGGGGCGTTGGTACTCGTGTGCTGCACAATTCTGGCCTTGGCGCGGGTGCCGGCCGCCATCATTATTCCGCCTGTCATTGTTGCGATAAGCGTCAGTGGGATTTGGGCGTTCGTGCAATTTTTGGGCTGGGAAACGCCAATTTTTTCAGCCGTTGGTTTGCATGAGCCTGGCTTATCCGAATCGGGATGGCACCGTGCATTTGGCTGGCGGGCATTTGCCAGTTTTGGCAACCCCATGGCCTTGGGCGGCTGGCTCGTGATTGCATGGGTGTTTTTGTTTTCAGTGCGTTTTCAAGCAAGCCGTTCGAATCACGGCGCGCTTTTCGTGCGAATGCTCAATTGCGCACTATTTTTTGGTGCTGCAGGTTTGCTGTTATCAGGCACTCGGGCCGCTTGGATTGCGCTTTCCGTGGTAGCGCTACTGCAACTTCGTCACAATAAGATGTTTAGAATTATAGGTTTGGTTGCGCTTGTTGCATGCGCTGCGGTGCTGATGAATTTTCGCACCGATTCCTTACGTGCGCGCGGCGAATTAGTTAATGCCGCATTGAAACCCGCAGAAATCACGCTGGTAGATAGTTTGGGGTATCGCGAACCTTTTCCGGCGGCACGAACCTGGCTGGGCTATGGCCCGGATTCGCAAGTGGCTTTACTTGAGCAAAACTTACCGAACCGAGCGCCCGGCGAGATGCCAGATCGCGCGCATCAAATGCTACTGGATGGCTATTTAAGTATAGGTTTGCTCGGGGTGTTGAGCTGGCTCGTTTTGATGTACAGCCTTTGGCGCAGTCGCATTGCCACCAGCAATGTTGCCCTGTTTGCGCTAATCGCCGCTTTAATTGCGTGGCAGTTTGGCTTTGCGCTGAGTGCTGAAAAGGCTCTATCTGCGCTACTTTTGGGTTCTATGTTTGTGCCAAAACTTCAGCTAGATGCCTCTGTGGCTGTCACGCCAGCGCGGATTGGCGGCGCTTGGACTAATGCTGTAGCCCTATTGTTCGCCGTTTTTGCAATGCTGAGCTACTTGCCGCAAAGCCTTTTGTCACTCGACGCTTTTGCCCCTTGGCGACGACCGGAACGCGCAATCGTGCATTTTGAACGTGCACGGCTGGCGATTATTGCAAATCAAGGTCAGCGCGCCGAGCAACAGCTTGAACTAGCGGTCGCATTGGATCCGTGGCGTGCTGATTTGGCACGCGCAAAAGCGAAATTGGCACTTGAACTTGGGCACAATGCGCCATGAGCATTTCCACGCAGTCGTCTGACGTATGTCAGCCGCTATTTTTATTGGCCAGAACCGCACCAGCCAGTGCAGCCTTGCAATCGGTCGTTGCCGCAAATGGCCTGCAGTTGTTTCATTGCGCGCTTGTGCAAGCACAGCCAGAGCCGTTGAGCGAGGTACTTTGCGCGCTACTGGATGAAGCGCGTAACGCCGACTGGCATATCTTTGTTAGCCCGCAGGCGGTGCGGGCGGCGTATTCAATTCGGCCCGAAATCGCAACGTGGTCAGGGCGGTTCGCGGCGGTTGGCGTCAGCACTGCGGCGGCATTGAATGTGTCAAACGTGCTGGTGCCAGCGGTGGGCGAGGGTGCCCAAGCATTGTTGGATACCGCTGATTTGCAGCACTTGCATGGCGTTGTCGCTGCGATTTATGCCGCCCCAGATGGACTAGAACTGTTGGCTAACACATTGACACAGCGCGGCGCGCGCGTTCTGGTCGTACCTGTTTATCGTCGTGTCCCCTGTGAATTGACGCAAATGCAAATAGCACGATGTCGCGTGGCTGAAATTGCCTATGTGGGCAGTGTTGCTTTTTTAGGCACCTTGCTTGCGGTTCGCGCCGGGCAAACTTTGCGCGTTTTAACCCCCAGCGAGCGGGTTGCAGCAGCGGCGCGCGTCTTGGGCTGTATCGCAATCGTCTGTGAAGGCTCCAGCGAGGAGGCGATTGCTGCTCAAATGGGTTTGCTTTGAGGTAAATCAAATCTATCGGGTCATAATATGAGTAGCAATTTTTGCGTTATTGGATCTTTTAAAGCGAGATTTTACTAAGTCCGGTGTTAGCCTTGTACTTATGAATGAATTGAATACAGAAAATGCGGTGAACGCCAGCATTCCGAAGCCGAGTGAGTCGAAGCCGAGTGAGTCGAAACCGAGCGCTGCAAAAGCTGGGCGTGCCAAAACTCTACTTTATGCGTTTGGCGCTTTGTTATTACTGGGTGCGACCCTGGCGTGGCTTTTCACGCGTGAATCGGGCCCGCAAAGTACGCCCGTGTCGTTGCCAGTGAATGCGCCGCGTGCGGATAACTTTGATGCATCTGCTATGGAGGCGCGCTTGAATGACGCGCAGCAGATTAATCGGGTGTTACGTGAGCAGGCTTTGGCGCTCAGTCAACGCATGGATTTGCTTGAGGATACCGTCGCCGGTTTGCGGCGTGACGCGGCACCGAGTGCGGAAAGTTTTAAGCTCGATGAAGCGCAATATTTATTGAGCCTTGCGGAAACTCGATTGGATTTGTTTAGCGACCCGCAAAGCGCTGTCCGCGCGCTTGAGCTTGCGGATAATTTATTAGCCGGCATTAGTGATCCGGGATTGGCCAGTGTCCGTCAAATTCTTTCTATTGAACTTGATGTTGTTCGCGCTGCGCCCGTTAATGATGTGCCCGCACTGAGCGGACGGTTGCGTGGACTGATTCAAGAGTTGCCAAACCTGTCCATTTTAACAGAGGCACCGAACGCGACCCGTAGTCGGCTTCTATTAGCACTGGATCGATATTTAGTGGTTCGACGTGAGGGCGAAGCAATGCCCGTGCTGGGCCGATCGCCGTGGGCGGTGCGTGAGGGTTTAATCCTGGAATTCGAGCGCGCGCAGCTGGCCTTAGAGCGTCAGCAACCGCAAGCTTGGCAAAATGCCTTGGAAACCGCTGTTACGATGGCCGAACGTGGTTTATTGCCGGACGACATCGTAGTCGAGAATTTTTTAAGCCGCCTGCGCGCGCTTGCGAAAACTGCACTTGCACCTGATCCGCCCAAGCTAGGTGCAACTTTGCGTGCACTGCGACGATTGCGTGAGGGCCCCGCGAGCCCAAATTTGCCGACCGATTTGCCGACTGACATTCAAGATGCGCCCAGTGCGTCAGAGATGTCTAATGAAGGTGCGGCGGCTAATGCTAGCGCAGCACGGAGTGAAAGCGCATTGACAAGCGAAAGCGCATTGACAAGCGAAAGCGCATTGACAAGCGAAAGCGAAGCAACGGGTGATCGTCAACAGTCAGCTGAAGTGGACGTATCAAAGGCCGCGCCGGTAGCGAGCGAAATTGGCACGCCAACCAGTGACACAATAGCGATTCCACCGCAATGATGGCGGTGCTTAAATGGCTGTTGGTATTGGCTTTGACCGTGCCATTAGCATTTGTTGGTTGGTTGCTTGCGCGCGATGCTGGGCGTCTAAGCGTGCGAGCATGGGGTTGGCAAATTGATACGACGCTGGTGTTGGCGTTGGTGCTGGCGGCACTGTTGGTTGCAACGGTACTGTTGGGATATTGGCTACTTTGGAGCATGCCCAAGCAGCTGTTGGCGCGCAGGCGAAAAGGCTTGCAGCTGCAGTTTCACCAAGGGCTTGAAGATTTGGCTGGCGGACGTTATGCCAAGGCCAGAAGACGTTTGGTGGCCGCTAGTGCGATTGCAGAGAATGCGCCGCTGGCGCTATTGAATGCCGCAAATGCCGCCGCGCAGTTGGGGGATCGAACCGACGCATTGGCACTTGCGGAACGCGCGCAGCGTTATCCAGAAGTGCAAACTGCGGCGGAAGTATTGGCGATTCAGCTGCGGCTTGAAAGCGGGGATTTGTCGCAACTTGAACGCCTTGCTAGCCTGAGCGAAAGCGCAGAACACCCCTTGCCAGCGGAGATTCTTGCGCGGCAACTGAGTGCACGCGGCCGCGCGCGTGAAGCGCTCAATGTGTTGAGTAAATTGGGCAAATACGGGCGCAGTGTTCCTCAGGCAAGCGTCGGGGTCAGCAATTCGGCGGCAAGCGACTGGGCGGCGATGGTGCGCTTAGGTTTGCAACAAGCCGCTACGCCAACAGCGCTTAGTGAAGTTTGGGAACTATTGAGCGAAACCGAGCGCGAACAACAGGACGTTTTAGCGGCGTATGTCGCAAGTGCATCGCGTCTAGGGATGTACACGGACGCTGAGTCGATGTTACAGACGGCATTGAAGCGCACGCCAAGTGAGCTACTGTGGCAGGAATACGCTGAGTTAACGGATAAATTGAGTGATAGCGAAGCCTTGGTCGCGCTAAAATTTGTCGAGAAAACGCTGGAAAAAACGGCGCCGTCGGAATCACCCGCCGCACTTTTAGCGGCTGCAAAGTTGAGCCGCAAGCAGGCATTGTCAGCAAAAGCCACACAGTATCTAACAAGAAGCCTAGCCTTAGCGCCCTCCTTAGCCGGGTTTCGCGAGCAAGGTGAGCTATTGCTAGCAAACGGCGACCACCTTGGTGCCGCGCAGGCGTGGCGTCAGGCGTTGATTTTGCGTGATGCGTGATTAAAACGATTGCGAACCGCTGTTAGATCGTTGTTGACACGCAGCATATTTATGACTGTCGCGTTTTGTGAGTCGGCGTTTGCACAAATGCGTTCATGCGGCCAGCACCTCGCGGACCACATCAGGGCGGCAGCCGATCGGATTAAACCTACTGCCCTACCGCTGTCTGCCAAACGCCAAACTGCCAAAACTCAAATAAACCGCGTCATCCCCTGAACTTGCTCGGCCATAGCCCAAATACATAGGCCCAAAAAACGTGTCGGCACCGAAAAACACGCTGCCGGCGGTAAGCAAATCACAGACGCAGGCATCGGAGGCTGCTAGCCATGCGTTGCCGCGCTCAAGTGTTGCGCCGATATAGACTGGCGAATCAAACAATTTGTCGGCGCTGGCAAAGCGGCGGTAATAAATAAGTCGGCCCAAGGCATTGGCTTGACCATAACGGATGTCTTCACTAAAGCCCGATAGCTTCGCAAAGCCGCCAATGCTGTCGTAAAGTTGTAGCACGCCGTTTGCATTGCCCAATGGGCGATTTAAACGCGCGCCAGCGAGCAGCGTGTGCGGGCCAAAACTATAAGCGTAATCGACGCTGGCGCGTATGCCCTGCGCGGACGCGGTACCGCCGAACGCATCAAAGTAACGCCGATAACCCGCTTCAGCGCGCAGCCCTTCACTCGGAAAAGCAGCGTCATCGAGCGAGTCATACAAATAGCCGAGTCCAAATCGTAGACTCTCGCTCAGCACCGGCAAATTTGAGGAAACGGTGCCAATTTGCAACCGAATATCATCTCTTTCCCAGGTTAGATCCGCGCGTAAGCGCTGGTTGACGGTAAAATCAAAGCCTGTCTCTAAGCCTGCGGCGTAGCTGCGCTGGCGAAACTCCCCCAGAGTTGGATCTGAAACCTCATCCCCTTGCTCGGCTTGGGTTAGGCCAATACGCCTGAGCGTGGCACGCGCATCAAGCGACGGGCGTATATAGAATTGGCTACGTGAGCCGTAAGGCTGCCAAAATTCGGTGCGTAGTCCGCTTTCTTTGCCAAAATCAACGCGGCTACGCCACTCGCCGCCAAATTTATTGCGGCCGGTCAGCCGCAGTTCGGCGCTGAGTCGGTAGTTGTTGTTACCCTGAAAGTCATCGTCAAGCGCCAAACCAAAGCGTAGGTAATTTGGGCCCCAGCCTTTGTCTACGGGCAATATTTCGATGCCGAGCCTGCCGCTGGAGTCGCGCTCGGTTTTATAGCTAATGCGTTCGTAGCGGCCATCGCCGTACACTGCTTGAATTGCGCGTTCGACTTTTGCGGGGTTCAGCTTCTTACCCAGTAGCGGTGAAAGCTGTGCTTCAACGTTGCCCACGGTGCGGCTACGACCGGTTTGTACGCGCAAAAACGCAATTCGTTCTGTTTTCACGGCGGGTAGTTTGTGCGAAGCGGTGAACTCGGCATAGGTCGCGGTATCGCTGGAAAACAAGCGAATTTTTGCCAATGCTTGTTCGGCCGCGCGCTCGCCCATCGCAATAATTTGCGGTGTTAGCGGAAAGTCTGCGGCAGTCGTTGTGCCCAGTTCGGGGCGAATTAGAAGATCTTGCTCGGTCAGTGTCTCTAAATCTGCTTGAGTTTTACGGTTGAGTAAAATTGAAAGCACCTGATTGCTGACGCTAATCGGGGAGTTTATGTCCTTTGTTTCTAGTAATGACTCGCCGACATCAACCACGATCAGCCGTGTTGCACCCATTTCGCGCGCAATTTCAATCGGCACATTGGCCGCGATCATGCCGTCAACCAGCATGCGCCCTTGGTCATCTTTAACGGGTTGAAATACGGCAGGCACGCTCATGCTGGCGCGAATGGCAAATGGTAAATCACCTTTTCTAAAGACAACTGCTTGCCCGTTGGAAAGATCACTGGCAACGCATCGAAACGGAATGGCGAGCTTGTCAAAGTCGTCCACGTCAGCCACGGGCATTAAATGGCGACGAAACGTCATCAGCAGCTTTTGCCCTTGAATCAAGCCGCGCGGCAATTTGATGCCATTTGTGTCGATGCCAAGCTGCACGCCGTCGAGCAGCCCGAAGCTATCGATTTTCCGTTCCATCGGCTGCACGAGTCTGTTGGGCGAATCATTCAGAATGTCTTCCCAGTTTGTTGTGCTTAATATGCGTTCTACATCTTTCGCTTTGTAGCCAGCGGCATAAAGGCCACCAACAATTGCGCCCATGGAATTGCCGGCGATAAAGTCGATTTTGACGTTTTCGCGCTCCAGCACTTTTAATACGCCGACATGCGCCGCACCACGGGCGCCGCCGCCGCCTAGCACCAGCCCAATACGCTCAACTTTTGCTGAGGGTCTTGCGATCAGCAAATTCGGCGCGGCTGCCTTTGAATCGGCAGCCAACAGCGATTGGAAGCTGAGCATCGTCAAGCACACGAGCGTGCATAGTTTCAATTGCATGGCGTTACTTCCTAATATTTCCAAAAGCGATCAATCAAAACGATCAGGCAAAAAAAACCCCACACACGGCGGGGATTTTTTGAAAACTTGAAACGCGACGCTTAGAGCGATGCGCCCAAATCTTCTTTAATACGTGCAGCTTTGCCGGTCAATTCGCGTAAGTAGTACAGTTTCGCTGAGCGAACCTTGCCACGACGCTTAATTTGAACCGAGTCAATTACTGGGCTGAAGCTTTGAAAAACGCGCTCCACTTTCACGCCGTGACTGTTTTTAAGGACGGTAAACGCAGAATTGAAGCCACGGTCTTTACGACCGATTACAATGCCTTCGAAAGCCTGCACGCGTTCGCGCGTGCCTTCTTTGACCTTGACATTGACAACGACCGTGTCGCCTGGACGAAAATTCGGCAACTGCCGCGTCATCATTTCTTTTTCGAGTGTCTGAATAATGTTCATAGCTGTTTGCCCTTTCCATGGACTAAAATCTTAGCCGCCGACTATAAACGGTGTTGAGGCAAAGCGCCAGCATCAAATAAGCGGCCAAATGTGCGCGTCAAGTTTCGTTTATGCTGCGCAGCGTCAGAGCCGGTCGCACTCGATGTTTTAATCAGTCGCGGCATTCGTAATGTCACGCCGAGCAAGTCGCACGGCAAACAAGTTTTTCGCGTTACTCACACACTATTAGAAGGATATCTGCAATGAACGATGTCGTTGTACTCAGCGCAAAGCGCACTCCTATTGGCTCATTTAATGGCGTTTTCGCCGGTGTCGCATCGCCAGTGCTCGGGGCGAGCGCGATTCGCGCGGCAGTTGCGGCTGCAAACGTGAAGCCGGAATTGATTTCAGAGGTGTTGATGGGGTGTGTGCTATCCGCAGCCCTCGGGCAAGCGCCAGCGCGTCAAGCGTCATTGGGCGCTGGTGTGCCGGACTCGGTTGGCTGCAGCACTATAAGCAAGGTATGCGGATCGGGCATGAAAGCGGTGATGCAGGGTTTTGACGCCATTCGAGCCGGTAGTGCGTCGATAGTGGTCGCGGGCGGTATGGAGTCGATGACGAATGCACCCTATATGTTGACGAAAGCACGCAGTGGCTACCGCTTTGGGCACGGTGAAATCCTTGACCACATGGCGCTTGATGGCTTGCAAAATGCCGGTGACCGCAAGGCAATGGGTGAATTTGGCGAAGTGTGCGCCGACAAATACAGCTTTAGCCGCGCCGATCAGGATGCGTTTTCAAAAACCAGCGTTGAGCGCGCGCTCGCGGCGATCCAAGCCGGTAGTTTTGAGGCTGAAATTACGCCAGTGACCGTTTCAGGGCGGAAAGGTGACGTTATTGTCAGCGTCGATGAAGAACCAGGCAATTGTGATACCTCAAAAATTTCGTCCCTTAAGCCTGCATTTAAGAAAGACGGCACGTTGACGGCGGCGAGTTCCAGCAAAATCTCCGACGGTGCTGCGGCTTTGGTGCTCGCGAACGCCGCTGATGCGCAGGCGATGGGCGCGGTTGCGATTGCGAAAATAGTGGCGCACGCCACCCACGGGCAAGCGCCTGAATGGTTCACCACCGCACCGGTGCTAGCTGTTTCCAAGCTAATGGAAAAGTGCGGATGGTCAGTGCAAGACGTTGATTTATTTGAAGTTAACGAGGCCTTTGCGGTTGTTGCGATGGCTGCTATGCAGGACTTGAAAATCCCGCACGACAAATTAAACGTCAATGGCGGCGCTTGCGCACTTGGGCACCCAATCGGCGCCAGTGGTGCGCGTGTGATCGTCACCTTGATTCACGCGTTGAAGGCGCGTGGACTTAAACGTGGGATCGCTAGCCTTTGCATTGGTGGCGGTGAAGCTACCGCAATTGCGATAGAAATCGTTTAGACTCCGTCGCCCCTTAAATGCGCCAAATTTTTTTGGCGCTTCTTTTTAATCTGGAGATTCTCAATGAACTTTTCAAAAATTGCTCTTGCTGCCGCTGTCATCGCTACTCTCGCCGCTTGTGGTGACGCTACCGAAGCTCCAACAACGCCTGCTGCTGCAACCGAAGTTGCTGCACCAGCAGCAGCTGACGCTATGGCTGCCGCCGCTGTCGCAACGGATGCTGCTGCAACATCAACGATGGCGACCGACGCTGCCGCCGCCGCAGGTACTGCCGCTGCTGATGCTGGCGCTATGGCTACTGACGCTGCTGCTGCTGCAACCGACGCTGGCGCAATGGCAACGGATGCTGGTGCAATGGCGACCGACGCTGCCAAAGTGGCAACCGACGCTGCTGCAGTGGCAACAGATGCCGCCGCTGCTGCACCTGCAGCAACCGAGCCACCAAAGCAGTAAGTCTTGCTGTTAATAGTTGATGAAAAAGACTCGGAAACGAGTCTTTTTTTTGCCTGAAGTTACTCATGGCAAAACGCATAAACCACGTTGCTGCGTTTTTTCGCTGAAATTTATTTGTCGAAGTCATATGATGCGGCTCCTTTTTTGTAATTGACCAAAGCAAACACTATGAGCCTTATCGCCAACATCCTTACCGCCCGTGGCAACATTAAAATTCGACTTTTTGACGAGCAAGTTCCGGTTACTGTGGCCAACTTCGTAAATTTGGCGCAAAAGGGCTACTACGACGGCTTAAATTTTCATCGCGTAATTGCTGATTTTATGGTTCAGGCCGGCTGCCCTCAGGGCTCAGGCATGGGCGGCCCGGGTTATAAATTTGACGACGAAATCGTTGTAACGCTAAAGCACAACAAACCCGGCATGCTTTCAATGGCAAATGCAGGTAAAAGTTTTGATGGCTCAGGCACCAATGGCAGCCAGTTTTTTATCACTCATGTGCCGACGCCGCATTTAGATGGCAAGCATTCGGTTTTTGGTGAAGTGATCGAAGGCCAGTCAGTTGTTGATGCCGTGCGTCAAGGCGATAAAATGACTAAAGTCAGCATTGAAGGCGATACCACTGCGCTGTTTGCAAATGCTAACGTTCAAGCACGTTTGACCGCCTGGAATGCTGCATTGGTAAAGCGCTAGAAATTTAGTCGAAGCCCCCCAATTCAATCTGAGTCATAGTCATTTGTTGGCATGGCTCATCTAATTCAATAGACCGGAATTCGAATGCCCAAGCTTGCCGAACGTACCAAGCGCGCCGTGCCGAGCGCAATTATGGCGGTGGCTGAAAAAGCCAAAGCCTTAAAAGCTCAAGGCCGCGACATCATCAGTTTTTCTATCGGCGTGCCGAATTTTTTACCCGGCGAGCACGTTTATGCCGCCGCACGCGAAATGCTCAACAAAGACTCTGGGCAATACGGCAGCAATCGTGGCCCGGACGCGCTATTAGACGCATTTTTGCTGCATTTAAAACGCAACGGTATCGAGGGCTATGAGCGCAAAAACATCGTCATTGGCATGGGCGCAAAATTCGTGCTTTTCAATGCGCTTTACGCAATGTTGGATGAAGGCGATGAAATTGTGTTTCCTACGCCTTACTGGACTAGCTATGTGGATATCGCCCATATTTTGGGTGCCAAGATCACCTTGCTCAACTGCGGGCCAGAACAAGACTACAAAGTAACGCCGGCGCAAATTGATGCCGCAGTCGGTTCGGACACGAAAGTGTTTATGTTCAACAATCCGTCTAATCCAACCGGCATGGTTTATACCGCTGATGAAGTTGCCGCGATTGCTGAAGTTTTGGCGCGGAAAAATTGCTGGATCTTGAGTGATGACATATACAACCAGATGGTTTTTGACGGGCTAGTCTGGAAGCATTTGGTTCAATGTCAGCCTAGCTTGCGAGATCGCACGCTTATTTTAGATTCACTGTCAAAAACCTACGGCATGCCGGGTTGGCGCGTTGGCTTTATGGCCGGGCCTGAAGAGCTTGCCAGCGCATTGGTCGCATTAAATTCAAATCATTTGACCAACGTGCCTGAAGTAACCATCGCAGCGGCGATTGCGGCATTGACCGGGCCGCAGGATATCCCAGCGCAAAAGGCGAAAGAGTTCCAGTTGAAACGCGATGAGGTAATGGCCTGTTTCGCGCAGATTCCGGGCCTAGTTTGCCCGCTGCCGCAAGGTGCCTTCTATGCGTTCCCGAATATTAGCTGTGCTTTTGGTAAAAGCCACAACGGTGTCGTGATCAATACGGATGTTGATTTTTGCAACCAACTTTTGGAAACCAAAGGCGTGGCTTGTGTGCCTGGAAGCGCATTTGGCGAAGCGAAAGGATTGCGTATTTCGTACACTTGCAAGGCCTCAGAGTTGACGGAAGGATTGCGCCGATTCAAAGAGTTTTTTGCTGAGTTAACCTAGGCTTTCTGAACCACATTTTTCTGATTACAGCCTTTCTATTTAACATATCTGGAGCAATTCCCATGAAACAACCTGTTCGCGTTGTCGTTACTGGTGCCGCTGGTCAAATTGGCTACTCGTTAATTTTTCGAATTGCCGCTGGCGATATGCTGGGAAGTGATCAGCCAATTATTTTGCAATTACTCGAAATTACGCCTGCATTGAAGAATTTAGCGGGCGTGGTGATGGAACTTAACGACTGCGCATTTCCAACGCTCGCCGGAATTGTTGCAACCGATGATCCGAATGTTGCCTTCAAAGATGCGGACTACGCACTGTTAGTTGGTGCACGCCCACGCGGTCCAGGCATGGAGCGTAAGGACTTGCTGGAGGCCAACTCCGCAATTTTTTCGGTGCAAGGGCGGGCCATAGATCAACATGCTAACCGCAACATTAAAGTCTTAGTTGTCGGTAACCCTGCTAATACCAATTCGTTGATCGCACAAAAAAATGCGCCTTCGATCAACCCCGCGCAATTTACGGCGATGACACGCTTGGATCACAACCGTGCGCTGAGTCAATTGGCGGAAAAGACCGGAACGCACACGACACAAATTAAGAAGATGATTATTTGGGGTAATCACAGCGCGACCCAATACCCCGATATTCATTCCTGCTTGGTGGACGGTAAACCGGCAACCAGCTTAGTTGACGCGGACTGGGTCAAATCTAGCTTTATCCCAATCGTGCAAAAGCGCGGCGCTGCAATTATCGAGGCGCGCGGTTTGTCCTCTGCCGCCAGTGCTGCCAGCGCTGCAATAGATCATATGCGCACTTGGGCTTTAGGCACGGCTGACGGCGATTTCGTTTCGATGGGTATTCCATCCGACGGCAGCTACGGCATTGAGGCTGGCGTGATTTATAGCTATCCGTGCGTTTGCAAAGATGGCAAATATGAAATCGTGCAAGGCCTAGAAATCGGTGAATTCAGCCGTGAACGTATGAGTGCCACTGAAAAAGAATTGCGTGAAGAGCGTGCTGCGGTAGAGCATTTATTTCCTAAAGCCTAAGGCCTAGAAAATGCGAGCACCTTTGCCCGCGCCGTTCTTGTTTGCTGTGGCGCTGCTTTTTGCTTCAAGTTTTAGTGTCGCAATGCGCGCAGATGAGCAAGCATTGCCGTTGAAATTAGGTGGTTTGGGGGAGCCATCGTTGCATGCGCAAGCCAGAGTTCGCGGCTTTGAGGCGTACCGATTTGTTTGGCAACCGGCGAAGGGCGATGGTGTGTTGTTGCGTCTAACTGTTCGCCCAGACGGTACAGCGACGCTACTAAATCAGCAATTTAGCACCGGCGGCAAGGGCGAGTTAGGCGCTGATGCACTGCGCACGGGTAAGCCGATGGTGAAGACATTGAGTGTCGATCAAGTATCTTTATTTCGTGCCTACATGCGCGTGGCGGATTTTTGGCGTATGCCGACCGATGATGATCTGCAAGGTGATTCTGGCAACGTTTGGACGTTGGAAGGTGCGCGTCAAGGCAACTATCGTTGGCTGACGCGTAAAGCACCGAAAGATATGTATTTCATTGATGCGGCACTCTACTTGGTCAAGCTTGCCGGGTTTAGTCCTGAAGCATTTTTAGTGAAAGATGCCAAAGCCAATTGGATGCACGGCTAGTAGGTTGCGCTGCTTGAGCAAAGATCTGTTTTAAAGTTTTTTTTCTATTCGTAACTTTTGAAGATTTGGTACACATGAGCTATTACATTGTTTTTCAAGAAGAATTAGATGACGTTGATGCTTTCGAGGCGTTCAAAACCGTTGCGAAAGCGCATGAAAAATTGGCAGAAATTGCGCAAGAAATCGGCGTTACCAGCCTGCGCGAGTTTGTTGGGGGCGCAGATCGTGTCAGTGAAGATTTTCAAGATATTGCCGAAAACGAAGGATGGAGTAGCGTCGACTATCAGGGTGCAGGGGGCGTCGATGGCTGGTTTGACGCGAGCGACGGCCTTGATACCGTGCGCGCATTGATGGGCTATATCGAATCTGACCCAGAATCACTCAAGCGCCCAAAGGCGACGATGGAAGAATTACGCGCCCTAGAAACGGCTTTGGAAGTGGCGCTGCAGGCAGGCGTCAAGTTTCGCTTTGAGGTAGACGAATAAATGTCGCCCATCACTCAAGTTTCCCAGTCAGCACGAAGCGCCGGTGCGCGCTTGCGTGCGGCGATGGCAAATGAATCACCGCTGCAATTGCCCGGCGTAATTAATGCATATGCGGCATTGCAAGCCGAGCGCGCGGGCTTTCAGGCGCTTTATGTTTCCGGTGCTGGCATTGCCAACGCCAGCTTCGGTTTGCCAGATTTAGGCATGACTAGCTTGAATGATGTTTGTGAAGACATCCGCCGCATTAGTGGCGCCACGCAGCTGCCGATTTTGGTCGATGCCGATACCGGTTGGGGCGGCGCGTTTAATATGTCGCGTACCGTGAAAGAATTAATTCGCGCGGGTGCGGCAAGCTGTCATATTGAGGATCAGGTACAAGCAAAACGCTGCGGACATCGGCCGGGTAAGGCGATTGTGCCTAAAGCAGATATGGTTGATCGGGTAAAGGCAGCGGTCGATGGCCGCACCGACGCCAATTTCGTGCTGATCGCGCGTACGGATGCATTGGCCGTTGAAGGTATCGATGCCGCGATCGAGCGCGCCCAAGCCTGTAGCGAAGCGGGGGCGGACGTAATTTTCGCGGAAGCATGCACCACGCTTGTGCAGTTTGAGCGCTTCGTTAAAGAGGTCAATGTCCCAATCTTGGCGAACTTAACTGAATTCGGCCAGACACCCCTTTTTACCGTAGACGAGCTTGCCTCAGTCGGTGTGCGGATGATTATTTATCCACTTGGAGCCTTCCGAGCGATGGCGCGTGCGGCCGAAAACGTCTATGCCGCAATTCGAAATGAGCGTACCCAGAAAAGCGTCGTCGGTGCGATGCAAACCCGGATGGAGCTTTACGACGTCTTGGGTTATATGGAATACGAGCGGAAACTGGACAGCTTGTTCGGTAAAGAGTAGCGCGTCTTTATTTGGGGCCGTGCGGCTTAGCAAGCACGGCTAGCGCATACTGACCCACGCCCGATTCTTATTTTAAAATCCATTTTTTGGGTAATACAGCGGAATCAAGCGCGGCGAAAAATACTTCGTGCTTGGCCGCACGGATGCGTCTACGGTTTTGGCGCGTGTTAAATCTGCTTTAACCAAGTCTAATTGTTTAGTTTTGTTTTCGCCTTGGGCCACATACAGTGAATACCGCGCTGCGGCACGTAGCAACAGCGCGTGCGCAAGCGCTTTGCCCTGCAGGCTTTCCACGTCGGTTTGCGCGGCTGCTTTGAAGTCGCCGCCAAAGTAAGATTTGGCTATTTGCGCCAACACCGCAGGTGCTGCTTGGCGCGCAAGCGGCGCGGCGTCTGCAAGTGCGGAAGTCGCGGCAAGCTTTAGCGCAGTCGCGCGCTCGCTGGCTGCACTTGCGGCGCTGCCGGTGCGCGATAGCAGGGCGGCATCAACAGTGGCGATTGCGCGATCTAGATCTAGGCCCAAGCGCGCTGCGTCCGACTCAAGTGCATTAAGTTCCACTGATTTCGCGCGGGCTGCTGCGGCAATTTCTGGCTTTGCGAAGGTAGAACGCGCCGCGCTTAGTTCGCGTTTTAGCGCCTGCACGGCGCTGCGCACGCGGGCGACATCAGCGCTGGCAAGTACTGGCGTGGTGGTGGACGCGGGCGCGGCTGTAGGCGTGGGGCTGGGCAGAGTTTGTGCGTCAACCGGTGGTTTTACGACAGGTGGTGGAATCGTAGGCGGAGTTGTTGTGTCCGGCATTACCGGCAGTTTCGGCGGGGTGCTGAGTGCGGCACTTTGACAGCGGTTTTTGATCTGCTGCTCTAGCGCTAACAGCGCAACGGCGTCCCGTGCGCCCGACAATGCGGATTGATGCGCACTATTATTCAGCGCTGCAAGTGCCGCCGCGCAGTTATTTCGTGCGCTTGCTGCAAGCGCTAAATAGTGGTGCGGAATGTAGGGCTCAAAGCGCATTCCGTATAGGCGAACCTTGGCCTGCGGCGTGGGCTCAGCGCTCAGGGCTTCGCGCATTTTAGTTTCCACCAGCGTCCAGTTTTGATCCTCTGCCGCACGCACGCCGTCTTTATAAGCGTCCTTGAAGTCGGCGTGGCTCACGGCCGAGATCACAAGCGTGATTAGCAGCAAAATCAGTTTATCCGACAAAAGCGGCGCGCGCATTAGTAACCAGCCTCGCGCAGGTAGTCATCACTTTTTGAGCTATACAAAATGTGCGGCGACTCCGTCGTGACTTTGCGCGCCACCGATACCTGCACATTTTTGCTTTCCCCTAGCGCATTGCTCAATTCGACCCGGTACTGCCCTTCCAACAGAACGACGCTAAGCGGTGTTACCCCGGGTGCGGGTATCGGGATCGACTTCCCAGTCGCGTCCGTAATCGAAATTACTTTGCTGTACGGTGCGGTATCGATGACGACTGTGCCACTGCGCTCGTTAAACTGCGCCGCATCGACAGCGGCTAAAATGCCCATGCGCGCTGGGCGTACCGCGTCATCCCGAGCCAATTCACCCAGTGCACTAATAATTGCCTGAGCCGATTTGACATCATTTTTTTGCTCCAGACTTTGTAGCGCGGCGGCATTGGTGCTGTTCAACAACTTCACTTTCAGCGCCGCAAGTTCATCCGATGGATTACTTTGCGCCAAGGCGCTAATTCCGGTTGCGGCAAGTGTGATTGCATCAAGCGTCAGCGGTGTGGCGGCTAGCAAGGCTTTTATCCGCGTCATTCGAACTGCCACGCCTACTTTGGCTTGACGTTCACGCAGCTCAGTTTGGTAGCGCGCTAATTCGGGAAAGCGCGGTAACTTTTCCAACATCGCCGCCAAAATTACTTGCGCGCCGTCCAAATCGTCGTTTTGCAATGCGATTGCATACTGCCCCAGGATCTTTACGCCGACCTCGCGCTCCATTTTCACTAGGCGCGTATCGTCTTGTGCCACCAGTTTGCGCAGCGCTTCTAGTTCTGAAAATAATTCTGTCAGCGTTGAGTTTTGCTTCAGTGCCGCTGTAACCGCAGCTAGCTGTGCATCGATCAGTGCTTTGTTCGCAATCAAACTGCGACTGTTGCTGATGCGTAATTGCAGCTCTTCAGCTTGCTTTTGCGTAAATAATTCAGCATTTAGCGCCAGCGTATAAAGCGCTTGCGCGTCATCAAACTTTTCCGATGTGATTAAGGTCTCAAGCTTTTTATTGACCACATCAAGTAACTTTTCGATCCGCGCTTTAGTAATTGCACTTTTGATGCTGACATCGCGCATATCGGTAATTGTCTGCGCAGCATTATCATCGATCGGTTCAAACAGCGCATCGCGTGCAATTTGTTCATCGAAGGTTGCCGCCATGCCCTGCAATTGGTAGCGCCCGGCCTTGCCGCCGCTGCTATCACGCATTGCAAAATAGCCACCCACGCTTACTGCGATTAATGCCGCGGCCGCAATTGCTAGCCATTTAGCTTTGCTAGGCTGTGTTTTGCGGTACGAATAGGGTGCCGTGGATTGACTGGACGAGGTTTCAACGTCCGCGCTGTTAGCTGCGGTGCTTAACAGCGCAATCGGGCGATCAGCCGCACGATTTGCATTTAGCGCTGCCTGCTGCTGACGCAGTTTGGCGTTGAGCTCGCCATCACGCATGGTGTCAAACGAAAACCCCATTTGCCGCAGCTGTTCCGTCCAGGGTTGGTTCGGTGCCAACTCAGCCTTGGCACGCAGCTGCATGGAATGCACGAACACATCGCGCAGCGCGTGGGTGAACTCAGCCATCGTGGCAAAACGGTCCTCGGCCTTTTTCGCCAGCATGCGCGCTAGTACGGGGTTGATCTCGTCCAACTCGGGCGGTAATACCGGCACCGGGGACGTCAAATGCTGCATGCAGACTTGAATCGGGTTATCGCCCAAATACGGCGCTTTACCGACTAATAACTCATAAAACATAATTCCAAGCGAATAAATGTCGCTGCGCACATCAATCTCGCCCCCGGTTACTTGCTCGGGGCTCATATAAACCGGCGTACCGACGATCATGTTTTCAGTCGTGATGCGCGTTTGGTGGCTTGCCAGTTCGCGCGCAATACCAAAATCGGTCAGCACCGGCACTTTGCCGCCGCGCATCATCACGTTCGCGGGTTTCAAATCCCGGTGCACGATGCCTTGGTTATGTGCTTCTTGCAGCGCGCTTGCTACCTGCACCACGATCGCAATCGATTCACCGACGGCGATGCCATCGCGTTGGCGGTCTACTAAGGTGCCGCCGTCCAAAAACTCCATCGCGATGTAGGCGACATTGCCGACTTTGGCGATGTCGTAAATGCCACAAACATTTCGGTGCGTAATTTTCGCTAGAATCCGGCCTTCACGTAGAAAACGCCGCTCCGTGCGCTCTGGGTCGTCATCATTTTCGGTGCGCAAAATTTTGATCGCCACTTTGCGGTCCAGCGATATCTGCGTCGCCAAAAACACAGTCGCCATTCCACCCTCGCCCAGTGCTCGGTGCAGTTCATAGCCGGGAATTTCGACGGGCGGAGCGGCCATAGGCGCAAGATTTGTATCTGAATGGAATTGGCCTAAGTCTATCGGGCCGCAGTGGCTAGCGCCAGAACTGCGCAAATGTTGCGACCATAACGCGCCCTTGTTTGCCGCACTGCCGCAATAATTTACGAAAAATGTGTCTTTTAATGCCTTTGGCCTATGACGCACCGCACAATATTGTGTAAGGTTCTGGCCTTTCTAGCTTAGTTCGGAGCATTTCATGCGCACAGCAGTCGTTACAGGTGGAATTGGTGGCTTAGGGACGGCTATTTGCAAAGCCCTTGCGGCACAGGGCATGCAGGTGATCGCTGCTGATTTGGCCGCACGCGCCGAGCGTGTCGAACAATTTAAAGCTGAAGTTGCAGAATTTGCCGGCAAAATTGTTTTTGAAGCGATCAACGTCGCCGACTTTGACGCCTGTGCCGAATTTGCCGCGCGCGTGCACGCAAACTATGGTGCCGTGGATATCGTCGTCAATGCCGCCGGCATCACCAAAGATATGACGTTTCGTAAAATGCCCGCGCAGGCTTGGATGGACGTGCTCAAAGTGAATTTGGATGGTGCCTTTAACGTTACGCGTCAGTTTATTGACGGCATGTGTGATCGCGGCTTTGGCCGGATCGTCAATATCAGCTCGGTCAATGGCTCCACCGGCCAGTTTGGGCAAACCAACTATTCCGCGAGTAAAGCCGGAATCCACGGATTCACCATGGCGCTCGCGAAAGAAGTCGCGCGCAAGGGCGTCACGGTGAATAGCGTTTCCCCCGGCTATTGCCGCACCGCGATGGTGATGTCGATTCCCGAAGCTGTGCGTGAGCAAATTATTGCCACGATTCCGGTCGGTCGCATCGGTGAACCCTCCGAAATTGCGCGCACTGTCGAATTTCTGGTCGCCGAAGAAGCAGGTTTTATTACTGGCGCAAACATCCCTGTCAATGGCGGTATGTTTATTAGTTTTTAAAGCCTAACCCTTACCCCGGTCAGCCGGGGTGAAGGGCAAACATCAAGCGATTACTTTGCAGCTACAGCACCCAACTTGATAAAAGCTGCATTCTTTTCGACGGTTTTCAGGCCAATGCCTTTCACTTCAGTCAACGCATCAGCGGTTTTGAAAGCGCCGTGTGCGGTGCGATAAGCGACGATCGCTTGTGCTTTGGCGTCGCCAATACCGTCCAATGCATCCGCCAATTCAACGGCGCTTGCAGAGTTGACATTGACAGGTTTGCCAGCAAATGCAGCTGGGCTGAGTGAAAGGGCAGCGAAGGCGAGGGCGGCTAAAATTGAATTGAATGTGTTCATGGGTTTTCCTTGAGTTTGTGGTTTGCTGCGGAAGTTTCGAGTCCCCGCCGATCTGGGCGGGGTAGAGAAACTTTAGCGGCACAAGCGTTTTTGCAAACTCAGCGCAGTCGGAAGACGGGCTCAGATTTATCTGAGGTATCGCGCGCTAAAAGCTATTGTCCTACCATGTAAGCCGGAGTAGTGTGCGGGAATAAACTTCCCGCGAGCCCGATAAATGTCCATCGTGCGTGTTTCCTCTAAAGGCCAAATTGTGTTGCCCGCAGCATTGCGTCATCGACTGGGTCTGGCTGCAGGTGCATCTTTGCAGCTTGAAGAGCTTAGTGACGGCTTGAATTTGACGGTGCTACGCGCGGTACCGACGGTGGATTTGAGCAGTCTGGCTGGAATGATTAAGGCCCGCGCGACTGGTAGTGCTCGAAGTTTAGACGACTTCGACGCGGCAACTATGCTGTCGAAATCGCATTCTTGAAAAGCCTGGATACCAATATCCTTGCGCGGTTTTTCATTGACGACAGTGAAGACCCGCAAGCCGTAAAACGGCGCCCGAGGGCGATGCTAGCCATGCGCGAGAGGAGCTTCATTAGCATCACGGTGGTGCTTGAATTTGAATGGGTAATGCGCGGTTTTTATAAAATGACTCGCGCCGAAATTACCCAAGTGTTCAGCGCTCTAGTCGGCATTTCGCATATCACGGTAGAGGATCGTACTGCGGTTTTGGCGGCGCTTGATGCCTATCAACACGGGCTAGATTTTAGTGATGCCTTACATCACGCGAAAAGCACACGCTGCACGGCGCTGCTCAGCTTCGATAACGCATTCGCCAAGCGGGCGAAGGTTCAGGGGCTGGTTCCGACGGTGGAGTTGCTCGTTTAGAAAAAGGGGCGGGAAAAACCCCATTCATTGCCAAATTGCC
>Ga0105046_10003863_pt1 | contig 23815 bp, 27 predicted proteins | sample MAT03_FD_78385 | JGI IMG/M metagenome (GOLD analysis project Ga0105046, IMG submission 78385) | Freshwater microbial communities from Lake Fryxell liftoff mats and glacier meltwater in Antarctica - MAT-03 (megahit assembly) | ecosystem: Environmental > Aquatic > Freshwater > Ice > Liftoff...
ATCGTATCTTCGGGTACTGGAATAAATCGCAGCAGCTTGCCTGCCGGCGAAATCACATGCACGCCGCATTTTGTATCTAATGTCTCCTGGGTGCCTCGCAACCGATGCAGCCCCGCGGCCGCGTAAATATTCCCCTCGACATCGATGGCCATTCCATCCGCACTCCGCCCCGGATAAAAATTGTAGTGCACCCGCCGATTCGAAAGCGTCCCATCGGCGGCCAGATCATAGGCGCGAATCGCTCGCGTCCCCCCTTCCACTTTGTTGGCTTCAATCAAATACAAGGTCTTATCGTCGGGCGAAATAACCAGCCCATTCGGCCACTCCGTGTCGGGCGTCGTCAAAAGTCGGGAAATTTTCCCGTCGGCGTCGATCCGATAAACACCCGGAACGCCGGTCGAACCCTTCGCCTTCGAGGCCGGCGAAGTCGCATCCGGCGCCGGATCCGTAAAATACAGTCGGCCCTTCGAGTCCACCGTCACATCGTTCGGAGCATTAAACAGTTGCCCTTCATACTTTGTCGCGACTTCCTCAACCTTCCCCGTGGTCATATCGGTTCGTGTGACTCGCGGCTGATTCCGCTCCCCGTCCGAGCCCTCGCACGCGATCAGGCGGCCCTGCGCGTCGAACAAAAGACCATTTGCGCGGTTTGAATCCGCCCGGTACACTTCATGCTTTTTCGTGGCGGGATTCAGTCGCAGAATCCGGTTGTTCGCCACATCGGTGAAGTACATCATCCCATCGGACCCTTTTGCCGGACCTTCCGTGAACGCGACCGAAGCGGCCACTGTAACGGCGGGCTCAGGCGGAAGGACTGCCGCGGGCTTTTCCGCACATCCCGCCATCAGCAAAATCGAAACGACAAACAGATTACGCATTGACTAGGGATACTATCACTAATCGTCGATCATCGAATCCCCCTGCCGTTCTCTTTCCCGCTCCAGCCCCATTTGAATGTCCCGTTTGAACGGCGTCAAATACTGCAACGTAAGAAAATTCACGATGCTCAACACCACGGCAATGTGCCAATATCCGAATCCAACCGCCCCGCCTAGGATTCCTACATTCCAAACGCTCGCCGCAGTCGCGGTGCCGCTCACACTGTGCTTGGCCCGCAATATCGCCCCGCCCCCCACAAAGCCGATCCCGGTCACCAGCCCTTGGAGAATTCGGGAATTCGCGTCCGCCGTCGGATTCGCAAAGCTGGTCCCCAAAATGGCAAGTCCGCAACTGGCGATCGCGACGATGGGAAACGTCCGTAGACCCGCACTCCGTGCCTCACGCTCTCGGTTCCAGCCGATCGGAAGCGCCAGCACATACGCGATGCTCATCCAAATCAAATCCTGAACAATCTGGTCCAGCGATGGAGAGTGCGAGAAGGGCATGAATTCAGTATTTCTCTTTTTAACGAACACCGGGTGCCCGCCAAAGGGATCTGATAACTTCGCGTTGTTAATGCCCACCCCGAAATCCACCCGCCGTCAACTTTTCGGCCTCCTCGCCGCTGCCGCCGCAAGCCGGGCCACATACTCTATACCGGCGATCATTCCTATCGAACTGTCAGCGCCTATCCTGAAGCCTGCCCCTGAGTCCGCACACCAAACATTGACACGCTCGCCAGTACGGGGATCCGCTTCACCAGAGCTTACATCGGTATCTGGTGTATGCCCTCTCGCGCCTCCCTGCTAGCGGGCCACTTTCCGCAATGATGACGGGGCGCCTTTAGCGCCGATACTGTGCTGGCCTGGGCCTAAAGTCCAAAAAAACGTTTTCTGATGATCGCTAACACGCTCATTACTACTACCACCAACCCATCACAGATCACGGCGGCAACACCGAAATCGTCAAGCGATATGCAACCGATTGGGCCAACGATTTAATCAGCTTCGCGCCGCCCCCATCGTCGAGTTCCTCCGGCACAACGCCGGCTTCGTCCATAACACGCCGCCGATCCGCGAAACGTTCCCCGCCTAAACGCCGCGCTTGTCGCCCCAGATATCCACGTGTACTCGCGGGCTATACCGGAACCCGTAACCTAAACACAACGGAACCAGCCATGCGGCCCGTTCGCGCAGCACGGCGGCCGATCGGCCTTCCGGCATCAACAAAACATTCTCCGCCGGCGCCCGCAGCCTTTCCACCAGTTCCAAAATCTCGCCCAAATCCGATGGGTCCGCCACCACGAATTTCAATTGATAAGCGTACTCCGCCAGTAACTTACCCAACACGTCCGGCTGCAATCGGGTCCGCTCATGAACGGGTCCCCACTGGGAATCCGCGGGCGTTGAGTTAGATAACTTCGGCGAAATGCTCATCAGATCGCAAACAACAGGCGCAAATACCGTTCCCGCCGTCTCCACGGTAATGTGCATGCCCGCCGCCCGCAATGCGTTGGTCAACAGCACGACGTCCGGAGCGATCATAGGTTCGCCACCCGTCACCACTACGTGCCGGGCTCCGAATGCTTTCACTTCCGCTAAAAGTGACTCCACTGTCCTCTGCGTACCTTCCGGCGCCCAGGAAGTATACGGGGTATCGCACCAGCCGCACCGCAGGTTACAGCCGGAAGTCCGCACAAATACCGACGGCACCCCAACTAACTTCCCTTCCCCCTGAACCGAATAGAAGACCTCCGCAATCTTCACAGCCCGTACCGGTCCAACAACCCATCCCGCACGCCCGCCTCGGCAAACCCCTTCCCCCGCAATAAACACGAATCGCAAGCCCCGCACGGCCGCCCATTCGCCGCCGGGTCGTAACAGCTATGCGTCAACCCGAAATCCACACCGCACTCGGCGCCAAGTGCAATAATCCCGGCTTTGGACAACCGCAGCAGCGGCGTATGGATTCTCAATTGAGTCGTCCCCTCAACCCCGGTCCGCGTCGCCAAATTCGCCATCGTTTCAAACGCCGCGACGAACTCCGGCCGGCAATCGGGATACCCGGAATAGTCCACCGCGTTCACGCCAAGGAAAATATCCGAAGCTCCCAACACCTCCGCCCAGGCCATGGCGAACGACAGGAAAATCGTGTTCCGAGCGGGAACATAAGTAATTGGGATTCCCGTCTCCATCTCCTCCGTCGAACGGTGCTTCGGTACGTCAATCCCGGCCGTCAGCGCCGAGCCGCCAAACATCCGCAGATCGATCCGCGCGACTCGGTGATCGACGGCCCCCAGCGCCTCAACCACTCTTGCCGCCGCTTCCAATTCGCAGATATGTCTCTGGCCGTAGTCGAAGCTTAGCGCATAGCTGGTGAATCCTTCCCGCCGCGCTACACCGAGGCACGTGGCCGAGTCCAACCCGCCGCTCAACAAACAAACTGCTTTACGCATCTTCGTCAATCATCCGCGCCAAAAAGTATCCCGCTATGGGAAATCCCGAAACACACGCCATCGCTGTACCCAAGCCCACTCGATCCGCCGCCCAACCAACCAACGGAATAAAAACCAAACCCGCGCATCCCCAGGCGAAGCCCATCATCAGCGCCGATACCGTCCCCGCCTGGGACGGCACTAATTGCTGTCCCATCACCAAGTTCACGGGGATTGTGAACAGCAATAATAACCCCGCCAAAGCCAATGACACCAACGCCCAAATTCCATCCGTCAGGAAGAACAGAGCCAGAAACGGCAGGCAGCCCGCCATCGAAATGAGAATGACGCGCTTACCGCCGAACCGGTCGGCTAGGTTCCCGCCGACGAAACCGCCCATCCCCCCAAAAGCCAGATAGAGCGTCAATCCTAGTGCCGCCGATTGCACCGAAAACCCGCGCTCCCGGTTCAAATACAACGGCAAAAACTGTGAAAACACCATCTGTACGACGCTGCGAATGTAGACCAGCGAGAACAGAATGAGCAGAGGTTTCCACTTCGCCCGTAATGCGCCGAGGTCAAAATGATTGGACGTCTCCCGCGTTACCGGCGCCAGGCGAAATCGCATCGCCAGCAAAACACTTACCAGTATCCCGGGTAATGCTCCCATCCACGTCATTTCCAAGCCGTACCGTCCGGAAAGGAACGTGAAGAACGCCGGCCCAAATGCCAAGCCAAACGTCCCGGAACAGATAAACACAGCCATCCACTTCGACTTATTTTCCTGAATCCGGGCCGTCGCGTTCGCCGACGCCTGGGGATGAAACGACGCGATTCCCATCCCGCCCAGCAACACCATCCCGATCAACATCGGATAACCGGTGGCCATCCCCAGGCATGAGATGAAAATCCCTGCCATTGCCGGCGCCAGCACCGTGAACATCCGGGAGCCTGTCTTGTCCGACCAGATGCCATAAACAGGTTGGAGCAGCGAGCTCGAAAAGATAAGCATTCCCGCCAGCAGCCCTGCTTGCGCTAGGCTCAAGCCAAATCGATCCACTAAAATCGGCTGGAAGGAACTCAGCCCGCTGGAATACAGATCAATGAAAAAATGGGCGAAAGACAACAACGCCAGCGCTCTGTAACCAGCCCGCTTCGCCTCGCTCCCGGTATCATTAAGCGGAACGGCGGCCGGCAAACTGGCTGAAGTGGAACTCATTTGGCAGGGGAGAAACGAATGCGGCGACGAAATTTCAGTATAGCGAAACCCTTTTCGTCAACCGGGGTTTACACCGCAATGCGTTCTACGGTTGTCGCCGGTCTTTTTCTCTCCGCTCTACTTACAGCGCAGGCCCCCACCGCTCCCGTCGTCAATCCTCGCGGCGTCGTCAATGCCTTCACGCGGCAACCGGCCCCTTCAGCGGTCGCGCAGGGCGGAATTATCTGGATTAACGGTATCAATCTCGGTCCCGCGGGGGGGTGGAAAGCAGAACCCGGAAATCCTCTCCCCTCCACGGCCCTGGACCCGGCGATTGAAGTCCGTATCGGCCAACGCGCAATCCCTATATATTCCATCACTCCATCCCGCATCGTCGCCCAAATCCCTCTCGATACGCCCCCTGGCGTCACACAAATTATTGTCCGCCGCGGTGATCAGCAAAGCGCCCCAGCCCGCTTCACCGTCACCCAGCCCAACCCGTCCGTTTATTCCGAACTCGGCGGCTTCGGTGCGGCTGGAATAATTAGCGGCAATACCCTTACGCTTCGTGTCGCCGGACTCGGCCAAACTGAGCCCGCCACCGCTGCGGGCGCCCTCCCAGCCCCGGACAATCCGGCCTCGCCGCGCACGCCTATCCGGGCCAATATCGGGGGCATGCCCGCTCCTGCAATCGCCCGTTTGTCCAATGAAGTCGCCGGGGAATTCGAGGTCGCCATCGAATTGCCCGCTACCGTGCGGGATGGCGATGTCGTCAATCTCTTCGCCGCAAACAATGCCGGCAACCGTGTCACACTGAAATCCCTCAGGGGACCCAAGATCGAGTTCCTCCCCCTCCCGGCCGGCTCCGCCAACCTTCGGGCTCTGATCGCCAGCGACCTTCGCCCCGGCTTCATGGTCGTCAACGGTATCCGCGCCGATGACGGATGCTACCCTTCCATCCTCATCGATTTCGAGGCCGCCAAGGCTGACTCCCTCCCCGGGTGCTTCACTTCCGCCGCGGCCCAGCTACTCTCCCCCTTCGTCTCCTCAAACGACGGCAACGCCCTTGCCGCCCTCGTCGGTCCCGCCGACGGCGACCCCGCCACAGGAATCAGTTCCAAGCTAACAATTCTCCAACCCGCCGCGGAGGCTCGCACCGTGGAACTTCCGGGTAAAGCCGTCACTGTTGGCGGCGCTCCGGGTGGTAACTTCAATGCTCTCATTCCCGGTACCCCGATCCGGCTTGCCTTGATTGACGCCGAATCCGGAGCAATCACCGAAGGCGCTCCGGCTGGCGGCGGCATCCAGATTGGTGGTGGCGGAGGGGGCGGCGGACTCAACATAAATAATCTTCAGATTGATCTCGGAGACGGTGTCAAAGAACTCGTTACTCCGCCGATTGGGCTCGGCCAAAATCAACAGGCTATCGTCGGTGTCGATTCTCTCGAAACGGTCACCAAAGCCAAGTTCGCCATTATCAACCCGCAAGCCGAGATCCTCCAAACTGTCGATTTCCCGGAAGGCTGGCTTCCCCTCCTTGCGCCTACACAAAACGCGCCCGTTCAAGGCGGCGGCAATCCCGGAGGCGGGCAAGGTCCTGGAGGCGGTCAACCTCCCGGCGGAGGCCAAAACCCAGGCGGGCTGCCCGGCGGTGGTGTAGCTCTCGTCAATCGTTTTCGCGCCGCCACTCAATTCGACCCCACCACACGTCAGTACTACGTTCTCGCTCGCGCCACCGATAAGTCGAAGGACGCGTTCATTCGCTTCCCGGTTGTTGCCGGGCAGCCCCCTCAAGTGATCCCATTCTCCGAAGGCAAATTCGCCGCCTCCTGTACGAACCAGATCCGAACTTTTAACCTCGAACTCGCCCGCCGCGTCGCGCTACCCACATCGTCGACGCCGGAGAACCTGATCCGCACCGCCTGCGGCGCGTCCAGCTTCATCACTCTCGACTTCAATACCAGGCAAATCAACGAAATTTCGCTCCCCGGTCAAGGCCTATTCAACATCACCGGTAACGCCGCCAACGACGTAAATGATTACGTCTACGGTTCCAATACCGACCCCGCGCAGCAAGGGCGGTCCGACACGCTCTACGTCTTTGACGGCGTCACCAGTTCCGCCTTCCGCCTCGACCTTCCCCCCGAGGTGTCCAGCTTTTCCAACCTAAATACGTTCCCGCCGATGGGTATTCTTTACGCACAAGCTACTGCCCGTGCCGTTGGTGATGCCGGTATCGTACTCTTCGATCTGGAATCCGCCAGCACCCGCCTCCTTCCCACTCCGGCCGGCTTCATTTCGGTGCAACCGTTGACCATTTTTCCCGCTACCCGTAAGCTCATCGCACGCGGAACCAGAACGGAACCCGCCGCGACCCAGATCCTGATTTACGATCTAGTCTCCGGCGACCTGCAGATTATCGCCAATCCCGACGGAGTGAGTTTTGTGGGCGCGGTGCCGAACACACCGGCGCAACCCGGCCAACCGCCCGCCCAGCAGCAACCGGTACTCCAAAATATTAACCCCAAGTCGAACGCAGTCACCGTCGTCGGCTTCGATGCGCAGCGCCGTCCAATTGGCGTGCTTCTAGTCCGCGCGCATTAATTGTCCGCCAGTCAAATGCTCCGCGGGATGGCGATGGGGCAAAGTCTGTTCGCCTGTCAAGATTGAACTCACGGGTTCTGGTTGAGACTTTTACCGCGAAACAAGTAAGCGCCTGGTCCGGGTTAACGTCGGGCGCCAGTCCGATGCCCAAAAGGAAGCGGAGGAAGTGTTTCCACTTCCTCCGCCCGGCCTCGTGAAACGTTCGCCCCCTACCGGCCCGTATTAAGAATAGACGCCCTGTCCTTGGACGTCCCACCGGTAGAATCGGTCACGGTCAGCTCAAACTCGTACGTTCCGAAGCCGCCTTGCAACTGCACCTCGGGCCTGGCGACATTTGGGAAGCTCAGGGACGCGATTCCCTGCGTAACGGCCCATGAATACGTAAGCGGCTTACCGTCCGCCGATGTCGAAGCGCTGCCATCCAGCGTCACGATATTCACCGCGGTCGTCCCGTTCTTCGGATTCGCGACAGCTTTCGTACCTCCGCCGGCGCCGGGGTCGGTACCGGGTGCCGGGCAGGAAACTATGAACGGCGCTGTAGCCGCACTGATTTCCGCCACGGTTTTAGGCATATCAAATGCCGAGGGGAACGGAATGGCCTCCGTAATGAGGTTTAAAAACGACGCGTGGCGGGCTTCCACTGTAGCAATGGATGCCCCAGCGGTCAGCAGCGCCGGCGTTGTCAGATACTGAACCGCGCCATCGTAGGCCATGACACCGGTATTCTCTAGAACCGCGGCGAGCATCAGAAATTCAGTCAGATTGTTGTACTGGAAGGTGTAAGTACAAGCCGCTACCGGAACTGCGCCCAATCCGCGAATGGCCGCCTGCAGCGCCGCCACATGGGCCACTTCATGATCGCGAATGGCCTTCAGGTTATCCAAAACCTTTGCCGAAATTCCCGACCCGAGAATCGGGGCGAATGCGGCGTTCGTAAAATCGGCCGCGGCATAGCGCGGCACGCCTTGGACGTAGAATGCGGCCTCCAAGTGTTCAAGTCCAAGCGCGAATTGAAGGACTTGCACCTCCGTGGGAGCAACGGCATTCTGCGCATTGAGCGTTCTCGGGACCAATGTCGCCGCGATGGCGCCGGAGGCGGCGGTTACCGCTGCCCGTGTAAAGAATCCGCGGCGGGAAGTATCTTTCTGAGTAATTGAACGGATGTTATTCATGATTGGTATCTTTTCTCGAATTCAACTACGCCGGACAAGCCGCTAGAAATGGCGCCGCAATCGCTAGAATTTCCTGCATCGTCTTCGTCGGATCAAAGGCGTCCGGCGCGGCGAGATTACCGCTGAGAACATTCAAATACGCGGCGTGACGCGCTTCGACGGTCGCGATCGTGGCGGCGGCCGTGCGCAGCCGGGGACTGCGGATCAGCCCCAACGCGCCGTTATAAGCCATGACACCGGTATTCTCCAGCACTCGCGCCGTATTTAGGAATGTGTCGACGGTTGAGAAGTCAAAGTTATAGCGGCACGCGGCCACAGGCGTCGCGCCGAAACTCCGCAATGTACTCTGCAACGTCCTTACGTGCGCGTTCTCATGGCTGCGAATCAGTGATAAGTAGGCGTAAAGCTCGTTGCTCGCTGTCTCACCCAAAGGCTGTGCAAACGCGGCTCGCCCAATTTCTAGATTGCTGAACTGCCGCAAGCCCTGGTTATAGAAAGCTGCTTCCAGATGCTCGAGGGTTAGGGCATAGTTCAATATATCTATGTCATTAGGAGCGGTCCCTTGCCCGCGAAGCAAACCCGCCCCAAGCACTCCGGCGCCAATAATAACCGCGGTCCGGGCGGCCCCCGACGTACCGGGCATCGCCGTCGCCTCTGACGGCATGATTCCTGATTCAGGCATTTAGCGAACTCCTTAAACAATGAATTTGCGCCGATTCGGCATCGCTTGTAGATATCCGCGATTACCGATTGGCGTCACCGTTTAGACATACTTCCGTATATAAGTGTTAAATAAAGTTACCCGGGTAACGGCACGTGGCTGGCGTTCGTTTTAAGCGTCGTTCAAACGAAACTTATTTCCCTCGCTGCTCTAAATACTCCAGTGCGTCCTCCAACGTCTCCCCTTCCCAGTTGCCGAGTACGTCCCGCACCGTGTGCAGTCCCATCATCCGGTAGCTCTCCGTTTGCGCCTCGGCAAACCACTGGTTATCAGTCGATTCGTGCGGAAAACTGGGATGGCTCACTTGATAGCTCGTGACATCGGGCAGTTCATTCCCCACGAGCATCGGCTTCAAATAGAGAATCCGTCCGTCCGAGCCGTCCGCATACCGGATGCGCCCGACCGCATACCGGCAGTGCCGCCAGGCTTTCCGGGTCGAACTCAATCGGGATCCCGAGATCAATCCGCACTGTCCGCAATGCGTTTCCAAGGTCCTCGTAAGTGAGCGCTTCGTCGCATCCGCCATCGAGGACCACGACAGTTTTACACCGCCGGCGGACCGTTTCATAAAGCGCCAGATTCTCAAAATGGCCGCCGTCGGATACGAAAATGCTCCGAGGGACGGCTTCAAATAGCTCCGGAAATACTAAGTGCCCGCCGGCCGTCACCAGGCACGGCAAACTCCGCCGTTGCGTCTACCGCAGTTTGATTCGCCACGCCAAAAAACGATGCACCATCACTCGGGTCTCTTTCGCTTTAAATTCCTCCATCCCACCGAAATACATTCCTTCTGGGCGGTCGTGAGTTTCCACGTAAGCGGCTCCTCCGAACAGGCCGGCGACACCTTCCGCAGGTCCGGGTAGGCCAGTAACTCCGGATCTTCGAACGTCGCCTTCTTTTCCCACTTCACCGTGATCAAACGGATCGCCGCCGCCGCGCCACTCCACTGCGCGTACGATCGCATATTTAGGAACGCCTCCGCCGGCGCCGTCAATTGATCCGCCCGTTTCCCCGTCGCCGGACCGTCGCCCGGCACCGCGCCGCGAATCACCAGGATTCGGATTGACGACGGCAGCTTCTCTGGTGGCAATTCTTCCAGCGCTTCGTCCAACCACTGAAGCATCGCCACAACTCCATAGTTGTCGTAATACCCGCCATCCACGAAATGGTACGCCAGTGCGTCCGGTGCTCCCTCCAGTTTTGCAGCCGGACTGACGTAAGGAAACGTTGCCGAAAGCCGCGCCGCCGTCGACACTTTAATGTTCCGCGACGTCGCCTTCGTCCCGTAACATCGAACCAGCCCCCGCCATCCCTCCACCGGATGCTTCACGTCCATCTGATTTTTCACTTTCGACCGGTACGCTTCGCTCAACAACTCCGTAGGCGCGAACGCCACGTGTCCACCCGTCTCGACAACCGTTGTGTTGAACAGCATCGCCGGCATCGCCACGTCGAAAGCCCAATCGTCCATCGTAAAATCCGCCGGATTCCCCGTACTCTTTCGTTGATGCTGCTCAATGCTCGCCTCCAGCGCAAACCCCCGGTCCAAATACTTTCCAAATGGCAGCCATGCCACGAACGGCCTGAATAGGTCTGGCCCCAACAACGCCGATGTCATCGGTCCCAGACTCGATTCCTGCACCGCCGTTTCCGCCTTTCCCCAATCGGCGTTCTTCCAGCCATCGCCCAAGTGGTAAGCACCCACGGAACCACCCGACACCGCGCTGATCAACGCCACCCGATCTCGCAACGACTTCTCTTCGTCCAATTTGTGAATGACGTGCGCCATCCACGATGCGGCTTGAATCCCCCCGCCCGATGCCGCGATCAATATCGCCTCCTTGCCCGCGAATCGCGCTAGAACTTGTCCCGGTGACGAATACGGCAACTTAGATTCCTTCTCCGCCGCTGCCACAAAGACGTTGTCCATGAAATCCGGCATGCCCACTGCAGTCCGCAGTAGGACCAATACCAGCAGCAGGGGCACGCGGTGGCGGTCGAAATAGAAGGCCATCCCGCTCACCACTCCCGTTATGACGATCCCCAGGAAACTGAAGCTCGCCAACGACTGGGGCGGCGGCAGGTCCTTAATCCACACCCAAATCACTATGGCGGCAAAAATCCCCACGGCCACCGCCATTAAACCAATCCCCCCCACATGCGCCGGATAAAGGTACCCGTCTGCATCAAAATATCCCGGCGGTCTGAACATTCGTTGCCGCGCGATGACTCCGCTCAGCCAATCCACTATCGCCGGAACCGGCTCGGCTCCAGGCTTTTTCAGGGCACGCTTCCACCATCCGCCAAATCTGCCCGGCAGCAGCAGGAGTGGCAGATCCAGGGGTTTGGCGGTGAGCCAGCCGGCTATCCAGTCAGCCAGGGCAAATAGCACTCCCGCCGTCACCAATGCCAACACTACCAGTGAGTACTGCCAGGCCCACGCACCCCAACTCATCGCTACACATCCGCCCAACAAAACAGTAATCCCTGCGACCATCGAATTCTGGAAAAACAACAAAATCCGGCGCAATTTCGTTTGACCGACGGTTGGCAATCCGAACCGCTGCACACCGTGCACCAACACAATCCTCGCCTGAAACGGCACGAGCAAGGCCAGGAAATATGCCAGCGCCGCGGCTATAAGGAATCCCCAGGGCCCCGTACGGGTGTCGTAGAAGTGCAGCACGGCGAATAGAAAAGCGCGCAGGGGCCCGAAAGCCGCTGCGGCCGCCACCGCGGCCACGCCCATCGCGATCAACGGCACCCGTAGAAAAAATAAGCTGCGAAGCGGCAGACTCGCCTGAGGTATTGCCCGAATCGTCGTGAATAGCACGGCCCCGAGACAACCTGCAACGGCGTACCCAGCAATAACACCCACCGGAGTCGGCTGGAATCGAAATGCGGCTGCATATATAATTGCCGCCGCCGCCCCGCACCACAGCGCGAAGCGCCGGATCAGCAGCGCCCACCCCATTGCCGGCAGCCGCGAACACTCAAAATAGGTCCAGGCCACCGCCACCCATTTCGCATAAAACGCCGACGCAAATACTCCCCGCCATATCGATCCGCCTTCGGCGCTCAGCACCACCTCGTTAATCAAATAGAGGGCCGCTATGTTTTCCACGACATCCGCCCCCATCATGAAGATCGCCGCCCCCTTCCTCTTTAGCAACCGGTGGAAGAAGAACCCATGCGCAAGCAAAAACAGAAAGTCGAACAAATAGAAGGCTCGCAGTGAATACAGGTGTGCCGCATCCTCATGCCATCGCAAACCTTTCGCCAATTCCGCTATCGACGACGACACCAGCAGCGCATGCTCAAGGCCCGGCGCTGGACCCAGCATCCCTATCACCGCCGCCGCGAAAACCAGCGCCGTAACCCGCAACCAGATCTCTAGCCCAGACATCGGAATCGCCCCCCCTCACAGGTCTAAGCGCAACTGCGTCGCTTTCCGTGACAATAAACTTAAACCCGGTAAAATAGTATCAATGCCGAGTCTACTAACAAATCCGCAGCGCAAGTTCCTTCGCGGCCTCGCTCACAATGCGCCTCCCACCATGCACCTGGGCAAAAACGGCTTGACACCAAACTTCTACAAGAGCTTTGAGACGGCTCTCTTCGCCCACGAAGTCCTGAAACTCCGCTTCGCCAACTTACAGGAAGAACGCAAAGAACTCTCTGCCGAAATCGAATCCGAGACCGGCGCAACCCTCGTTTCGATGGTCGGCCACACCGCCGTCTATTACCGCCCTTGCCCGGACCCCGATAAACGCAAAGTGGTTCTCCCGCGCGCGAATCGCCCAGCCGCCGGCTCCATCGTTTGAACCGGGCGGGAAGCGGAGACGCCTCCCACCCGTTCAACTCCACGGCTAGGCAGCCCGATGCCGGTTCCACAAACTCTGGGCCGATCCCTCGTTCGTCGCGTTGTTGAGATCCTGCTTGCCGCCCAGCGCCGCATATTTTTCGCGCCGCACGGCCGCCACCACCTGACGCGCCTCATCCTACTTGGACTCATAGGCCAGTTCACTTCCGATAATGAACTCGCCCGTACCCTTCGTCCCCTGCAGACTCACGTTCAGCTTTGTTGACAGCGCCTGCCTGTCACTTTCAACATTATCTGGCACAGAACCGGGCGCCCGGTTGGATACCGAGGAGGCCGCCCTTCGGTACGGCGGCTCGGCTCGTACGACTCTCCTGCCCCCTGCGCCGTTACCCGTGAGCAATTCACAAACGAGGTGCCGATGCGCAACACTTAGCGCATGCGGGAAGCCGTCACGCGAGATCCCGAGCTAATGCACGGAGCCCCCAGTGTTTCGCGGCACGCCAGTGCCCGGGAAGACGCTGTTCGACTACTTAGAAAGCGGGGAATCTCTGGACGATTTTCTCGAAGGTTTCCCCACCGTCAGCCGCCAACTCGCTATCCAGGTCCTCAAGGAGTCGAAGGAACTTCGCCTGGCGCCCGTCTGGTGAGAATCTTGATTGAGGAGTGCGTTGACCAACGGCTTCGGCTACTCTTCGGTGGGCACGACTGTCAAACCGCCGCCTAGGGAACCCACCCCTCGCTTCGTCTACGGCCGTGCTCGTCGCCGGTGAGTAAATCCGCATCCGGATAGAATGGAGCCCGAACTTCTCCACGAAGACTCTCCAGCTTCCGCGAACCGCGAATCGGCGCCCCGGCCGACTGGCTCTCCCGGAATGCCGCTTCCGTCTTCACCCGCGGCATAGCGCCGGGTTGACCCAATGGGCTGACTAGAATGCTGGAAATACTAAAGGCGAGCAACAGCAACCGGGCGATTGAAAATCGCTCCGCTAGCGCCGGATTGCGAATGCCGGAACGCAAGCTCATGGCTTACTCAAGCTCCGCATATTTCACACAAAGTCGATCTGAAACACCCACCCGGCCGTGGGACTGTCCATGTTCGGCCAATTCGGATGAATCCCGGCGTCACAACTGATCAGCTTCCCGTCATGCATCGCCAACCCGTGCGGATCGCAGGAATTCGAAACAAAATCCACCGTCTCCACTACCCTGCCCGTCGCCAGGTCGTAACGCACCAGCCCCGGCCGATAGTCCTTCCAGCTCTTGCAATCGTTCCCGACAATCTGCCACATGCTCCCGTTGTCGATGGTGATGTCGTGATAGCGATTCCTGTCCGGCGCCTGGTAGAACGGAATGAACATCTCCGGCTGCCACGTCTTTGGATCCACCCGCAAATTCCCGCGCAACCGCAGCGAAGAAATCCACAACTTGCCGTCATGCCACTGGCCGCCGTGACTCCCCCCTCCATCACTTGCCGGGCCGAGCGGGATCTGCCGGTGGCTGATCAGCTTGGATTTCATGTCTACCTGAAAAACACCCTGCGGCGGCGCATTCGCAATCATCCAGACATAGCCGTCCCCTACCGCCATCCCGCTCGTATTTCTCGAAGGCGTCGACACCGTCTTCACCACTTTGCCGTTCCAATCGACCAGCCACGCCTCCTCGGTCAACGACCTCGGTTCCGGCAGGCCGTAGGCCGTCGCCTGTCCTCCGGAGAGCTTCTGTTCAGCCACCCACAACCCCTCCGGTGTCGCCGCCAACCCGTTCGGAAACCCGGGCGGGGCCTTGAACAGCTTCGTCGTTTTCGCCTTACGCGTCGACACTTTTTGACCGAAGGCAACCGCGCCCAACCCGGCCATAAAGAACTCTCGTTTTGTCATATCTTCCCCATCTCGCAGGCGAAGTTCGCCGCGTCATCCGTACTTCCCGTGCCCTTGTACCGAGCCACCTGTGGGTACGGGCACAACGGCCGCGTCCGCGTCGGTTGGCCCTTTTCCAGATGCGCCCCGGTAAGCTGCGCCGGCGCCACGCCTTTTTCAACCCACTCCATCACCGCCGCCAGCCAGTCAACGCTCCCGCAGCCCGGTCCGCCACCGCAGTGGAACATTCCCGGCGCCATAAATAACCGGTAGAAATCGCGTGTTGCCGCAGCGCCCATTCGTTTGCTGACAGTCTCGTAGTAGTTGATGGCCGGCATTGGATTTACCTGTTGATCGGCCCAGCCCGAATAGTGAATGATCTTCCCGCCCCGCTTCTTCAATGGCCCAAGATTTGGATTCAATGGATTCAAATCTTTTGCCGGCCGGACGGTCCTTGCCGGATCCTTATCGAAGTTAAACATAGTATAAGTCCATGAAGGACCTGGCGGCGGATCCAGCCCATAAAACTTCATCTGGCTCTCCGATCGCGGCAGCACCACCTTGCTCGGGCCTACCAGATTCTCCGCCCATACAGACTCACTCCCAACCGGTTCACCGGGAAACAACACCTTGCCCTTGCTGTTCTTCACACCACCATAAATCTTTGCCAGCCCCGCAATCTGTGCTCCTGTGAAGCAATCCGCCGCGTCCGCTCCGCTGCACTTCGGCAGGTCTCGCGCCGACTGAAAATCGCACCGTCGCGGATCGTCAATCACTCCGTCCCCCAACCCATCGCCACTGTCGCATTTCTCGTAAACTCGTTTGTTCAGCAACGGCAGTTTCTCCACTGGCAATGCGGCATCGCCCAATTGCGATTGACCAACCCAGATCCGCCGCATGACATTCCCGGTCAGAAACATCCCCGGCGCGCCGATCACCAATCCGTCAAAATCCTCCGGATACCGCTGCGCCTCATGCATCCCCTGCCGGCCCCCAGTCGAACAGCCGACCCAGTAAGAATACTTCGGGCTTGTCCCAAAGTAAACCTGAATAATTTGTTTGGAAAGAACGGCGGTCTCATGCACTGCCAAATAAGCGAAGTCGATGAATTTCCGCCGGCCATTCGGATTCTCCGGCGTAATATGCGCGAATGTGGCAAACGGCTCCTTCGCCGCGTCATGGCCCGTGTCCGTGGACGCTGCCGCAAACCCTTTACGCAACGCCGCATCCACCGCGGCCATGCTCAATACTCCCGCCGTTCCACCATTCCCAACCATCTGAAACCGGTCGTTCCAAACCTCCGGCAGTTTCACCACGAACCGCGCCTCCGGCCAGATCACGCCGCGCACGTCGCAATGCTCCGGCAGATTCCCTTTGGCCGCCACCAGGGTCGACGAGTCGATCTTCACATCTTTGCGAAAGAACTTCGCGCCAAGCGCGTCGCATTGTATCGCCGGGCCAACTGCCAGCAGCCGCCCGGCGCATACCGTGAGGAGGAACAGTGCTGTTTTCACAGAAATAGTCTACAGCTATTGCGCGAGCGGCTCTACCACAGGACCTTCAACCCCAACTGGATTGACCGCGGCGGCGAATCCCGCATCGTCCCCGATGAGGCTCCCGCGTCGCTCGGTAGAAAGCTCCCAAAGTTTCCGTTGGCATCCAATGGGTTCGTGTTGTACCGCACCGAGAACACATTGAAACGGTTGAAAGCATTGAATGCCTCCGCCCGGAACTGCACCCGTAAGCGCTCCGTCACCAGTACCGTTTTGTTAACCGACAGGTCCGCCGTAAAATGCGCCGGCATCCGGATCTGCCCGCTCCGAAGTGGATTGGTCCGATACGTCAGAAACTCATTCCGCGGTACCAGCCAGGCATACTGTGACATATCGGTGGCGCTGCAACCGTTGACCACCGTGCTCGCCCGCGTCGGCGTAGTGGCGCCATCCGCATTGGTTTGCAAGACGCAAGGATTCCAGCCCCTGACGATCGTGCTCTTGCGATCAACCGGAATCTTTGGATCCTTCAACATAAACGCGTTACCCGGCAAATCGGCAGGCTCACCGGAACTGGCGATGTAGAACGAATTTATGTCCCACCCGCCAATGAAGCCATTCACCACCGCCTCCATTACCGGTACCCCCAGTTTCCGTCGCACTTCCAATTCCCACCACATCGCGTCCGCCTGAAAGTTCCCCGGCGATCCGCAATCGGTTCCCACGGCCATTTTCACACCCGAACGCGGGTCAAAGCCTGCTCCATCCGTTAACTGCGGAAGCCCGGCCAATTCCTGATTCCGCCGAAACTCGACAGTACCATTGAAATAGCCGATCGGAGCCCCCAGGTACGCGCCCGAACTCTTTATCGTTCTCTCCTTAGTCGAATGTCTCTACGATGGCAGCACTGGCTCTAGTTCCACAACTGGACACATTGAATCAAGCGGCTCGTCCACTCGGAAATTTGGCAGAGACAGTGTCACGATGGCCTTAACACCAAGTTCGCCCGGCGCGATAAAGCCATGAAGTCGATCTCCGCAAACCCGGCCACCCGCCTCGTAACCCCGGGCGCTTCGCCGAGCGCAAATTTGCAACTGCCCATCTCGCTGAGGACCAGCGAGTATTAGCGCCTTAGCGCTTCGCTCGCTGTTTGGCGCCGCCGCCCCACCCCCAGAGATCGACGATCACAGCGAGGACCAGCCAAACCAGGTTGAGTCCTTCGGCCGGCATGCTGTTGTTCCGTTCCCAGGCGTAGACAATGGTGGTTAGCGGCAAGAAAATAAAGCCAGCCAGCGGCGCCAATACCTCGCCGTGGAACGCCCGGTCCAAATAGGTGGTGAAAAGCCACATGCAAGCCAAGGTGATACGGGGGAAGAACAGGATGACAAGGAGAAGAGCGCAAGGCATGGTGGAACCTCAGGGGAAGAACGGGCAGCAGCCCGATGGTACCAGATCCGCCAGCGGGGCCGTTTTCGGCGAATTCGTTAGCGCTCGGCTTTGTGAAACGTGAACAGGAAGAGCGCGAGACTCAGGCTGGCGAACAATTGAATAGCCGACTGCAGCAACGCCATCAGGGAGATTGCGCCGCCAAAGAACGCGGAGCTGTCGCGGAGGAAGACTGCCGCGAGCAGGAAACTTAGAAGCGCCGTCCCAACCAAGGCGAGGAACGCCGCCGATTTGAGGGTCATCGCTGAATCGTATGCTCACTGTGCTCTAAGGTCAAGCCGCGCCGTAGTTTCCCGGCGCATTGGTAAGCACGCGCCTTTGGTTTGCCAAAAAGAAAGCAGGTTGCCGCCCATGGCGAATCCCGCCCGCCCTCGGCTTGCTCCTCGCATTAAACCGGCGAATGGGCCCTAACGCCAATTACGCTCGCAGTACGTAACACTAAATCGCACCGATTAGCTCTGCGCGGATGTCGATCGATTTAGCTAGTGAAAAGGTCCGTGACTCGATTTCGTCTTCGCTTCACTCCGTTGTAAATGCTCGCTGAAGCCGGGAACGATTTCACCGACAAAGTCCTTAAAACGTGTTGCAGCCACGCCTATCAACGCACCTCTTACGGTGTCCCATGTCTCGTTAGACTTAGGGCGCTGAGTGGTTTCCTCCGTATGGGTTGGCGAAACGTTTCCATAGCTGAACGGAGCGCGTTCGACGCCTCTCCGCCTCTTTCCGCCCAGTGCCGCCGCTAAAACAATACCTGCACCGAACGCCACGCTTATCATAGTCATCGGGCTGTTGTGGAAATGCTCCTTCCAGTCGGTTACGGACTTCACTCTGTTTTCCAACTCCTTCAAGTTGGCGCCGAGATCGTGGTGAGTCGCCTGAATGTAGGCCTCTATTTGGTCTGTGGTTTGTTCCATTGAACACTTTCCTTTATGGTTTTATTCGTGGATTTGAGGGATGGGTAAATTTGTTGGAATTGCGAGAAGCCGCTGCTCAGCAGCATGCTCGCGGCAGCCGCTAGCACGAGTCCCGTAAGGGCCGCCGCCGCCCAGCTCGGCATAACCTCGGAGAGCGCATACACGCTTGCGAGGAGTACAAAAAACGTCGCGAAGAGAGCGATGGCCGCGCCGGCGCTTAGTAGCAGCGCCGCCGATTTCACCTTGCCGGCTTCTTCGCGAGCTTCAGCCTTTGCCAGGCGAATCTCGGAACGTACAATTTCTTGCACGTTGCGAACTATATTCTGTAAAACCTCGGAGACAGATCGGTCGACTAGTCCCATGGAACCTCGCTTTCTCCTCCAGCCTTAGTCATTGCTGGTAAAAGCCCGTCCTACCAAAAAGCCGATTACGGCGGCTACCATCAGGGACGGGCCCGGATTGTTCTTAACCATCGTTTCGACGTCTGCCATCATTTTCTTGACATCGTTCGCCCTGACGTAGTCCGCCGTGGAACTCAGCTTTTCGGCCGCGTCGTGGGCTATTCCGCTAACCGTCTCTCCGCCGGGTAAACTGCCGGCTCTATCATGAATCGCGGTAGCGGCCGTCTGTAGCCCGCCCGCCGTCGCGCCCCGGTTATCATCAATCATGTTTGCCGCCGACCGGCCCAGATCCGCCACCTTCTCTTTCAACTGGCTCGCCGTATCGGTTATCTTCTCGCCCAGAGTCGAAATCTCGTCTGCGGCGTAGTTTTTCGTTGGAAATGAATTGGTTTGCATAAATCGCTCCTGCCAATATCCAGAGCACGTCAACAACCAATTCGCGGAGCGGGCCGGGGCCGCGATTTATGGCGGGGGCGGCTCCAGTCTTTCTGAACTCGATCTCGAACTTCCTCTATGACCTCGTTGCTATTTGGTCAATTATTCGAATTTGGGTGCGCGCGGCTAGTGACGTGTCGGTCCCCGCTCCGCCCGTCGCGGGCCGCAGACCTGAAGATTTTCCGTCAGGCGATACTGATGCCGTTCCCGCCGTTGCCGGCTTCACTTCGCGAATTCCGGAGACGTGATCTCCCGTCGGCCAAATTCCGCCTCGATTTAACCCATTCCCCCGTCGCCGGTTCCGTGGCCATCGGTTTGCTCTTAGGAGCCCTGATCCACCGCGGCGGTTCGAAACTCCCCAGAGTGCAGCAAAGGCGTCCCGTATTGAAAAGGGCAGTCATCCTTTCCCGAGGCCCCAAACTCCACGCTGCGGCGGGCGAACTGCGGCCCGATACAATGGAACTCCCCCGGTCCGGTCCGGGTCAAGGATAAGCATATGCCTAAAACGCCTAAAAAGAAAATCGCTTCCAGCCATAAAACAATACAGAAGTGCCCCACTGGCATCACGGGCTTTGACCAAATTACGGAAGGCGGCCTTCCAAGAAACAGAACCACCCTAATCACGGGAAGCCCCGGTTCTGGAAAAACCCTTTGGGGAATTGATTTTGTAGTCGCGGGTGCGACCAAATACAACGAGCCAGGTGTCTTCATATCCTTTGAAGAGACGGTAGAGGAACTTTACGAAGACGTGGCTTCCGTCAACTTGGATTTGCGGGGGCTGGTTTCACAAAAAAAGATTCATCTTGAACATATTATTTTGGAGCGCCGGGATATTCAAGAGACCGACTTTGATCTGGAAGGAATATTCATTCGTTTGGAGCATGCCATCGATTCCCTCGGCGCCAAACGTGTAGTGTTAGACTCTATCGAATCTCTTTTTGCCGGCCTGACTGATCTTGGCATTCTTCGTGTAGAGGTCAAACGGCTTTTTCGATGGCTTCGGGACAAAAAAGTCACGACGATCATTACCTCAGAGCCGGGGAAAGGACTTTATTCTCGCCATGGGATAGAGGAGTACATTAGCGATTGCCTGCTCTTCCTGGATAACAGAGTCAGCGAACAAATTTCGATCCGTAGAATTCGTGTCGTTAAATATCGTGGTTCTAGTCATGGAACCAACGAATATCCCTTTGTGATCGACGAAGAGGGTCTCTCGGTAATTCCTATCACTGCCGCGGGACTGGATCAACCCGGCACGGCCGAGAGGGTTTCGACAGGGGTTCCATCGTTGAATAAAATGTTCAAGGGAGGAGGTTACACTAGAGGCAGCACGATACTCGTTTCAGGAACCGCGGGGACTGGAAAAACAAGCCTCGCGGCGGCATTCGCCATAGAAAGGTGCACCCGCGGAGAGCGGTGCCTTTACGTGTCTTATGAAGAATCCGTGGGCCAACTTACTCAAAACATGACTTCAATAGGTTTTGCTTTCGCACCCCTTATTAAAAAAGGTCTGTTGAAGATTGTGGCGACTAGACCATCCTTCTTCGGCCTGGAGAAGCATTTGCTGGATCTATACAAAACCATAGCGGAGTTCAACCCCCAAGCCGTTGTCATAGATCCCGTGACGAGTCTGATTGGAGAAGGGAGCCCTCGTGACATCCAATCCATGGTTACCCGGATGATCGATCTTTTCAAATCCAACGGCGTAACCGGATTTTTTACAAGTCTCGTTTCTTCAACCGCGCAAAATTTCACCAGCGGCGAAATCGGCGTTTCGTCATTAATTGATACCTGGATCGTGGTTAGAGAACTGGAGGAAGAAGGGGGTAGAAGACGCATTCGAGGACTTTACGTTGTTAAGTCTCGCGGCATGGGCCACAGCAGTGACGTCCACAGATTGATTTTAAGTGACGGCGGAATTGAGATTGTTCCAACGGACGCCGCCCCCGGCTCCAAGCAGACAACGAAAGCTGGTAAAAGTCTTTCGGAGGAAGCAAGGATGCGTCAAAGATAGAGTACCGGCCATGGAAACAATACAGCCTAGTTTTGTCGTCGGCGTAGGCGGGTCGGCTGGAGGTCTTAACGCATATAAGGCACTCCTCGACGCCTTGCCGCCTAAAACCGGTATGGCTTTCATCATTGTGTCTCACATTGTGCCTACCGCCGATAGCCTGTTAGCTGAAATTCTGTCGCGTCATACGAAGATGCCGGTAACAGTGGCTTCCAACGCGATGCCGATCCGGGCCAATCACGTCTACGTAAGTCCTCCGAACGTCGATCTTCTCATTCGTGGCTATACCTTCAAAATCGTCTCCCCGCGCACTACCAGGAAGCAGATCGATTTGTTTTTGAGTTCTCTGGCAGAGTCGATGGGGGCTCGCGCCGTCGGCGTTATCCTCTCCGGATATCATGACGACGGTACTGAGGGATGCCGGCGCATCAAGGCAAATGGAGGAACGACCTTTGCTCAGGATCTGTCTGCCGAAGTAGCCGGCATGCCCCTTAGTGCCCAGGCTTCAGGCTGTGTTGATTTCGTGCTGCCACCCGGGAAAATTCCAGCTGCGCTGCGAGGATTGAAGGCTAGTGCAACGACGAAGAAACTCGATTTCGACCCGAACATATTCCTTGCGACCATCGGTGAAGGCCGGAAAATCGTGCTGTGTCCACAGAAACAAACAATTTATGCGCAAGGCGAAGCGAGTAATGCGGTGTTTTATATCCGGAAGGGCACGGTCAAACTCGCCGTTGTCTCGCAGGACGGCAAGGAAGCTATGATAGGCCTCCTGAATCCGGGCGATTTCTGCGGAGAAGGGTGCCTTGCGGAACAGCCTCTACGCCTGGGCACTGCAACCGCGATGACCGATTGCGAACTCCTGCGAATCGACAAGAAGGCAATGGTGCTTGCGCTTGGGCGCGAACCTAAATTGTCCGGCGTGTTTACGGACTACTTGTTGGCGCGGAACATCCGCTACGAAGCGGACTTGATTGCTCAAGTCTTTAGCTCCAGCGAATAAGACCTGCTCGGATTCTTCGGAAAGGAAGGCACGCCCGCGGTCGTGATCCCGAAGATCAGTCAAGTAACCCTTGCCGAGATGGTAGGAGCCAGCCGCTCACGGGCCAGTTTCTTCAGGTACAAATTCCGGAAGTTGGGTTTCATTGAGGACGACGGTGCTGGGTTGACGGTTCACAGTTCGCTTCTCAATGTTATTGTCCACGTTCAATTTGACTAAGGCGTGCATAAAGACGAGTTCGGCGCGCCGTAGACCGCATCCGGGCAAAACCGCCAACATGGCGCGGTCGCGTTTGGAAGGAATGGTTTCGATGGCGGGCCTTGATGAAAAGGGGGGGCGAACGGCTTCGAACGTTGCCAGACGGTGATCCGGCGATAGTCGCATTCGAAAACAAACACACGGCTTAGCGTACCGTCTAGAATGGCAGTTGATCATCTCGGCGAAATACTGATGCTGAGTGGCAATGGCTGCGGATTCGGCGCCAACAAGAGACTGCGCGGCATGTAGTTTAACGGATAACGATCTATTGCGCCAAACACACCCTTCGGCACTCGCGAGAAATGACCCGGGTATGCTCACGGAGAGTGACCCACCGGCCCGGCGGGGCCGGGGATGCTAATACCTTGCCCATCAGTGGTTTGTCGGCGCGGACTCGGTTCCGGGGGTGGGCAACTCTATCGGAGCACAAGTGGTCAAGTTTTGGTGAGCGCCGAGGAACACACCGGAATTCGTCTTGCTTGGCGCCTGGAGTTATCGCGCCTGTCTGCCCCGTGCCGATCCTCTCAAAGTGGTCCTCGGCGTCAAGGGTCCGCCGCGCCTATCGGCGCGCCCCTGACTCCTCCGGGTCACTTTGGAGATTCGGCGTAGACGGGAAAGACAAAGTGATCTGAACACCGCCTTCAACGTGATCTGGCATTCTGGAATATCGTGACCCATTACAAGGTACGAGCGGGTGGTGACGGCGAAGTATATTGCCAAACCTCCGGCCGAGGCTCGTGGGTTGTCCTACAGTCGGCAATTGACAAATCCAAACCTTGGGAACGCACTGTTGCCACTTTTCCCGAAATGGCAAATCGGTGCACCGAAAAGGAGCTTCAGACTCTGAGGAGCTCTAACGACCATGCCCGAAGCCAAGCCAAAGAACCTACCTGCAGGAAACGCGGGCAGCCCCTACCCGATTCACCCTGGACGAGTCGCGAGGAAACAAAAAAAGCCGGCCTGATTCGGAGTTCCTCGCGGGGTTAGAACCGGAGGCGGAGTTGCAACTGAATCGTACGCAGGTTCTGAGCGCTGGTTGCCGCTCCGAAACCAGCGTTGCGAGGTTGTAGCCGGCCTGGGTTCAGGCTCCCGTCGGCATTGTACTGATTGTTGATCAGAGTACCGTTGGTCGCCGGGCTGGCGAACTGCGCACTCGTGTTCCGGCCGTTG
>Ga0105046_10003864_pt1 | contig 23811 bp, 19 predicted proteins | sample MAT03_FD_78385 | JGI IMG/M metagenome (GOLD analysis project Ga0105046, IMG submission 78385) | Freshwater microbial communities from Lake Fryxell liftoff mats and glacier meltwater in Antarctica - MAT-03 (megahit assembly) | ecosystem: Environmental > Aquatic > Freshwater > Ice > Liftoff...
AGTGCAGAGAATTGCTGATTGGGCAAAACAGACTGGAGAGAGCGAGAAACGAGCCATTGAGGCAATTCATCAATCCGGAGCTGGGCCGACAAGTACGTTCCTTCAGACAATGCTCCAACGGGCGTTGACAATTGTCGAACGTGGTTTGCGAACCGCAACTGCAGTCGGTACTGCACCGGATGTTGTACTCGAAGGTGTGATCGAGCAGATCGACAACGCCGGAACCATCAGTAGAGATGCACACGAACAAAGTGGAATTGCCGGGATTGTCCTGTTCGTTGCAGAATTGAGCAACTTCGCAAGATATGCCGATTCCGTTGAAGGTCGTACTCTAAACGGGCAAACGCTGACAGAGGAGGAACGGAACGCCGCAGAGACAGAGGGACTTGTGGGCGGAGTCTTCCTTGCAGGCGACTTGCTCACTTTGTTTGCTGCGGGCGGACCATTGAGCACCCTGGCCGGAAGCAGTCGAGGCCGCATCGGAAAACTTCTCGACCAGTTCCCTCAAAGTCGGGAGCAACACGGGGCCATCCATACGTTTGTAGAGCATGTGAGTGGTTCACAAGATCACGTTTGAGCGTTTTGGCGATGAACGGGCTGCTTCAGGCTACCGATTCGAAGTCACCGACTGGAGCGTCGTGTTTGCTGCAGCGTTGAAGCGGAATGCAGGACTGACGCTGTTGGCGGATCGGCGTTTGGAGAATCCTGCAACGGTTTGCAGCCACAGTTCCGGAGACAGGTTCAGGCGATCCTGAATCGGCGCGGCGTTCCTTGCCACCGACCCGCGTTTTCCAGGTTTCAACTGACGACCCATCCAGTCCAGCAATTCCAGGTATACCGGCAGAACTGCCTGGGAATACAGCTGGAGTGGAGTTTTGCGCAGAAATGGACGGCTGCAGGGCATATCGTGGGCCGAATTGTTAAGGGCGACAAGGACCGGGATTACAGTTCTGCCGCAATGCTGTCGCCAGGGGCGAGCGGGCAGGGGGCAATTGGCATGCAGGAAAATTGCGTGGCAGGCAGATTTGAAACACGCAGACTTCGAAGAAGATTGTCACACAGGGCGCGGTGAAGACTTTTTGCCTCAAGACTTGGAGGATTGGTGCCTTCCAACGTTGCGTTTTCTGTGAAACACAGTGAAACAAAGAAGGAAATTCAGTCGCAACACGATAAACTGCACCGTCAATGTGAATCCTTGGTTTGTGGGGCGAGTCTGAAATGTACACGCTGCGTATGGCAAAGCGGATGATGTTCGAAACGAACAAGCGACTGCTCTGGAAGCTTGTCTGGAATCTCGGCGTCAAGGGTTCGTTGTCGGTCTTCAGGCATCGACGACGCATGCAGAAGGGGCAGTTCTTCCCGCCGTTTCTTTATATTTCGATCATCAACAGCTGCAATCTGCGGTGCCAGGGATGCTGGGTCGATGTCGCGAGCAAGCAGCAGACGATCGATCTGCCCGCGATGAACAAACTCATTACAGAAGCGAAGCAGCAGGGGAACACATTCTTCGGCATCGTCGGCGGTGAGCCTTTCATGCATCCGGAATTGTTCCAGATTCTGGAAGCTCATCCGGACTGTTATTTCCAGGTCTTCACGAACGGGCAATTCATCACTGATGAGAAAGCTCGGAGACTCTTCGAACTCGGAAATGTCACGCCGCTGATCAGTGTCGAAGGTAACGAAATCATCAGCGATGAACGTCGCGGTCGATCCGACGTTTATCAGAAGACTCTGGCTGGTATCGAAAACTGTCTTAAACACAACGTGATGACGGGCGTTTGCACCAGTCTTGCGAAGAGCAACATTGACCATCTGCTGACAGAAAAGTGGATCGACCGACTCATTGAAATGGGCGTGCTGTACACATGGTTTCACGTTTACCGTCCCATGGGTCCGGATGCGAAGCCCGAACTGTGTCTGACTCCGGAACAACAACGCAAAGCCCGGCAGTTCGTGGTCGATATGCGGGCAAAAAAACCGATCATCATTATTGATGCGTATTACGATGGCGAAGGTCAGGCGCTGTGTCCGGCGGCGAACGGGATCAGTCACCACATCAATCCGTGGGGCGATATCGAACCATGCCCGATCGTCCAATTCTCACGCGAATCGATCCATGCGAAGGACGATTCGCGATCTTTGTTTGACAAGTTCACGAAATCCGAATACCTCGCCGATTTTCGCCAGTTGTCGCAGGAAACAACCCGAGGCTGCATCGTGCTGGAACGCCCCGACCTGCTCCAGCAACTTGTGGAACGTCATAGCGCAAAGGATTCCACTGCGCGAGGCACGGCGATGCAGGAACTGAAGGCCATGATTCCGCGCACGTCGCAGTATCACCCCGGCCATGAGATCCCTGAGAAGAATCTGTATTATCGCCTCGCCAAGAAATTCCTGTTCAATGACTTCGGAGTTTACAAAGGTCACGACCACACAACGACCGCAGCTCCGTTCCTTGTCGGGAAGACAAAACCCGTCGCCACCGTTGAGGAAGTGTCTGCCGACGGCAGTTGTTGCGGCGCATCGGCCGAATGCAGTTCGCACGGAACTGTTGTGCCGTTGAAGGTGAATTAAGTATAAATCGCGTGCATCACGCGCCCGTCGCAGATCTGAATCGGGCGGTTGACCGGATCAAAGTAGTGCTGATGCGGGTCGATACCAAGACTGGAGAATATCGTCGCCGTCACGTCCCAGGGACCGTAGGCTTCCGTATGAGGATAGGCTCCGCCACTGTCAGATGCTCCCACGACTGACCCGCGCTGGACTCCGGCTCCAGCCAGAGCGATCGAATAGACCCAGCTCCAGTGTTTGCGTCCGGGAGTTGCCCCGATAAAATTCTTCTCCAGCGCAACCAGCGGAGCGCGGCCGAATTCGCCCATGCAGACCACGAGCGTGGTGTCGAGCAGTCCGCGCTGATCCAGGTCCTCAATTAAAGCGGAGAACCCCTGATCGAATCGCGGCAACAAATGGTTCTGCAGTCCATGAAAGATGTCGTTGTGCGTATCCCAGCCGTACAGGTCCGTGTTTGTCGGGTCCAGATCCTGTCCGCGGCTGTTGTGCGACCAGAACACAGTCACCAGCGGAACGCCTGCTTCGACAAGTCGGCGAGCCAGCAAACATGCCTGGCCGGAACGATTGCGACCGTAACGGTTTCGCAGAGTCTCTGGCTCTTTGGAAAGATCAAAAGCTTCGCGGGCATTCTGGCGAGCCAGCATGTCAAACGCCCGCAGATACAGCACATTCTTGTCCAGGACCAGCTTCTGATTTTCCATGGCCTTCATATTGCGTTCGACGGCCGCCAGCAGCGATTGTCGCGATGTCATGCGAACTGGCGGCAGATCAGAATGAGGCAACAACGTCGGAACAGCGATCTCATCCCTTGTCACATCTCCCAGCGTCAGCGGATCGAAGCCTTTTCCCAGAAGACCACCGAACTGCCCTGGTCCTTCAATCAGCGGAACATACGCCGGTCCGTTCAGATGAATAGCGGTCTGCGCAAAATCCAAGCTCGGACGAACCCGCTGGAGGATAGCCCCGTGACATGGCAGATCATCCGGCGAGGGTAACGGGTTGCCCGATTTTCTCCGATGGTAGCGACCGGTCATGGACAGATAAAACGCCGAACCGTGATCAAGATCTTCATGCGCCATGCTGCGGACAATGCACAGCCGATCGGCAATCTTCGCGATCTGTGGCATATGCTCACAAAACCGTACGCCGGGAATCGCCGTGCCGATCGAATCAAACGCACCTCGGATCTGTTCCGGGGCATCCGGCTTGGGATCCCACATGTCGATCTGACTTTGGCCACCACTGGCGAACACGACGATCACGGACTTCGCTTTGCCGAAGCCCGGTGCCTGAGCAGCAACGGAATCCGCTGCCGTCGTGCGTTGCGGAGTCAGCCCCGGCAAAGCCCAGTTCATTCCGGCAAGGCCACCGATCCGCAGCCATTCGCGTCTGCGAAGCTGCGTGCCGGACTGGCCTGGTTGAATGAAACTCAGCATAGACTCCACACGGTCATGATTGAGAGAATTGGAGGGCGGCATGCGCCAGCTTGCCGGTGCAAAGACGAGCTGTCGCACAGCATCTACCGAATGCGGTTGTCAGGGACATGAACCCGACGCATCAGCGAGGGCTGCAAATCCTAATCCCCTCGCTGACGCTTCGGGTTACAATCCGGCATTCAAAAGTGTCACTTTCGACCGCACCGAGTATAGCAATTACGCAGCTCAGTTGCTCCGCAATCGTCAACGCGTACACTTCACAAACCCACATTGCTGAATCTATCCGGAAAGGATTCTCCGGCGAAGCAAAACGAGCCATCACTCAACAACATCACGAGACACGATCCGAATGACCTTCTCCGGGCCGGAATGCCTCAACTTTGACAACAAGTTTACCCGGAATCTGCCAGCCGATCCCAACGCATTTAACTCCCGGAGGCAGGTCCGAAATGCGTGCTACTCGCGAGTCATGCCGACAAAGGTTTCGGACCCGAAGCTGATCGCATGGTCGCGGGAAGTCGCCGAGTTACTCGACATCGGTGGCGATCCGTTTGCCACAAGCGCCGTGGGCGAAGTCTTCGGAGGTAATCGAGTGCTCGCTGGCATGGATCCGTTTGCAATGTATTACGGTGGCCATCAGTTTGGCAACTGGGCCGGTCAACTGGGCGATGGGCGAGCGATCAATCTGGGCGAAGTCCTCGACAGGCAGGACCGACGTTGGATGCTGCAATTGAAGGGCGCGGGGCCGACGCCGTATTCCCGCACTGCCGACGGACTGGCCGTGCTGCGATCATCGGTGCGAGAGTTCCTTTGCAGCGAAGCCATGTATCATCTGGGCCTGCCCACGACGCGAGCCCTCAGCCTGGTGCTGTCCGGAGAAAAAGTCGTGCGGTATATGTTCTATGATGGCAATCCCCAGCACGAACTCGGTGCGATCGTTTGTCGAGTCGCACCGTCGGTCACGCGATTCGGAAACTTCCAGATCTTTGCCGCGCGCGGCGAACTGGATGTGTTGCGTCAGTTGGTGGATCACACAATACGGTACGACTTTCCGCACCTTGGTGCATCATCAGCTGAAACGTACGCCGCATGGTTCGCAGAAATCTGTCGCACCACTGCTGACATGATCGTCCACTGGATGCGCGTGGGATTTGTGCATGGTGTGATGAACCGGGCCTGAGCGTCATCGAAGCGCAGACTGAGGCTGACACGGCGCTCACCAATGATATCCTCGATGTGATGTATCCGGTTGAGACCGACATGACGGTTTTCTATAGTCGCCGTGCTTCGTTGCCTCTCGATGGAACGCCGGACGAACTTAATGATTCTGTGCTGGATACGTTGACCGATGCCTGTTACCGGCCGGAACAAATGACGACGGATTACCGGGCAACCGCGATCACATGGCTGCAACGGTATCGTGATCGAGTGCGACTGGAGGGCATTTCCGATGCCGATCGCCGGGTGCGAATGAATGCCGTCAATCCGAAATACGTGCTCCGTAACTACATGGCGCAACTGGCGATCGACAAAGCGGATCTGGGAGACTACTCGCTGATTTCCGATTTACTGGAATTGCTGCGGTATCCGTACGACGAACAGCCGGACAAAGAACAATTCGCGATCAAACGCCCCGATTGGGCTCGCGAGCGCTCTGGCTGTTCCATGCTGTCGTGCAGCTCGTAGGTATTGCAATGAGAAACATGCGGAATTGCTGAACACTGTATCGCTCATTAGTGTCCGGAGAGTATCATCCCCGTCCACGATTTTGCTGTAGCCGAATTCATGAGAATTCGGGTGATCATCGGGGCAATACCATTCAGGGCGTTGCCGTTCAGGAGATCGATCTGCCGGGATCGATCTCATTCTTAGGCAAGCGGCAGATTTCTGGTTACCGTGGAAAACCGGGGGTTAGCGGTCTGCGGCTAATAAAATCAGCCGCCGCGCGTTAGCGTCCGGTTGTTCGGCTTGGTAGTTCCTGATCTTCCGCTCGCCTTATTCACTCGAATTGTTTCGTCGCCATGTCTGCCCGTCCGCCAGGATCGTTGGATGTCATCCTCGATCCCGCATTCAAAGCTTCAAACGCGGTCGTCGATTCTGCAACCGCAGTCGATGTCTCTGCGTCGCTTCAGGAAGACATATCGTCGGTGACTCCGGTCATCGACATTTCGGCCATGACGGTTCGCGCTTTGGTGCTGGGATTGATGGCAGCGACAACTTATTCCGTGGCGAATCTCGCACTGCGAGGACTCTCACGACCCGACGGCGGTGCGGGTTGGGATATGTGGGTCGCCGGGACAAAAGCGTTCCCGACATTTTTCGTGGCCATCGTGCTGCTGACGATTCGCCGTTATCGTGGACAAACTTCGTTTGCCGCATGGAGTTTCGTCTGGCCAATCGCGTTGGCGGCATTCTTCAATCAGTTAGGTGGTAATTTTGCGTTTCAGATGTCCCTGAGCACAATCGGTCTGGCGATTTCGGTACCAATCTGTTTTGCTTCCATCATCTGCAGCGGAGCGATTGTGGGACGCTACGTGCTGGGAGATCAGGTCAGCGTTCGCACGGGCATCAGTATGGGCTTGATGGTCGCGTCGATCGTGTTTCTTTCGACCGCCGCCAGAAGTCGTGCGGCTGTAGTTCCGACGGCCGCAGATTGGGGTACAGCGACCGGTGTTGCATTGGCGGTCATCTCCGGACTGGCCTATGGAATCACAGGCGTCTACATTCGCAAGGCTGTCAGGTCGCAAATGCCGGTCGCAGCAACGCTGTTCCTGTTCAGCGCCGCTGGTTTCCTGATGTTGTGTCCGCTGAGCCTCTGCCTGCTGCCGCCACAGTCGATCGCCGCGATAACACGCGCCGAATGGGCGACGATTGCCATCGCAGGAATCTTCAACGCATTGGGCTTCTTTGCGATCACACATGCGATGCGGCATCTGACCATCAGTCGCGCCAATGTGATCAATGCATCTCAAAACGCATTGTGCGCCGTCGGAGCCGTGTTGATCTTTGGTGAGTCACTCTCAGCCTTCGGTCTGATAGGCATCGGCCTGACAATTGCCGGGCTGCTGACGCTTGATCGACGATAATCGTCCACCTGTTGCAAGCGTCGAATTTCCGCATAGAAAAGTGACTCCTGCCGAAAATCCAGATGCGTATGTTGAAGGCCTGGATGGTCGGCGGCGCGAACTTGTGCAGGTGTTTAGGACAGCCGTCCGAGATTCTTCGGCTTTCGAACAGAGAATAAAGTGGGGTCACCTTGACTATTCTGACAACGGTCCGGTGTTGCTCATCGGTGCCGAGGAACACCGAGTTCTGTTTGGCTTCTGGCGGGGCCAGCGCCTGACCGAGATTGAGCCTCGGCTGAAGAAGGGCGGCAAATACGAGATGGCGACATTAGAGTTCCGAGAAGGAATGACCATCGCGCCTGCAACGGTTCGTCGATTGACAAGAGCGGCCGTCTCGCTGAATTGAACGCTCGGTCATCCCACGAACGCAGCAAAACCTGCCGCGAGGGCACGAAAGGCTCAGAAGAAAAAGACGAACTGAGGGCTTAGACACCGGTGCCAAGACACCGGTGCAGACACCCTTGAGACTCGTTCACGGCGTCGCTGTATCGCTGCATTACAGGATCGCTGGCAACTTGCTCTTTGATGATCTTTTCGCACGCGAGCGGCTCCCGGTGGCAGCGCAACGATTCTGCGGCAAGTTACTGCATCCAGCTGATTTCCGATGCGTTCATGGGCGGCCCCTTCGTCGAACTGGCGGATAACACGAGAGCCGCGATCTTTTCTTACTTGAGGTACTTCTTTCCCCGCAGCCTAAGCGTCTTCTCCAGCTTTGGATCGGCGATTGCTTTCGCTGGTGAACCGTATGTGGACAGCAGATTCAGCAGCATCGCCGCGTCCTTGCCGTCGTGCTGACTGGGAACTCCGTCAAAGATTTCATGGTAGTCCGACACCGCTTTGCCACTGACACGCTGCACACGGATGCCGGATTCCGACAACGCATACCGAACAACGTCGCCCTACGTGCCGATTGATTCCAGACCGATGCTGAAACCTGTGCAATGACTTTTCAAGAGTTCGCAAAGTTCCACCAAAACTCCAATCTCTTTCAGATCGATAATCTTCCACGGACGCTCGAAATGATCCTGGTCCCAGCGCAGACAGGCGACGATCTCATGCCTGGCGATATCGAGCCCGGGGACAGTGTCTGGATTGCCAGGTTCTTTCGTCAATTCGAGCAGTTGCTGACGATCAATCTCATTGACACTGACTCGCCGATACGCTCTTCTAATGACCATGGGGATGACCTTCTTTTTTCTGGTGCCTTCGGGAAAAACACCAGCTTCGAGGCATCCCCTCTTTTTTTGCTGTACCAACTTCAAAAACTATAGCCAACTCGGCGGGGCGAGACGGCACCATTGGACGAACCGGAATCACAGTTGTCAACATGAACCAACAACTCCCACTTCGCCGACTTCTTGCGATCGAATCATCCTGTGACGAAACCGCCGCCGCTGTCGTGTGCGAAGATGGGAAGGTTCTGTCCAGTATCGTGGCATCGCAGCACGAACTGCACATCGAATGGGGCGGTGTCGTTCCGGAGATCGCATCTCGCGCGCATGTGCGTCGTATTCTGCCTGTGATCAAAGCGGCACTGCGAGACGCGAACTGCACGCCGCAGGATTTGCACGCCGTGGCGGTGACGACGGAACCGGGACTGGTTGGATCGTTGCTGGTGGGATTGACGGCCGCAAAGACAATGGCCATGAGTCTGCAGATTCCACTGATCACCGTGAACCACGTTGAAGCACATATTTATGCCTGCGGGATGGGGCTTTCTCAAAACACCTATTGCGATTAGATTTCCGATTGATCGATCCTGCCCACTGCTCGTTGCCCGGTGCCGCGTTGCTGGCCTTCGCCGAGTTCTGCCTGAATCGACTTTGCCAGAGCCTGCAACCGTGCGACGACTTCGGGTTGCTGATCCACAATGTTGATGAGTTCGCCGGGATCGGATTTCAGATCAAACAGCGAACGTTCGATCCTGCCAGCGTCGTACTTCGTCGGGATTCCGCCCGTACCGCCCGGACGACCGCTCAGCGTCCGGTAATCGTGCGGCAGGTGCAGTTTCCATTGGCCGCTCCGCACTGCGTGCAGGTTGTGGCCCCAGTAGAAATAATACGCTTCCTGCGGCGACTTTGCCCCTTCCTCGCCTGCCAGCAATGGCCAGATATCTTTGCCGTCGATCGGATGCTTTGGCAACTCAACTCCGATCAACTGTGCGACGGTGGGCAGAATGTCGATCGTCATCGCGGGCTCGGAACAGCTTGAATTCGGAGGGATTTTCCCTGGCCACCGCGCGAGAAATGGCACGCGGCACCCGCCATCAAACATTGTCCCTTTTCCTTCTCGCAAAGGATGAGCGGAACCGGCATGATCTCCATAGCTCAACCACGGCCCGTTGTCCGAGGTAAAGATCACCAGCGTGTTCTGATCCACGTTGTTTCGTTTCAGGGCTTCCAAGACCTGCCCCACAGACCAGTCGACTTCCATGATCACGTCGCTGAACAAACCCTTGCCGCTCTTGCCATCGAACTTGTCCGAAACGAACAGCGGGACATGCACCATCGAATGCGCGAGATAAAGAAAGAAAGGATGTTCGGCGTTGCGATCAATAAAACTGACTGCGCGTTCGGTGTATTGAGTTGTCAGCAGCTTCTGATCATCTGCCGTCATTTGTGCATTGAAGATCGAATTGCCGTCGATCAACGGCAGATGCGGCCAGCGCTTCAGACGTTCTTCCATTGGCACATGCATGACTTCCGGATGGTACGGCCACATGTCGTTGCTGTATGGCAGCCCGAAGTATTCGTCAAAACCGTTCTGCAGGGGCAAAAACTGTGGGTGACTTCCCAGATGCCATTTTCCGAAGCAGGCTGTGGCGTAATTCTTCTCCTGACAAAGTTCTCCAAGAGTCACTTCATCTGCATGAATTCCTTCCTTCGACGCCGGCCCCAGCGCGCCCTGAATGCCGACGCGAACGTTGTAGCAGCCCGTGAGCAGACTCGTGCGGGATGCTGAGCACACTGCCTGGCTGACATAGAAATCGGTGAACCGACGACCTTCGTCTGCCATGCGAATCAGATTGGGCGTAAGCGTTTTGTCGCCACCGAACGGCCCGATGTCGGCATAGCCCATATCGTCCATGAAGATGATGACAATGTTCGGGGTTGAATCAGCTTTCGGGTTTGAATCAGCATTGGCTGCAGATTGTGCAGACGCCGCAATATCAAAAAACAATACGTCCGCCGCCAGACATGCGATGAGACAACTCAGCAGGCGACAAAATTGAAATTGAATTGTTAATCGTTTTCTCAGGGCCATCAGTGAAACGTGGGGGGTTGAAGTGTTTTAGTGACGGTGTCGTGAGTAATAATCCCTGCAGCCGCTCAATCGACTTCCGGGAACGACGAATCCGCATTGAATCATCTGTCTGGCGGTAGCCTGCGGCGTTGTGTTTTCAGTAAAGATTCGGTTCTGGTTTTCCAGTGAAAGTTGGAAGGTGAAATCTGGGAATCGGCTATTATAAACGAAATGACGATCCCCGAAATTGCTTCGTTGGAGTGGAATACGTGAACACTGGAATTTTCCTTCGAATGAACAGCTTTGTGGCTCGGCACATTCGGACCGTCGAGATGATTGGTGTAATGATGAGGATTTTCAGCTTTTCGCTCGTCAGTTGGATGGGCCCTGAAAGTCCGTTTTTGTTTGTCTGGGCATTCAACACAGTTGACGCAATCATTTTGACGTGGTGCGCGATTATTAAAAAGGATTTCGCCTATTCGCTCCTAAACTTGTTCTGGATCGGCGTTGGCGTCGTCGGGATGGCACGAGCTCTTGGTCCTGTTCCAGGCCTGAGCCACTGATCGGCAATCGCACAGCCCGTGTTGTAGTCCGATGTAATCAACGATTGACCAGTTCTGCGTTGCCGCCGACTTTGAGGTCAAGGAGTTCCAGTTGAAGCGGGTCGGTGCGTTTTGCGGAGTCGATGGTGACAGTAATGGTGTGAAGGCCGGTGTCGAGCGTTGTTGAGAATTCGGCGGCTGGTTCCGTTGGAATGCCATCGATTCGCACTTCCAGGCCAGCGATCGAGTTGAATCGGAATGCGATTTTGCCGGGCGTCGTGACATTAATCTCGCAACGAGCAAAGCCCACCGTCACTCCTCGAGCCGTCATCAACGGAATGGTCTGCAACGGCAGCTGTCCAGCCACTTCACTGGAGCGAGAATTCCAGGTAAAACCCGGGTTGTTCGCCGCCACCTGACTGAAGCTGGTGCGATTCAACAATTGATTCGCTTCCTCCGTAGGCATCACGACCTGCCAGCTTCGAACCAGTCAACTTTTTGAACGCGTGTACTCAGGTGTTCGACAATCTTGTTGTCCGCCGTTCGCAGGGTCAGCGTCTTTTCTGATTTCTGAATCTGCACACCCGCGACAACTCGTCCATCGACGGTTGCGATGACCGTCGTGTTATAGTTCTCCTTGACCCTGGCATTTGGATTCAGCAGTGAATCAAGCAGATAGTCCGGCTGAGCACTCGCGCCGAGGCTGATCATGTCCGGCCCGACAAGTCCACCCACACCCCCGATTGCATGGCACTTGAGACAGCACTTGCGACAGTCGGCTCGCGGGACACATAGCCAGAGCCAACTTCACTCAATTCAATCCCGAAGTCAGAGAAGTGCGGTGAAGCCATCGATAAGGTCCGGGCAGAGGAGGCCAGACAAATGAAAGAAGACGGCTACTAAGAGCTGCTGAAGAACTCACGATGGTGCCTGCCGAAGCGGCGAGAAAACCGGACGGAGAAACAAACTGTGAAACTGCGTGAACTTCTGAAGTATAATCTTCGCAGCGTCAAAGCGCATCTGATGCGAGAGGACTTCAGTCGGCTCTGGCCCTATCCGTCAACAAAAAGGGCACGTCCGGAACATGGGCCGGCAAGATTCTGCGCGAATGGTATGTGCGAGCGAATTGTTCGAAGATCGAGCCGCTGAAGAAGCTGTCGAAGACACTGTTGAAACACGAATCCCTGCTGCTCAACTGGTTCAAATCTAATGGCCTGTCTTCAGGTATCGTAGAGGGCTACAACAACAAAGCCAAACTGACCAGGAGAAAAGCCTACGGCTTCAAGACGTTTGAAAACATCCAAATCGCCCTGTTTCACCAGCTCGGAAAACTTCCAGAACCACAATCTACCCACAGATTCCGCTGACGAGGCAAAATTGTCAGGACATCACCAATCGAATTAAATCCACTCTTCAATGCGGTAGCCTATTTGTAGGACCGTGTTTAGCGCACGAGAAAACCGGTGCGGTTGTATGCGGCGACGAAGATACCCCATTTCAACAAATTGAGTGTAGCGTCCCGTTGTAACTGTGAGGTTGCCGGATCCGGCAGAAATGCGTCATTTTCTCTGCACCCATTCGTGCTCAAGTGAAGTGGGACCTCCCATCGCCGAATCAATGAGAATTTAATTCACTTTTTCTGTGCCGCGCAATCTCATTTCACATCCATCCCCAGTGTCTTCACCAGAAACGCCCACTGATCAGACGCTTCTTCGATGATCTTGGCGGTTGGTTTTCCTGCACCGTGGCCAGCGCGGGTTTCGATGCGGATCAAGGTCGGGGCGGTACCGGACTGGCTGGCTTGAAGTTGTGATGCAAACTTAAAGCTGTGACCAGGAACGACGCGGTCATCGGTGTCGGCGGTGGTGATCAACGTCGCCGGGTACTGAGTCCCGCCTTTCAGATTGTGATAAGGCGAATACTTCCACAACGCGGCAAACTCTTCAGCGTTGTCTGCACTGCCGTAGTCATCGGTCCAGAACCGTCCGGCCGTGAATTTGTGAAACCGCAGCATGTCCATCACGCCGACGGCTGGCAGACACGCGCCGTAAAGATCGGGGCGTTGAGTCATGCAGGCTCCAACCAACAGTCCGCCGTTGCTGCCGCCCTGAATGGCCAGTTTCTTTGACGACGTGTACTTGTTTGCAATCAGCCATTCGGCTGCGGCAATGAAGTCATCGAACACATTCTGCTTATACTGTTTTGTGCCGGCTTTATGCCACGGCTCACCGTACTCACCGCCACCTCGCAGATTCGCCACGGCCAGCACTCCTCCCATTTCCATCCAGGTGAGTCGACTCACACTGAAGCTGGGTGTGATCGAGATATTGAAGCCGCCGTAACCGTACAGCAAAGTGGGATTCGATCCATCCAGCTTCAGAGTCTTCTTATGACACAGGAACATCGGCACCTTCGTGCCGTCTTTGCTGTCGTAAAAAACCTGCGATGTCTCGTAGTCATCCGGATTGAACTTCACGTCTGCTTTGCGAAACAATTCGCTTACGCCCGTAATCATATTGTACCGATACGTGGTCGGAGGCAGAGCGAAACCGCTGAAAGAATAAAACGTCTCTGTATCCTTTCGACGACCGTCAAAGCCTGCGGCTGTGCCAATGCCCGGGAATTCCACTTCCCGCACGAACGAGCCGTCCATGGCATGCAGTCGCACCTGCGTCTTCGCGTCCTTGAGGTAATCGCACACAAACATATTGCCGACGATCCCCACATTCGCGAGTGCATTATCGGTCTGCGGGATAATCTCCTTCCAGTTCTCGCGAGCTGGCTTCTTCAGGTCGATCGCGATCACACGCCGCAGCGGTGCATCGACGTTGGTCTTGAAGTACAGGACGTGATCATCGTTGTCAATGAACGAGTATTCATGGTCGAAGTTGTCGATCAATTCGTAAGGCAGCCCGAATGGTTCCGTCAGATCTTTCACGACAATGCGGTAGCGATCATCAGTGCCGACCCAGACCGTAATGATTAAGTAGTGGCCGTCTTCAGAGACGTTCAACTGAAACCCCCAGTCCGGATGATCGGGCCGTTCGTAGGCCAGGACATCGGTCGATTGCGATGAACCGACACGATGGTAGTACACTTTCATATTCGCATTGAGCGACTGGAATGCGGCGCCTTCTTCCGGCTGCGGATAGCGGGCGTAGAAGAACCCACGGCTGTCCGGTGTCCATTCTGCTCCGCTGAACTTCACCCATTTCAATTCGTCATCGAGTACTTTCCCGGTCTCAATCTCCATAATCTTCCAGGTGTTCCAGTCGGAACCGGCGTCCTGAACTCCGTAGGCGACGTAACGACCATCGTCGCTGAATGCCGATCCGGACAGAGCCACCGTACCATCTTTGGACCATGAATTCGGATCGAGCAGCACTTTCGACTCGCTGTCCAGTGTGTCCTGCCTGAACATCACGTTCTGGTTTTGCAGACCATCGTTCCGCGAAAAAAAATACCGACCACCGCGTTTGAACGGTGCTCCGATCTTTTCGTAGTTCCAGAGTTCCGTCATGCGTTTCTGAATCGTGGCTCGCTGCGGGATGGAATTCAGAAAGTCGAATGTGAGCTTGTTCTGAGCTTCTACCCAGTCCGCGACATCCTTCGACGTCCGCACATCGTCTTCCAGCCAACGATAAGGATCTTCGACTTTGGTGCCATGGAAGTCATCGACCTGCTCGACTGTTTTCGTCTTCGGATACACGAGATTCTCTTCCTCCGCAGACAGCGGCTGAGACACAGCGACAACTCCGGCAGTCACCAGCCAGGCAGTCAGGACAATACGATTCATAGCGAGCCTCCGGAAACACCTGCGGGTCCAGGTTCTGAGCGTTGGAAGATTCAGGACCGCTCAAGAGAGAGCCGTCGCCGTCTTATACTTTACGGCGGGCCGAATGTTTAGCCTACCCGCCGGGCGTCGCTTCAGGCAGGAGCCTCGGCCCTCCCAATTTCACAATCGAACGCGACGACACCGACTCAGGCTGGTCCATGTGCAGGATTTGCCAAAAATCTTCCAAAATACGCGATTTTTTGACGACCGGAGGTCTCCGATTGACATTCGTCGGCACCTTGTTAAATTGCATCTCCACATCATTGACCGCGTGTTTTCAGCAGTACAGGACTTTTTGGCTCATGGGACGTACAGAACGACAACGTGAAATTGCTCGCCGCCGAAAGCGCAAAGTTGGTTTGGCCAAGGTCCGAGCGCGACATGCCGCGTCCAAAAACGAAGCCGAAAAGGTTTTATTGCTGGCAAAAGCGCGTCGAATGAGCCCGTTTATCACTTTGGATTAGACCATCTCGGTCCGATCCGAATGGCATTGGTGGTTTCGACTGTTTGGTACACGTTCATCGAAGAGGCACCCCGGAAACGGCGAGCGTCAAGAGCGTCCGCTGTTTTTGTTGCGCGATCCTCTGTGCCGTTGGCGTCTGGCATTGCGCTAGGTGGGCTTGGGCCGCTCAAAAGTCGTGGTATTTGACGCGGCTAATTTATCCGGGTTTTGTTCCACGCTATAAACAACAAAGTTTCGACGCGTCCCTTTCACATAGTAGACCTCACTCTCCGAGTGAGGCAGGCCACAAAACGCGGCCTTTGGCATTCGTCACTCAGAGAGTGACGGCTACTTTAATCGCAAATCGAGTACCATTGGGGGTGGGCCCGCAAAAACAACCTGGCCACCCTGATCCGCGCTGTCGGGACCGATATCCAGGATCCAATCGCTGCAGCGGATGACGTCAGGGTTGTGTTCGATCACAACCACACTGTGGCCGCTGCTGACCAGTTGTCGAAGATGACGCATCAGGCACGCAACATCCGCAGGATGCAGGCCGCTGGTTGGTTCATCGAGCAGATACAGCGTGTGCTGTGCAGTCGGTGCTGCCAATTCAGATGCCAGCTTTGCACGCTGTGCCTCACCGCCTGAGAACGTCGTCGCGGGCTGTCCGAGCGTCAGATATCCGAGGCCGACGCTTCGAAACGTATCGAGCACGCTGTGCAGCTTCTGAAACTCCCGGAAGAATTCCGATGCTTCATCAACCCGCATGTTCAGAATGTCAGCCACGGAGCGATCTCGAAAACGAATTGACCGAACTGCCGCGCTGAATCGTAAGCCATGACAGGTTGGGCAAGGCACAACGGCATCGGGCAGGAAACTCATGCGGACGTTGCGCGTTCCGGAACCGCGACAGTCGCTGCACCGCCCCTCACCGGAATTGAAGCTGAAATGCTGCGAAGAGAATCCGCGCGCACGCGCTTCGCGAGTCTTCGTGAATAACCGACGTACGTCGTTCCAGACATTGCACAGCGTCGCAATACACGAGCGAGATGATCTTCCCAGTGGGCTCTGATCCAGTGAGACCACGCGCTGAATCTGCTCGATGCCATCGACACCGTCACATCTCGCGTCGGCTGCGACTGTGGAGACGTCACGTTGTGGAATCACCCCTGCGGTCACGATCGGAAGCAGCGTGTCGGTAATGAGTGAACTCTTGCCTGATCCGCTCACGCCGGTTACGCAGAGAAGACAATCCAGTGGCAGATCGACCGTAACGTTCTTCAGGTTGTTGAGCCGTGCGTTGCGGACTGTGAGTTTCCGCGTTGAGGATTTCAGGCCAGCGCGAGAGACATCCACTGTCGGCAGCGTGCCGCGCAGATAGTCGCCGGTCGGCGATTGGGCGTTTTGTTTCGCGTCTGCCGGTGTGCCGGCGAACAATAACCGGCCTCCATCTGCGCCAGCTCCGGGGCCCAGATCAATCAACCAATCGGCCGCACGCATGATGTCTCCATCGTGTTCGACGACGACGACCGTACTCCCGGCATCACGCAGTCGATGGAGTGTCTTTAATAATCGCTGCGTGTCCCGCGGATGCAGGCCAGCGGTAGGTTCATCGAGCACAAGACAGGCTCCGTGAAGCTGCGAACTGAGTGCCGCAGCCAGTCGCGCGCGTTGAAATTCTCCGCCGGACAACGTTCGCGTAGGACGATCAAGCGTCAGATATCCGATGCCGACATCGTCGAGACACTTCAGGCGGGCTCGAATATCCGGCAATGTACGATCCGCAACCAGCCGCGCTTCCTGCGAAATCTCAATTTCTGCCACCGCAATTTGGGAGGGCGAGGCTCCTGCCGAGCCGCTTGCTTCCTCGATTCGCCTGATCCAGCCATCGACGGTCTTCAGCGCATCGGCAACACTCAGTTTCGCAAACTGACCAATCGTCATCGCCAGAAACGTTACGGCAGACGGAAACGGCTGAAGTCGTGAGCCCTGACACGCCGTGCAGGGCTCACGATGGAAGGTCGCGATTTCCTGCTCCAGATTGACGGCTCCCTGAACACCAAGCCCAGTGCAATTCGGGCACGCTCCCCACGGGGAATTGAAACTGAAACTCCTCGGTTCCGGAGTCGCAAAATTCAGGTCACAGTCAGGGCAACTGAAGCGTGTGCTGTAGAGTTTTTCGATCCATTGTCCGTCTGCTTCATGACTGATGATGCATGTGCCATCACTTTCCCGGCACGCGAGCTCCACTGATTCGCGAAGTCGCGGTGCGATGCCATCTTTCAGCACAATGCGATCGACAATCGCTTCAATCGTGTGTGATTTCTTTGCATCAGGTGTTTTCGCTTCGGCGATGTCCACCACGTCACCGTCGATCCTTGCGCGGACAAAACCATTGCGGGCGATTCGTTCCAGAATCTCCCGATGTCCGCCACGTCGGCCTCGAACCATAGGCGACAGAATCATCAGACGAGTGCGTTCAGGCAACAGCAGCGTGCGCTGCAGAATCTTATCAACTGACTGTCGCTGCACTGCACGACCACAACCCGTGCAATGCGCCGTCCCGCCGCGTGCATAGAGCAGCCTCAGAAAATCGTGAATCTCGGTCGTGACGGCCAGCGTGCTCCTGGCAGGGACCGAGGACACGCGCTGATCGACGCTGATCGTAGGTGCGAGTCCGGTGATGTCATCGACATCCGGACGCGGCAGTTGACGCAGCAGCGTGCGTGTGTGGACCGAAACGCTTTCCAGATAGCGTCGTTGACCTTCAGCAAAAAGCGTATCGAATGCGAGAGAACTCTTGCCGGATCCACTGACGCCCGTCATGACGATCAGCTGCCCGGAAGGCAGATCGACATCGATATTGCAAAGATTGTGAGTCCGTGCACCACGAATGCGGATCATCGGCTGGTCGGACGTGTCGGTTGCGGGATTCATTGTGCCGTATACTAGTGCATTGTCAACGCTTGATCTTGGGGTTGGCCAGGGAAAAGGGGTCAGGAACCAATAGCCAAATGGCCCGCAGGGTGCTGCGCACTATTGGTTCCTGACCCCTTTTCCCGCGCTCACACCGTTGGTGTGGAGGAAAAACGAGTTTCGCCGTTTGCAGAAAACGTCACAGTCCCCGGCTTCCAGCGAATTGCCTTGCCATTGTGCTGTTGCAGAATCCACGCCGCCAGATTGTCCTCGGCGAGTGCCTGATATCCCACGTAGCTGGTGCACAGGCGTGGATTGACTTCCACGACACGGACAGATCCTTCCGAATCTTCGGGGCGGGAAAGATCCACAAGCAGGTCTGCACCGACGTAACCATGAAACGCACCGAGCGCCGCCGCGATTTTTGCCGCCACGGGCGCGATGCGCGAAGCAATCGTGGACTGACATGGGATCTGACCGCCGTGATAGGACACCTCGCCATCGGTCACTCGAATGTCCTGTCGAGCGGGCGGCAGGATGATCGTCGGGCCGTGTTCGCCGCTGCCAATGAAGCCGATGGAACAGGCAACACCAGGCATGAACGGTTGCAGAATCCAACGATCATTTTCCGAACATTGCTGCGGCAGGTCCTGAAACTGCCGATCATTGAACTGCACGACTCGAACGCGGTCCGCGCCGGCACCGTCGCGCGGCTTGAGTACGGCAAATTGATCCAGGTTTGAACGATAAATGTCGGTCACATTCTCTATGACCGGAGTTTGTGTCAACGTTCCGCGCAGCAGATCGGCGGTTGTGTCATCGATTGTCCGTGTTTGAATCGTTGCAATGCCATGCTGCCGCAACCACACATCCGTCGTGCGTTTGTCTGCAAGAATCTCCGCCAGCCGCCAATCAAGATTGAGACTCCGAATCGCGGACGTGATCGCTGACGTTTCCGACTCCTGTACAGCCTTCAACAGCGAGACCAGAACACCATCGCATTCCGGCGCAATCAAAAGCACCGCGTCGAACGCCACCTGCTGTGATTCGTCGCGAAGGACTGACGGCAATCTGTCTGGCTCCAGTTCGCCGCGCTGAATGAGAATGCTGTTCCTGCCATCTACCGCAGGGCACAGGGGGAATTCCGCAAATCGTGCGGCGGCCTCTGCACTGAGCAACACCGTCACATCGACATCCGGCAGCCTCGCGAAATCAGCCACCACCGCCCTCAGCATGGCTTCCGCTTCTTCCAGCATTGATGGCGCCGCACATCGCGATGCATCGGAGTTCGCCAGCAGAAACTCGGCAACCAATAGCCGCGACTTCATTTTGTGACCATTTTCCACGGCAACATCAGCCTAAGCAACCATTCAAAAGTTTCTTCGTTTAACCGCGTGGGCATCGCCCCGCGCTTTCGCGAGTAAAACGCGGCCCGATGGGCACGCGGTTAAGCAAGTTGTATGCGAAAATTTGTGCACGGCTGCTTACAGTCCCTGCAAGTACTTATCGAGATCCGCAAGGTCGCTGGGTTGAGTGTCCTTGAGCAGACCTGCGGGCATCAGCGAATTTCGTTGTAGCACCTTGTTTTCCATGTCGGAGGATTCAATCCGATAGGTCTTGTGTTCGGCGTCGCGCAGCAACAGGCCATCGACAGATTCATAAACGATCAGGCCGGTGTAAACTTTACCGCCTTTCGTCTCGATCGATGTCGTCTGATAGCGGGGTGAAATGTCCCGGTTGGGTTCCACGATTGATGCGAACAGATCGTGGCGCGAAAAGCGTTTCGTCACACCCTTGAGATCAGGCCCTAATGCCTGGCGTCCGCCGTGGCAGCGGGCACAGGCAAGCCGTTCGAACAGACGACGTCCGTTGTCGGCATTGCCGGCATTCCAGTCGATTGCATCAAGACTCAGCAGAACCCTTTGAGCCACATCAGACGACTGTGGCGGACGATAGTCCGGATAACGTACTTCCAGCCACGTCTGCCACAGTTGCATGGATTCCGGCTGCAGGCGATACCCGTCTTCGCCGAATGCAAACTGATGCGACTGCGATGTGTTGTTCTCCAGCAGCCGCATGGCAATTTCTCGTAACTGAAACTCGCGCCTGTCATTGATCAGCCGCCTGGCTGCGGCCAGTAACTGGAACTGTTCGGCAGCAGTATTGCTGCGTGGCAGTTTGACCAGAGCCTTCAGACAGGCTTCGACCGCATTGAGCTGAGGTGATTCCAGGCCGGAAAGCAGAACTTCACGGTCCTCATTGGTAGCCTTGTCGGCAATGGAAATCAGGACAGCATCGCGGACCGAAAGATTGTCGAGTTGTGCGCGCAGCAGCGCAAGATGTTCGGGTTGGGTAGATTCAGCGATGGTGAAGACGACGTCATTTGACCAATTGTACTCAGGATCTGACTGAATCGTCTTCACCAGGCCTTCAATCGCTTTGGGAATGGACGCCTGCGGCACCTGAGTCAGGAACAGGACATGCCCAGGTTCACCAAATCCTGGCTGTGCGGTCAGCAGCGTGGGCATTGCCGGATCGACTTTGCAAAGAGCTTTGTAAAGTTCGCCGATGCGATCGTCCCAGTTTGTGTCCTGCTTCAGCCCATACCTGCGAATCTTGATGTCAATCCCCACCAGCGCTTTGGCGGTCGCCATGCTTTCATCGTACGAACGTTCGATGTCAAACTGGCTGATGGCTGCCAGGCGATGAATATCGTCTGCTGGAAGCGATGAATCGGTGATGCTCGCCAGCAGCCTCGTCAACAAATCGCGATTGAACGGTGTCGTCATGGCAATCAGGCGAATCAATTCGTGATCCAGATGTGCATCACCGGAAGGAAACACTGCCGCGACTTTGGTCATGATCGGGTTGAGTTCACGTTCCAGAGACGCCAGTGGCATCGCGGGGGCGTAGCCATCGAACATCACAGGGCGACCCCTGGCCGGGCCAACATCTCCCAGGGTCATCTGCAGAATTCGCGTCGCGTCGCGTCGGTCTTCGCTCGACGACATCGGGGACACAAGCACGTCCGCCGCGATTGCTGCCGCAGGTGCACTTTGCAGCGGCGCACGCATACAGCGTCCCATTTGAAACCACATCAGAGCACGCGGATTTTTTGCCAGAACCTTCGCCATGGCGTTTCGGTTGTCATCGTTCATGCGGGAAATCAGCATCGCCGCCGAGAGTCGTACGATGCGATCGTCTGATGCAAAGGCTGCGGCAATCGCGGGTCCCGTGCCGACAAACGTGGCATTGGATGTGGCGGAAGTGAGGGCCTCCAGTGCAAACCTCTGTACGAATGGATCACGATCGGTGATGAGTTTACGCAGGATTTCTGTGTCCGGTGAATCCGGGCGACTGCGTCCAACTGCCCATGCCGTCCGAGCACGGACCAGATCTGATCCGACCAACGTCAGCTTTGTTGCAGTGAAGTTGTCCAGTCCACCGAACATTTCGACGAGGATTTCAATCGCCCGCAGTCGCTCCGGGACTCGTCGAGTTTCCATCAGCGCGGCATCACGAAACACGTCGGAGCCCAGCGATTTTGCCAGCGGAACCCATGTTGCCCGCGACCAACTGCTGTTCGGCTGTGCCGCATCCAGAACCGAATTCAGCTTTTGTGAACCAATATCCGTTCGCGCAGCCGCAGGTTGAGTTGCAGGGACATCGCTGACAATTCGGAACACACTGCCGCGGGTTCCGCGACCACCGACGCTCACGAACAGGCTTCCGTCCGGAGCGACTTCGATGTCGGTGGGAGCGAATCCGAATTGATCACGGCCTTCGGCAAACACAAAACCTTCTTTTTTCCAGCCAGCACCTTCCTGAATCAATGGTACGGTCAGAATACGTCCCAGAGTCCAGTCCAGCATGAACAGGGCACCGTGATAGGATTGCGGAAATTGTTGATGTTGATAGCAAGTAACTCCCGTGGGTGACCCGCGTCCGAACGTTGCCAGCACCGGAGGCATATCCGGATAACGACCAGGTCGTTTAAGTCCCGCCGTCACGTAGCCTGCGTTCGAAAGTGGTAATACATGAAACACCTGCGTCGGCAGATACCAGGGCAATGAGATATCTCGTTCGTCGTCGCTGTCGAACGTAAAGAAATCACCTGTACCGTTGAACGCAAAATCATAAGCGTTGCGAAATCCGTCGCTGACAATTTCGCCGCCGGAGAGATCCGGCTTCAGACGCAGCAACGTTCCAGACACCGGCGTCCTGATGGGTGACGTCGGCACGGTTGCATACGATGCGGTGACACCAGCAAAGTTACCAGCCATCACATACCACCATCCATCCGGTCCTTTCTGGATCGAATGCACATGATGTTCTCCGCCAGCGGAGATCTTCAGAAAAACCTGCGGTGGCCCATCGGCCACGTCGTCCTGATTGTTGTCGCGAAAGATCTGCAGTCCCTGATCGCCGGAACACAACAGACTGGAGCCCAGAAAAAACATGCCCTGGGAACCCGTGTCCGGTTTGTCGGCAAACTGTTTGAACGTGTCGGCGCGGCCGTCGTGGTTGCTGTCGATCAGAATTCGAATATAGCCTGGCCCGGAAACCACGACACGGCCTTTGGAATCGATCGTCATGGAATGCACGTCGTGAGCCAGATCATCATCGGCATACAATTCGACGTGAAAACCATCCGGCACTTTGATGCCATCGACGACGATTGCAGAATCCGGAACGGCAGCAGAAACCGGAGGTACCGCCTGTTCGTCAGCATGCAGAATGCCTGAAAAGATCCCCAACGTCGTTGCCAGGACGATGCCGATCAAAGTCCGACGTCGCAACGAAAACGCATGCCGAGAAGCTCGTAATAAAATCGATCTCATTGAGACATTCAGGTCCATCTGCACATCACTCCCTGAACTAACGACCGCCCGTTTGAAAATTCGTGCGTGCTGCTTCGTTCAAACCGCAGCGACGCCCCCATAATGTGGAGGGCGAGGCTCCTGCCGAGCCGATTGCTCATCCACGTCCATCAACGATCTGCGGATGATAGTCGATGAACTGTTCCGGTTGCAGTCCAGGCCGCACAGGCGTCCCATTGAGTGCTCTCCGCTGATTGCGTTTGTGATTTCATCGGCGTCATCCGTCAAATCCGCGGTGGGGGGAGAGCGTTTGGTCAAACTGCATGACATGGTCCCAGGCTGCAACGCTCTGTAGTTCCGGGATGGTCGAAATTTTCATGAGGGGGAGCCTCCAACGATTTTGAATCATCTGTAAAGTGTTGTGCAGCAGGCGGCGCGCATGTGGCGAATGGTGGTGATTTCGGGAGTATCTTACGAATCATGCTGCTAAAAAAATCACGAGCGGGGCTGCCGCCCCTGCACCCCGCTCAGAGAAAACAGAGGTCAGAAAACAGAGAGACAGAGGTCACGGACGACTGACACGCGAGCCAACAGCCACCAGCGACACCCGAAAACCGAGGCCGTCGTAACGGTGCGGCGGATCGCCGGCGTAGCGAAACGAGGATCGACACTCGGACGCAGCGTCGCCCCAACCGCCACCCCGGACCACGCGCTGGGAACCGGCGCAATTTGGTGTATTTGGGTTTATTGCGGGTTTCTCCTCAAACTGGCCGTAATACGTCGGCTCCCACGCATCGGCCACCCATTCCCAGACGTTGCCGTGGATGTCGTATAGCCCCAGTGGGTTCGCCTTCAATTCTCCTGCGGCGTGCGTGCGA
>Ga0105046_10003866_pt1 | contig 23807 bp, 21 predicted proteins | sample MAT03_FD_78385 | JGI IMG/M metagenome (GOLD analysis project Ga0105046, IMG submission 78385) | Freshwater microbial communities from Lake Fryxell liftoff mats and glacier meltwater in Antarctica - MAT-03 (megahit assembly) | ecosystem: Environmental > Aquatic > Freshwater > Ice > Liftoff...
GTCTACTCGCTCAACATAGCCTAAAACTCCATATTGTATCAATGATAGAATTTCATCCTGATTGATCGTATTCCCAATGACCAACATCGGATTTGAGATTCTTCGCCTTGTCTGCTTAAATGAGAGCGACAACTCTGAAGCGGAAATACTGAAAATGATCAATGTGGAAGGATACTTAGGTAGGTTCACTATTAAAGTATCCGAGTCCTGAAACACCTGAAAAAGATAGAATTCATTTGTCGATTCAATAGCAACTCGTAAGCAATCGACAAGGACTGAATCGTTACATACTAATATAACCCATTTCTTCTCGTGAGATTGACTCATACAATAAATCCTAAATTTTTGTAACTGTAAAAAGCCAGTCCCTCCTTGAGGAACTGGCTAGTTGGTTGATAAAATCATACCCTTCTTCGTCTGAAGAAAATTCTACTAGTAAGATTCAAAGCTATTACAATGTGTAAATCATATCAATCGCACAGAATTCAGTAATTGAAAATGTATTTCTAACCCAATTTGCATTAGACAACACTTAATTCAGTTTTGTCAAACTAGCATTAACACAATTCGATTGATAACCTCTTACCTGAAAATTTTTTCCGTCATGAAAAATTTAGCCTTATATAGTTTTGCTCGCTGGTTTTTACTCTTTAATAGGAATGGAGATGTAAGAGATACCTCCGTGCAAAAGCTGTCACGATTGAAACCAGCTTTTGATAAGGAAAATGGTCCCCTTACAGCCGGCATCACGTTACCGATGGACCATCTGCTGGTCTCAGCAGCAAAGCATACACAAGCAACCAATCTGCACGTGGTGACATATATTTCCCACGCCGAAGTAGCGGACATCGAAAATGTAATCAAAAAAAATTTATTACTCAAGTGTTGACAACACTTAGAATCTGATTGAAAGATTGAGCTGATACAAAAATTTGGTTTTGATGAACCGCTGGAAAGTATTGAATTAAATACTAAACATCGGCAACAGCAACGCATTCGTTCGAAGTCGCCGATAGACGAATCATTGCGGCCAGGACGAAGTTGTACACCAAATATAGAAAGGAAGAAGATTTTTTATCTGTATGCGTGGCCAGGGGCGGATGTCACAATGATCATGGAAAAATAAAGGCATTTCCAAAATCATTTGCGAAACGATTCTTTCTTTATGCGTAACATGATGCTCATCGACAGAAGTCGGCAGAACCCGTTTCTTACGCACCTTGGCGAATCATCAATGTACATCGTGTGTTTGGAAAAGAACCCACAACTCTGTTGTACTACGATTCCGGTAAAACCTTAATTATCTGAAATTTCTTCCCTCTGGAAAAATCAATCCTTGTATAGGTTCACCCGCTGGCTTTTTACTCTTCGATAGAAACGGAGAAGTCGTCTCATCTGAGCGCGATGGCTTTGCAGACAAATTACCCTCATCTGTTTCTGTTAATTGCCCCAGCAACACAGAAACATTATAACACCGTTTTACAATCACATGAATAACTTCACCCTCCCGCTGTACCGTACCTTCTACCATCAATAACCTTGACTGGATAATCTCCTTTCGGTACCGATCAAATAATTTTTGAACGACAACAAGATTGGCTACCCCGGTCTCATCTTCAATCGTAATAAAACAAATTCCGCTTGCCGTACCCGGACGCTGCCGTACCAACACAAGTCCTGCCACTTTCACAACAGTTCCCGCCTTAGCATGCAACAACGCAACATTGGAAATAGCATGCAGACTTTCTAGTTGTGCTCTCACAAAACTTACCGGATGAGCTTTCAATGAAAAAGAGGTTGTCGCATAATCCTGTATTACATGTTCTGATAACCTCATTGCGGGAAGCACAATTTTCTGTTCCTCATCACCGGAGACAGATTGACTTGAAAATAAAGCATTCACCTGCTGATCTTTTGTGATCAATTCCCATAAGGCACTTCGCCTGTCTAACTCAATAGATCGAAAAGCATCTGCATCCGCCAGCATTTCTAAAACTGTTCCCGATACGCCCGCCTCTCTTAGTTCCTGAATAGTTGCATACCTCTTTTTCCTTGCGGCAACCAACACCTCAAGGTCTTTTTCACTCAGCCCCTTTATCTGGCGGAAACCTAATCGAAGGTTGAAGTACTTATCTTCCGATTGTAATCCAACATCCAACTTATTATCCCAATCCGAATCATTAATATCTATAGGAAGAATATTAACACCATGTTTCTCAGCATCAATAATAATCTGTGCAGGTTGATAGAATCCCATCGGCATACTATTCAATAAGGCACAGGCAAACACATCCGGATAATAACATTTCATCCACGAGGAAACATACACGAGCAACGCAAAGCTTACTGCATGACTCTCTGGAAATCCATAGCTGCCAAACCCTTCCAATTGTCTGAACACACGCTCTGAATACTCCAGCGTATACCCATTACTGGCCATACCTTTAATTAACTTATCCCGGAAGTAAGAAACTTTCCCCTTCGCTTTAAACGTAGCCATACTCCTGCGCAACTCATCAGCCTCAGCAGGAGTGAAGCCCGCGGCAACAATTGCAATCTTCATGGCTTGTTCCTGAAAAAGCGGAACTCCCAGCGTGCGACTTAAAATTTCTTTCAACGCTTCCGAGGGATATTCAACAAGCTCCTCACCATTACGCCTTCGCAAGTAAGGATGAACCATATCTCCCTGTATGGGCCCCGGTCTCACAATAGCCACCTCAATAACCAAATCATAAAAACATCTTGGTTGCAGTCGTGGTAACATAGATTGTTGCGCCCTGCTTTCAATCTGAAACACCCCAATCGTATCAGCATGACTTACCATCTCGTACACCAGCGGATCATCTTGCGGAATATTTGCCAGCGTGAGATCCCGATCATAATGGTTCTTTACAAGATCAAATGCTTTGCGAATACAGGTCAGCATTCCCAACGCCAATACATCGATCTTTAAAAAACCCAGCGCCTCAATGTCATCCTTGTTCCACTCAATATTGGTGCGGTCTTCCATCCGCGCATTCAAAATAGGGCAGAGGTCGGAAAGCTTTCCTTGCGTGATCACAAACCCACCGGTATGCTGACCCAATTGCCGCGGAAATCCTATAAACTCATCGGTGAGCTTCAATACTTTTTGAATCGTTGGATCATCCGGATTTATTCCCTGACTAATAATGCGCTTCTTATCAAAGCCCTCATCTTTGAAATCCCAAATCAGGCCCGACAGCCTATTGATAGTATCAACTGATAGTCCCATCACTTTTCCAACATCGCGGATAGCACCCTTATGATGAAGTTGTGTTACTGTAGCAACCACAGCGGCACGATCTCGTCCATACTTAGCGTAAATGTATTGCATGACTTCCTCACGCCTTTCATGTTCAAAATCTACATCGATGTCCGGGGGCTCATTGCGTGCACTGGAAATAAAGCGTTCGAAAAGCAATTCAAATTTTGTCGGATCGACAGAGGTTATCCCAAGGCAATAGCACACCGTTGAATTAGCAGCCGATCCTCGACCTTGACAAAGAATCTTCTTCTCACGCGCATACCGGACGATATCATAAACCGTCAGAAAGTATTCAGCATAACTCACCTGCTCAATAAAAGTTAACTCATAGTTAAGATTCGATTTTATCTTCTCGGGAATATGGGGTCCAAATATTTCTTTGGCTCCATTCCATGTAAGAAAAATTAACTCCTCTTGTGGCGAACGCCCCGCAGTTGTAATCTCTTTTGGATACTTGTATTTTAATTCATCAAGAGAAAATGTACACGCCTCGGTAATAACCTCTGTCTGCCGGATCGCATCCGGATAATGCCGAAACAACCACACCATCTCTTCTGGTGATTTCAAATACCGCTCTGCATTGGAATGCAACCGAAAGCCAGCATTGTGAATGGTACACTTCTCCCGCACACACGTCATGACATCCTGCAACTCCCGACGATGCGGATGATGATAATGAACATCATTGACCGCCACCATCGGTATACTCAACGCTTGCGCCACTTCTGAAATCCGATGCAGAAGCTTCGAATCATCACCCCGATATCCACGGGTAGCCGCAATAAAAAGAGCATGTGCTCCCAAAACATCTCGGTACTCCTTCAACTCTTTCTTAAATGAAATATCAAGTTCAAATACTTCATTCAATCTTGCAGGAGGAAGTACTACAAACATCAACCCCTTCGCATGCTGATACACATCCTTCTTATACAAATGACAATGTCCTTTTTCCGCACGGAGATTTCCTACCGAAAGTAAATTCGATAGTTGTGAGTAAGCAGGAAGGTCAATAGGGTAGGCCAGTAAACTTGAGCCATCTAATAAATCAAGTCGACACGCAGGAATAATCTGAATCCCGTTTTTTTTTGCTTCAACATGCGCCCGCACAATACCAGCAAATGTATTCCTGTCTGTAATGGCAATTTTTTTATATCCATACGCCACCGCTTGCAGCACCATCTCTTCGGGATGAGATGCCCCCCGAAGGAAAGTGAAGTTTGTAGTTACCTGTAATTCTGTGTAACCTATCATCACTTAACGGTTAAGCAAAGAATCCATGGACGAACCATTGAAAGGATGCCTCACGATAATGTCCCAACCGGAAAATCCAATACCTCCGACCTGCCGCATCTTCCACCCGATAGTAATCCCGATGCTGACCTTGCTCTACCCACCACTCTTGTTCAATTCGCTCGGGGCCATCCGCTCTGACGATCTCATGTATATTCCCATGATATCGAAAGAGCATCGGTGGATAATCAGGGATAGGAGCAGTTACTTCAATACGCTCAGGGACGCGCAATAATTGAAGCGGCCTTAGTCTGCCTGCAAGCCATGGCGTATTCGGTTTTTCAAGCAACGCATTGGCAACTTTTATGGATCGCTCCGGCCAGTAGTGTTCATCCGGTAAATAACGATGCACTGCATCACTGCCGGCACGATTTGCTAACCGATCCAGAAGTTCAGATAACCTTAAATCGTCCAATCCTCCTGAAGCTTCCCACACCTTCTCCTGCTTTGGCAATTGCTGTTCAACTCTCAACGCATCAAGTACAAATAATTCAATACCTAAAGCCGGCTCAAGAGTAGAGAGTTTAGGTTCAAATAATTTGAAAAGATGTTCAACATTATGCGAGGGATGATTCGTGCCAATAGAAATTTTTTCAACTTTACCATCAACACGATATCCTTTGAATTCAGAAGCGCGTAGTCCTTTTTGTTCTTCATGAAGCCGAAAGCAAAGAGCCTCCAATAGTTTTCGCAACGCAATTTCAATACCTACTGCCGTCACAATAGGCTCCAAGCAAGGCAACCTTTCCTGATAAGGTTCGATGGGTTGTAAAGGAGTAATCAACTCCATCTGTTGACCCAAAGCCATATCCAATCTCATTATAATGGATTGACCAAAACGTCTTCTCAATGCCTGACGCGGCATTCGTATAAATTGACTTACCTCACGAAGTCCAAGCTTATAAAGCCGGTCAATAACTTCACCCTCCAATCGAAGCGCCTCCGAGGGTAAACTCATCAAGGCTTGATGATCACCAGCGGCAACAATCAAGGATCCTTTTCCAAAACGCGCAGCACCCCAGGCAACACCGATCGTATCAGCCATCGCTACACGTACATCATACCCGCGTGAATGTATTTTTTTTGTGATGTCACCGACATAAGATTCATCACCGCCCCAGAGATGGGAACATCCCGTCACATCTAGGATCAAACCATCAGGTGGATCAATGGCAACAACCGGTGTGAATCGAATACACCAGACACCAATCTTAGTTAATAATCTTTCAACAAGACTCGGATCATCATCTGCCACTTCTAAGTCCGGTACAATTGCCCGCGCATCTGCCAACATCATTCCACTTCTTATTCCTTGAGCTTCCGCTACTGTATTGGCTGCTGTAATTATCATTCTCCCGCGCACTGGTGATCGCAAAACAAATGGTATTTTTTTTAGATCGACTCGTCGCAGCGCAAACCAGTCGGTAGTGAGGTGATTAAACCATATAGACACAAAACGTTTGCTCATCACCCCACTTTTTTCTGCTGTACATGATCATAGGTTGGTGATTTAAAAACAGGGATAAACTTTCTGTCACGCCATTCAATATCCCAAACTCCTGATTTCCCATTCCTCATCCTCAACAATTCTACATGCCACTTTGGAAAACCAATGCCGGGAAGATTATCAACAGGCTCACTTGGCAGCGATGTGATTTTCCATCGTGACACACACGCAGTTGTACTGAGCGATCGATTATTTTTTCGAATGACGAAACCCGTCACCTTACTCTGCTCCACAGATAATTGAAGCCGTCTCGATGTAATGAAATCCAGTTGCTGCATTTCCCCGACAACTGCTGATAGCCCACCACACTTCAACGCTTCATCCACAGCCCAGATAACATCCTTTTCTTTTTTAAGATCAATGAATATGAATCGATCCGGTTCCAGGCCAAAACTTTTTAATGCGGGTGGGAAAAGTGTCCGTGAAGAACTAATCCACACCGCAGTCCCATTACTTCCCATCAGCGCAGATAAAAGCCCGCCAATAAATCCAATAGTGGCGGCAGCATCCGTTGAATGTTCCAACAAAAATTCATGCACTGCCCCCAGCGGAAAAGTTGAATTTGGAAAAGAATCATTCAGCGTTCCCAATCCCATATCAACCGGGGAATGGCCGTTCAACCTAAAACCCTCTAACCGCTGGATGTCTGCCTGCAAATCCTTTAATATTCCAGAAGTGTTTTTTGAAAGCATATCTCAGACTCAATGAGCCAAAGTTATTAATAAACTAAAATATTTAGCATTTAAACCATAAAATACTAAAATATTTAGTTAAAGCCTATTTTTAAGACTATTTGGAAGGTATATCCTTAGTAATGAGGAATAAAAACTTAAATGGGTTTGCTATATTTATAGAGTGGATCGTATTCCATTTTCCCATCAAGCCAAAGATAGACCTGTTGCTGATCCCATGTCAAGGGCAAGGAAAGTGTTGATGGCCATTTTTCTTTTAATGGAATCAACACCCTTGACAAGGGTCCGCAACATGCTCTTGGGCGGCTTGCTTGAAAAAATGAACGGGTTTGTTTCTGTCTTAGAAGGAATGACTTTTAAAATACTTAGCGCAAAAGTTGATTACTCATTTTTTTGGTTGCAAAGTTCGGGCTTATTCACAGACTGCGCCAAGAGACTTCGGCATAAACGCGCATTCCACATCGACTCCCATTTATTCCGATTTCCTCTTGGCTGATTCCTTCGCCAGGTTCCACTCCGTCTGTGAAAAGCCCGGTTCATGAGCATCAAGAAATGAATGTTCAACTAAACAAATTAAATCATGTTAGACTACATTGAATTATGCAGGACTGTGCCAAGTGATGAAAAATGTGCACAGCTAGGAAGTGAAAACTATTTGAAAAATGCCAGGATAGAAACTAAAGTCTATCTCAATCAATTAAAGAGAATACTGGGGGCAAATCCAGAAGGTTCATTTTTTAAGAATGTCCTTTGCCCTCACGAGGTTGGAACGTACCTTGACTTAAGATTCTATTTTGACTCGGAAGACCAGCTTCATGTTAACTACATGATCGAGGTTGAGGTAGGTTGTAAAAAGTGGGATAAGATTGCCAGAAAAGAACTTGATAAAAACGATTATAAACTTGAAGTAATATGGAAAGCACACTAACCTCACAACAAGCCAGCGTTGATCTCAGGCACTTACGATTCGAACTAGAACTTCAAATTTCATCCTATCTCGATCAATTTAATGAGTTGGAGTTCGATGAAAAATTCAACCTGCACACAGGCAGAGAAAAGATGGATGCCATTTTTAAAAAAGATAGTGCCTATCATGTTGTCACCACGGATAATCAGTCTGGTGAAGGACTCTACTACGACCTGGATGATACTGAAATCGCCTTAGAGGATTTGATTAAGATCACCGAACAGATAGAGAATAAAATAGAAAGGGGATAACTCCCTTTTTTTATTCGGGATTCTTAAAAGGAATCGCTGAGAATTTTATTTTTTAGAATTGAAAGTTCAGTATCGTACGCTTCATTCTCTTCCATAACAACCCAGCCTGATTCGTCTTTCCATTCATAAGTATATCCAATCAGCTGTACTTCCTGCAGATTAATATTGTATTGAGTGGAGGCAAGTGTAAAAATATAAATGCTCGCTTTTGAGAATACTTTTCGAATTGCATTGATAACTGCTTTTATGGTCGTTCCCGTGGTAACAATATCATCCAGGATCAAAAATGAAGGATGTTCTTCATTCACGTGTAAAGTCTCAGCCTCATAGCAGTCAGAAAATTCTTGTTCACGTTGTTCCCGCGAAAGTAATTTCGCAGCCCTCGTTTTACGTTTCTTTTTTAGAAATGAAGGAACATAGTAGGCCGTCAGAACTTTTGCCAATTCCTTCCTAAGTAATCAAGGGATGTATTGCCTGGCGGAATTATTTTTTGTTCGCCGCTAGTTAACACACGAACAATGAAGCAATGATGTTGAATATGAGCTTTCATAAGTTCAGAAACTGCACACTCAGTCCACGCTTTAACAGCTAAGGAATTTCCATTCTTAAATTGAATGATGCTTCTGGACAAACCATCTTTACCAAAGGTGATCGGCAAATAGCGGCACAAATAATAATGCTTGAATGCTTCTGCCTTATAGATGATTGTACTTGTATGAAGACTCATGTTATCCGGTTCAGGGTCACGAAAGAGAGATCTCAATCGTTAATTCTAGTACTAAAGTAGGCACTGGTGGAATATGCTAACAAGGAATTTCCGGCATAAACGGTTTCCCCCTGCCTGCCGAAGTCCACTTTCAGTGGCGCAGGCAGGAGCCCCCATTTATTCCGTTCCTCCTTGTGCAAACCTGCCCGCCTGTCTGGCGCGGTTCCACCCTTAGCCTGTTTGTGCCCCATAATTTAACTCTTATGATTATGGAAAACACAAAAGAAATCTCAAAGTATCAGGTCGCTGAAATCCAGCTTGTCTACAAATCAACTGTCAAGGCATCCTTACGACCAAAGATCACAACCTCACGGGATGCATATAATGTATTACGTGAGAGCTGGGATGAAAACAAAATTGATATGCTCGAACAATTCAAAGTGATATTGACTAACAGAGCTAACAAGGTCCTTGGAATTTTCGAAGTGTCATCGGGTGGCGTAAGCGGTACGGTAGCCGATCCGAAAATAATCTTCGCAGCAGCAATCAAAGGCGCGGCCTCCGGCATCATCATCGCACACAATCATCCGTCCGGTAACCTGAAGCCGAGCCAGACCGATCTGGATCTGACTCGAAAAATAAAAGAGGGTGGGAGATTTTTGGAAATACAATTACTCGATCACATCATTATCTCCAGTGAAGGTTATTATTCGTTCGCGGACGAAGGAATCATGTAACCAGTGATACTCTTACGTTGTTGTTGGAATCATCAATAAATATTCGCCTAGAAATATATTTTCTGTTTGTTGCCAGTTAATGATTTGCCTGATCAGGCATTTTTTATTTGCTCACATTTCAAAAGAGATGCGCAAAGATAGCTGGCTTAGTGGGCAACCCTGTGCCAGACAAGGAACTACGGCATAAACGCTATTCGTGCGCACATTCCATTTATTCCGTTCCTCCTTGCCTGATACCTCGCGCCAGCTTATACACGTTTACTCATTTTCATCGCATAGCCCAGAGCAAAATATTCAACATAATGGCGTGATGGGGGATATCAAGAAATTGAAAAAAGTTGTCCGTCAATGTCTGGCAAATGGTTGGCTTGATAGAGATCCGTTCATGAATTTTAAGGTCAGGATGAAAGAGACAAGCAGAGAAATTCTCCATGAAATGAACTCAGAAAAATGCAGGAGAAAGTTATTCTTACCGATCGTTTAAGTATAGTTCGCGATATTTTTTTATTTAGTTGTTATACTGGACTAAGCTATAGTGTCCTGGTCAAACTTACAGGCAAAGAGTTGGCTATTGGAATTGATGGCGAGAAATGGATTTTCACCTCAAGAACAAAAACGGGTACAGATTCCAGAATTCCTCTTTTACCAATAGCACACTCTTTGGTCCTCAAATACAAGGATCATCCAAAGGTTATGGTTACTGGAAAATTATTTCCAGTTCTGACAAATCAGAAGATGAACAGTTACCTCAAAGAACTGGCAGATATTTGCCAGATTAACAAGGAACTGGTCCCTAATTTTCTTTGCTTTGCTAAATAGGTCGGCTTCATTCTCAATAGATATTTTTGCATCATAAGACCTCCTGCAACTGTCTCATAAAAGATCCGACGAGAGGCATATTGTCAGTAAACACTTCCAGATGGATTTATGCCAGCAATGTCAATTTCCCATAAAAGAAGTAATACGAAAATAGTAAAGACAAAGTATCATGACCTTGCTTCAGGTATCCTTTGGTTTGCTATATTTAGCAAAAAGTCAACAATAATATTTCTCCTCACCTCAGGATAGATTTATCAACTTATTTTTTTCTAAAAAAAGCATTTTTTAGCAGCGATTTAAAAGGTGTGGGTTAATAAGTGTTTTATTGAAATGGAAAAGCATAGATTGAATTGTAAGTAGATGAAACAAAATAATTTAGATGTCCAATGGCATGTGATTTACACTCGACCCAGAACGGAGCGCCAGATTGCCAAGCGTCTTGAGGAAATCGGTATAGAGACTTTTTTGCCCTTTTACAAGGAAGTACGGAAATGGAGTGACAGGAAAAAGAAAATAGAGGTACCCCTTTTTCCAAGTTATATTTTTGTGAAGGTTGATCATGTAAGTAAATCGAAAGTATTCTCCGTAAAGAATGTTGTCAAATTCATATCAATTGATGGCCGACCTCTAGTGGTGCGTGAGCAGGAAATCATCAATATCAAGAGAATACTCTATGATGATCTTGAGGTGGTTCCAGAAGACTATTTCCACGAAGGAATGAAAGTCAGAATTACCAGAGGGCAATTCCAAGGATTTGAAGGGGTAATTGAAAAGAAATTTAACGGAACTCGTCTCATTGTTAGAATCTGCACATTGATGAAAGCTTATTCTTTTAACATATCGGAAAATTATGCGGAGGCATTGTTGGCGTGATTGTGCTATTAGGTAAACGTTGTTGCTGTATCATCAGTATTTTAATTAATAAGGCCGTTAATATTAAAGTTCGTCTGCATGACCTGAAATTTTATGAAAGAATTTTCCTCAGAGAATCTAAAAAAAACGAAGGCTCGAGTTATCTCCCAAGGGCTTTATGGAAAAATGAATATGCTTTCATTTAGCAATACCACGGTGGAGATCCCGGTTCTGGGACCTGATAATGATCAGTCCCTTCTCGAGTGGGGCCGCACTAACCTAGTAGCGATTGAAGAATTGTTTTCCAAATATAAGGTCCTATTGTTCAGGGGATTCAAAGCTGATATTGGCAAGGATTTGAATTTATTTGCCAATTTGAGCGGAAAGGTACTTATCGAATATGTTGAACCGTCAACACCGAGGACGCGCCTTTTGAACAAGATATATACCTCAACCGAGTATCCAAAGGAGCAATTTATTCCCCTTCATAATGAGCAATCGTATGCATCTTCTTGGGCACGAAGAATATGGTTTTCCTGCATCCAACCTGCCAGCACAGGAGGCGAGACTCCTCTAGCGGACAGTCATGAAGTGTTTACTCGTCTAGGTGTTTCAATTCAATCCAAATTCAAGGCGAAAGGGGTTATGTATATTAGGAATTTTGGGCCTTACCTGGATTTAAAATGGGAAGATGTTTATGAAACGCACGATAAAGCCAAAGTTGAAAGCATCCTTGCAAATAATGGAGTTCAGTTTGAATGGAAACCAAACGGAGGTCTGATGACCAAGCAAATTCGTCCAGCCATCACGACACATCCCGATACAAAAAAAACATTATGGTTCAATCAGGCTCATCTGTTTAATATTGAGACCATCGAACCCGAGATTGCTGCTTATCTCATAAAGGAATATGGAGTAGACAATCTGCCAAGAAATTCGTTTTACGGTGATGGATCAGAAATCGAACCGGAAGTTATTAGGACAATAAATGAGTGTTACAAAAAATGTAAGATGTCTTTTGCTTGGCAATCCAACGATGTTTTAATGGTCGATAATATGCAATTTGCACATGGCCGCAATCCTTTCCTTGGAAGTCGCAAAGTGGTTGTGTGCATGGCCGACGAATTCTCCATGACATAAAACAAGCATAAGTATGACATTGATCTATCATGAACTAATGTGTTTCTTTCATTAATGCGGTTTTTGAAATTTCACGCAGCAGATTTCCGTTAACTCAAAGCAAACTCAAGGTCATGGAACCGCAATTTGCATCTTATCCTAAAGGTTATTCCGATATGGATAACCCATTCTTCCATCTGTAAAATATGGCTAAAATGACCGAACCACGCTAGCCTGGCCTTGACCAAAGCCATCAGGATTAATCCCTCCCTTGTGAAAGTCATTCAGGTTGAGAATCATGAGTCCCTTGATCATAGAATATTGGTAGCATGCTTCAATTTTTGGCATTCGTGTATATTCTCCGTCAGTTGTGTTGTAGCTATTCCCACCATTGTCAGATTTTAACGTAACTGTTTTTTCGATATTAATATATTGACATTCCAGTTCATTCTCCTTTGCCATCCATACGCCATGGTTTACGATTATACCTCCCTTATCATGACCAGGATGTGTGGTATTCTGCTGATGTATTATCAGATGTTCAAATTGCTTGTTAGCCTTAAACACCCATGCTTTTATAATATGTTCTATTTCTTGCATAAGGACAAATTCGATCTCCTGCATGTATTGACCGTTCTTAATGCGATCTAAAACACCGTGTTTTATCGACTGGAGATACGCACTATTTTTAATTTTCATTTCACTTCGGCCTATCCTCTTCAGTCGGGAATAAAAATCAACGTCCTCATAGCCGTAATCAAGAATCTTTTCATCGTAGCCACGCACATTTGAAAAATCAGATTTCCACACACAGACTTTTCCACAAAGATCAGAATACCCTTTTTGGTTAGCTGTCAGGAAAATGTTTGGGTTGTTATTAAACTCTTCATTTATATATCGAGCAAACCCTTTACCCGTAAAATTGTCCGCATCTATATTGCACACAATATCGCCAGTGGCGAATCGAACGGCCATATTTTTCGCATGCGCAACTTTAAAATATTTGGGTTCCGTCGTTTTAATATACACAATTTTACCACTTTCAATATTGACCCTCTGATTCGCCCTCATCCATTTATCCATTTCGTCATTGCTATTATAATTAAGAACCACAAACTCAAGTTGAGTATAATCCTCGTTACCTGATATATTATCAGGTAACGTTTCACGTAGATGATTTAACCTATCCATGCAAGTGGTGCAAAAAGAAATTTTGTATGATTTTAAACTATTCCCCATAAAAGACAATTTTTTATAGACTTCACTCCATTTTGGAGCCTCGAAACTTTTCTTGAATTACATTTAAAAATAATTAGCAAAGAGCGTGTTTTGATAATGGATATTGATATGCTGATTTGTAGCAAGAGATGCAATCATCTTTTTGCCTTGCGATGATTGCGCAAAATACCTATTTTGGTCTAAATTGATCCGGGTTTGATTATTCCACTTTATTTTCTTTATGGTGCAAACGATTATTGAACTTTTGATTCTTGTAAACCTGCTTTCTGCAGTTATTGGGACAACTAAAATTATTCTATAAATATAAAGATCAGAATTAATTCATTGTATGACACCTGCATCTCATCAACCGTTAAACACACCAGTATTAATTATCATTTTCAATAGACCGGCGTTTACTAGAAAAATGGTTGAGGCGCTACGGGTGGTCAAGCCCCTGCATTTATTTGTTGCTGCCGATGGCCCCAGAACTTCAGATGATGTGGAGAAATGCATGAAGGCCCGTGATGAACTCAAGTCTGTAGATTGGGAATGCACTATAAAAAAAGTATTTTCGGAAACAAACAAGGGCTGTCGACTTGGTGTTAGTAGTTCGATCACATGGTTCTTTCAACAGGTCGAAGAAGGTATCATCCTCGAGGACGATTGTATCCCTCACTCGGATTTTTTTTATTTTGCTGAGAGTATGATTGTTCGCTATCGTGACAATCCCCAAGTCATGCACATCACAGCAGGTAACTATCAGTTTGGAACAAAGAGGGGCGAAGCCAGTTACTATGCGTCACGAATTGCACATATCTGGGGATGGGCAACCTGGCGCAGAGCCTGGGCGCACTACGATTTGGATATGAACGATTTTCCTTCTTTCCTGTCTAAGAACAAAGAACAATCTTTTTTTCCGAATCCGAAATTCGAGAAGTACTGGCTATTCTTTTTTAACCGCGCATTCCGCGAAACGCGTACTTGGGATTACCAATGGGTATATGCCATAATGAAAAACCAGGGAATATGCATTGTTCCCAACATAAACATGATCACCAACGTTGGTTTTGGTAAAGAAGCGACTTATACCAAAGATGTCCATCCACTCTTTTCGAACTGCAAAAGTTATCCAATGCCGTTGATCACGCATCCCTCCACCCTTTATCCAGATGAGGAGGCCGATCAATATACCATCACCTATGCTTTCGGAAAGCTCTCGTTGACCACATTATTAAAAAAGTGGTGGAACGCTCGAAAAGAGAAAAAGAATTTCGAAAATTCAAGAAAAGTTAAAAGCTCCATGATGAAAAATTGAAAGAATATTTTGCCAATTCGTGAGGGGTTGCAGAGATTGCTTTGATTGACGGTTGGAATCTATAGCAAATGAATATAAATTTTATGCCAAACGTCGAGTTTTGTTGTTTTTTTAATTTTATCTTATTTAATTGAAGGCTCATTAAAATCAAGGCTCATTTGGACTTCAAATGGAGCTTTGAAATTGATACTTTTATTTCCGCTTGTTTCAATAGTTGCCAACCTATGGGACTGTGCTTAGCGCAGCTCTGTTTTCGCCTTACCATTGAAAGTCTAATACGCTCCCTTATGATTTCTGCTTCTATTACTTCTATAAAACAACCTTTGGAAGTTGAGACGATCAACAGATGGCAAGCATTCTTAAGCGTCAGCGATCAGATTAAAATTAACCGGTTTAGTCGATGGCAGGATGCCCAGTTGACCTTACTGGGTCGATGTCTCCTCATGGACGCGTTTATTCAGTTGGGGTTTTCACCTGACCTCATTAAGGAGCTGAAATTTTCGGAATTTAAAAAGCCATTTTTACAGAATGGCCTGAAATTCAATATTTCACATTCGGGTAAATATGTCATATGTGTCGTTAGCGACGAAGAAGTTGGTGTTGATATAGAGGAAATCAAAGCAGTTAACATTCATGACTTTAAGAATCAATGGATAGAAGAAGAATGGTTGAGTATCGTTAACGGTTCAAATGTATTGGAACAATTTTATCGGGGTTGGACTCGCAAGGAGGCTATCATAAAAGCCGATGGCCGGGGAATGATGATTGCCTTAGATGAGGTGAGAGTCTTACCCTCGGAATTCATGCTGGGTTCAACGAAATGGTTTTACACCGACGTTGAGATTGATGACGAATATAGCTGTAGTGTTGCCTCAAAGAACAAACCGAATGCGAAAATTGCCCTGCGCAAAATTGATTTTTCTAATCATAATTTACTTTTTTATGAACGTTCCAGAAATTACAGCTTTTAAAGCCCATATGGAAACCCTTAAGTCAAAGGGGTATTTAATCGACTGGGAACTTCCTTACGAAAATCTTTTGACCAGGCTAAATGCAGCAATTTTTTTTGCGAAGGCGTCCACTAATCATACGATAACAGACATTTGGAAAGAACTGGAGATTTACCCCGAACTTCGGATAGAAGAAAACGAGGATAAAAATTTGTCGCAGTTGGAACTCAGGATTTCGTTTAAAGACGGGCAGAAACGCTGATAAGGATCGTAATAACCGTGCTTATAGGGCCTTGATTACCTTGCAGATGTTTTTTGTGTTTAACGTGGAAAACGGTATCTTTGGTTGACACGTCGAACACCCTGAAATTGTTTTACTATTCATTTAGCCCATGAAGTCGAAATTTGTTTTCATCCTGCTCATAGCGAGTTGTGTTATCGACTCAAAAGCGCAGTTTTTTCAAGTTGATAGGATTGCGGACACGGGTTCAAGCAGCTTTCTTGAAGGTTACCGTATGTTTGCCAGTAACACCGGTTTGATGGGCGTTAATCACGTATGGGATTTGAACAAAAAACTGTCTTTAGCTCAGGGTGTTTCATATAGCAATTTTTTTTTAAAGAGATTCAATCACGGTAAACCTCAAATTATTTCTGATTACAGTTTTAACGCCCAGATTGAGCTACGGTATTATGTTATTCCGCGCGAAAAAAATATAACCTCATACGTTTTTTGTAATTACAATATCCTGATGTACAATGGTAAAGACGTAAGGCATAATCCAAATGTAAATTTGGGCCTTTCTGTCCAGACTTACGTAGCAGGAAGTAGTTCGGTTTCATTCAGGACTTCTATTTCAACAAGACCTACAGCCGGGCATTGACGTTATCAACGTGCGATAATGTTTGCCGAAAAATTTAACATTACACACAAATCTCAGTCGGGATGGAAGAAAAAATCACTCAAAAAATTCAAGAGTTAAATCAAAGGTTATCCCTCATCGTCAAAACACAAGAGGACGAGCTTCAAAAAAAATTCGACGCGCGTGACATGAGGCTTCTGACATTTCTTTACAAAGAGTATTCAACGTACGACTTCGCAAAAAAGCAGCTTGAATCTTTATTGGTCAATTGATGATCAAGGGTCGTTAAAGAGCACAACCAGTTGAAAAGAAGAGCACTAAGAATTATTTCATGGGGAGGTCTCGGTGATGTGCTGTTAACGACCCCTGCCATCAGGGCATTGAAGAAGGATTGCAGTGATCGTCAAGTTATCGTGTATTGTAGTAATGAAAGCCATCGGTCTATTTATCTTCATAACCCTAACATTGATAAAATCCAGATCGCAAAATTTTTTTCCAATCCTATTGACTGGCTGCTCTTTTTCCTTAAACCTGGAAGGTTTCTTACTACGAACTATGGGAATTTTGGAACAAGTCTTTATTACAGAAAAAAAAGTGCGGTGGAGTTTATCGGAGAAATGCTTGCCGTTAAAATCGACGATAAAAAATTAGAGGTATATCTTACCCTGGAAGAAGAGGAATGGGGTAGACTGTTTCTTGCAAAATATGTGAATCCGATTATACTTCATGTGAGTTCTATTGCATCGAAGAACCAGGAATGGCCAATAGAGAATTGGGAAAAACTTGTAATGGACATGCCCAATTATACATTTGTTCAATTGGGAAATTTGAATGAACATAAAGTTAAAGGAGTTGTGGATATGAGGGGGAAAACAAGTTTTAGGCAGGCCTTATCAATAATGAAAAATTCGCTAAGCTTTGCTGGAGTTGTTTCCTCTTTTTCTCACGCAACAAGCGCCCTCAACGTCCGGGGTGTAGTGTTGTTCGGTGCCTCTACGCCGGAAGTATGGGGTCATTCCAATAATATTAATCTCTATAAGAATTTGCCATGTGCTCCGTGCATCGATCTGTTGTTATCCAGTCGTTGTCCCTATAATAAACCTTGTATGCGCACTATTACCGTGGAGGAGGTGAAATCCGCTTTGCTTCGCCAATTGTCGCTTGGAAAAGCGAATGATAATGCCAAAACACTTTCTTCGCAGTCAGCAACTCTAAGGAGTGTAAAGCCACGCACCTTGTGATCTCTAATTTGTGCGGGGGGCGATCAATGCTAAATTGATTTATAAAAAAATGAAGGGATTATCTTTAAAGGTGCTGGCCATACTTTTTGTGGCCTCCCTTTTTTTGACCTGTACGCGAACAGGGAAAGAAGCACAACATATTGACAACGCATTGCCGGTAATGTCAAATGTTTCAGCCATTTACGATTCCATCGAAAAACAATTAGTTATCCAGTACGATGTCAGTGATAAGGAAGAGTACCAGATCAACGTCGAAGTCAAACTGGAACAAAAAGGAAATCAACAATTGATGGGAAACAACATGTCAATTACCGGAGATGTTGGTTCTGCTGTGAGGGTGGGAAAAGGCAAACAGATAAGAATCCAACCGGTAGAAAACCCAGGTGTGATTGCCATTTTGCTTAGTGCCTGTGATGGGGTAAGCGGGGGAGTCGGAGATTTGGTCGCGTACTCCGATACTGTTGCTCTTCGGGCGACAATCGAAAAAATTTATGGTGTGAGGCACTATTCCAATTCGGAGCATTTGAGCAACGTCCGAAAATATTTGATTGACGAGTTTTCTTCCATGGGATATGAAATCATTTTACAACCCGTCCGCATTAAGGACATAACGGGCGAGAACATCGTTGCTATCAAAAAAGGGCATTTGAGAGGAAATAGAAAAGTAGTCTTAAGCGCTCACTATGACACGCCACCCGGAAGCCCCGGTGCTGACGACAACGCCACCGGTATTGCAGCCTTGCTTGAGATAGCGAATTCATTTAAAGACAAGAGTTTTGCATTTGATATTGAATTTGCCGCCTTTGACTTGGAGGAGTATGGTTTAGTGGGTAGTCGGAAATATGTGGAAGCGAGTCGCTCACGTGGAGATGAAATCGTTGCATCAATTAATCTCGACATGATTGGGTACAGTTCCGACGTCTCCAATTCGCAAACTATTCCGCCTGACATCCACGCTGCATTTCCAATCATAACTGAAAAAATGGAAAAGAGTGGTTATAAAGGGAATTTCATTGTTTGTATTGCAAACACGAATTCGACCGATATCAAAAACCGCTTTGAGGTTCGCTCTAAGGAAGTAATTTCTAATCGCGATGTGATTTCAATTGTGGTTCCGGAAAATGGAGAATCATTTAAGGATCTTCGGTATGGTGACCACGCCGCTTTTTGGGATGGAGGTTATAAAATGATTTTCGTGGGTGACGGGGCGGACTCAAGGAACATTAATTATCATTCGTCTAGGGATACGTTAGGCACCATCAACTATCATTTTCTTGGTGACGTCACACTGGCAACCAAACTCACTCTGGCAGACTACCTTCAAATGAGCCATTGCACGCATGTTAGGACAGCCGTGGAATTTCCCATAGCGAACCCATAAGTATTATATGATTGTGTTCTATCTCAATTTGGTCAAGCGAGGGTTTCTAAGAAACAAATTGTTTTTTCTATTAAACCTCCTGTCTCTGAGTATCGGAATTGCCGCCTTTTGGATTGTGCTCTTATTTGTTCAATATGAAACAAGTTTTGATAGTTGGAATCTAAACGCACACCGCATTTCGCGTATTACTACCAGTCTTGTTACAGGCGGAAATTTTACGAAAACTGCCCTCAGCAATGGTTTTCTGTCCGAGATGTTGCTAATGCAATTTCCACACGTAGAAGAGGCTGTTCGATTCAAGCGTTACGAAGAGAAATTAACTCCATCTGTTTTAGGACGGGAGGAGCAGATCCGTATTAATGATGCGTTTTATGCAGATCAAAATATTTTCAATGTTTTCTCTTTCCATGTTTTGGAAGGAGATGCCAGTGCTTGTTTGGCTGAGCCAAACTCTATAGTATTATCAGCTTCAACCGCACGGAAGCTCTTTGGTTCGGCGACAGGCTTGGGAGAATCACTCACGATCAACAATGAACTTTATGTGGTGACTGCTATTATGGAAGACGTTCCCTCCAATTCAGATTTGAAATTTGATGCGTTATTATCCATGACAACACTCGAGTCTGAAACGATCGATTGGGTGTATACTTTTATTTTATTTAGAAATACTCGGGCAAAACAAACTTTTCAACCAGAACTTGATTTTTTTACCCAAACTAAGATCAGCCCTCAACTTGCCAAGGAGGGAGTGTCCATCAGTTACACGCTCGAACCGTTGGAGGATGTCCATTTTGTTGACTCTAATTTGTATGATACCCCAAAAGGAAGCCGTGCATATGTTTATATGTTCTTTTTTACAGGTTTGTTCATCTTAATAATGGCCTACCTTAATCAGGTAAACACCAGTGTTATTCGTTCATTTTCCATGAGCAAACAGATCGGTATTCAAAAAATACTTGGTGCGTCGAACGGATCCTTTGTACTTCAATTTTTTATTGATGGTGTGTTCTTTAGTCTGTTGGCGCTTCTCCTGGCATTTATTATTGGGTGGTTCGTCGTACCCCTATTTGCAGGGTTCACAGGCAGACCCATACATCACATCGGACTACTGACAGGTAGGACTATCTTCGTGATTATTGGAGTGATCGTTTTGTTAAATGCGTTCGGATGCGTGTATCCTGCTTTTTTCACTCGCTCCATCAATGTCAGAGATGTTTCAAATGCGAAGGCTGGAAAAAATTCTGGTATTGGCACCTTCTCAAAGATGATGCTGGGATTCCAGTTTTTTATTGTTCTTAGCATGATTACCTCGGCTATCATAATTTACAGGCAGGTACAGTTCGTGAATAATGCGTCGCTCGGATTTAACTACAAAAATGTATTGGTGCTTGAACTTCCGGAGAATGAGGTCGGAGCGGCGAGTGGAAGAATGCTTCGTAATAAGCTAAAAGGCGAAAGCTATGTGAAAGGCACAGCATTTTGTTCATCGAATTCTCTTCCGGGCCAGTTTTCTTCGGTAGAAGTTTTTGACTTTCTTCAGGATGGTGCAAAGAACCGTAAGTCCATCAGCAACATTACCGTTGACAACGACTATCTTACTCTCTTGGAAATCCCTGTTGTGAAGGGGTCGGCAGGATTGACAGCTACTGATACGATGCGTGCCGCTGGAATTTTAGTCAACGAATCATTTATTAAAAATACTGAATGGAAGGAACCGGTTGGCGGTATGGTAGCAATTGCTAATACGGCCGATAAGTTCAGAATTAGTGGAGCGGTTGCGGATTTTCACTTCAATTCATTGCATAATCCTATTGTACCAATGATTATTTTCCAGAGCGAACGCCAACCATCCTATCTGCTTATCAAAATCGATAACCTTAATGAAAAACAAAGTGCTGAAAAACTTAAGGTCCTTTGGCAAGGGGTTTCTGATTCACCCTTTGAATACTTCTTTCTAGAACAAAGATTATTGGAACAATATGAATATGAAAGCAGCCTATTGATTTCATTGATCGTATTTACATTAATCATATTCGTTATCTGCTGTTTTTCTCTTACTTCTTACGGAACGTATATCGTACGTCAAACAATGCTTGACACAGCAATCAGGAGGATTCTTGGTGCGTCGTTTGGTAGTATTTTCACAGGTCTGGTGAAACCATTTTCAATTATTCTGGCATCAGCCTTTTTGATCGCATCACCAGTGACATTGTTTATGATGCGACATTGGCTAGAGATTTTTGTATATCATATCAATCCAAGGGCAGAAGATTTTATAATTTCCTTATCGATTTCGGTTACTATCACAGTATTGATTTTAGGATACTATTCTATGAAAGGTATCAATACCAATCCCATTAAAGTTATTCGCCAGCAGTGATCAAATTGCAGGTATTCACGTATCAATTTGGATGCGATGATATTGCCGACCATGACATTGATTGAACGTATTAAAATTCTTGCCAACGAGCATGAAAAGGGTATAACGTTTGTCTATGCAGAACGTGAGGAGGAATTTCTGTCCTACGCAGACTTATTAACGGCTGCGAGATTCTGTCTCCATAATTTGCAGGTAAGAGGCCTTACTGCAGGTGATGAGCTGATCATTCAGGTAGATGAACCGCGCAATTATCTGATTCTTTTTTGGGGATGCCTTCTTGGAAAAATCATCCCCGTTCCTGTGGCGTTTGGGAATGAACTCGATCATCGCAAAAAAATCATTTCTATCTGGCCGCAGCTAAAGTCTCCATGGATCGTAAGCGATGAAAATAATTTTCGCGCCATACTTGACGCAGGTCAGCACCAAAACATGGGGATAGCAAGCCGCCATGTTAATCTTACAGACATATTTCGTCGTCATATTCTTGCATCGATAAATGATCCTGCGACCAATGACATCGCGTATGTGCAGTATTCTTCCGGTTCTACCGGGGCGCCTAAAGGCGTTACCCTGACGCATGAGAATATTAGCGCCAATGTCACTGCTATTATTAAAAGATCACGGACATCCGAAAACGATTCGAGTCTGAGCTGGATGCCCCTCACGCATGACATGGGGATGATCTGTTTTCACCTAAGCAGTCTGGTGGCGGGAATTAACCAGTACATTATGCCGACGGGACTTTTTGTGAGGAGGCCTTTGCTGTGGATGGACAAAGTGACTGAAAAAAAAATTACGCAATTATACTCACCTAACTTTGGGCTGCAGTTTTTTCTGTCTGCCATGGGAAGACGATCGATACAAAATTGGAATTTATCGTCGATCCGAATAATTTATAACGGCGCTGAAATAATTTCCGAACAAATTTGCCATCGTTTTATAAATGCCTTGAAACCCTTTGGTCTCGATCGTTCCGTAATTTTTCCAGGTTACGGACTGGCAGAGGCATCGGTTGCGGTAACACTCCCTGATCCTGGTGACAGCCTGCAAGTTTATTTTCTCAAGCGCTCCAGTTTGCATTCCGGAAAAAAAGTTGAATTGACGCCACGTGCTTCAACTAAAACGATTGCTTTTGTTGAGCTCGGGTACGCCGTTCCGGATTGTGGCGTGAGGATCACCCATAAAGACAAAATCTTGAGTGATCAAATTTTGGGTGACATTGAGGTAAGCGGTACAAATGTTACATCCGGTTACTATCAAAGCAAGGAGTTGTCAGAGAAAATTTTTACTGCTGATGGTTGGATGAAAACCGGTGATGTGGGTTTTTTAATCGCTGGCAGGCTGGTAATGGTTACCCGGTCCAAGAACATTATTGTCATAAATGGCGCGAATTATTTTCCTCACGATCTGGAAACATCGCTGGTTCAGCAGGGTGGCTTAGTACCAGGAACAGTAGCCGTCACATCTGTTTACAGAGATACCATTCAACAAGAGGTTCTTCTGGTGTTTGTAGTTCACAAGGGATCACGGGAGGAATTTATAGAAAAACAGAAAATTGTTGCGCACACGCTCTTAAAATTCTCCGGCCTGTCTGCAGAAAGGATTGTTGGTGTCAAGCGAATTCCAAAAACAACTAGTGGGAAGGTTCAGCATTTCAAACTAGTCTCGGCCTTCCTGGCCGGTGAGTTTGATGTGGATATTGCTGACAAAGGCATGAAGAGCGCGGCTGAAGCAATTTCGTCAGTCGATATTGGGGCAAAGCTTGCAGAAGCGTTTGCGCGCGCCGGGCTAACTGATTTTTCGCCAGGGATGAATTTCTTTGAAGCAGGAATAAGAAGCATACAGCTAATAAAACTTGCTAATGAAATCAGGCTACTGGTTGGGACGCAGCTGGATATGGCGGCATTCTTCGAGTGCCCTACCATTGACTCGCTACGAGACTATATTTTATCACACGCACGGACAGATCAATACGTTGGAAATCACATCGTAGGCATGGTCGGCCAATCGTATCCAGCGTTGCCTTCTCAAAGAAGAATGTGGGCACTGGAGCAGAATCGTCCAACAGCGAGCTTTACAATTTCGTTTATAATTTACGATGAGGAATTCTGGGAAATTGAACGTGTTCGTAGTGCCTCTAGGGAATTGAAGAAAGTGCATCCCATCCTTGGAACCGTCTTTCATCTTGAGGGGGATCAACTGTATCAAAAAATTCTCAGCGGAGATACAGGAA
>Ga0105046_10003868_pt1 | contig 23802 bp, 14 predicted proteins | sample MAT03_FD_78385 | JGI IMG/M metagenome (GOLD analysis project Ga0105046, IMG submission 78385) | Freshwater microbial communities from Lake Fryxell liftoff mats and glacier meltwater in Antarctica - MAT-03 (megahit assembly) | ecosystem: Environmental > Aquatic > Freshwater > Ice > Liftoff...
TCCAATCCAATCTTCCCAAATCCTATTTTCATCCCAACGAAATCCTCATCCCCAAAATCCTAAAAATCCAGGTTAAGACATGGGAAGATTGGATTGGATTTTAAGGGAACCCGAACGTAAAATTATTTCTTTGTACATTGTGAATGGGCATTTTGTGCCCGGCGGATATGGATTTTTGACAACCTACCTTATATTTACGCTCAGGTTCCTTTAAAATCCAATCCAATCTTCCCAAATCCTTTTTTCATCCCAGTGAAATCGCAATCCCCAAAATCCCAAAAATCCAGGTTAAGACAGATGCAAAAATTATCGATGGAAGAACTCGGCCGACCAAGCGTTGAGGATTTTTCCAAGCAATCCAAAATACCGCTGGTATTGGTGCTCGACAACATTCGATCGGGGATGAATGTAGGATCGTTGTTCCGAACAGCCGACGCTTTTGCCCTCGAAAGTTTGTTTTTGTGCGGCATCACGGCACGTCCGCCCCACCGTGAAATTTTAAAAACTGCCCTTGGCAGTACGGATACTGTCGCTTGGACAGCATACGACCATACAACCGATGCCTTGGTAAAATTGCGTTCGGAAGGTTACCAAATATGGGCGCTTGAACAAAGTACACCACGAACATGGCTAAATGCTTTTGAACTTCCTTCTGAAAAAAAAGTGGCGCTTGTACTTGGAAACGAAGTTGACGGCGTTGCCGACGACGTTTTGGACCTGTGCGACGGCGCGCTGGAAATACCACAATTTGGGAGCAAACACTCCTTGAATGTGGCAGTAGCAGGTGGAATTGCGTGTTGGGAGCTTTCAAAACAATGGCGGCTGAAGCCCTGAACGTTTGAAGGAAATTGCTATTATTTACACTTGACAGTAAATAATCTGTTACCTTTGCAGCGCTTTCAGTCTGAAATGCACGGCAAGTTGTCGTTTCGACAATTGTGTTCTGCGTGTTTTTTATGGGTTTAACGCCCCATACCCTCTCCCGCCTGTACCCTTGCCGATCAATTTTTTTTTAACAACCATACATGACATTCAAAGATTTAAATCTCACGGAACCTATATTCCGTGCAATCCAGGAGGAGAATTATACCCACCCTACCCCCATTCAGCAACAAGCCATTCCGATCATATTGCAAGGACACGACCTTCTGGGTTGCGCCCAAACCGGCACGGGTAAAACCGCAGCCTTTGCTGTACCGATGCTTCAGTTGCTAAGCAGCAAACCCGCTCCTCAAAACCGCTCCATTCGGGCACTCATTCTTACCCCTACCCGCGAACTGGCCATCCAGATCGACGAAAGCTTCAAAGCTTATGGCAGGCATACACGCCTGCGCAGCATGGTCGTTTTCGGCGGTGTTTCGCAACACGGTCAAACAGAATCACTGCGCCGCGGCACCGACATCCTTATTGCTACACCCGGCCGCTTGCTCGACCTGATCAATCAGAAATACATCAACCTCAAACAAATTGAGATTTTTGTGCTCGACGAAGCCGACCGCATGCTCGACATGGGTTTTGTGCACGATGTAAAACGCGTCATCTCACACATTCCACAGCAACGCCAAACATTGTTCTTTTCGGCAACCATGCCTGCAGAAATCAGCAAACTCGCCGATTCCATTTTGAAAAACCCGAAACGTGTTGAAGTCACTCCGGTGTCGTCAACCGCTGAAAAAGTGAGACAGGCTGTGTATTACGTGGATAAAAACGACAAAAAATCGCTGCTCATCCACCTCTTGCAAGACACGGACATCGAATCCGTATTGGTATTTACCCGCACCAAACACGGCGCCGACAAGGTAGCCCGTGATGTGGTTAAGGCTGGCATCAGCGCAGAAGCCATCCACGGCAACAAATCACAAAATGCCCGCCAACGCGCTTTGCAAAATTTCAAAACCCGTGCAACGCGTGTACTGGTAGCTACAGACATCGCCGCGCGTGGCATCGACATTGAAGAGCTTTCACACGTAATCAACTTCGAACTGCCCAACGTGCCTGAAACTTACGTACACCGCATCGGTCGTACTGGTCGCGCAGGTGCTTCAGGCATCGCCATTTCGTTCTGTGATTCTGAAGAGAAACCTTTCCTGAAGGACATTCACAAGCTGATCGTTCAGACGATTCCTGTGGTAGACAACCACCCTTACCCGGCTACCAACAATCCGGCAAACAACAAGTTGGCGCCCATGCCGCCCAGTATTGAAAATGCCCGCCAACCCCGACCCGGTGGTGGCAGCAGCAGCAGGCCTTTTGGAAACGGTGGAAACCGTTCGACAAACAATAAAAATGGCAGGCCACAGCAACGTACAGGTAAATTCGTATAGAAAAGCTGAAGGCTGAGCGTAGGAAGCTGAAAGTGAATACATGAGTCATTCCGAATTAATTTGGATGATTCATGTATATACTTTCAGCTTTCTAATTTCAGGTTCAACTACAGTATCTTTGCAACCCTTTTCAGCACAAAAAACATCCATGAAAGTATTCAAGTTTGGCGGCGCCAGCCTTAAAGACGCTGCCGGAGTACGCAATGTAGCCTCCATCCTCCAGAAGTACAAAAACGATCAACTGCTCATCGTCGTTTCAGCTATGGGCAAAACAACCAACGCCATGGAGGAGGTAGTGGCTGCGCATACCAAACAAACTGGTCAGGCACACAAACTTTACAACGCCGTTAAAGAGGACCACTACGCCATCATGCACGACTTGTTCGAGGAAGGCGACGAGGTGTTTACCACCATCAACGATACGTTTGTGGAAGGTGAATGGGTACTTGATGAACCACCCAGTGAAGACTTTGATTACATGTACGATCAAATTGTAAGTATGGGCGAACTGGTTTCTTCAAAAATCGCCGCTGCCTACCTGAACAAAGCAGGTTTACCGACACACTGGCTCGATGCCCGCGATGTGGTGGCTACCGACAACACCTACCGGGAAGGTTGGGTGATTTGGGATAAAACCAAAAACAACGCACAGAAAATAGCAAAACCCATGCTTGATAAAGGTGGTTTTGTGCTTACGCAGGGTTTTATTGGCTCGACTTCAGAAAATTTTACAACCACACTCGGTAGGGAGGGTTCCGACTATTCAGCCTCCATTTTTTCCTTTTGCCTCGATGCGGAAGGCATGTTTATATGGAAAGATGTTCCCGGTGTTTTAACCGCCGATCCACGTTTGTTTGAAAATGTAACCAAATTAGACCGACTTTCTTACCGTGAAGCCATTGAGATGACCTACTACGGCGCATCGGTGATCCACCCAAAAACCATCAAGCCGCTCCAGAACAAAAACATACCGCTGTATGTTAAGTCGTTTTTGGATCCTGATGCTCCGGGTACCGAAATCAGCAGCGATTTGGAAGAAACCTACCCACCCATGGTTATGGTTGAAAAAAACCAGGCCTTGCTACACATTAGCACCCTCGACTATTCCTTTGTAGCAGAACATCACATGGCACGCCTTTTCGGCAAAGCAGCTGACCTGCGCATTTTTGTCAACATGATGCAAAATACAGCCATCAGTTTTACCATTTGTATTCCCAACATTACCGAACGTACCGATAAATACATCGCCGACATGTCGGATGAATTCAAGGTAAAAAAAGAAGAAGGTCTTGAACTTATTACCATCCGACACTACAACGAAGACACCATCAACAACCTGAAAAAAGGAAAAATTGTCCTGTTTGAAGAACGTATACGCAACACCATGCAAATGGTTGTGAAAGAAATTCCGACCATCGAAAGGCGTATATCCGATCTGGCAGGCTCAAAAAGTTGATGTGCCGTCTTTAACTATTAAGGACAACACCTGTCTAACCTTTACATCCTACTTGTTGCCCTGCTGCATAAAATACTGAAGGGCTTTTAGAAGACCAACCAACTTGCAATGCTCCTAATCATACGCCGTTACCAACGCCTTTCCTGGATTTTACTGTGGTTGACCCTTCCTTTGTTCGCTCAAGCTCAAAATCCCTCAGGAGGGGGAGCAGGCCGACAACAAATAACTGGCCGTTTTTACGGCAAAATAATCGATGATGCAACAGGTAAGGGACTAGGTTATGCCACTGTTCAAATCACTGGCATGCGTTTCGACAGTGTTAGCCGCTCCATGCAACCGGCTTTGTTCGGAGGCCAACTCAGTGAAAACAACGGCGACTTCAAAATTGAAAACATTCCAGTTCGCGGCGAATACACCCTGAAAGTAAGCTTCATGGGTTACACCAATGTTGAGCAAGAAGTATCGTTCGGGACACCCGGCGGCGGTAGGCCCGGAGGCAGCTTGGAGAAAGACCTGGGAAACATCAAACTCCGTGGATCTTCCGAAGTGCTTGAAGAAGTGGTCATCACTGGAGAGGCAGGCCAATTGAGCCTGGCCATAGACAAAAAAATCTACCGTCCCGACAAAGACGGCGTTGCCAGCGGTGGCACAGCGGAAGACGCCTTGCGCAACATACCATCGCTGAACGTTGACCTCGATGGCAATGTAACGTTGCGCAACTCTGCACCCCAAATTTTTGTTGACGGCAGACCTACCAACCTGACCATGGACCAGATTCCGGCCGACGCCATCGAGCAGGTCGAAATCATTACCAACCCCTCCGCCAAATACGATGCCTCCGGAGCAGGCGGCGGCGGTATTCTCAACATCGTTTTGAAAAAAGAACGTCGCATCGGCTACAATGGCAGCATTCGTGCAGGTGTCGACATGCGCGGCCGCTTCAATTTTGGTGGTGACATCAATGCGCGTGAAGGCAAATTCAACGCCTTTTTGGGAGGAAACATCAACCAACGACGCAACATCAGCACCGGGGCCACCGACCGTCAGAATTTTTTCACCAACCCGCAAACCACCATTGGCCAGGACAATAAATCGATCAACGATGGTATGTTCTTGTCGGGCAGAGGTGGTATCGATTGGTTCATAAACAACCGCAATACCCTCACGCTCAGCGGCAACATTTACGGCGGCCGATTTGATGGAGATGAAGACATTGATATTTTGACCGATACCCTCCTAAACAGTGAAATCATTGGTAGCAGTTCATCCTTACGCAACAACGATACCGAAAGAGGTTTCCAAAACGCTGGCGCTCAATTGTTGTACAAAAGACTTTTCCCTGTTGAAGGCCGTGAATTTACAGCCGACGTAAACTTCAACCGCAGCAAAAACGACCGCAACAATTATTTTACAACCGATTTCCTGCAGCCCGAATTCCAATCGAAACAACAACAACAAGGTGTCGGCAGCACAGATTTGTATACCTTCCAGTCCGACTACGTATCCCCATGGGGCAAGGATAAAAAAATTGAAGCCGGTATTCGGGGATCTGTTCGCGATTTTTCGAGTGAAAACGGAAATTTTCAATACGATTACGGCGATGATCAATACGTGCGTGTGCCCGGTTTTGCCGACAACTTCACCTACCTCGATCAGGTGTATGCAGGTTACGGCACCTTAACTCAATCGTTTGCCAAATGGGGGTACCAGGCCGGTTTACGTGTTGAAAGTTCCTTTTACGAAGGCACTTTGGTTGATCTGGATACCACCTTTCAAAACGACTACCCTTTTGTTTTTTTTCCCAGCCTTTTCCTTTCCTACAAGCTCAACGAAGAAGATCAGTTGCAACTCAACTACAGCAGACGGGTGAACAGGCCTAATTTCTTCCAGCTTATCCCCTTTCCCGACTTTTCCGACTCGTTGCTGCTCCAGGTGGGTAACCCCAACCTCAAACCTGAATTCACCAGCTCTATGGAGTTTTCCTACCAAAACATTTTTGCCAAAGGCCACAACCTGCTGACCAGCCTATACTTCCGGCAAACAGACGATCTTATTACCTCTTACCAGTTCACGGCCTTCGATGAAAATCTGGATCGTGAAACCGTGGTGCAATCGTACATCAATGCCATCTCCAGCAGGGCTTTTGGCTTGGAGATCACTTCGAGAAATACCTTTTGGAAGGTGGTGGAGCTGACGTCCAACCTGAACTTTTTCAACTCTTATGTGGATGCAAGCAACGTAGAGGCCAACTTAACCAACGAGCAATTCTCCTGGTTTATCAAAGAAAACCTCAATGTGAAACTGCCCAAAAACTACACCGTCCAGTTTTCGGGTTCATACCAAAGCAGAACCGCACTCTCGCAGGGCGGCGGCGGTCGAGGTGGCTGGGGCGGCGGACCATCAAGTTCGGCCCAGGGATACACCATCCCCGTGTGGTTTGTCGACTTTTCCATCCGCAAAGATTTGTGGGAACGCAAGGCTAATATTACCCTGAGTGTGCAGGATATTTTCCGTAGCCGCAAAACTGGCAATTACAGCGAAACCGCTGATTTCATCCAGGAATCTTGGAGAAGGCGCGACCCACAACTCGTTCGTTTGAACTTCAGTTACCGGTTCGGCAAGTTTGACAGCTCCCTTTTCAAGCGAAAAAATACCCGTTCAGAAGAAGGCGGCTTGGATTTTTAAGATTTTAACGTTGCTTACGATGGTTACGTTTATTTTTGCCGGGAAATGAACATTCCGTGACAACCCTTGCCCGAATCTCACGCTCCTGGTACCGCGGGTTACCCAAAGACGATTTGGGTAACCCGCGGTGGTTTGCGTATTTCCGCCGCCTATTTTTCAAACTGGTGCTCCTGTTTTTCGGCAGCACCATTGGCATAACCCTCTTGTACAGCTTTTTGCCTGTACCAATCACGCCATTGATGGTTGAGCGTTTTTTTCAACAGGCAGGTGATCCAACGCGTGATGTTCAATTTAAAAAGGACTGGATTTCATTCAAGGAAATTTCGCCCCAGCTGCAGCTCGCTGTGGTTTGTGCCGAAGACCAGGAATTTCTGGAACACAGCGGTTTTGATTTTGAGGCCATTGAAAAAGCCTACAAGCACAATCAAAAAAGCAAACGCAAACGGGGGGCCAGCACCATCAGCCAACAAACAGCAAAAAATGTTTTTCTTTGGCCTGCGCGTTCGTGGATGCGCAAAGGATTGGAGGTGTATTTCACCTTTCTCATTGAAGTCATTTGGAGCAAGGAACGCATCATGACCGTTTACCTCAATGTAATTGAGTTTGGCGACGGCATTTATGGTGCAGAAGCAGCTTCGCAGCATTTTTACGGCGTTTCAGCTAAAAGCCTCAATCGTGACCAAGCTGCAATGTTTGCCGCTGTTCTACCCTCGCCTTTGCGTTATTCGGTAAAAAACCCACAAGCCAACGTTCGCGAAAGGCAACGCTGGATCATGTCGCAAATGCGCATGTGGGGCGGCAGAATAGACTATGAGGAACCCAACACACCCAAAAAGCCCAATTAAATCCTTACCTACATCCAACTTTAATCATGGCCAAGAAAAAAATACCACCACCTCCGCCTTCCAAGCCCACTCAGGCAGTTGCATCGCCTGCGGTAAGCATGCCGGGGTGGGATACGGGGTTCTTGCCTCCTTTGTCCCTTGTAATCGCTTGCTTGGGCGTTTATGCCCTGTCTGTTTCCAATGGTTTTGTTTTTTTCGACGACGATAAAGCAATTCTGTTCAATACGACCCTCAACAACCCTTCACTGGCCAAATTTTTCTCGGGCCAAAACCTTGGTATGTATGCCCCCATTACCTGGATAGCCTATGGTGTTGGACAGGCGCTTTCCGGTAAGGAAGCATGGGGATACCATGCATTGGGTTTGGTGCTGCACCTGATGAACAGTTTGATGGTATGGCACATGCTCCGCAGGCTTACCGGTCTGAACTGGGCTGCTTGGCTGGTGGCTTTGTTGTTTGCTGTTCATCCCATGCAAGTAGAAGCCGTGAGCTGGGCCGCTGCTTTGAGTACCGTGCTTTTTACAACGTTTTACCTTACAAGCATCCTCACATACCTCCGTTATACCGATTCCAATGCCTCTTCCTGGCTTGCAGCATCTTTGGGAGCCTTTCTTTTGGCGGTTTTATCGAAATCCGCTGCAGTGACTTTGCCGCTTGTATTACTTGCCATTGACTTTTATAAAAACGAAAAACTGACGGGAAAAAATTGGCTGAGTAAAATTCCTTTTTTACTGATCAGTTTGTTTTTTGGTGTTTATACCTTTGTTACCCGCGAACGTGAAGGGCATGACATTGAGCAGATGTCGGCTGCTTTTTCGTTTGTCGACCGTTTTTTCATGGTTAGCCAAACGTTGCTTTTTTACCCTGTCAAACTGCTTATCCCTCTTGGCTTTTCCATTTCCTACCCTTTTGTAAAAATGGATGGCCTGTGGCCGTGGACTTATTATGCAGCACCTCTGGTACTTGCAGGCACCGGCTTGGCGGCTTGGCGGTTTGCGCGCCACGACAAAAACGTACTGCTCGGACTCTCCTTGTACTTGTTGCCGTTGCTGGTGATGCTTCCGTACCGCACGGTTGGAAGTTTTGAGCTCCGGTCCGACCGATACGTGTACTTTTCGTGTATCGGACTGTTTTTTCTGGGTGCTGTTTTCTTGGACAGACTTAAATTAACCATACCCTTGCGTTTGGGCATTCCCCTGGCGCTCGCCCTGGTATTTGGTTTTTTGGCACACCAACAAACAGCAGTATGGAAAGACGGGGAAGCGCTTTTCAACAATTGTGTTGAAAAAACGCCCGAATCATCGCTTTGCCAATGCAACCTGGCCTACAACGAACTGCTCAGTTACAATTTCAAAGGCGCCATCACACATTATACCGAAGCCCTTAAGTACGATCCCAACACCGTGGAAGCTTACAACGGACGCGCACAGGCCTACCTCAACAACCGGCAATTTGATTTGGCGCTCAACGACTTCACCAAAGCCCTGGAAGCAGGTATCGTTACACCCCGTCTACACCTGGGAAGGGGCAAATGCCTGGTCATCCTCAACCGCGCTTCCGAAGCACTACCCGACCTCAACAAAAGCATAGAACTTGAACCCAATTTGCCGGAGGCCTATTATTTTCGCGCCGTGGTTTATGAAAAAAGCGGCAATATGGAGGCCGCGTTAAAAGACTATTCCGAAGCCATCCGCCGCAAAGGTGATTACCTGGAGGCACTGGTCAACCGCGGCTTGATTCACTTCAATGCCGCCCGGTACAACGAAGCCATTGCCGACTACAGCGCAGCCCTACGGCTGAATCCGCGGTTGGAAATGGTACTCACCAACCGAGCAAGCGCTTACCTTCAAAATGGAAACCCGGAAGCAGCACTTAAGGACGTTGAGGAAGCCATACGCATCAACCCGAACTACCCGCGTGGATACCAAACCCGCGCTGCGGTAAAAAGCAGTTTGGGCGACCAATCCGGCGCACAATCCGATTTGCAAAAAATTCAACAACTGCAGGGTAAATAATTCCTGCACCTAATATCCCGTCAACATGCAAAAATTTCTCCTTTCTTTATGCTTGTCCCTTTGCGCTGTCAGTTTGACCGCTCAAACCGCCGCTCCGAAAACATACGCTTACCAAAACGGCAACTGGTACAACGGCTCCGGTTTCACGGTGGCAACCTGGTATGTGGTGAACGGACAGTTTACCAAAAAAGCGCCTCCCAAAATCGACTCAACCATTGATCTCTCCGGCCGCTACATCGTTCCTCCCATGGGCGACGCGTATTCCGCAAGCCTGACCGATGCTACCAATGGAACTACCATGCCCAAAAATTACATGGACGAAGGCATCTTTTATGTGCAATCCATCGGCAACACTCAGGCGGGTTACAAAGCCATTGCCGACAAAGTGAACCGCCCGACCGGCCCGGATGTTGTCTTCTCCAACGGCGCCATCACCTGTACCCTCGGGTATCCTTTTGTATTGTACGAAGGACCGGCCAACGGCGTACACACACAGCAACTTATGGCACAGCGGTACGAACAGATTAAGACACAAAGCAAGATGCTTGGCGATGGTTATTGGTTCATCGACAACAAAACAGCGCTTGAAGCCAACTGGCCTAAAATTATGGCGCAAAAACCTGGATTGATCAACATTTATCTGCTTGATGCAACGGCCAACGGCGGTAAAGAAGGTAAAGGTCTGACTCCGGAAGTTGCCAAACTGGTGGTGAAAAAAGCCAAAAAAGCGGGTCTCCCCGTTTATGCCCAAATCGAAAATGTGGGAGATCTGCGCCTCGCATTGAAACTGGGCGTTTCCGGCATCACCAACATTCCCGGCAATACCTCCGACGGGCAAGGCGCAGATGCGGCCAAATACACCCTTACGGACGACGATTTGAAAAAACTGGCCAAGAAAAAAACAGTGGTGATCCCTCAGTTTTCGCAGGCACAACAAATAAGCGGCGTTCCTGCCGCCGTAAGCGCCCGACAAGCCGAAATGCTCAAAAGGCTATTCGACAACGGCGTCAATGTGTGCATCGGTTCCAATGACCCGCAGCGTACCATCCGAGGCGAATTGAATTACTGGTTCCAACTCGGCAAGCTCGATTACAATTCGACGCTGAAAACGCTTTGCGAAACCACACCACGCGCTATTTTCCCCAAAAGAAAAATCGGCCGCATCAATGAAGGTTTCGAAGCCAGCTTCCTGGTGCTTTCCGACGATCCTTTAAAAAACATCCTGAAACTTCGTGCCATTTCGTTTAAAGTTAAAAATGGCGTGGTGATTAAGTCTTAACCTGGATTTTGGGGACTCGTCCCGATGGGATCCGGATTGGGATTTTAATGACAAAAAAAGGATTGGGATGATTGGATTGGATTTTTTGGGATGGATGGAGTTTAGATTCAACGGATTGCCAGGAGCGTGAACCTCCTAAAATCCCTGAAAATCAGAACTCCATCCATCCCAAAAAATCCAATCCAATCATCCCAATCCTTTTTTTGTCATCAAAAGTCCGCATCCAGATCCTATCGGGACGAGTCCCCAAAATCCGGGTTAAGACATTAAATAACCTGTATCAAATCATATTGCGTTACTATATGCATGCCACCCGTTCGGTCGTGTGCGATGACGGCGGGTATGGTTTTGCTGATGTACTTGCTGAGCTGGCTGATGGGCAGGTCCTCTTGTACAACAGGAAACGCTTCGCCCATAACATCGCGCAGGTTGCGTTCGGCATTGTTCAACGGATTTTCCAAGAGAAAGTGCAACACCTGGATTTCGGTGATGGAGCCTACTACTTTGTCGCCATCCATAACCGGCATTTGGCTGATGTCGTGCGATTTCATGACATTGAACGCATTTCTAACGGTTTCTGTGGCTTGCACCCCGATGAAGCGGCGGTCTTTTTTGCGGGCGATCAGGTCGCTCACTTTCATTTCATCCTGAAGAAAGCCGCGCTCACGCATCCAGTCGTCGTTGTAAATTTTACCGACATAGCGACTGCCGTGATCGTGAAAAATGACCACGACGATGTCTTCAGGTTTGAGTTCGTTGCGAAGCTGCCACAGGGCGCCCATGGCGCTACCTGCCGAATAGCCGAGCAACAGACCTTCTTCACGTGCGAGGCGGCGAGCCCACAGAGCGGCGTCTTTATCCGTTACTTTTTCAAATTTATCGATGAGGCTGAAATCGACGTTGGCAGGCAGGATGTCCTCGCCGATGCCTTCCGTGATGTATGGATAAATTTCCTTTTCATCAAAAACGCCGGTTTCATGGTACTTTTTGAACACCGATCCATAGGTGTCGGCGCCCCAGATTTTAATGTCTGGGTTTTGTTCTTTGAGGTATTTCGCCGTACCGGAAACCGTGCCTCCGGTGCCAACACCTACCACCAGGTGGGTAATTTTACCGTCTGTTTGAGCCCAGACTTCCGGACCTGTAGTTTCGTAGTGTGCTTGTCTGTTGGACAGGTTGTCGTATTGGTTGCACCAGAAAGAATTGGGAATTTCGGTGCTGAGGCGGCGTGCAACCGAATAATAGGAACGGGGATCTTCCGGCCCAACATTGGTAGGGCAAACAATCACTTCAGCGCCCATAGCTTTAAGTGCATCCACCTTTTCCTTGCTCTGCTTGTCTGTAGTTGTAAAAACGCATCGGTAACCACGTACACAGGCTACGAGTGCCAGTCCCATGCCGGTATTTCCGGAAGTGCATTCGATGATGGTACCGCCTGGTTTGATGTCGCCGCGTTTTTCAGCATCATCAATCATTTTTAATGCCATGCGGTCTTTGGTGGAATGACCGGGATTGAAGGTTTCTACCTTTCCCAAAACGAGGGCGTGTATGTCATCAGCGACGCGGTTGATTTGAATCAACGGCGTGTTTCCAATGGTTTCGAGGACGTTGCGTTTGTATTGCATTGCTGTAAAGGTTCAAACGTTATGGTTGGCTAGGTGCTTTTCCATTTGGTGCTGCACAAGGGTTTTCAAAATGGGTATGTCTTCGGCTTTCATGCCTTTTGTTTCAATCGGGGTATCCCAGACGATGTGTAAAACGCCCGGTTTCAGGTTGATGGACTGAAGAGGATCTGTTACACTTTTTATGTTGCAAATGGTTTGCACCGCTATGGGTGCTCCAATTTGAATGGCAATGCGAAAGACACCGTCGTAAAACGGTCCAAGCGGTTCTTTTGTTCGGTTTCGGCTGCCTTCCGGGTAAATAAAAATGCTCCAGCCCTTTGACAATTGGTCTTTGATTTCAACCACGCTTCGGGCGCGCGACATGGTACTTCGGCGATCCACCGTTACACACATTTTTTTCACCACCCAACCAAAAATGGGCACTTTTTGAAGTTCCTGTTTTGCCAAAAAGCGAAAAACACCCGGAAAAGCAACAGCGTTCAGGATAAAGTCCAGGGAAGTTCTGTGGTTGCTAACAATCAAATAGGAACGGGCCGGATCAAGCTTTTCTTTCCCATGTATTTTCAAACGTATACCAATCAGTGTGAGAAACACCGGTGTAAACACATGATGCAGGTAGAAAATGTTGCGACGCAAAACGGCATCGGCTGTACCAAACATGCCATTAAACAATACAATGGGCAAGCTGATGAACATCATCAACAGGAAAAGAATGACGGCATAAGAAGCCCATAGTTTTTGTAAAATACCCATGCATTGTGGTTAGCGGGCGCAAAGGTAGGCATTTAAAGGTTCTCAGCCGCATTTGGAGTACCCGCAACTCGCACAAGTGAGGCATCCCTCTTTGTACAACAGTGATTCGGTATCGCCGCAATTGGGGCAAGCCTCTTTGTGCACTTTGGTTCCATCGCGGATGTGCCGCTTGAGGGCGCGCAACACGCCGTTTTTCCAGGTATTGATGTGGTCTTCTTCCGCATTCAAACCATTGATAAGGTTGACAACCTGGTTGAGCGGCATACCCAGACGGAGCACACCGGAAATAAGTTTGGCGTAGTTCCAGTATTCCTTGTTGAATGAACGTGAAAGTCCTTCGATGGTGACCCGGTAACCATCCTGATCTCTGAAGCGGAAATCGTAACGGTTGCGGCCGTCTTCGTCGCGGTTTTTGATCACCCAGCCTTTGTTCACGTAATTGGGCAGGTGAAAAATGTCTTCGGCACGGCCGGTGAAAACTTCGTAAGGGCGTCCTTCAAACAAACCGATAACCGCTATCCACTTTTCAGCATTGTTGTTGAAACGAACCACCTCCGCTTCCAGTTCCGTGGGGCGTTGTGGCGGCAAGGTTTCGCGGAACGCGGTATTTTCGACACTTTCCGCATTTTCATTTTTGGTTTCGTTGCTGATCAACACGCCGGAACGGGATCCATCGCGGTAAATGGTGCATCCTTTACAACCGGTTTCCCAGGCTGTTTGGTAAATCTTCTTCACCATGTCAACCGTGGTTTCCTCCGGTACGTTCACGGTAACGCTGATGGAGTGGTCCACCCATTTCTGAATCGCGCCTTGCATGCGCACTTTTTGCACCCAATCCACGTCGTTGGCCGTAGCCAAGTGGTAAGGAGAAGCTTCAATGATGGGTTTGAGTTCCTCTGCGCTGAGTTGTTTGACTTTGACAACATCGTAACCCTGGATTTGCAACCAATCTGCAAATTTGTGGTGAAAAACGTGGTATTCCTCCCAGCTATCTCCCAATTCATCCACAAAAGACACATGCACGTCCTGGTCGTTGGGATTCACTTTTTTACGCCTTGTGTAAGAAACCAAAAACACCGGTTCGATGCCCGAAGTCGTTTGGCTCATCAGGCTTGTGGTACCTGTTGGAGCAATGGTGAGCAACGCGATGTTTCTCCGCCCGTGTTTTTTCATCTTTTCAAGCAAAGCAGGCTCTGCTTCCGCCAAACGAAGGATGAAGGGATTTTTTGCTTCGCGTTTGCTGTCGTAAATCGTGAATGCACCGCGTTGTTCGGCAAGTTCAACGGAAGAGCTGTAGGCGCTGAGGGCAAGTGTTCGTTGTACTTCAACGGCAAAAGTATTGGCTTCTTCGGTACCGTATCGCAAACCAAGTGCGGCCAGCATGTCGCCTTCTGCAGTGATGCCCAAGCCTGTACGACGACCTTCAACGCAGGTTTTCAACACTTTTTCCCAAAGCTGTTTTTCTACATTTTTAACATCGTCCGCCTCCGGATCCTTGGATATTTTTGCCAGAATACCTTCAATTTTTTCTATTTCCAGGTCGATGAGGTCGTCCATAAGCCTTTGGGCGCAACGCACATGTTCCTTGAATTTTTCAAAATCAAAAAAAGCATTGGGTTGGAACGGATTTTCCACATAGCTGAAAAGGTTGACGGCAAGCAGGCGGCACGAGTCGTACGGACACAAGGGGATTTCGCCGCAAGGGTTGGTAGAAATGGTGCGGTAACCAAGATCTGCATAACAATCGGGCACCGATTCGCGCAAAACGGTATCCCAAAACAAGACACCAGGCTCGGCCGATTTCCAGGCATTGTAAACAATTTTATCCCAAAGGCGTGTGGCCTCGGTTTCCTTTACCACTTTAGGATGGTCGCTGTCAACCGGAAATTGTTGCTGGTAAGGTTTGCCACTGAGTGCGCAACGCATGAATTCATCATCGATGCGCACCGACACATTGGCGCCCGTTACCTTGCCTTGTTCAAGCTTGGCATCGATGAAATCCTCCGCATCGGGGTGGCGGCTGGAAATGGTCAGCATGAGGGCACCGCGCCTGCCATCCTGGGCCACTTCTCGGGTGGCATTGGAATAACGCTCCATGAAGGGTACTACGCCGGTGGAAGTAAGGGCGCTGTTTAGCACAGGCGTTCCTTTAGGACGAAGGTGCGAAAGGTCGTGGCCTACCCCACCCCTTCGTTTCATGAGCTGTACCTGTTCTTCGTCGGTACGGATGATGCTGCCGTAGGAGTCGGCCTCACTACCAATCACAAAACAATTGGACAACGAGGACACCTGGTAGGTATTGCCGATGCCTGCCATGGGGCTGCCTTGAGGAATGATGAATTTAAAACGGTAAAGGAGTTGGTATATATATTCTTCACCGAGCGCGCCAGGGTATTTGCTTTCAATGCGGGCGAATTCGGATGCGATCCTATGGTGCATTTCATCGGGCGATTTTTCATAAATTCGTCCGAACGAATCTTTCAAAGCGTATTTATTTACCCAAACGCCCGCCGCCAGTTCATCCCCGTCAAAATAGACTTTGGATGCTTCAAGTGCTTCTGCGTAGGTGTATACCGGAAGGTCAGGCTTGCCCGATTGGTTTTGATTGGTTCCCATGGTATGTTTCAATTGTAGGCAACAAAGATACCAAGCGGCCGTTGATTACGGGCATGGAACCATCAATAGTTCCTAACAATGATGTTGATTACATGACGACCAACCCCGCCGGCATTTTGCTCAAAATTGTGGTTTCTACCTGTGTTTGCTGGATGGCTTGCCTGTCCTGCAACAACATTGATCCATTACCTCCGGCCCCGACAGAGGAGCTGCCTGCTTTAGAATTGTCTGAGTCTCAATTTCATTTACCGGTGGTGTACGATGTAAAGGATTTTGAAGGATGGATCAATGAAAAAATCACCGGAACGTTTGTTGAACAAGGCATTAAAATTGGTAATGACAGTGTTTTTGTAAAAATAAAAAAGTTGTCCGCCATCAAACTCAGTCTGAAGGACGACCGGCTCATTATTGACCTTCCGTTGCATGTACGGGGCACGTATTTCACCCGCTTTATGGGCAAACGTGTGCGCAATTTGACGCCTATAAAAACGGAAGTACTCATCAGGTTTTCTTCAAAAGTAAAACTGGAATCCAACTGGCACCTTCACACCCAAACAAGTTTGGTTAATTTAACCTGGATCAGCGAACCTGTGGTTCATATTTTCGGCATCAAATTCAACCTAAAAGAACCCCTTGAAAAGGTAATTGATGAAAATCAACACATGCTCATTGCCAAATTAGATGAAATAGCCTATGAATCCATTCATTTGGACAAACCCCTCACCAACATCTGGCTGAAATTGCAGGAGCCTAAAATGCTCGGCACACCCAAAGCAGGCTTGTGGCTGAAGTTTAATCTGAAAGATGTTTTTGTCGAAAACATTGTTTTGGACAATTCCGGTAAAATAAATGTAAACATGTTTGTTTCCGGCCGGGCACGGATGTCTACCAATTGGGAATCCCTGCCGCAGTCCAACCCTACTTTGCCCAATTTTTTACCCATGAAAAAGTCGAAGGAAGCATTTGACATCAGTATTCTTGCTTCAATTCCTTACCACGACCTCAACAAGATGCTCAATGAAAAATTGGTGCTTGCAGGTTTTGGAAAATTTGGCAACAGGATCCGCATCAGGAACGTTAGCGTTTCGGGAACAGGCGAACAAATGAATGTCGCTGCCGATTTAAGGGGAATGTTGAAAGGGAAAGTATACCTGGTGGGCAATCCTTCCTACCATGCCGATAGCAAACACCTGAAAGTCAGCAACTTTCAATTCGATGTCAACACCCAAAACGCCCTGGTGGGACTTGCAGATTCGTGGGCGCATGATCAATTGCGCGATTCCATTGCTCAGCAGCTTGATGTGGACCTCTCTCACCTCATCAATCAATTGCCTTCCCTGATCTCAGAAGTTATAGAAAAAGGCAAAGCAGCCAAATCCATCGATTTGAATTTTGACACCTTCGACATCAAATCCTGCGACGTTGTTTTTATGGCCAATGAAATGCAGGTTCTTGTACGAACGCAGGGGAAAGCGCAGCTGGAACTTCAAAAACTTAAAGTGACAAAGCGTTTACGTGTCAGATGACGATTTAACATGGAGCTTGAACCCCAGTTTTATGCCTTCTGCTACCATGCGCTCGAATGCCTGTTCGTAACTGTTGTCGATTTCCCCTTCCAGAATGGCTTCACGAACAGCGGTTTTGATCACACCCACATCGCGTGAAGGCGGGATTTGGAAGGTTGCCATGATGACTTCACCGGTAATGGGTGGTTGCCACAATCGCATGCGATCGGTTTCCGTCACCAGCGACATCCTTTCTTTCAGCCATTCATAGCCCTCTAGGTAACGGAACATTTTTTTCGGATTTTTGGTCGTGATGTCCGACTCGCAAAGTTTCATCAAATCCTCGATGTCGGGACCGGCGTCGTACAACAAGCGACGCACTGCGCTGTCGGTTACCTGTTCTTTGGTCAGGCTGATGGGTCGCAGGTGCATGCGCACCATTTTTTGCACATACTCCATGTCGGTACCCAGCGAAAGGCGGAGGTTCCGGAATATTTTGGGCACCATGTTGGCGCCCAGCCAGTCGTGACCGTGGAAGGTCCAGCCAACTTCTTTGCTGAAACGTTTGGTTGCCGGTTTGCCGATGTCGTGCAACAATGCCGCCCAACGCAGCCAGATGTTGTTGCTTTTCCTGCAAAGGTTGTCCAGCACTTCGAGGGTATGGAAAAAATTGTCCTTATGGCCTCGGCCGTCGCGGTCTTCCACGCCTTGTAGTGCCTCTACTTCAGGTAAAAAAAGGGGCAACAAACCACTTTCGAACATCAATTTGAAACCTACAGAAGGTTGAGGGCACATCAGCATTTTTTCTACTTCGGTAGAGATGCGTTCTTTGGAAATGATGGTAAGCCTGTTGCGGTATTTGTGAATGCCATCGAACGTCCTTTTTTCGATGATGAACCCCAATTGGTTTGCAAAGCGTATGGCGCGCAACATGCGCAGCGGGTCGTCGGAAAAGGTCTGGCCAGGGTCGAGGGGCGTTTTAATGATTTTGCGTTCCAAGTGTTCCAGGCCGCCAAAAGGATCAATGATTTGGCCAAAAGTACCTTCATTCAGGCTTACGGCAAGAGCGTTGATGGTAAAATCGCGGCGGTTCTGATCATCTTCAAGCGTTCCAGATTCCACATCAGGTTTGCGGCTGTCGGCATGGTAACTTTCCCTGCGAGCGCCGACAAATTCAATTTCGTTGCCTTCATGACGAAGCATGGCCGTTCCGAAACGACGGTAAACCACCACTTTGGGCGATGGGTAAAGTTTGGAAGCAACTTTTTCGGCAAGTACTATGCCGTCACCCACACAAACCACGTCTATGTCTTTGGTTGGGCGACCCAAAAGACGGTCGCGCACATAGCCCCCGACAACATATGCCGGTGCGTTTACTTCACGGGCACATTGGCCGATCAGTTCAAAAATTTTGCGTTCGTTTTGCTGTATGGAAAATATCATCCTTCGGCCTGGGTCGTAAAAAGTAAACGCTGAGCTCAGACACTGAGTTCCATATCGGCATAAACAGCCTCCATTTCATCCAGCACACCGTACAACTCTTCGGGTTCGAACAAGGTAACCAGCCTTGCGCGGTAGGGTTTTACATTTGGCAAACCTTGAAAATAGGGTGCATAATGGCGGCGCATTTCCAGCACACCGAGCTTTACGCCTTTCCATGCCAAACTGTCGTCGAGGTGTTGCCGGGCAGCAGCAACGCGTTCATGGATATCGGGCGGTGGAAGCAATGTTCCCGTCGCAAAATAATGCTTGATTTCCCTAAAAATCCATGGATTACCTATAGCCGCCCTGCCGATCATGATGCCGTCGGGACCGAAACGGCGGCGGTAATCAAAGGCTTTTTCCGGACTGCTGACGTCGCCGTTGCCAAAGATGGGTATTTGCATGCGCGGATTTTCCTTCACCTTGGCTATCCACGTCCAGTTGGCTTCGCCCTTGTACATTTGGGCTCTTGTGCGTGCGTGAATGCTAAGTGCGGCAATGCCGGCATCCTGCAAACGTTCAGCAACTTCAAGAATGTTGATGGTGGAATCGTCCCAACCCAGGCGGGTTTTTACCGTTACAGGTTTATTTGTGCTTTTGACAACAGCCGCAGTGAGCTCCACCATTTTATCGATGTCACGCAACAAACCAGCGCCAGCCATTCGGCAAGCAACTTTGGCTACGGGGCACCCAAAATTGATGTCAATCACATCTGGATTTTTCGCGTCGATCATCTCAGCAGCCTCAATCATGTTGTCGAGTTGACCACCAAAATACTGGATACCAATGGGACGTTCGTAATCGAATATCTCCAGCTTTTTAAGCGATTTGATGGCGTCGTGCACCAGGCCGTCGGCACTGATGAACTCTGTATAGACCATGTCAGCACCCTGCTCTTTGCACAAACGGCGAAAAGGCGGATCACTGACGTCTTCCATCGGGGCAAGCAACAAGGGGAACTCGCCCAATTCTACATTTCCTATTTTTACCATAATCTTGCCGCAAAAATAAGGAAAAAGTTTGGAGAAGAGTAGTTCGGAGAAGAGTAGTTTGGAGTTTGGAGTTCGTAGTTTGGAGAAGGCACAGTTGCGAACTCCAAACGCCAAACTCCAAACTACTCTTCTCTAAACTTACCTTATCAGCGTCACTTCACCGCTGCTGCTGGTAACTTTGCCGTCTCCACGTTTCCAACGGATGATGTACACATAAACATCGGATGGTGCATTCTTGCCGTCCACCTGGCCATTCCAACGGGCATCAGGCGTATTCAGGTCTACAATTTTATTGCCCCAACGGTTGTAAATGACCAATTGATCGATGGTAGCCAAACCTTCGCGTACAAAAATTCCGAAATCATCATTGGTGCCGTCTCCATCGGGCGTGAAAGCATTGGGAATTTGTACAAATGGCTGAACGATGTTGAAGCTGATGGTTGCTTCCTGTACACATCCTGCCGGTGAAACAGCCTGAACGGTGTAGAAGATGGTTGTATCGTTGCTGGAAACAACCACTTCAATATCCTGTATATTTCCAAGTGCCGTTGTTCCGTTTTCTTTCCATACAAAATTGAAATTATTCAAATTTTGTTCGGGCGTGACAACAGCGCCAAGCATGATTTCAGTCCCCAGATCAACCTGGTTGGTATCCGGAACCGAAACGATGCCGAGCATGAAGTTGGGTTGTACCTCAACAATAACACCGTCGGTAAGCGTGCAGCCATCGCCATAGGCAAATATCAGGTCATACATGGTTGTTGTATCGGGCGAAACGGTCAATGCATTCCCCATACCACCAGGCGTCCATACATAACTTCCGTTTACATTGGCATTCGCACTGATGGCCGCCGATCCGCCTTCGCAAATCAACGTATCCGGACTCACGGTAAGTACCGGCGAAAACGCCGTAACCGTGATGCTTGAAGTACCCGTGCATATTCCCAAAGTAGTGGTAACGGTGTACGTGGTGGTTTGTCCGGGCGACACCACCGGAGTGGGATCAGAAGAAGTGAATCCGGGAGGGTCGGACACCCAGTTGTAGGTAGCTCCGGGGGCTGGTGCAGCAACATTCAGTACGACAGCTTCTCCAGGGCAAATGGACAAATCATTGGGTGGTGTTACTGCCGCTCCATCGCCTTGCACCGAAACCAAAACCTGATCAACCAAAACACAATTGTCGCCAAAAGTGTACGTCACAGTGTAAACAGTTGTTTCATCGGGCATCACGTTGATGGTCTGACCGGTTTGCCCGCTGCTCCACACAAAAGAGCCCGGTTGCGTTCCCGTGGCGTTGAGTGTTGCATTGAGATTGCGGCAAATGGTCGTATCGTTGGAGACCGTCAAAGTTGCTGACGTGACCGTTACGGTAATTTGACCCTGCACCTGACAGCCATTGTTTGCAGTAACGAAATACGTCGCGGTAGGCAAGGTGGGCGTAACCGTTGGTTGTGCTTGTTGCAAAGTGCCAAAAGCAGGATCCGATGATGTCCAGGTGTAAATGGCGGAAGCATCATTGGCCAGATTCAGCGTGATCGATTCTCCGGCACACAATTGGTTGTCGTTGGGGAAAGAAAGCGCAGGCAAAGCTTGAACAACCACTGTTGCGCTCGCACCTACATCACAGCCCATAAAACTGGCATCAACAGTATAAGTTGTTGTGCCTTCAGGTGTTGCAATCGGATCATCGCAAGTTGAACACGACAATGTTGACGACGGACTCCATTCAACATCGGTAACGCCGTCATCGGCCAAAAGTGTGAGTGCGACTGATTCTCCAGGGCAAATCGTCGATACAGCTGGTGTGATCGACATTTGAGCCGGTTGAATTACGGTTATGTTGGCCGTAGCAGTATCCACACAGGCGCCGCTGCGGCTGATGCGCTGGTAAACCGTATTTGCCGTAGGCGTTGCAACAAGGTTGTAAAGACTGTCGGGCGTGATGCCACCGGGCGTCCAGGAAAAATCGATTTCCGGGTATTCTGCCGGTTCATAAATGGGTGAAACCAACAGAACAGGATTGCCGAAACAAACCGAGGTGTCGGCAGGTGAAATGCTCAAATCGTCGGGAAGGCTGTCTACCCTAACATACACGGCATCTTGACGTACACAGCCGGGCACACTGACCGTTGCGGTGTACAAGGTAGTTTCGCCGGGAGTCGCAAGGGCAGTAGAACCATTGGGGCCGAGCTGAAGGTTGGTCGTTGGTGTCCAAACCACATTGGTGCCTGTGGGTTCGGCGGCAGCTACAATGGACAAACTTTCGCCGATACAAATCCGTACGGTATCCGGTACACTGAGTTGTACAGCAATGTTTACGACATTGACTTCAAGGGTATTGGTGGTTGTACAAACACCGTTTGTAGCAACCAGCGTGTACGTTGTGGTTTGTTGAGGGGTCGCGAGCGGGGTTGCAGAAGTGGGGTTGTCTATACTGCCGTCGTTGGCGGGCGTCCATGCATAGGTTACGATTGCTTCGGGGACCGTAAAGGCAAGCTGAACCGTTTCTCCTTGACAAATGGTTGTATCGCCTTGCAAATTGAGGATTGGCAACTGGAAAACGGTGACGGAAACGCTGTCGATGCTCGTCAATGGACATGATCCGTTGGAAGCCTCAAGAAAAAACGTTGTTGTTTGGGTAGGAACAACCATCGGATTGGCATCGACGCTTACAAAACCTGTCGGCACAGAAGTCCAGTTGTAGTTTGTTCCTGTTGTAGCCGCTCCGCCCAAATCAACGGAAGTACCCACACATAAGGTGAGGTCATCTGAAATGGTGTATTGCGCTGCCTCACCATCGATGACGGTAACCAGCAAGGTATCCTGCAGGGTGCATTGGGGCGTGGACAAAGTTGCGATGTAGGTGTAAACACCGGTCGCAAGTCCGGCAACGGTTGGAGTAGGACAGTCGTAGCACGACAAACCAGTACCGCCGACCCAAGAGTACACGGCTTCATCGTATGGATCGGGGTTGATCTGAAAGCTTGCGTTGTTGCAAACCGTCACGTCGGGGCCTAGTTCGAGCTCAATGATTTTTACATTCACCACTTCGCTGATGGTGTTGCAGGCCGTAGCGACTTGCACTTGGTAGCTGGTGTTCACAAGTGGGATTACCAGTGGGTTGGGACAAGCGGTACACGACATGCCGGGATTGTCTTCCCAGAAATAGGCGGCGCCTCCTGTTGCGAGCAATTGAATGGGTTCGCCGGCACAAACAGCCGTATCGGGGCTAACGGTTACCAAATCATCTGCTGCGGTCAGTACACCGTCTTCAGTGTTGTTGAAATTGATGGAAATGCCATTTTGCTCAATGGCATTTCCGAAGTCATCGAGCAAAATAACATAGATCTGACCTTCAAGCACGTCAATACGCCTTACAAAATCGTCGCCACCGGCGCCTGGGGAAGCCGGACTTCCACAGTCAAAATCATCGGTTACAGGGGTATTAAGCACCGGATGTATGTCGGCAAGGCCGGTCGGATCGGCGCCGCCTGCCCAGGAGGAACGTATGGGCTGGATGTTGGTGACAAAATCGCAGATGTTAACCACACTGTCGATCGGACCCCACACGTTGAAGTCGATGTCTGAAGCTTCAGCCGGATCGGCAGATTGTACGGTAAATCCGAATTTACCATCGGCGCCCGCAACGAAATAGAAAAAAGCAAAATTCTGCTGAGGTGCGACAAAGCAACCCTGGTTGATACCTTGTTGAATAAACGCTGGGTCGCCATTGCCTGGGTTAAGTGCGATAATTTCTGGCAACAAATTGCTACAGCCACCTATGTTCAGGGCGTTATCGCAAGTAGATGCCGAGGGCAAAACCACAGGACACGTGACGGTGTCCATAGAAATATCGAAAGGAGAACAATTGAATCCTGCACCGAACACAATGTAATAAGTACCCGGGTTTTCTAAAAACGCAGCATTGATGGATGGGTTGACACTGTTGAACCCACCACCTGCCGAGGCAACGCAGGCAGTACCTGCCAACGATGGGCACTGGTTGTACACAGCGATACCTGCTTGAAAGTTGGTGCCGGCAGTAGTAATTTGGATGCATTCATCGCCCTGCGATGTGTAGGCAAAAACATAATCATTACCCGAAAGAAATGCGTCGTTGCAGGGACCGTCCTGAATGGTGTTTCCCGAAAAACAGTTCGATAAGTCCGTGGCTCCGTAAGGTAGACTGGCAACAACTTCCGGCTCGGCGCAGGTTGTGGGCGGA
>Ga0105046_10003873_pt1 | contig 23788 bp, 23 predicted proteins | sample MAT03_FD_78385 | JGI IMG/M metagenome (GOLD analysis project Ga0105046, IMG submission 78385) | Freshwater microbial communities from Lake Fryxell liftoff mats and glacier meltwater in Antarctica - MAT-03 (megahit assembly) | ecosystem: Environmental > Aquatic > Freshwater > Ice > Liftoff...
ATCGCTTCTACCAGAATCTACTCGGCAAGCGCGAGGGGTTGACGAAGCCGATGCCCAAGGCGGCGGCGCTGGCGGAGGCCAAGAACTGGTTGCGCAACCTAACTTCCGACGAGGTTCTGACTTTAACGGCCGAGATGACGAACGGTGTCGCTCGCGGTCCGCGTGCTCCGGGGGCCAAGTTGGGTTTGATCATTCCCAAGGCGCCCATAACCGAAACGCCGGCCAAGGTCTCGAAGCCGTTCGCTCATCCGCAATACTGGGCGGCGTTTATCTTGATCGGTGATCCGAACTGACGGATGCGACTCCCCACGTCGAAGACGTGCGTTCCGACGCCCGCGTCGGAACGAGTAAGATTTTTGTTACAATGCATTATCATGAACCTCGACGATAAGGTCTGTTACTGTTTCCACATTTCACGACGAAAACTCGTCAACTTTGTCCGCATCAACAAGCCGAAAGTGCCGAGCCAACTCTCCGAGTGCGGCGGCGCGGGCACCGGTTGTGGCTGGTGCGTGCCGTTTCTGAAGCAGATTTTCCGCCAGGGTGCGGCCGGAGAACTCGAAGAATTGACGCCCGAAGAGTACGAACGCCGTCGGGCTGAGTATGTTCGCTCCGGCGGCGGCACGCCTCCGTCAGGGGCAACGCCGTTGCCGCTCGATCCTCCGGCCGCATGACCGGCAAATTTTCCGCGATGCCGCACGTCGACTCTCATATCTTGAAGGAAGTAATCGCGAGATACCCTCTAGTTCGAGATTTACGATGCGCGGATTTCTAGCCGGCTCCCTGATTCTCGTCATCGCCTATGTCGCCCACGCCGTGGATGGCGGCAATGCCCCGGCAGCGCCGACCGGGCACGAATTCAAGATCGAGGACCGTTCCGGCCGTACGTTCAACGGCCGATTCTCCCGCTCGATCCCGATGAAGACCGAGTACGGCAAATACGAGATCGAAGCGGGGCAGATTCGGCGCATCACCCTGGCGCCGCCGGGCGAACAAGCCGCGGACGTGATTGAACTCAAGGATCGTTCGCACGTGCGCGGCAAACTGGAACTCGAAGTAATCGAGGTGGCTGAGGGAGAGCCGTTAAAATTGGTCGACATCCGCGAGTTCAAAGCGGTCGGCACCGGAACAGTAAGCCTGACAACCATCCTCCTCGGCCTGCTCACTCTCACGGCCATGGAAATTGTCCTCGGCATCGACAACATCATCTTCCTCGCCATCCTCGCGGGCAAGTTACCGAAGGAACAACAACCCCGTGCCCGCAAGCTCGGCCTTACCGCGGCCCTCGGCACCCGGCTCTTGCTCCTCGCTACGCTCTCGTTCCTGCTCGGCCTCACCAAGCCGCTCTTCACGCTGCCCAATCTGCCCTTCCTGCATGACCTGGATGCACGGGAAATTTCCCTGCGTGATCTCATCTTGCTCCTCGGCGGCATGTTCCTGATCGGCAAGAGCGTCATGGAGATGCACGAGAAGCTTGAGGAAGCCCACAAGCCGGCGAACGCGAAGCCGTTGAAGCCCGCGAGTTTCGTCAAAGTGCTGGTGCAGATCGCCATCATCGACATCGTCTTCTCGCTCGACTCGGTCATCACCGCGGTCGGCATGGTCGAAGAATTGTGGGTGATGATCACCGCCATGATCTTGGCCATGGGCGTTATGATGTTGTTCGCCGGCGCCATCAGCGATTTCGTTAGTAAGCATCCGACACTGAAAGTGCTGGCCTTGAGCTTCCTGATCCTGATCGGCGTGATGTTAGTGGCCGAGTCGCTTGGGCAACATATGGATAAAGGCTATATCTACTTTGCCATGGCCTTCGCGGTGATCGTCGAGATGATCAACTTGAAACTCACGCAAAAACCGGACCATGAGCCGAAACCCGCCATGACCGACTGATAGTTGCACGGACGTGCTTCGTAGCGGAACTCGTAAGAGTTCCGGTGTTCGATCGCCAGGGTACGTCAGAACTCTGACGAGTTCCGCTACGTGCCACTGTCGATTCATCACGGAACGGGAATGGGCAACGGCCAGCCGAAGGGCGGCAGCGGAAAGAACTGAAACGGCAAACGAGCGTTAGCTTCGAGAGGAACGAGTAACGCGGCACCGTCGGCCAACGGGACGAGCAACGTCGATTCATCCAGTACTTGGGCCGGCGCCGCCGGGGCTTGCTGGGCTTTCAGTCGAATCGGTTCCCCAATCAGCTTTCCGGTATCGGCGTCCACTCGAACGATCAGCCCGGTGCGGAAAGTCAACACCCACTGATTGCCACGCCGTTGTGGTCCACCTAATAATCCGCGTCCCTCTTCCAACCAGGCGGCATTCGGCAGCACCCAGAGCGGCTGATTGACTGCCGGATCAATCGCCACCAGATGCCGGCCCGCGATCGTGTAGAGTATGCGCGTCTTTCCATCCGCGTCGCGATCCCGAAAGGGACCGGCTGTCAAACGACCGGGGGGAATCTTACCTTGATCGCTTGGACGCCACGCCCGAATGGGTTGAGCGTTCGTCGGCCAGCGGCTCGCGTCCCAATGCGTGATAAGACTGTTGATGTCGGCAACCAACATCGTGCCATCTTCCAATAGAATCGGCGCGGCCGCGAGTCGTTCGCTCAAATTCAAGCTTGCTTGCCGGGTGAAGACATCCTTATCAGCCGGCCAGCGCCAGCGAACCAACACTTTGCCCCCGTCACTGGCGATGAACTCGTCGCCGTTCGGCGCTAGAAGATAACAGGTCGATCGCGGATCAACGCGCTCGCCCCGCCAGGTCGGTCCGGCTTCCAGCGGTTTGTTTTGATCGAGGGGCACCCGATAAAGGATGCCGTTGGCCAGGGGAATCAGCACATATCGGCCCGAAAGAGACGGGCGACCGGCCAGCGCGGCGGGAAGGGGCACGCTCTTCTCGATCAGACCGCGATTCAGATCGTAAGTTCGGATGGCAAGCCGGGCGCCATCGAGCGCACGAACCGGCAGAAAGGCATGAACCGTCGATTCGTCTTTCCCGCGAAGCAAATAGCCGATCCCGGTGACAGTCGCCAGAGGCGGCGCCACGAGCCAGCGTTCATCCATCAACCATTCTGTTTGCGACCGTTCCGCGAATGTCGCTAGATCGAACAGATGCAAACCACCGTCCTGGTCCATCTGCAAGATTCGGGCGCCCAGGCGAATCGGTTCGTCGGCGGGGATCAAACCAAGAACCCGCTGCCAGCGAACACCAACGGTCTTGAGTTCGAGAGCCGTTGCCCGGCAGGAAGCCGAACCCGAGGCTTGGGTGAGCACGAATGCCGTGTCCCCGGCCGGGTCAATCTGCGATGCTTGTAGCGGTTCACCGAGCAAGAGCGGCTTGCCGCGTGTCACCAACTTCAAACCAAGTGTGGCGTCGAAGCCGATGCGAATTTGATGGAGCGCCCCGCGAGCCAAGAACAAGAACGATTGTTCGTCGGCATGGATCACCTGCCCACGAATGGGCTGAGAGACATCCGGGATGTTGTAAGGCTTGGGCGGGAGCACGAAGATGGGGGCATCAAAGTTGCCGGACTGGTTCAGGCCGAACAAGGCGAACTCGCCCCGATCGGTCACGAGTGCGAGTTTCTCGCTATCGCAATAGGCCGGGAAGTTCGTCCAACCCGGCAGCGGGATCGTGTTGGGTCGTTCGCCGATCAAGGCGGGCGTCTGATCGGGCGCGGCCAACGCGAACGCCCGCAATTGCATGGCGTCGAGACCGGCAGCGAGCGCAAGGATCAAGTAGCCTGGCACTTCCCCTTCCGTGCTGGTCATCACCGGTCGGCCGCGCAGCGACCCGGCGGCGTGTCCCGTCGGCAACATACCAAGAAAGATGGGATCAAGGCGGGCGCCGTCCGGGCCAATCTTGTCAACATCGAAGACATAAATGCCCTGCGACTCGGCCGGGCAATAGAGATGGCTGGTCCCCGGTCGAAGGACGAGCCCGCTGCCCAGCGGCCGGCCGAGAGCGAGTCGGCCGATGCGCGAGCCGCTGGCGATTTCGATTTCGAGGATGACCCCGACCTCGTCGCGACGGGCTCGCTCCCCCTTCACCGTGGGCCGTTCGCGCAGGGGGACGTAAACTCGCTGACCGACGAGGATCGGTTCCGCCAGACAGGGGCCGGGCAAAATTTGCCGCCAGAGGGCGACGCCATCACGAGCGGCCCGGGCGCAGAGGCTGGTACGCGTCCCGTCATTTTCGACCAACAGCACCATATCGGGATGCAAATCGGTCCCCGGGACGACGAGCGGCGAGATGTCGCCATCAATGCCCAGACGCGTGGCCCAGCGCACCGAGCCATCGCGGGAATCGAGGGCATAGAGGATGCCGCGAGCGAGCGCGAAGAAGGTCGTCGGGGCGGAGCGTGACGGCGGCTGTGATTTCGGACGATCGAGCCGCGGCGCGAACAGCAGGCTCGTCGATTCAACGGCACGATCGCGGTTGGACGGGATCGGTGGGTTGTCTCGTTCATAAACGACCTTGCCCGAAAGCAGCCGTTCGGCATCGTTGAGCACCTGGATGAACGCGGAATCGCCCGCGTACCCGGCTTCATCGATCCGCCGCCGGGCATCGACGATTTGCGAGTCGTCGGGGTCGGCCAGAATGGTCTTGAGTTCCGCCAGCAAGATCAGCCGGCCGCGGGCGTTCTCGATCTTGGTCATCAGGCCGTTGATTTGCGCGTAGATGTTCTCGCGATCTAGATCCTTCGGGTGAAAGCGTTCCACCACCTTGCCGAGCTCGGCCGCCTGTTGATGCCAGGGGAGTGCGTCATCGGGTTTGTCGCGATTGAATAAGTCGCCCCCTTTGCCCGTTACGTCCTCGGTCAGCTTCAGCACGGTCTCCCAGATATCGACCTGGAACTTCTTTGGCTCGGCAAACGGCTGAAGGACGGGGTCATCGATGGCTGTGAGGAATTTCTTCAACTGCGCCTGGGCGTTCGCCGGATCGGAACGAACCGTCACGGAATAGACGGCGCCGCGAAGGGCGCAGAGTTCGCGAAAGAACTTCGCCTCCGCCGTATAGGGCGAGTCCTGATGTTCCGTGGCGAGTTCGTCGAAGAGTTTGCGGGCGGGCTCGTAGTTCTTCGCTTCGTACTCTTTTTTCGCCTTGGTATAGAGACGCTCGGGCGTAGCCTCGAGATGACGATTGTAGAAATAACCACCGAGCCCCAATCCGCCGGCTATTACCGCGACGAGAACGATCAGGACGGCCAACCGGCTGCGTTTCTTGCGCGGTCGGCGTGCGACGGGATCGGCTTTTGCAGGAACCGTTTTCGGAGGAGGAGTCAGGGTCGGAGGAGGAGCCGGAGTTTCAGCAAAAGGATCTGTTGCTTCCGTCCATTTGAACTCGACCGGGGCGGCTTCAAGCGGCGGTTTCTCAATAGGCAGCGGCGGCTCGGCCACCCTGGGCGGGGGATCGGGCACGGACGTGAAGCCAGGCGGTTCAATCCCCGGCGACCAGGCCACTTCGGTCGGCGCGGGTGCTGCCGGTTCGCGAGGTTCGGTTCGCTCGATCGGAGGGTGGATCGGTTCCGGCTTTTTCTTCCGGGCCGCGGGCGGAACGGCCTCGCCCGGAAGAACCTGAATGAAATCGACCAGCGTCCCGGTCTTGTACGATGGTTCGGGGGCATCCGTGCGAGCGACGACCGGCTTGTCGTCCACGGGCGGTTTTTCGTCGGTCGTCGGTTCCCCGGCAACGGCCGGCGCTGCCGTCTCTTCGACCAGGAAGATGTCGAGACAGATGGGACAGCGGATCGATTTCCCCAGAAGTTCCTTCTGGAGATTGAGACGGGTTTCGCAATGGGGGCAGACGACATTGATCGTCACAGGGGCCTCTCCGCGCGATCGTGCGGATCGCCCGTGGTTAGTTTCTTAATCCGTGTTCCCGCATCAGTCGATCGGTCGACTGGTACGCTTCGCGCACCCAATCCACGATCTTCGCGGGCTCGGGCGAATACTCGAGCTCGATGCTCATCGTGCCATCAATACCCAGGTCCGCGATCTCTTTTAGGTACGGGCCGAAGTCGACCACGCCGCGCCCGGGGGGCAGGTCGCCATGGACCGTGCCGTCGCAATCGCTGATATGGACATGGATCGCCTTGCCCTTTAACTTCCGCAGTTCTGCCGGCGCGACCTTGGCCAGTTCCAGGTGAGAGATATCGATATTCGCGCGGACGGCGGGGTGGTTCACGTCTTCAATGAACCGCACCATACTTGTAACGTCGTTCAACAGGGAAAGTTTGAACGGTTCAAGTTCGAGAGCAATTTGTAGCCCGAGATTCGAAGCGTAGTTGCCGAGGATGCGGGTGTTCCGCACCGCCGTCTCCCACTGTTCCGCGGGGGGGATCACCTGTTTCTCCCAAATGTACTCACCCAGGACAAGCAGGAGATTCTTCGCTTCGAGTTCATAACAGAAGTCGAGATAGGCCTCGCAACGGTCGAGATGAAATCGCTGCACGGAAGGATTGAAATCGACTAGACCTACCGCGACGCAGGCGACACTCACAATGGGCAGTGACGCCTTCGCGCACTCGCAACGAATCAGTTGGCGCTCCTTGGCATCGATATCGAGCGGGTCGGCAAAGATGTCGATCGTGTCGAAGCCGAGCTCCTTGGTCATGCGGATGCCATGAGCGGTCCCCAGCCCCGATTGCGCCCACGCCGAGTTGATCAAACCGAGCTTCATGACATGCCCGCTGTGTTCGTAGTTCGTCTGCCCCGCTAAAGCGGGGCACTACGAACGAGTGCCTCTTTTGTACGTAGTGCGCCGCTTTAGCGGGGCACTCTGCCTCTTTTATACGTAATGCCCCGCTAAAGCGGGGCACTACGAACGAGTGCCTCTTTTATACGTAATGCCCCGCTAAAGCGGGGCACTCTATTTCGAGTGCCTCTTTTGTGCGTAGTGCCCCGCTTTAGCGGGGCACTCTATTTCGAGTACCTCTTTTGTGCGTAGTGCCCCGCTTTAGCGGGGCACTCTATTTCGAGTACAACTCACGCTGCCGACACTTTGTTGAGGAGCTTGACGAGTTCCGCCTCGGAGGTCAGGCCGACGATAGTCTCCTTCGGCTGGTCGCCCCCCTTGAAAATCATGATGCGGGGAATGGTGTTGATGCCGTACTTGGTGGCGAGTTCGTAGTTCTCGTCGACGTTCACCTTGCCGACTTTGACTTTTCCTGCGAACTGGTCGGCCACCTTATCGATGATCGGCGTCAATTGCCGGCAGGGCCCGCACCAGGGAGCCCAGAAGTCGACGAGCACGGTTGTGTCGCTGCCCACCACCTCGGTCTCCCAGTTATCGTTGCCGAATTCGTGAACATTTGGGCTGGCCATGGTCTCTCTCCCAGGGAAAGGTTCGGGCGAAGATCGGAGTTTCCTCTATCATACGCGATGAGGACAAATTGGGCAGTCTCATCCGGTCAGATGCCTGGCGGTCCGAAAAGGATTCAGCCGCCGACATCGGGGTGGAAGCACGATCACAATAGGGGATGTCATGGTCCGATCTTTCCGCATCTTCAGCCTTTTGGCCCTATCTCTCCAAGCCGGGGCTGTCTGGGCCGATGATGCCACTGTCATCAAGATGATCAAGGAAAAAGGCGGGGAGGTCACCGAGGCCAACGGCCGGGCGACATCGCTCACGCTTTCCGATGGATCGAAGTTGACCGAAGCGGAGTTTCGCCAGATCGGACAGTTGGGCAACCTGAAGACTCTAGCGCTCAGCAATTGCCTGAACGATCAGACACTCGGCTTTCTGACCACCCTGACGGAACTGGAAAGCCTGCAAACGAACCTCATGCAAGTAAGCGATGAGGGCATCAAGCAGCTCGCTCAACTGAAGAAGCTGCGGCAGGTAAAGTTCTTCCATCCGGGAAAAACGTTCACCGGAGTGGGCCTGGCAGCGCTGGCCGACTTGCCGAACCTGGAAGCACTCACCGTCGCCGGGTCATTCGCGTTCGGGGATGAAGGAATGGCCGCGGTCGCGAAACTCACGCATCTCAAGTCGTTCCGCACCTGGCACGCGGGGCAGACGATCGAGGGCGTCAAGAAGTTGCGTGAGATGAAGAACCTCAAGAGCCTGCACCTGGGGCAACGGCTGACGTACAAGGCGCCCTCTTGCCCCAACGACGAGGTCGTGGCCGTGGTCGCGGAGATCAAGACGCTCGACACGCTCATTCTCGATGAAGCCCGCTTGAGCCTAGATGCCTTGAGCAAGCTCAAGCAACTGCCGGAACTCAAGACGCTGACGCTCGGCAATATCGACATGCCGGAGGCCGATATGGAGAAGCTCCAGAAGGAAATGCCGAAGGTGACGATCAAGTGGACAAAGCCGACGGAGACGGCCGTGAAGCGGATCGTGGCGTTGTTTGGGAAGTAGGTTCGCGCCAACCGGCTTGACGTAGGCCGCGCGGGCTCCTAAAACTGATGTGCTGGCCCTGTCGTCTAGTGGCCTAGGACACGGCCCTTTCAAGGCCGCGACACGGGTTCGAATCCCGTCAGGGTCATCGTTCTAGATTGCGAAGCTCCGGGAAACATTTCTTTCCCGGGGCTTCTTGTATTTCACGAGAAATCGAAGCGAGCTATCGCAAAAGATCCGTATCCGGAGTGCTCAACTGTGGGCATCACACTTCAAATAGAAACATGTTGCAACACACGCTTCGAGCGCGCGGGCGACCGCGGAAAGAACCGGACGCGGGGTGAAAGAGTGCAGGTGATCGCGAAAATGAGTTGCGTCTTCTTTGAGTTTTCGCCTAAGCTTGCATCCGACGCATCGCCGCCGCCGATGGATATCGACCAATGCTTTGAAGAGTTTGACGCTCCAACACTCGCTCACCCGTATTGAATCCAAGTATCTGGGCGGTGACGTGGCCGATTGGGCTCAGACCGTCGATCAGACTACCGACTAGCTCAAAATGATCGGCCCACCGATCCGTTCGCGGATTGTAGAACCGCACGAGTTGTTCTGTCTCCCAGTGCATCGACCCGATATCGCTCCCTTTCGCTTGATTGCACGAAACGCAAGCGAAAGCGAGATTCTCAGCATCGGTGCGGCCGCCATGTTTCTCGCTAATGATATGGTCGGCCTTGCAGCCATAAAACGTGTCGTCTTCGGCAATCAAACAATATTCACAAATCCCGTTGCTCCGAGCAACAACGAGCCGTCGCAGCTCGGCGCCGATATAGGTTACTGACATCTTGTCTTACCCTTGTTGCAACCGCTGGCGCGCACGAGCCTTGGCGAGACGCATCAAATGCTCAATATGCAAATACTGATTGAGTTCTGCCGTTTCGTCGGCGGATAATGACTCGGCCTTTTGTCGTCGAATCAGTTCCGCGACATGCCCTTTGGTGGCTGGCGAAGGCCGAAAATCGATGACCGACTGAGGGGTGTTGCCATTCGCAATGAAGTCCACGAACTCGTCATAAGCAAGGATCATTCGACTCTCTCCGTGAATGGTCTATTTTCATTGTAGCCGATGAAGGACGAATGGCGTCGCTGCCCACGGAATCAGCAATGGGACGCAGATCCTCTCGCCTGCCAACCTCTAACTTAAGCCCAACTCATGGCGTTACGCCGGAGCGTGACCCGCGGCGTCCCGTTCGGCGGTGAAAACCGGGTCAAGAAACCGCCAAGAAACTCGGCCTCGAACACACGCTTCGAGCGAAGCGGTGACCCCGGAAAGAACTGGAAGCGGGGTGAAAAGGGGGCAACTTTACGCGAAAAAGATCTGCGTGCCCTTTGTTCTCGCTCACGATGGGGGGCGCGAGGTCGAGCAATTCTTAACGCATTTGGCAGTGGATGAGCGAGTCTCAGCAAGCACGCAGAATCAGGCGTTGGGGCGCTCTTGTTCCTGTATCAGAAAGTGTTCGAAATGGAAATTGGCTTGGTAGACGTGATTCGAGCGAAGCGACCCGAGCGGTGCCGATGGTGCTGTCGCTGGCCGGGGGAAATAGCCCTGAGTCAAGCGGTCTGGTGATACGCTCCCTCGCTACGTATAGTGGCTTCGTTGGACTGCTGAGTGCAAGAGGATCGATCATGGAGTTGCAGACCGAGCCACCCGTCGCTATCGCCCTTCGAACCTTGCGGGGCGAAGAACGCAATAATGTTCATGCATGGTTCGATCACTTGAAGAACTGGGACAACGATCCCCTTGTTCGTAAGATCTCGCATCAGTTGCCCCATAAGAAGAACGTATACGTGCTCACCGCCAGCGACGGGACGCGAATCTTTTTCCGTAAGGAAGCCAACATGATCACCGTGCTTGACATCGCGCGGAAGGAAACGATCGATCAATTCGCATGAGCGGAGACTTCGTGTGGGCAAGGCGTTCGGCACGATCTCGTTCGATCCTGCGAAGTGCAAACGGGAATTGCGGGACCTCGGGAAACTTCTTAAAGCAAATTCGGAACTCTCCGAAAGCAGAAATATCCTGCCCTTTTTTAAGGCTCGCCAACAACTCGCTGCCTTCATTAGCACATATGCGCCTGATATTGGACCAACCCCCGAGATGGCCTACGAATACTCGTTTCTTGGAGATTTCTCCGCGGATTTGGTGCTTGGCAATCGAAAGAAAAGGGAATATTTGGCTATCGAGTTCGAGGACGGCAAAGCCAACAGCATTTTCAAAAAGGTCAAAGGGCGTTCCACTACCGACTGGAGCGCCCGCTTCGAACACGGGTTCAGCCAACTGGTCGATTGGTTCTATACTCTCGACGATTACAAGAAGACGGACAAATTTCGAAAAGAGTTTGGAAACGGGCACGTCACTTTTTCTGGTCTGCTCATCGTTGGGCGAAACGCTGGGATTACGGACTCTGATCGCATCCGCATCGAGTGGCGAACCGACAAAGTACTCGTCGATTCGCACTCCATTAGCTGTATCACGTTTGACGATCTGCACGAGACATTAGAGGGCAGACTGGATAATTACCTGGCTGCATCGAAGTTCGGAAAAAAGAACTCTTGAGCAGGTTGAAAATCAAACGGGACGAAAAAAAGGGGGAACGCAACTGGGACGCAATTCGTTTTGGAAGGGCTGTGTCCCAGCTGCGACCCGTCCGATGTGCGGATACCGCGCGAGGCTCCGAAACCCCCTCGACTCGCCGCAAATCTTGATTCGCGCTGCGTTCAGATCGTTGCGCCCCCTTTCCCCCGAACCCCTTCCGCACCAATAGGTTCAATCGCTTCAGCGCTTCGCGTTCATCCCAATGGGCCATGTCGGTGGATTGGCGGGGATTGGTGGCCCAACGCTCTTCGTTGCAGGGGAGCCAGTAGACGAACGTCGCGAATTTACGGCCGGCGCCCGATTGCTTGAGCAGGTCTTCATTGACCGCGCGGTCGAGCCAGCGCCAGAGCGTTTGACGATGGGAGAAATCAAAGGTGACGCAGCTCTTTTCCCATCTGCCCACTCATTTCCGGTCCAGACTGCGTCGTCGTTAATGCGGAGATCGCCGAAAGCACTCTGGCAAGTCTATCACGGCGATGCTGGACGATTGACCCGGGGGTGCTGACCAGACGGATTCCTCGTGGCCATTGCAACTTGATGGCTGCGAGCGGCCAGAGCGTCGCGGTGCTCTTCCTCTCTCTCCAACAGGATCGATAACAGGATGGCGAGATCGGACGCAGTGAGCTTCCCGAGCATGGCGGCCAGCGTTTCGATCGAGGGGGAATAGGTCAAAACTGCGTCGCCTTGTTCCGAATTGTCAGTATTTCCCGATGAATTCGGGGGCTCAAACAATTTCATGAAAAGGCCATACAAGTGCTATTCGACCACTTCGCGGAAATTCCGCCGCCCGTCTTTTGGTCAGCTTGGAGATCGATGATTCGGTTTCAGTAGAAATGGCAGGGCGTGAATGAAAATCAGGTTTGCCGCCTCCCCTCTTGCCGCCTTCCTCTCGTTTCCGGATGATTTCTCTTGTAGTTCGAAGCCTGCCTGGCGGGTCGCCGTTCGCATATTCTGTTTAAGGACTAATCGATGAATATCCCCTGGTGGGGCTACGTGATTCTGGCCGGGTTGTCGTGGGGTTGTTACGTCCCACTCGTGTTCTACGGCGGCACGGAACTGGGGGGCAAGCCGAGCAGCCGGATCATGGCGATCCTGTGCGTCGGCGTCGCCTATTTCGTCATCGCGGTCGTCCTTCCGCTTTTCTTGTTCCTCAGCGGTCAGGAGCAATGGCCGGACATGAAGACGACCGGTCTGGTGTTCGCCGGCATGGCGGGCGTGGCTGGGGCCGTCGGCGCCATCTGCGTCATCTTCGCCAGCAAAGCGGCCGTCGCTCAAGCGAAGCTCGAAGGCGTCGACCCGGCCACCTATCGCCTCTTCATCGCTCCGCTTATCTTCGCCCTGGCCCCGCTGATCAACGTGATTCTCTCCAGCGTTTGGGACCCGCAGCCGGGCAAGCCCTTCACATTCGAAGTGATCCTTCCCGGCTGGAAACTGTTGCTCGGCATCGTGCTCGTCGGGGCGGGGACGTTTTTCGTTCTGTATTCCAAAGAAGAGGCCGAAGAGGCCAAGAAGAAGGCCCACGCGAAGAGCGGCAAACCGCCCGTGGTCGCGGTCAACGCTCCGCCGCCGGCGGCGCCCTCATGACTCCCCCGGAAGCCATTATGCGGTTGAACGACGTGCTTGCTCATCTCTGGATGATCCGCCAATTCCTCAAACATGCGGATGAAGTCCAGGAGGATGAGGAAATGCTCGACGTTCACCGCTTGCTTTATGACACGATCCGGGCCGTGGAACCGGCCGCGCAACGGGGCGACTCGGCTGACTTCCTGCGGCGGTTGAAGGGGAAGATCGGCAAACTTCGGCGTTCATCCGAGTTTTTCAGCCGCGAATACAAACGTGTGTCGTCGCACACCAACTTCGAGATGGCCGCCCTTTCCTTCGCCGGCGCCGTCCGACGCATGGAAGAGATTTTCGCCGAGGTGGTGACCGCGCCCGAAGCGGGCGATTCGCCTTAAATTATTGGTTCAACTAGGCACGGGGCGCTGACGCAACTCCGCTCAAAAATTATTGGATTGTCATGCAACGTATCCTCGTCTTAATTTTCCCGATCATCACGACATTCTTCATCAGCAGTGCCGGCCACGCCGACGAGAAGCTGAAAGACATCGCCTGCCGCTCGGTGCATCTTTCGTTTCCGGCTGGTGAAGGCGTTGCCTTCTACAACGAAGTCACGGTGAAGAATTCGGCCCCCGGCACGTACTTCGCCGTCTGCGGTTGGGACAAGGGGTATTACGGCATTCAGGAAAAGGGTGACGGCAAAAAGGTCGTCATTTTCTCCGTTTGGGATTCGAAGCTCGACAAGTCCGACCTGGTTCCTGCCGAGGAACGCGTCATCACGATCTATAAAGACGAGAAAGTGCGCGTGGGCCGATTCGGCGGAGAAGGGTCGGGCGGGCAATCGTTCCTGGATCTGGATTGGAAAGACAAAGAGACCTACCGCTTCATGGTGACCGCCGTCCCCAACGGCCTACGCACAGAGTATACCGGATTCCTGTTCGATCCCGCTGACAAGGCATGGAGGCGACTCATCACCTTCTCGACGATCACGGGCGGCAAACGTCTGAAAGGCTATTACTCGTTTGTCGAGGATTTCAAGCGCGACCGCGTCTCGGCCACCAAGGTTCGGCAGGCGGTCTTTGGCAACGGCTGGATTCTGTCGACCGACGGCAAATGGCAATCGCTCGACCGGGCTCGCTTTACGGGTGACTCGAACCCGTCGCTCCAGATCGACTCGGGTCTGGCGGGGGACCGCTTCTTCCTGGCCACGGGCGGCGAGACCAAGAACATCGGCACGCCGTTGAACAAAGAGACTCGCTTGCCTGAAGTGAACGAGCCCCGCGTGCCGCCCAACAAACTGCCAGAGCCGCCTTCGATCCAGAAGCAATGAGGGCGTAGCGGGATCGGCCTTGATTCGCGGCGGACGTTTCGGGATGATCGTGGGCGAACCGCATTCGTGCATCAAGGATGAGGAAGTTCGATGCTGCTAACACCCAGGATGGGTCGCCCCCTCGCGTCGCCAATTCCGGCAACGGCCTCCGATGAAAAGACGACTCGGCACCCGCTTGTCGACGGTCCGTTGGGCTACGTCTTTGCCGTGTTCGTCACCGTTGTTTTCCTTTTCCTGATCTTGAAACTCTGGCGTGCCGATCTGAGTGTGCCGTTCCATTATAACGGCGATGGCATGTACTACTTGCGGATGATCCGGAACATCATCGACACCGGTTGGTATCTAAGCGATGCCCGGGTCGGCCAACCGGGCGGGCTCGACTTTCGCGAGTTCCCCGCTTCCGATGGTTGGCTGCATCTCGTCGTCATCAAGGCGATCGCACTGATCAAGCCCGACGCCCCGTTTGTGTATAACGTCTTCTATCTGCTGACCTTTCCCTTGTCGACGATGTCGATGCTCTTCCTCTGTCGGCGCGTCGGCGTCTCGTATATGCCCGCTCTGGTGGTTAGCCTGCTTTTCACCTTCCTGCCGTTTCACTTCCTGCGGATCGGCCATTTGTTCCTGTGTTCATACTACCTCGTGCCGATCTCCGTCTTCCTCATGGTGCGCGTGCTCGAAGGAAAACTACCCTTCCGCGATGAGGCCGACGATGCCTGGCAATTCCTTTCCTGGCGAGCGGCCGGCACGCTGACGGCCGCAATCGCGATCGGCCTGGCCGGCGTCTATTACTCGTGCTTCACCCTCTTCTTCCTGGGCCTTGCGGCCGTCATTCGGGCGTTGCAGATTCACTCGTGGCGGCCGCTCGTTGCCGTCGGTCTGTTGATGGGCTTGATCGCCGCCGCTCAGGCCGCCAGTCTCGCTCCTTCCATGGAATACCGGATGACGACGCCGCGCAACGGTGAAGCGCCCAAGCGTCATCCGCAAGAGGCGGAGATGTATCCATTAAAGGTCTCGTTGTTGATCCTGCCGCAGGCGAACCACCGGTTCGGCAAGTTTCGCAGTTTCATGGGAACCTACCTCAACGCGACGCCCATCAACAATGAAAATGCTTCGTCCTCGCTGGGCCTCATCGGGGCGCTCGGCTTTCTCATGTTGCTCACTCGTGTCTTTCTGCTCTCGACACACCCGAAACGGACATGGTTGGACGGCATGGCAATGCTAACCCTGGCGGGGGTGCTCCTGGCAACGATGGGCGGCTTCGGGACGTTCATTTCCTGGTTCCTGGGGCCGTGGCTGCGCGCCTACAACCGGATCTCGATCTTCCTGGCCTGTTTCTCGCTCGTGGCCGCGGCTCTTCTGCTTCAACAGATTCGGGTGAATTGGGCCGTGTCGCCACCGCGACGGTTCGCCTTCATGGGGTTCCTGGCGATCCTTCTACTGGGCGGCTTCTACGATCAGACCGCGGCCAAGATGGCACCCCCCTACACGGACCTCTCATCGGAATGGCAGGCGGATCGGGCTTTCGTCCAGGCAATCGAGGGACCCGCGAAGCCTGGTGAATTGCTGTTCATGATGCCTTACCGCTTCTTCCCGGAGCAGGTCAATCATGACATGTTCCGGCCGTACATGCATTCACGTAAACTTGTCTTCAACTACGGCTCGATTCATGGCCATGAAGGCGACATGTGGACGCGCTGGATGCTGCGCCTGCCGCCGGAAGAGATGGTCCGCAAGCTAGCCCAGATGGAAGCGGCCGGCATCTGGATCGAGCGTGAGGGCTGCCCGGACAAAGGCACGGCGCTGGAAGCGTTGATGACCAAGATCGTCGGTTCTCCTCCGCTTGTGAATGCCACAGGCAAACACGCCTTCTTCGATCTGAAGCCGATGCGAGCTGCCTTAAAACAACAGTGCGACGAGGTGGCCTGGAATCATCGGCGCGACCGGATCGTCCATGCGATTTGCCCGCTTTATCGCAACGGTTTCGACGAGGAGATCGGCGTCGCCAATGGCGGCTTCGGTTTCTGGGGCGACAAGTCCGGCGAAATTCATCTCGTCAATCGGTTGCCCGCGACCCGCCGTTTGCGGCTGGAAATGACGATCGATCGGGAAGGATCAGAGGGCGAGACGACGTTGCGCGTCAATGGACCGGGCTGGAACGAGAGCCTCTCGTTGCCACCTGCCGGACGCAACATCAGCCGCGAGATCGACGTTCCTCCCGGGCGATCCGTGATCCGCCTGGAATGCGACGGCCAACCGTACCCGGTCGCCATGCCGGGACCCGGCCAGCATCTACACGTCTTTCGTGTATCGAACGTGGTTTGTATCGAGATCGAATGATCTCGAGACGAAACCGCCGTTGACTTTGAAGCGACTCGACAGTTCAACCAACTGGCTTTCGGACAGGACGGCGAGGCGCGGCTCGTGGATTCTCTTCGGGAAGGCGGCTACGTTCGAATTTCGTTGGTCGCTGAACAAGAGAACCAAATTGTCGGCCACATCCTCTTCAGTAAAATGACAATCATGACCGAAGCGGGTCCAGTATAGGCACTGGCCTTGGCGCCGCTCGTTCCCGCTCTCCGCCTGCAATCCGCTTTCCCCAACTCCCCTTGCGGCAACCGCGGTTCGCCCTTCAGTATAAAGAAGGTGACGACCGCGAATTACCGGAGACGTTGCGATGACCCCGAGCATTAGCCCGACCGGCCGGATCAACGGCACGCGAACCACCGTTTATCACATCGTTCCGTATTTGGAAGGCGGCCGCTTCTCGCTCGAAGAGATTGCCAAAGACAACGCGATCACGATGGAGGAACTCCACGCCGCGCTCGCTTTTATCGATCAAAACCGGGAAGAAGTGATGCGTGTGAACCGCGAGTTCGATGAGCGTGATGCCCGCGGCAACCCGCCGGAGATTCAGGCGAAGCTGGATGCATTTAGTATTCGGTTTAGGAAATTTCGCGAGTGGTTGATGGAACGGCGTCGAGCGAACTCTGAAACCAACGGCAACGGACGCCTTTTCCCGGCGGGGACTCTGTTCGAAACATTTCGAGAATGGGAAGCGCGTGAAGAACTTCAACAACAGGAGGAGGTGTCTTGAGGGGACTTCTAGCCGATGCCAATTTCGAAGGACATTTGCAGCAATTGCAGATTATTTGAAACAGCACCGACTGGATTGCCTTTTGGGAAGACTTGGAGTTGAGCGTTCTGTCATTCGCGGAGCTCGATCTGGATTCGGAGGCCTCCGACGATATTGTCTGGCGTCGTTGTCAGCAAGAACGACTAGCTTTGGTGACCGCAAATCGAAATTACGACGACTCGTCTTCGCTGGAAGCGATGATAAGAAACGATTCGCGTGAGGACTCCCTGCCCGTTTTCACGGTTGGTTCTGTGCAACGGATGTCGGGAGAACGAGAGTACGTTCATCGCGTGGCTATCGATCTTCTCGAATATCTGATCCAGTTCAAGAAAGATCCGCATAGCCTACTCGGCTCGGGCAGGCTTTATGTACCCAAGTCAGTGTAGTTGACTGAAATATGGCAACACTCACCTTCGATTTCGACGTCCTCGTCATCGGCGCCGGGCATGCCGGTGTTGAGGCGGCCCTCGCGCCTGCTCGTATGGGGATGCGCACCTGCCTCCTCACGCTCAATGCCGACACCATCGCTCAGATGTCGTGCAACCCCGCCATTGGCGGCGTGGCCAAGGGGCAGATTGTTCGCGAGATCGACGCGCTGGGCGGCGCCATGGGCAAGTGCATTGATGCCAGCGGCATCCACTTTCGCATGTTGAACGCCTCCAAGGGGCCGGCGATGCACTCGCCCCGCGCCCAGGCCGACAAGAAGCTCTACCAGTTCACCATGAAGCACTGGATCGAACGGCAGGAGAATCTGACGGTGCGGCAGGAGATGGTGGAAGCATTAGTTTTCGAAGAGATTGGAAATTGCGAATTGCAAATTGCAAATTGCAAATTGGAAGACGGATCCGGTGTTTCGTCGAAGCGAATTGTAGGCGTCATGGCCCGGGGGGAGACGTTTTACCGCGCGAAGTGCGTGATTCTGACGACCGGGACGTTTTTGAAGGCGTTGATGCACACGGGTGAGGCGAAGACCAAGGGGGGCCGGGCCGGGGATGCCACGGCCGAGGCATTGAGCGATTCGCTTACCTCCTGCGGCATCGAACTCGCTCGCTTCAAGACCGGCACGCCTTGCCGGCTTAACGGCCGGACCATCGATTTCAGCAAGGTCGAAGAACAACCAGGCGACTCTCAGCCTCGGCCGTTCAGCTTCTCCAACGACAAAGTGGAGACGCGTCAGGTGCCTTGCCACATCACTTATACGAACGAGGCCGTCCATGAGTTGATCCGGGCCAACCTGCACCGCGCCCCGATGTATTCCGGGCAGATCAAGACCTGCGGGCCGCGTTACTGTCCGTCGATCGAGGATAAGGTCGTTCGCTTCGCGGAGAAGGATCGGCATCAAATCTTCCTGGAACCCGAGGGACTGAACACTCTCGAATACTACTGCAACGGCATCAGCACCAGCCTGCCGAAGGATGTGCAGTACGAGATGCTGAAGATGATCCCCGGACTGGAACATGCCGAGGTGATGCGCTGGGGCTACGCCGTCGAGTACGATTTCGCCCCGCCGACGCAGCTTCACGCATCGCTGGAAACCAAACGGGTGGACGGCCTGTTCTTCGCCGGCCAGATCAACGGCACGACGGGCTACGAGGAAGCCGCGGCCCAAGGGCTGATGGCCGGCATCAATGCCGCGCTCAAGATTCAAGAGAAGCCGCCCTTCGTACTCGATCGCAGCCAGGCCTACATCGGCGTGCTCATCGACGATCTCGTAACCCGCGGCGTCGATGAGCCCTACCGCATGTTCACGTCACGGGCCGAGTATCGGCTGCAACTACGCCACGACAACGCCGATCGTCGGTTGACGGCCCTGACGCGGGAACTGGGCGGTATCGACGATACGGCCTGGGCGCGGTTGAAAAGGAAGGAAGAGGGGATTCTCGAGCTGGTTGCCGCGCTGGCGGGATGGAAACACCAGCAGGTTTCACTCAATCAATGGCTTCGGCGAACGGACGTGACCTGGGAGAGCCTGTGCGAGATGCACCCGCCGCTGCGTGCGTGGAACGATCGTGCGGATGTCGTTGAGCAAGTAGTGCTGGAGGCGAAGTACGAAGGTTACATCAATCGGCAAACGGAGCAAGTGGAGCGCTTTCAGCGGATGGAGCACCGAGTGATTCCCTCGCAGTTCGACTATAGCGCCATCCCGCAGATGCGCATTGAGGCGCGGGAGAAGCTGGCGCGGGTTCGTCCCACGAACATCGGCCAGGCCGGCCGGGTGAGTGGCATCACCCCGGCCGACTTAGCAGTGCTGTTGTTTTATTTGAAATGATCGGGTATGGGGGGGCTCGATCAACCGGACGGACTGCATCCGCCCGCGTGGTCTGGTAAGAAGGGTTGAGTGCCGCGACTTGGTCCTTCGGATAAAATAGAGAAAAAGATCGGATCGCGGGGTTTTGGAAAACCGATAATTGAGGTATAAAGGGATAGGGAGGCTGGAATTGTGTCTTGAATAAGATCTCAAGACATGATATTTCATGTTTCACGAGGTGAAGCTCGTGAAGCTGGCACGGAAGGATAGATCAGGAAGATCAGTCAAGGGAGTGCGGTCGGTCAATTCCGACGATTCAGGTTGACTGTATCTGCAAGTTGGTTAGAGTAGGTCGCGGTGGAAGCCCGACCATCACACTCAACTTGCTCATCACCTTCGGTTCCAACTGCTTAAATCCAGCCACCTTACGCGATTCTTGTCAGAGAGACCGAGATTGATAATGGCCTGGAAGCCGTTAATCTAGGTATTCTGGTAAGATTAGCAAAGATGGTCTGTCAGGGATGATCCCGGTCCCGCCTTGGCTTATGGAGAGCCTTGGATTGGACTGCACTCATGCGAGCTGGCTGCCGCCAGTCAGGGGTGGATATAGGAATGAAGACTGTGTTTACGACGGGCGAAGCCGCGAAGATTTGCAAGGTCTCTCAGCAGACCATCATTCGCTGCTTCGACAACGGACAACTAAAAGGCTTTCGCGTTCCCGGGTCCCGGTTCCGCCGGATCCCCCGTGAATCGCTCTATAAATTCATGAGAGACAATGGCATCCCGACTGACGCTCTCGAGAGCGGCAAGCGGAAGGTGCTATTGGTCGACGACGACGCCGAGCTCGTCGAGCTGATCAGCAAAGTCCTCGACGAGGATGGCCGCTTCGAGGTCCGCGTGGCCCAGAACGGCTTCGACGCCGGCATGATGGTCAAGGAATACCACCCTGACCTGATCGTGCTCGACGTGATGCTGCCGGACATCAACGGCAAGGAAGTCTGCCATCGCGTGCGGGCCGATACCGCTCTCGAAGACGTGCGGATTCTCTGCATCTCGGGTATGGTCGAGGAAGACAAAGTTCAGGAACTTCGCCTGGCCGGCGCGGACGACTTCCTGCACAAACCTTTCGACATCGAAGTGCTGATCGACCGCATGTGCGCTCAGCTCGATATCGAACCCGCCCCGACGGCCGCCGCCGTCTGACGGCAGCCTGTCCTGGACAGTAAGCAGGAGGCAGTGGGCTGAATGCAGTAGTTAATACTACGGCACAAGCCCACTGCCTTCTCGATTCTCCGGATTCCACTCAATTGATTCCTGAAGCCGGTCGAAAAAATACGGTGATCAGGCACTTGTGTGCGGGATCCCGCCCATGGAAATGGGTGAACCGGCACGTTTTGCCGCTTACTGACCGAAAAAGGAGTCACCGGTGCTTCGCGCAGCGGCGGGTGAAGTCGCGGCTCAATTGCCCTGGCTCTGGCCAGACGCCACTTCGTTGTCCGTCCTCGGGCAGCCTCAGTCCTTGGCCACCTGGCCAGCTCTGCGCCTCGATCCCGCGGCTCTTCTGCTCGTATTCCGCAATCGCCAGCTTCGGGCCGATACTTCCGATCTCGATCCCCAGCGTGCCTCCCGCTTCTTAGAACCTAGTGTACTCGAAACCGTCGAGTCGTGGTTTCATCACGATCGCGGTCTGTGGGTCGACTGGCGCCAGCCCGCGACGCTTCCCTACTATCGAAGCGCCCTCTCGATCGCTCAGCACGCGCTGATTCTCGCGCATTACACCCGATGCAGCGACCCCGTCGCCGCCTGGTCCGCAGGCATGCTGGCCCCGCTCGGCTGGCTGGCCATGGCCGCCGTGCATCCGGAACTTGCTTCGGAATGTTTGGCTGATCCGGCTCACGCCGGCGATCCGCTGGGAACCCAGGAGCGCCATTGGGGCTTCGATCAGAACGCCATCGCCCGGCGGCTGGCCCGGCGCTGGCTGCTGCCCGATTGGCTCCAGTTCGTCATTGGCCGGCAAGATCTTTCGCTGGAACGTGAGGAGCCGCTCGCCGCGGAGACCACTCTACAGACGTGCGTTCGCCTGGCGATCACGCTCTCGGAACAATCGGGAATCAATCTCGGTCTCGGCTTCGGCATCGACAAAGGTCCGTTACTTAAGCATCTGAATCTGGCTCCGGCCGATCTTTCCATCGTGCGTGAACGCTACGAATGCACCGACCTCGGCGATCTGCTCTTCGACGATCGCCGCGATCCCCGTGAAATCGCGGAACTGCCGGCGATCTTGCGATCGGTGATTGAAGCACGTCGTGCCGATGCCGCGCCGTTCCTGGAACCGCTCGAACGCGACGTCGACCGCTTGCATCGCCATCTGGTGCATTTGCGAACCAGCGAGGAAGAACGCCTGACCCTGGCCAAACGCGCGGCCCTCGCCGAGTTCGCTGCCGGCGCCAGCCACGAGATCAATAACCCGTTGGCCGTAATTTCCGGTCAAAGCCAGTATTTGCTCGCACGACATCCGGAAGAAAAAGAGAAGTCGGCCCTCGAATCGATCAAGCGGCAGGTTCAACGCATTCACTCGCTGTTGAACGACCTGATGCAATTCGCCCGCCCGCCCGCCGCCCAGATCGAGCGTATCTTCCTGCCCGAAGCGATCTTGCCCGTGGTGGCCCAGTTCCAGGGCCTCGCCCAGGAGATGGGGGTCGAGCTTCGCTCCCCCGCGATCGACTTCCCGCTGTGGATTGATGCCGATCCGCGCTTGATCAAGACGTCGCTGGGCTGCCTGATCCGCAACGCCATCGAAGCAACCGCCTCGAAAAAGGGCTGGGTGCAGTTGGCTTGCGAACTGGTTGGGACGCGGGTAGAGATTCGCGTCGAGGACAACGGAATCGGCCTAACGCTGGAACAGCGCGAACATATGTTCGACCCGTTCTACTCCGGCCGTTCTGCGGGGCGCGGACGGGGCATGGGGCTGTCGACGGCCTGGCGATTGGCGAAACAACTGGGCGGCGACGTCCGTCTCGCTTCGGCCGCTGAAGATACGACCCGCTTCGTGCTCGCCTTGCCGTTGCCGGAACAGAATCACCGATCCGGCGAACGGCTAACTGCCTAAGGAACCCATGGGAAGCAGCGGCAAAAAATTCAACACGGGCTGGGCCGAACGTCTTGAGGCGGGAGAGTTGCTGTCGCTCGAAAGCTGCCCGTTCATGTCGCCCGCTAGTGAAACGGCCGCCTTTTTCCGCACGCAGCAAACACAAGCCCCGTCGCTGGAAGCGATCAGCTACGACCCTTCGACCGGCAAATTGCACGGCCAGACGACGACGAATCCCGAGGAGACCGAACGGCTCGCCGGCCTCCTGCGTTCATTCTCCGATGCCGCGACCGGCTGGCTCGCCAATCAGTTGCCCGAGTACGCCGGAAAGTGGACACGCGATCGGGCGACATTGCGGCCGGCCGAGGAAGCGCTGCGTACGCCGCACCCGCAGGAACGCAACGACCTGTTGCATGTGGATCAATTCGAGCGCCGGCCTTCCGCCGGCCGGCGCATCTTGCGATTGTTCGTGAACATCAATCCCACGGAACCGCGAGTCTGGATCACTTCGGAAGGTTTCAAGTCGCTGCTCGAGCGATTCCAGCGCCGTTATCGCATCCCCGCCCGCAGCGCGAGCGAATGGAGCGAGCCGCTCACTGGTCTGCAACGGCTGATGCAGCGCGATTGGACCGGCCGGCCGGCTTACGATTCGTTCATGCTGAATCTACAGCGATTCCTGAAGTCCGACGATGCCTTCCAGGACAAGGCCGCCAAGCACCTCTGGAATTTCGCACCCGGCTCGGCCTGGCTTCTATTCGCCGATGGTCTCAGCCATGCCGTCCTGCGCGGGCAGTACGCGCTGGAGCATTCCTTCTTCGTTCCGCAGGAAGCGCTCGTTCTCCCGGAGCGCTCGCCGCTTCAGCAACTCATCGCCGCGGGCGAAACGCCCGTTCTCCGCAAGGCGGGTTGAGCTAATTCAAATCAAACAACATCACCTCGGCCTCGCTCGTCGTTGAAAACGCGAGAGCGTTTTCGTCGCTCACCGCCAGGCCGTCGCCGGCTTCGAGCGCGATTGCTCCCGCCACGACGTTCCCGCGCAACACTTGTAACCAGGCGTGCCGGTCGGGCTTCAACGGGTAGGTGATCGCTTCTCCCGCACGCAGTTGCGAAAGATAGATGCGCGTATCCTGCTCAATCTTCAACGACTGGTCCGTGCCGTCAGGCGATGCGACCAGCCGCAATCGACCCTGGCGTTCTTCCTGCGGGAACATGCGTTGATCATAGCTGGGCGGCAACCCCTTCGCTCGCGGCGTCAGCCAGATCTGGTAGAGATGCACGGGTGTCGTGGTTGACGGGTTGAATTCGCTGTGGCGGATGCCCGAGCCCGCGGTCATGCGCTGGAACTCACCAGGCCGGAGCACGGCGCCGTTGCCCAGGCTGTCGCGATGTTCCAGTTCGCCTTCCAGCACGCATGTCACAATTTCCATGTCGCGGTGGGG
>Ga0105046_10003874_pt1 | contig 23782 bp, 24 predicted proteins | sample MAT03_FD_78385 | JGI IMG/M metagenome (GOLD analysis project Ga0105046, IMG submission 78385) | Freshwater microbial communities from Lake Fryxell liftoff mats and glacier meltwater in Antarctica - MAT-03 (megahit assembly) | ecosystem: Environmental > Aquatic > Freshwater > Ice > Liftoff...
CAGCGCATCGACCTGCGCCGCGGCGGATTCGCCGCTGCCGTCACCCCCCAGCCCGCCGGCCGGCCACTGCGCCTGATCGCGCCGCGCCTGCGGGCGGTGGTAGTCGGTACCGAACTCGATCTGCGCAGCACCGCCACCGGCGACCGCCTCGCCGTGCGCAGCGGACGGGTCGAGGTGCAGGGCGAGGACGGGGCCAGCACGACGCTCGGCGCCGGCCAATGGGCCGAGGCGCGCCTGGACGCCGCGCTGGTCACCGGAGAAGGCGGCGCCTGGTCGCTCGGCCACGCCTGGGTCGAGACGGTGACCCTGGGCGAAGTGCTGCGCGATGGCGCCGGCCGCGCCAGCGGGGTCCGTTCGGTCGCGGCGGATGCGCGGCAGAACAGCCAATGGTTCGCCCCCGACCAGACGATCTGCATCCAGAGCGACCAGAATGGCCCGCGCGGTCCGCCCTATCTGGCGCGATTGCCGGCCGGATTCCGCCTGACCCTGCGCGTGCGCGCTGCGCGCGCTGGGCGCATCGCGGTGACCCTGGCCCCGCCCCGGCACCACGCGGAGGCCTCCGACGCCGGCGCGCTCGATCTGCCGATCGGCCCGACGTGGAGCGAGATCGTGCTCACCGCCGACCGCTTCACCGCTGGCGGTGCGCCTCCACTCATGGCGGACTATCCGCTGTGGACGCTGTGCGTCTTCGGCTTCGCCGCCGGACGTCTCGAATTGACCACTGTCGCCATCGATCCGCCGCCCGCCCCCTGAGGTCCACCATGCGCACGCTCCTGCTTCCCTTCCTGCTCGCCGGTGGCCTGTGTGCGGTAGAGACGGTCAGCGTCGATGTCGCCGCCGACCGCCACCCGATCGACCCGCGCATCTATGGCGTGGCGTGGGCCGAAGCCGCAGCGCTCAGCGATCTGCGCGCGCCTCTCAACCGCTGGGGCGGCAACACCGCCACCCGCTACAATTGGCAGCAGAACGCCGACAACAAGGGCGAGGACTGGTACTTCCAATCGATTCCCGGCGGTTCCGCCACCGCAGGCGCTGACGCCGACGCCTTCATCCAGCGCAGCCGTGACGGCGGCGCGGTACCGATGCTGACCGTGCCGATGATCGACTGGGTGGCCAAGGTCGGCCCCGGACGCACCAAGCTGTGCAGCTTCTCGATCGCCAAGTATGGGGCGCAGACCGACTCTGACGGGCAGTGGTTCCCTGACGCCGGCAACGGCGAGCGCAGCGCTGGCGGTTTCGTCACCGGTAACAATGCCAACGATGCCAATGTCGCCAACTCGACCACCTTGCAGCAGGGCTGGCTGCAGCATCTGGTCGCCAAGTGGGGAACGTCGAGCACCGGCGGCGTGCGCTGGTACTTCCTCGACAACGAGCCGGGCATCTGGCACTCGACCCACCGCGACGTGCACCCGACCGGGCTGCGCATGGCCGAACTGCGCGACAAGATGGTCACCTACGCGACGATGGTGAAGACGCAGGATCCGGCGGCGCTGGTTGCCGGGCCCGAGGAGTGGGGCTGGAGTGGCTTCCTTTATTCGGGCTACGACCTGCAGTGGGCGACCGTCAACGGCTGGGGCGGAACCCTGCCCGACCGCGCCGCCAACGGCGGCGCCGACCACCTGCCGTGGTTGCTCGCGCAGTTGAAGCAGGCGTCGACCACCGCCGGCAAACGCCTGCTCGACGTATTCAGCGTACACTACTACCCGCAAGGCGGCGAGTACAGCGACGACGTGAGTGCGACGATGCAGGCGCGGCGCAACCGCTCGACGCGTTCGCTGTGGGACCCGACCTACACCGACGAGACCTGGATCGCCGACCAAGTGCGGCTGATCCCGCGGCTCAAGCAATGGGTCGCCGCCGGCTACCCCGGTACGCCGGTCGGGATCACCGAGTACAGCTGGGGCGCCGAGAACCACATCAGCGGCGCCACCGCCCAGGCTGACGTCTACGGCATCTTCGGCCGCGAAGGCCTCGATATCGCCAACCGCTGGGGGACACCGGCGGCGAACACGCCGACCTACAAGGCGATGAAGTTGTACCGCAACTACGATGGCGCCGGCTCGGGCTTCGGCGAGACCAGCGTGCGCGTCGCGGTCGTCGATCCCGATCGCCTCGCCGCCTTCGCTTCCGAGCGCGCTGACGGCGCGCTGACGGTGATGCTGGTGCATAAGGGGACGGCGGCGCTGTCGACCCGGGTCGCCATTGCCGGCTTCACCGGCGGCGCGGCGACGCAGGTCTGGCAACTGACCGCGAGCAACGTCATCGCCCGCCTCGCCGATGCCGCGGTCGCCAGCGGCGCGGTCTCCCTAACCCTGCCGGTGCAGAGCATCACCCTGCTGGTGGTGCCACGCGGGGCCAGCACACCGTCCGTCCCTGGCGACGTCAATGGCGATGGCAGCGTCACTGCCGCCGACCTCACCATGCTGAAGGATCATTTCGGCCAGCGCAGCACAGATGCCGGCTGGTTGGTGGGCTGCGATCTCAACGGTGACAACCGGGTCGATGCCGCTGATCTTGGGCTGGTGACGCGGAACCTGAGGTAATCATGATTGTCTGCCGCTATCGGGCCTGGCTGGAGGGGGGCGACGCCAGCGACCTGGAGCCGGAGCTCGCCAGCATGCTGGACGACCTCGCCGCCCAGGCCATGCGAGGATTGCGGCGGGCGGACGAGGCCGACGACGCCCTTCAGGACACGGTCCTCGACCTGCTGCAGCAGCGCGCTCGCCTGCCCCGCGATCTGCCTCTGGAAGCGGTGGCCCGCACCCTGCTGCACCGCCGCATCCAGCGCAACGCACGGCAAAGCCAGCGCCAGCGTCGTCGCTTCTGCTCCTGGGAAGAAGTCGATGAAGAGGAGCTGGTGCATCACGAACCAGCGGCGCCAGAGCTGCCCTCCCTCAAGGCTCTGCCGGAATCCCAGCACGCCGCCCTGTTCGCCCTGGCCGAGTTCGGTGATGGTGCCAGCGCCGCAGCCAGTCTGGGCGTGACCCTGGGCTATTTCCACGTGTTGATCCACCGCGCCCGGGCAACGCTCAATCCTATCTACCTCAAGACGCCGCACCGCATTGCATTGCATCCCTGGGATTCACCTACTACATCGGCTTGATGGTCTGGGCGCTCATCTAATCCAACGCGGCATGTGCGCTCACCTCAAGGAGCGGAGCCAGAAGCTGCCATATTATCGAGGCCGCAAGGGCGACAATATGCCCACCAGATTCATCTTCGAACTCTTCTGGTGGGCAATGCTGCCTGGGACTTCGATCTCGCGCCGTGGATCGCCAAGGACAAGATCCGCTGGATTGCCCCGGGTGACTCCACCTGGCAAGTCAGATCGGGCCTCGCTGGCTGTCCGTATCTGGACCTACCGCAGCCGATTGGAACGAGACGAGCACCTCGTTGACCGCCCCGCGCGGATTCCGCGGACTGGTGCTGGTCGTGCCGGAGCGTTGCCTGGCCAGTCCGAGCCGTACCTACGACGGCAACGTCGAGCTTCGCCTGTGCTGATGAAGCTGTCACTGGCCGACGAACGGCGTCTGCGGCCCTCGGAGCGCGCGACTCGCTCCTCGATTTGGTCGTCGCCGCCTGCGACCACCAATGTGGCGAGGCTGTGGACGGCTCCCATGTTGCTTCCAACCGGCTGACCGACAGCCAGTTTACCTGAACGGGTAGGTCACGTGCGCGTCTTCCACGACGACTCCAAGCTGCTCGGCGCTGAGGGATTATGCCTGACGATCCGTTCTCCACCGTCATTGCCAATTCCATGGATCTGGTGCCGGTCTCGCCGCGCCCACCTGGTCGCGCCTTCCGCGGATTGCTGCTGGCCGGGCCCGATCGGGCAGTGCTGACCTCGCCCGGACGAAGTGGGCCGTTCAGCCGCAGTACACATCGGCTGGTCGTCTGCGCCTCGGTCACGTATTCGCTACTCGACCAACGTCGCTTCGCCGCCGACGGCAACGCCAACCCGCTGGCCGGGGTGTGCATAACGGTCTGCGAACCACGCCTGGGGTTTGCCGCCTTGGGGCGCATGCCGCGGTTGCCATACGGCTTCGATCGCCTCAACAATCCCGCCGTCAGCGACGCCGAGGCCGATCGCTTCGTGATGACGAGCTACCTCAAGCCCAACCTGCCCGATGTCGTGCCGATGCCGTCCAAGGCCGGACGATACCACGTCCATCTCGCCTGGGGCGCGTGGTGCTCGCCGGTCATCACCATCGACCTCTCGCTGCCAGAGTGAGCATGCCATTTCCGTCCACCGCCCGCCTTCTGGCCGACCTGCCCGCCCTGGCCGAAGAGCATGTCGTCGCTGGTGCCGCTGCCACCTCTCGCCTCGGCGAACCGCTGATCATCACAGGTCGCTTCCAGTTGTCCGCTGCGCGCCGGGCAACACTGGGCTGCGAGCCGCATCGTGCATTGACCCTGACGACCGTCGTTGGCCTCGCTGGCTCTTGCCACGGCGGACTCCCGTTCGCCAGCACGGCGCTGTGCGCTGATGACATTCACGACGACGGGCTGCTGGTTACCGGCTGGTTCACCGTCGATGCTGCCGCTGTGAGCGGCTTCCGTTACGCCGGCGTCCATCACCTGACCTGCAGTCTGGATGGGCTTATTGCGCTGCCGGTTCGCATCGTTGTTGCATAACCTATTTGGCTAAAGCGTCTTCATTTCCGACCAATGCGCAGACTAATTAAGCGACGGGACCTCGCCGGAACAGCACTGCGCGCCTTCGATCACCCGCATGCGGCAGCAAGGTGATTCGGCTTCGAGATAGCGCTGGCGCAGGTCCGGGTCGACCAGGCAGAGCGAGGCAAGGCGGTCTAGTACCACGTTGGGCTCGTGACGGCCCGGATCGAGCAGGGCAATCACCTCGTCAGTGACAGCCGATCGTAGACCAAGCAGACGGCGCACCGCACCGCCGATGCGGTCGGTTAGGTCGGGGGTGAAAGTGGGCTCGGGGCGGCGCAGCAGCTGCGCCCGGCGATAGGGCCGCTCGCTCGGCTGTTCGTGCAGGTACCAGCGGCCCTCGCCTATCACCGCGATCTGCCAGAGCCCGTCAGGCAGTTCGCGGGCGTTGGCTAGACGAGCAGCCGACACGATCGACACCACCGGCGGCTCGCCGGCTGCAGCACCCTCGAAGCCCGGCGTGATGCGCGGTACCGCCAGCCAACGGGCAGCGGGCGGCAGCGCCATCAGATCAGACACCAGGGCGCGATAGCGTGGCTCAAAGATGAGGAACGGCACCGGCAGCCCGGGCAGCAGCACATGGCCAGGCAGGGGGAAAAGCGGTACGGCGTCCAGGGCGTGCACAGGGCGCATGCTGAGCCTGTTCTCGGCAGGTCGATGGCAGAACCACTCAACCTCGCACATGCGCCACTTGAGCTGCCCGGGAATCCCCGATCCTGCGCCCCGTGCCCAAACCGATCTGCATCTACCATAAAAACTGTCTTGATGGCAAGGCCGCTGCTGCGGTGGTCTTGCGCCACGCTCCGGACGCCGAGTTGGTGCCGATGCAATATGGCGAAACCGCCCCGACGGTCGAGGGCCGCGACACCTACGTGGTCGACTTCGCCCTATCGATCGAGGGGATGCGCGCGCTCAAGGCCCAGGCCAGCTCGCTGACCTGGATTGATCACCACGCCTCCAGTCTGCCGATCCGTGCCCGCCTCGGCTGGGGACATCTCGATGTCTCTACCTGTGGCGCCGTGCTGACCTGGCGCACCCTGTTCCCCACCGACATCCCGCCGACCATCCTGGCCTACATCGAGGATAAGGATCTGTGGCGCTGGGCCCTGCCTGACAGCCGCGCGGTTGCCGCCGGGCTGGCCCGTGCCTTCGCCGGAACCAAGGTCGAGGGCATTCTAGAGGCCGACGTGACGGCGATGGCCGAACTCGGCCGCGACGATCTGGCCAAGCAGGCGCTGCGTGTGCGCGAAGCTGTGCTGACCGGCGTCGCGGTCGAGAACGCCTATGGTCAGCCCGGCGTGCGCATGCTCGCGGTGCCGATCAACCACGACCAGAACGAGATCGCCGAACTGGCCTGCCAAAGTGTCGCCGAGGGCGGACTGGGGTATGACCTGGCGGTGATGTTCTACCTGCGCAAGGACGGCCGCTGGGTCCATTCGCTGCGCTCGGGCACGGTCAACTGTGCGACCATCGCCGAGCGGCTTGGCGGCGGCGGTCATCCGAGCAGCGCGTGCTATCTGTCGGTGCAACCGGTGGTCACGCTGAAAACGCCGATAGTGCCGTAGCGTGGCCCGCTTCCCGCGATTCCCCTTCCCGATGCCGCGCAGCAGCACCACCCCGCGGCGGCGCTCGCCACGGCGGTTTGGTCTGATTGGCGCAATTGCCCTGCTGATCGCCGCCCTTGCCGGTGGGCTGCAGCATTGCCAAGGGACAGCTGCCAATCCGCCTGCGCGTGACGGCTCTCGCACATCGGCCGGCAATACGTCAGTCGCCGTCCAGCGGCAGGTGTCGACGAAACCGCCTGACCGCTACGAGGTCCTCGACGGCCAACCCCTCACCGCCCAGGATGAGGTGCGCGGCATCTGGGATACGCTGCGCCGAATCGCCAACGGCCCGCCCTTTCCGCATCGCCAGGACGGCGTGGCCTTCCAGAACCGCGAGGCTCGCCTGCCCAAGCGCGCGACCGGTTGGTGGCGCGAGTTCACCGTGGAAACGCCAGGCTCGTCAGATCGTGGCGCCCGTCGGCTGGTGGTCGGATCGGATGGCGAGCTGTGGTACAGCAACGACCATTACCGCACCTTTGTCCGCCTTCTGCCGCCGTGATCGCTGATCTCTCGGTGCCGGCACCTGAGGCCTGCATCCACCACGGCCTCGTCGTCGACCGTTATGCGCTGAGCGCCAGGAATGTCGCGGCCGTCGACTGCGATGGTCGCGCTGGACCACTGATCGCAATCGCCGGGGCCTTACGCTTTCCTGAGTACTATGGCGGCAACTGGGACGCGCTTGACGAATGCCTGCGCGACCTGGACACGTGGTGGCCTGCCGCCGGCTGGGTGGTGGTCGTCAGCGACGCCGCCGGTGACGCGTGGCGTCAGCTTGAGCTGTGTTGGCAGGACGCCGCCAGGCACCATGCCGTCAGCTCCTGCAGCCTCCATCTGGTGTACCCATGACCACCGTCGCCCTGCTGATCCTCAGCAATCTGTTCATGACCTTCGCTTGGTACTGGCACCTTAAAGGCCAGGGTCCGGCGTGGCCGCTGTGGGCGATCATCGGCACCTCGTGGCTGATCGCCCTGCCCGAGTACTGCTTGGCGGTTCCGGCAAACCGCTTCGGTTCCTTGGAGCACGGCGGCCCGTTCACCGCTGCCCAACTGAAGGTTCTGCAAGAGGCGATCTCGGTCAGCGTGTTCATCGCCTTCCTGATGCTCTACCTCAAGCAGGTACCGACGTGGCGCGAGATCGCCGGCCTGGGCTTAGTGATCGCCGGCGTCGCCGTGGCGATCAGCGGCAAGCGCTGGTGAGACGCCCTAGGTCGATCAACCTTTCTAGGATCAACGGCGATGGCCCCACGGGCAGCTGCGGCAGCCGGTCTCGCAGCAATACCCCCGCGCCAAGCAGCGATCGCGTCCAGGGTCAGCCGGGTCGGGTGCGCCAGAGTCGACCCGCGTGCGGGCAGCGCGGCAGGTTGCCAAAGTCGGCTGCGGCCGGCCGATCAATCGCTTCAGCGACGACTTGACCAACTGCTTGGCGATGCGCAGACGCTGGAGCGGACTCAGAAATCCCAGCCAGCAGCCAGGGTGATCTGTCGACCGATGTCGGAAACGTACTGCGTCTCGTTGGCAACGACCAGGCTGCCCGAGGTCGGCTCGTAGTAATCAACGTGCGAGCTGTCGAATAGGTCGCTGACTGACAGGCGCACGAAGCGCGCCGCACTGCCGGTGAAGCGGTAGCCGAGCGCCAGATCGAAGGCAACGTAGGGATCGAGATCCTGAATCGCGATCAGGGTGTTGCGGAACAGACGAGTGTGGCCGATGTCATAGACGGTGCGTCCCGACACATAGCGGCTGGCGGCGGTGGCGAACCACGAGTCCCGGGCCCAGTCAACGCCGAGATTCACCTTCCATTCGGGAGGCGCGTTGGCGTCGCGCGGTACGGTGTAGTCGTACTGGTAGATGGTTCCCAGCGGCGGGCCGGCATTGAAGCCGGGGCTTGAGAAGTGGACTTCGTCGCGGGTGCTGCCGTGCTGCCAGGTGGTGTTGCCCCAGGCGGTGAACCCACTGTCGGCGACCGCAGCCCGGGCGCTGAGCTCGGCACCATAGACGGTGTAGGGATTGTCGAGGTTGTCGAACTGGAAGAACGGACCGGGACCGGTCACCGCCCGCTGCGCCGGCGGCAATCCCGCCCAGTTGATGAAGTTGGCGAGTTGTTCGTTGAAGGGCAGTGGCACCCGCCAGATCAGATCGTTCGAGCGGTTCCAGAATCCACCAACGCTGACATCCAGGCTCCGTCCCTCGCGAAACCGCCATTGCGCCTCGATGGCCTGAATCTGCTCGGCCTTCAGATCGTCGCTCGGTTTGACGAAGTAGTCCTCCTCGTAGCTCTCCAGCGGATTGGGCAGTCGGTAACCACGCGAGTAGGACAGCAGGGCGAACTGGCGCGGGGTCGGTGTCCAGTTCAGCGCCACGCGCGGACTGGTCTGGCTGCCGGTACGGCTGTCATTATCGCCGCGTACGCCGGCGGTCAGCTGCCAGGCATCTCCGATTCGCCACTGGTCCTCGGCGAACAGGCCGTAACCGGTGCGGGTGACCGTTTCCCAGGTCGACTTGTCGTCGTAAACCGCGCCGTAGCGCCACAGATTGGACGTAGACTCCCACTGCGACGCCTCGCCACCCATGCCAAGCTGGTGATCGCCAAGGCTGAGGTTGAGCTGGGCGCGGGCGGCGCGCTCGATGTCCTCAAAGCGGAACTGTAGGTAGCTGAAATCGGTGGTCGGATCGTAGGTCGCCTGCTGGTTGCGGTAGTCCGAGTCCACCCGACGTTCGGACAACGAGACGCGCAGCAGGCGCGAACGCAGTTCGAGGGTCATCAGATTGTCGTCGATGTTGATGCTTGGCGGGCCCTGGGCGGCGCCGTCGACGACCTCCCATGGGTCGCGCCGCACCGTGCGCGCGGCGGCCTCCAGCCGCCAGTCACCACCCAGATTTGCGCCGATCAGGGCGCGGGCCCGCCAGGCGACGGTGTCCTCGGACGTGTCCTCGTCGTTGCGTGAGCTTCCCTGATAGGCCTGGCCGCTCTCGACCCCAGGGATGTCGTTCAAGTGGGTATAGCCGGCGCCCAGCTTGCCGTAGAACGGTCCGGTTATCGGCCCGGCCAGGGTGGCGTCGCCGCCGAACGACTCCGGGGTGCCGACACTGCCGACGACGGTGAAGCGGGCGACCTCCGGGACATCCTTACTGGTCATGGCGATGACCCCGCCGAAGGCGTTGGCCCCGTAGGTCACCGAACCCGGGCCTTTGGCGACCTCGACGCGCTCCAGATCGCTATAGTCGATCGTTCCCGACCAGATCGGCGATCCCAGTTCGGGCAGACGGAACTGCCATCCATCTTGCATGACCAGGATGCGGGTATTCAGCGGGCCGTTATAGCCGCGCAGGCCGACCTCGTACTGACCGTTGCGCAACTGGTAGACATCGACCCCGGCCATGTAGCGGAGCCGCTCGGGTACCGAAGTGGCCGGCGATTGCAGCAAGTCCTCGGCCAGGATGACTTCGACCGGGGCCGGGGCGCTGGCCACATCCTGGCGACGACGCGATACGCTTTCTACCCAGGCACGCTGGTCCAGCACTTCGACGTCGCTAACACCGAGGGCGGTGGCCTGCTGATCGGCAGCCTGGATGGCAGCGGACAGGGCCAGCAACGTCATAATCAGGGGCGTACGCACGGACTGTCATGATGGCGGGCCGATCTCACTCCGCAACGTTGTCGTGGTTGCCTGTCGGGTGGGGGCTGCGAGCATCCCGAGGTGGCCACCATCCTCGACCAGATCATCGCTCACAAACGTGCCGTGGAGGTCCCCCTGCTGCCGCCTGTGGAGCGCAGCGCGCTCCGCGACTTGCCCCCCTGCCGTGGCTTCCGCGCCGCCCTCGTGCGCAATCGCAGCGGCCCGATTCGGGTCATCGCCGAATGCAAGAAGGCCAGCCCCAGCAAGGGCGTGTTCGCCCCCGACTACGACCCCGTCCTGACAGGTTTCCACTACGTCCACGGTGGCGCCAGCTGCCTCTCGGTGCTGACCGACGAGCGATGGTTCCAGGGTCATCTCGACCATCTGCTGGCCGTCCGCGCCGCCATCCAGCTGCCGATCATCCGCAAGGACTTCACCGTCGACCCCCGCCAGATCAGCCAGGCCCGCCTGGCTGGGGCCGATGCCATTCTGTTGATCGCCGCCTGCCTAGAAACCGGACTGATGCGCGACCTCTACGGTTTCGCGCGCGAACTCGGACTCGACGTCCTGGTCGAGGTGCACGACGTCGACGAGGCGATGTGCGCCCTGTCGATAGGCGCCGATCTGGTCGGCGTCAACAACCGCAACCTGCACGACTTCAGTGTTTCGCTGAACCGTACCATTGAGCTGCTGTCGGGATTGCTGGGTGGCGACCGCGTGGTCGTCAGCGAAAGTGGCATCCGCAATCGCGACGACTGCCGCATGCTTGAGCAAGCTGGGGTCGACGCCGTGCTGGTTGGTGAAACGCTCATGATGTCCGCAGACCCGGTCGCCGAGCTGCACAAGCTGCGCGGGACCTTGACCCGGATCGTCTGAGTCCGCGTCGCCCTGTGCGAAAGCTTCAGGGTGGCAGCCTCAGTGCGATAGCCACAGCACGCTGGTAACGATACGCGGGTAGTACAGGCTGCCCTTGGCCACTCCCGAGGTGAACTGGTCGGAGACGGCGTGGTCGGCGGCGCCGATGCGCTGCCAGTCGGCGTGGGCGCGGTCGGCCTTGGCGGCGGCTGCCGGTTCCTGACGCACCTCCAACACCGTCTCGGCGACGAACTGGCAGAGGTGGATCTTCGAGGCCCACGAGTTGTCGGCGCTGGCGGAGAGCTTCCAGCCGCCGTCGCCGTAGAGGCACACCCCCTCCTTGAGAATGGCGCGCAGGTGCTTTTTCAGGGCGCGGATCATCGCGCCGTACGGACCGCCCTCGCGACAGGCGTCCTTCAGGCCCATCTCCCACGGATAGGCCAGGGCCTCGATCGCCGGGATGATCGGGGCCGTTTTGGCGTCGGTGAACAGCGACGGCATGATGCCAGTGACCGGATCAGCGGAGCCAGTGATGGCCGCGGCGTGGCGCGCGGCAGCGGCGGTCGAGACCGCGGCCTCGCTGCGACCGGCGGCGTTCAGCATCTCGGCGATCGCCAGATGCGCAGCCCACATCTTGCCGGCGAGGTAGCCATTGGCGCGGCTTTGGCCGAGGCTGTGGTCGAGGCTGTCGTAGGTGGTGATCTCGCCGCCGCCGCGGCAGCGCTCGTCCTCGCACTGCATGAAGCCCTTGCGCTTAGCCGCCACCGGATGGTCGCGGTTGAGCAGGCTGAGCTGGCACTCGACCAGTGTGCCCTGGTGACGGGCGAGGAATCCGGCGTCCGTGGTCTTCGCCCAGTACAACCCGGCACACAGCGCCCAGTTGGTCAGCTGCTCGCAGCTCATGTGCGAGAAGCAGATGCGGTCGAGGCCGTCGACCTCGTAGCTGCTGCGGGCGTCCGGACTCCACGTGTTCGCCACGCCCATGTCGTGGCAGAACGAGACGCCGCCGGGCAGCAGGGTAGTGGGATCGGCCGGATCGAAAACCTTGGAGACGTAGCGGTAATCGTTGACGAACTGGTCGAGCACGTTGGCTAACGCCCACGGGCTGTAGCGCAGCTCGTGGAAGGCCATGTCGACGGTCAGATCGAAGGTGTTGAGCATCAAATACTCGCCTTCGTTGACCACCCAGCGCGGACGGCCGGCGTCGTCGAGCAGTTGGGTCGAAGCGTGGTATCCGCGCGTCGCGTGCGCGACGATGAACTGGCGCTCATCGGGCAGTCCGGAGGCGGCCAGCTCAGCATCGCGCTTCGCGCAGGACGCGGCAACTGCGACGGAGCGCGACAGCGCGTGCGTCAGCACGTCCTCGACGCCGCTGAACAGCTTGGTGTACCAATACGACATGGCGCGGCCGGCGGTTGCGTTGCCCGGCTTCCAGAAACCGACCGCGACGGTCAGGGTGCGGGTCTGGCCTGGCGCCACTGGCACACTCAACCCGGCCAGGCCGGACAGGCCGAAGCGCGGCTGATGCTGCCACGTGCGTTTCAGCGCGCTCTCGATGTCGAAGGCAGAGAATACCTGCGCGTCTGCGGCGTCGGTCGCGAAGGAACATCCCGCCCGGCTCTTCATGCCAGGCAGGCCATCGGTGGTCAGCCATTTATAATCCGGCAGGTTGATTGCGAACACCGCCTCGCGTTGGGTCGTTCCGGAATTACGCACGGTCACCTGCACCAGCACGGCCGGTACGTAGGCGTCACGCTGGGCCGCCAGCGCTGCGCTCGCGGGGTCGGGCAAGGTCTCAAGCGGGGTAAGGATGCTGACGGTCAGATCGCCAGCGCTCCAGCGGTCGGTGGCCCAGCCGTAGTCGCGACGGACTTCGTCAGGTGCGAACAGCCGAAGCGCGGTTTTGCCATCATCGCTACTGCGCACGTAGCGCTCCTTGTCGCTCGCCGACATCGGGTAGAGCGGCAACAGGCGAATCGCCGAGCCGTCCGCTTCACTATATCCCAGCATCAGACCGCCGGCGCCGGCACGGCCGATCTCGCAACCAGGACCGCTGTTGCCGAAGAAGCGGCCGGCGGTGAGGCTGGCCAGGGCGCCAACCGGCGCGTGGTGGGCGTGAAAGTCAGCAGTGCGGGAATGGGCGGTGCCGTGCGGGATCATGGCGCCATCGTGGCTCGGACCGGCAGCCTATGAAATCGCTATGACATCCATAATCATAGCGAATCTGTCTACTATGACCGAGGTGCTTCTGGGCCTGGAATGGTACGATTACCGCCTGCACCGCGGGGTGGCGCGAGTCGCGGCACGATACGGCTGGCATCTCACCTGCCCGTCAGGTTCGCCTGGATTCCAGCCAGTTCCCGACGATTGGCGCGGAGCCGGCGCGATCACCCTGGCGAGCGATCGCTGGCTGCGGCCGCTGCGCCGGCGTGGCGTCAGCATTGTCGATGTCGGGCTCAGCGCCTCGACCCGTGTCGCCCGCACCGTGGTCGACAACCAGGCCGTCGCCGCCCTCGCCCACGCCCATTTCCGCCAGCGCGGTTGGCGTCGCTTCGCCTGCCTGACCCATCAGGGAGGTCGCATGTTCGACGAGCGCGCCGCCGCGTTCACCGCCTTGCTCACTAACGACGGCCTGACCTGCGCCACCTGGAGCGTCGCCGACCTGCCACGCCTGCTGCTACCCGCTGCGCCGATCGCCGTCTTCGCAGTGCAGGACGCCCTCGGAGCGCAGGCCATCGCCGCCGCCCGTCGCGCGGGTTTGGCCGTCCCCACTCAAGTTGCGGTGCTCGGGGTGGACGACGTTGATCTGGTCTGCCAAGCCCTGCCTGTGCCGCTGGCTAGTGTCGACACCGACCAGGAAGGCCTTGGCGTCGCCGCCGGCGAGCGGCTAGCGCGTATGCTGGACGGGAAGCCCGACGATGGCGCGCTGATCCGCCATGCCCCGCGCACCGTGGTCGTCCGCGCCTCGGCCGAAGCACTCGGCACCGACCACCCCGGTCTGCGTCGCGCCCTGGAACTCGCCCACGCCCAGCCAGCCTGCGGCGTACGTGCCCTGGCGGCGGCTGCCGACCTCAGCGCGCAAGGTCTTGATCAGGTCTGTCGGCGCGAATTGGACGAGAACCCCGGAACGCTGCTGCGTCGCCTGCGCCTGGAGACGGCCAAGCGGCACCTCGACGACGGCGCTTCAGTGCGTGAGGCGGCAGAGGCCGCAGGATTCGCCAGCGCCAGCAGCCTGTGTGCCCTGGTCCGGCGAGAAACCGGCCTTACGCCGCTGCGCTGGCGAGTGTCCGCTGCAACCAGCCCGGCCATTTCTCGCCGTCGACTCCACTCTCGCCCGCCACACCCGAGCCAAAAGTGAGGCTATCGCCGAAGCAGACGATGCGGTTTGGCCGCGGGCGCAAGCCCAGCGGCGTGGCCAGGACCAAACGGCTGATCGCGCACATGCGCTCGGCGAGCGTAGCGTAGGCAGTGTCCGCCGGTGCGCGCCGTTTCTTACTGTTGCAGCAGTCGTTGGTGCCTGCCATCAGGATAACCAGGTCGGGTCGGCCGCGCTCCTAGGTTAGAAATATCCGCCTTTTTTCGTGATTTCCTGCACCGTTTCGCCCTGGGCGACCCAGCCGAAGATCTGCTTCTCGTTGGCCTTGATCTCCTCGGCGCGCACCAGGACCTCGTAGGCAAGATCGCGCGGCACGCACAGTACGCCGTCGATGTCGCCCATGATCACGTCGCCGGGTTTGATCACGGTGTCACCCAGCTTGATCGGGATCTCGTAGTGGGTGATCAGACAACGGCCGAGCGAGCCGTTGGGAATGCGGTGTTTGTAGAAAACAGGAAAGTCCTTTTCGAGGATCTGGTGGGTGTCGCGGATGCCGCCGTCGATCACCGCGCCGCGCACCTTCATGCCGTGCGCCGTCGCCGTCATCACCCCGCCCCACAGCGTCGCCTTCTGATCGTTGCTGGTGTCCCAGACCACCAGGTGATCCTCTTGCAGATGCGTCAGCATCTCGGTGCGGAAGGCCATTTCCCCGCTGATCTGCACGTTCGGCGCGCTCTTCACCGTGAAGGCGAGACCGGCGACGGTGCGCTCGGGACGCAGCGGCTGCAGATGGCCAGGCAGGGCCTGGTCGAGCAGGCAGAACTCGCGCAGCACGTCGCTGATCGCGCCGGTATAGAGCTGCTCGTAGCGCGCCAGCAACTCCTTCACCGGGATGGGGAAGGGCTTGGTCGAGACGCCTTCGCGTTCAGCGATGAGCTTCTCCAGTTTCATCAGGCCGACTTCCTTCTTGTAGGTATCGATGGACATGGGGTGCTCCTGGGGATTTGGGGTGGGGTCAGGGGAGGGGCGACTCGCGGAGGCACGGGGGACAATGGCTTCTGCCATCCCGTGCTGCAGCGACCAAGCCCCTCCCCTAGGGAAGAGCCATGCCGCCGTCGACGAACAGGTTCTGGCCGGTGATGTAACGCCCGGCGTCCGAGCACAGCAGCAGGGCGGCGCCGCAGCAGTCCTCGGGCTCGCCGATGCAACCGGCCGGGATCCACGACATGACTTTCTGCCGGTAGGCTTCGTCGACGATGCGCTCGCGGGTGCGGTCGGTGTCGATGACCCCGGGGGCGAGGTTGTTGACCGTGACACCCTGCGGCGCGAGTTGCTTGGCCAACGCCAGCGCCATTGACGTCTGCGCGCACTTGCTGGCGGCGTAGACCAGCATCGCCGGATTCGGCTTGGCCTCCTGTACGCTGCCGACGGTGAGGATGCGGCCCCACGTCCGCTCGCACATCGGCGGGGCGGCCAGTCGCAGCAACTCCCAGGTCGAACGCAGGTTGACCTGGATCTGGCGGTCGAAGTCCTCACCGGTCGCCTCCAGCCACGGCTTGGGGAGCTGGATCGAGGCATTGCACACCAGGATGTCGACCTGGCCAAGGCCGCTGAGCGCACCGTCCCAGCAACGCTGCGCCCCGTCGACGGCGGAGAGGTCGGCCTGCACGGCGCATCCGCCGATCTCCGCCGCGATAGCCTGGGCCGCGTCGATACGACCGGCGCAGTGCACCGCCACCCGTGCGCCGGCGCTGGCGAAGGCGCGGGCCATGGCGGCACCGATGCCGCGGCTGCTGCCGGTGATCAGGGCCTTGCGTCCGGCGAGGGAGAACATCAGCGCAGCTCCACGCCCTGCGCCGCGCAGAGCCCCTTGAGATAGCCGATGGCGAACAGGCGGCCGAGGGAGGCATAGCCGTGGTTGCCGTTGTCCTCGCCGGCCATGGTCGGGACGTGGTCGACCCGCACCGGGCCGGTTACCCCGATCTCGCCGTAGGTGCGCACCATCGCCGCCATGTCGGTCGGGCCCTCATCATGGAAGACTTCGCGGAAGTCGGCGGCGGTTCCGGCGACATCGCGGAAGTGGACGAAGGCGATGCGGCCTGCCCAGCGCCGGGCCAGGGCCTGCGGATCGGCGCCCATCGCGGCGTAGGTGGCCTGGCAGAAGGTCAGTTGATGGGACGGCCCGTCCGACAGGGCCAGGGCGCGGTCGATCGCGGAGGGGCTGGTGAAGATGCGGCCGACCCCGCGCAGCCACGGCACCGGCGGATCGTCGGGGTGCAGGCCCATGACCACGCCAGCGGCCTGGGCGGCCGGCAGGACCACGCGGAGGAAATAGGCGTAGTTCTCCCACAGCCGCTCGTGGCTGATGCGTTCGTCTTCTGCCACCAGCGGCTGGCGCGCGGCCACTGTGGCACTGAACCCGCTACCCAGGGCGCCGCCGCGCAGCGCCACCGCCGGGTCGGTGCGGTACCAGCCGATCACCGCCATGAAGTTGTAGCACAGCAGCGGAATGCCCAGTTCGCCCATATTGGCGAGCATGCGCCGGTAGCGTTCTAGATCCTCGTCGCGCCCAGGCAGGCCGAGCTTGATCCGCCGCATGTCGAACTGGTCGCCCTCCAGGCCGTACAGCCTCAGGCCGGCGTCGGCGAAGCGGCGCTGGATGGTGCGCAGACTATCGATGTCGTCGGGTGCGGTGAGGCCCGTCAGCTCGCGGGCGCATTTGCAGATCGCATGCTTCACCCCCATCTGGCGGGCGAGATCCCACGAACGGTCGGGCTTGGCCGGCAGGAAGTCGGCGAGGATCATGAAGCTACATCCAACGACAGCAGCTGGCCGTGTTCCGCCTCGGTGACCACCAGTCCCAGCCGGCCGCTGGGATCGAAGGCGCAGTTGGTCGGATTCCGTCCCGGCACGTCGATGCGCCGGACGATCCGTCCCGACGCATCCACCGCCATGACCTGCCCGCTACCGTACACCGCCACCCACAGCGTACCGTCAGCTGCAGCCGCCATGCCATCGGGCCCCGGCGCGCCGTCGAGACCCGTCGCCCACACCCGTCCGTCCCAGCGCCGCGCCACCGCGTCCCAGCGGCCACGCCACAGCCGCTGGTGGTAGGTCTCGGCGATGACCAGGTCCTCGCCAATGAAGGCCAACCCGTTGGCGAATTGCAATCCTTCGGCGATGCACGTCACCGTCCCGTCGGGGGCTCGGCAACAGACGTAGCCGAGCGGCTCGCTGCGGCCGTTGTTCGGACAGGTGAACAGCAGGTTGCCGACCGCATCGAAGGCAAGGTCGTTGGGCCGGCCCGGCTCCTCGAGCACGGTGCGCGTCGTGCCGTCGTGGTGCACGCGGACCGATCCGCTGGCGTCGCAGAACCACACCCGACCGGCACCGTCGATGGCGATGCCGTTGGGCTCGCCGCCGGTAGGGATGCGCATCAATGTGCCATCGAACCGGCACAGGTTTCCGCCTTTGAGTTCGACGCACCACAACGAGCCGTCCGGAGCGAAGGCCGGGCCCTCGGGAAAGCGCAAGCCTTCCGCGAGGACCCTCACGCCCGGCGTTCCGGCCTGGTGAACCAGCGCCGCATCACCTCCTGCGCCGGCTTGCCCCAGACGGTGAAGCCCTTGTCGCCGCGCGGGTCATCGCGGAATTGCGGGCGGTCGTTCTGCTCGTCCCACTTCCACCAGTAGGCGCCCATCCACCACGGCTGCTCCCAGTAGGCGGTCATCAGGGCTTCGAAGTAGCGCGCCTGCTCTGAACCGTCGTAGCCGCCCGGGTGGCCCCAGTAGTACGGCTTGGCGGTGGCATTCTTCGTCGCACAGCAGCCGATCTCGCCGAAATACACCGGCTTGCCCAGACTCGCGGCGCGCTTGCGGTCGCGCTCGACGCAGTGCGCGACGCGCGAGGCCAGCGTGCTGACCGGCAACGGTGCCAGATCCTCATCGTCGCGGCCGAGCGATTCGTACATCGACAGGCCGAGCGAATCGAGGTCGCGGAACCAGCAGTCGGGCTTCTCCAGCAGACGGTCGATTGGGCAGCTCTCGGTCATCGAGGTGGTCAGGTGGCCCTTGTACTCGGCTCGCACCGCGGCGACGACCCGCTTCCACAGCTCGTTCTTGCGCGCCGTCTTGTCCAGCTCGCTGTCCAGGCCATAGACTGCGCAGCCGGTCTCGCGCGCCAGGCGGGCGTAGTACACGCAGCGCGCCTCGAACGAGGCAAACCACTGCTGCCAATAGGTGAAGGGATGGCCCGGGATGATCAGTCCATCATCTTCGAAGTTGACGTGGAAGCGCTGCAGACCGTCGTGGCACTCCAGCATCGGCCGCAACTGCGTCTTCATGCCCTTGGCATGGATGCGCTCGATGAGGCGCGCCACCTCCAGGTCCGACGGCGTATTGACGAAGTCGCGGTACTGGCGCGTGCTATGCACGCTGTCGGCGGTGACGCAGACGATCACGCAGACGTGATCGATGCCGGTGTCGGCCATGCGGTCGACGGCTTCGGCGGCGGCCGGCGAGGCATACCAGCCCGCCCTGGCCCAGAAGCCGAAGTTCATGCCGCGATGGATTGGGGTGGTGCTCATGCTGCAGATCATCCCCCGGCGCGGCGGTCCCGGCTGGCGGCCGCCGCTTGTTCCATACCATGGAACGTACATGTCCCGGCTGCTCGACCGCGCCACCACCTTGATCGCCGCCCTGGGTAGTGAGGCGCAGGCGCTGCACGCCATCGCCAAGCGGGTCGCTCTGCCGCCAGCGACGTGTACGCGACTGCTCAAGGATCTGGTGCAACTCGGCTGGGCCGACCAGGACGGCAACCGGGGTGCCTACCGCCTGGGACCGCGTGCCTACGCCCTGACCTCGGCGACCCCCTACCGCCAGCAGCTGGTCGGGCGTCTGGCGCCGCCGATGCGCGCTCTGGCCCAGCGCTGGCCAAGGGCCGGCATCGTCCTGGTGGTGCTGCGCCCATGGAGCCGGCACATCCTGTGGGAATGCGGCGCCTACGGCGGCGGCGACGGCCGCCTGCGCCTGAGCGCCGAGGAGCTGTGGAGCGGCGCCAGCGGCCGCGTGCTGGTCGCGCAGCTGCCGGCGCGCGAGCGCCATCGCTGGATCGACCACGTCGGCCTGCCCGCCCCGACGCTGTGGCGCGGCCTGGCTACGCGGCGTGAGCTACTCGCGGCACTGGCCGAGATCCGCCGTGAGGGCTGCGCCGAGCTGGCATTGCCGAAACGCCGACTGTGGGCCTGCGCCGTGCCGATTCCCGGTGAGACAAGCGGCTGCGCGGCACTGGGCGCCTACCTGCCGATCGATGCACTGCACGACGGGCTGATCGACGATCTGCGCGCCGCCGCCGCCGCCGAAGCATCCTGACCATGCGCCTAGCCATCCTGCTTCTGTCCGCCGCCGCCCTATGGAGCGCCGACCACATGTTCACCGTCCAGCCCGGGCAGGTGCTGCGCCGCGATGCCGACCGCTGGCTTGGCATCAATCTTAACTACATCCGCGACCTCGACGCCAACCGGGTCGTTGGAGCCCGGCCGCTGGCCACCGCGCTCGATGACCTCGGGGTGCGCTGGCTGCGTTATCCTGGCGGCGAGAAGTCGGACTTTCACCGCTTCGCTAAACCGCCATACCTGCAACCTGCGCCTGTATCGCTAGGCTGGTACGCCGAACCGTCCGGCCAGCGCCTGGACTTCGACGCCTACATCGCGTTATGCCGGCAACGCGGCGCCGAGCCGTACGTGGTGGTGGCTTGCGACAACGTCAAGAACTGCGGCGCGAGTTGGGACGAACAGCTCGAGCACGCCGTCGCCTGGGTGCGTTACGCCAACGCTGAGAAGCACTATGGCGTGCGCTATTGGGAGATCGGCAACGAGAATTGGCACAACCACACCGCTCCGCCGGACGAGATGGCTGGCCATGTCGTGCGCTTCGCGCGCGCCATGCGCACAGTCGACCCGTCGATCCGCATTGGCGCGAGCGGCAGCGATGACGCCTGGTGGCAGGTATTCCTACCAGCCGCCGCCGCCCAGCTCGACGTCCTCACCGTCAGTGTCTACAACTGCTGGGGGTGGAAGTCCTACGATCGCCTGCTGCGCGCGCCCGAGCCCGACCTGCTCGCCAGTGCCGGCAGCGCGCTGCGCGCTATCGACGCCCTGCCCGCCGGGCCTGACCGCGAGCGCCTGCGCGTCATCGTTGCCGAGACCAACTCGGTCGACTACAGCGCAGACGGCTGGGCCAAGGTCAACACCCTCGGCCACGCCCTGGTCACCTTCGAATCCCTCGGCCGGATGCTGCGCGAGCCGCGCATCACCTGTGCCATGCTGTGGAACACACGCTGGATGGACGACGCCGAGGCGCCGGCTAATCAGTTCTACGCCCTCAATGCGCGCAACGGTCTGATGCCCAGCGGCCAGGCCGTCGCATTGTGGGGCCGCGGCCTGCTGCCGCACCTGCTGGCGGTTGAGGGTGGTAGCGGTCCGTTGCGCGCCCACGCCAGCGCAAGCGCCGACGGCTCAGCCTGGACGGTGTGGCTGGTCAATCGCGGGCTAGAGCCGGCGGCCGGCGTGCACGTGCGCCTTGGCGGCCTAGTCGGCACGGCCAACCTGAGCTGCTACCACGGCAACCACCCGGACGATACAGCGCCAGTTTTCGATCCTCCGGCAGCCTTCGTGCTGGCCGACGGTGCGGTTGGACCGCTGACCCTGCCGCCACTGTCGATCACGGTGATCAGCCGTCGCTAGTCGAACTGATGTACTGCGACTTCCTCGGCCGCGCTGGCCCCGAGGTGTTCAACCAGATGGCCAAGTGGCAGTCGATGAGCGCTGGCGTGTTGACCATGCCACTGACTCTGCGCATGTCGGTGGGCAGCAAGTACGGCGCCCAGCACAGCCAGAACTGGGTCGCGATGATCGCCCACGTGCCCGGCCTGAAGGTCGCCTTCCCGGCCACGCCCTACGACCACAAGGGTATCCTGCACAGCGCCCTCACCGGCACCGATCCGGTGGTGTTCTTCGAGAGCCAGCGCCTCTAAACCCTGGCCGAGGTGTTCGAGAAGGATGTGCCGGCCGGCTTCTACACCGTGCCCGATGGCCAACCGGCGATCCGCCGCGCCGGCACTGATGTGACCATCATCACTCTCGGCGCCACCATGTACCGCGCCCTGGAGGCCGCAGACCTGCTGGCCAAGCACGGCGTCTCGGCCGAGGTCATCGACCTGCGCTGGGCGGTACCGCTGGACTACGACATCCTCGTCCAGTCGGTGAAGTAGACCGGCCACGTGGTCAAGACCAACCACACCACCGGCGAAGCGCTCAAGCGCGCCCGCGCCGGCATCTGACGGAGCGGAGCGCGCCCCGCGGAGCTCCAGCTTCGCGGTCAGCCGTTATGGTGTGGCTGGCGGCAGCGCCGCCGCCAGCACCTGGGCACCAGCCGTCCCGCTGGCGCTGTTGCCTGCGGCATCGCGCACCGTCACGCTGACGGTGAACGGTGTCGGGTCGATGTCGCCAGACATCATGACGATGCTGCCGGTAAAGGTGTTCGCCCCGCTCAGGGTCAGCGTCACCGGATTGGTCGCGCCCGGAGCGAAGAACCCAGAGACCTGCGCGGTTACCTGACTGACTCCGACATTATCCGTCGCGACGACGGTGATGACGGTCGGGCCTCCAGCACCATCCGCATTTGCCGCAGCGACGCTGACGACGGTCGGCACCGCAGCGTCAGCAGGCGTCCCGACGGCAGTGCCGCCACCACCGCCCCCACCACCGCAGGCTGCCAGGGCAAGGAGCGGAACGACGACGAGCAGGATGCGCATGGGAGTGATCCGAGATGGAGTGGTGATGGACATGTTGGCATCCTCAACCAGGCGCGCCCGGTGGCTTCGCCAGGGTCTCGACCCAGAGGATCGCACCGGCCGGGATCGGACCGATGGTTGCACCAATGAACCGGGTCGGATTGCCGATCCGCTTGAGCGTGCCGGTTGCGGAGTCGAGCAGCCACACCGCACGGACATACAGCGGGAAGTCTGCCACCTCGACCGGCGTCAGCAACGCGCCCAGCTCCGGTATATTGAGCGTGTTGTCGAGCGACACGGTGACCAGATTCCACTTGGGTGTCGTTGCATCGCCCCACACCAGGGTCAGCGGCGGAGCCGTCGAGGGCGGGAACGGTGCCAAGCCAGGCTGCAGCAGCGGACTCGCTGAGCCGGTCAGGAAGTAGGCGCTGCCGACGACCAGCGGCTCAAGCGCCGGCACCGGGACGTAGGCGGCCGCGACGCTGTTCCAGCGCACCAGACCGTCATCGCCAAGTCCGTAGGCTCCTGGCGTTGCATCGATCGGCATCGCGTTGGCGATATCGTACAGCTGACCGATGACCGGGAACATGGTCAGCGAGACCTGGACCGGGACGCTATCCGTCGTCGCCGTCGCACCGCTGATTCCGGCATAGCCGATGACGCAGCGCCAGGTCCCGGCGTGCAGGGTGAACGACGCCGCATTGCGCGCGAACACCGCCTCGGTCGCCCCAGTGACGGCACTGCCATTGCGCTGCCACTGGTAGGTCAACGTGGCGCCAGGCATTCCGCTGGCTGCGCTGGCCAAGGCGAACGGCTTGCCGGCGGCGGTCGAGACCGCGGTCGGCTGGGCGAGGACGACCGGCGCGGTGGCGGTCACGGTCAGAGCGCAGGCGGCCTCGACCGTCCCGCCGGTGTTGGTGACGACACAGCGGAGGTTGCGGCCGTTCCAGGCATAGGTGGCTGCGGGAACGCTCAGGCTCGCGCTGGTTGCACCGGAGATGGTCTCGGTCCCGGCAAACCACTGCACCGTCGGGGTCGGCACTCCGGCGATGGTGGCGCTCAGGCTGATGGGATTGCCGGCCGCGACGCTGAGGGTCGACGGCGACAGGCTGACGGTCGGAGCAATCGTGGCGACCTGGACGGTCAACACGGCGGAGGCCGACGCCACGGTGTTCGCGGCATTGGTCACCAGACAGCGGACCTGGCTGGTGCCCTCGATCAGGCCGCTAAGCGACAGGATGGTGGTCGTGGCAGCCGACTCATCGCTCCAGGTCGAGCCGTCCGGGCTGCGCTGCCACTGGTAGGTCAGCGCCGGCGTGCCGCCGGCCACGACGGTAAACACCGCGGTACGGCCGGGATTGGTCGTTACCGGCAGCGGGGCCGTGGTGATGTACGGCGCCTCGACGGCGACCGTCACCTGCACGGCATCGCTGAACACCAAGCCGGCCGGGTTGCTGGCGCGGCAGCGGTAGGTCGCCACCAGCGGCGCCGCTGTAACGATCGGCTGGGACAGTGCGCTGCCCAGGTCGGTCCACACCGCGCCGTCAGGCGAAGTCTGCCAGAGCACCGCCGGACGGCCCAGCGCCGTGGTGGCGGGCGAACCGCTGACCGCCACGGACAGGACAAGGGTCCCACCGACCGGCACTGCCGCGGCCATCGGCTGCACGGTGAATACCGGGGGCGTGAGTCCGACGGTCAGGGTGGCCGGGTTGCTGTTCACGGTAGCAGCAGGGCTGAGCGAGCTGGCGACGCAGCGGAACTGGTCGTTGGCATCGTCAACCGTGGCGACGAACGCCAGGCTGGCGTGGGTTGCGCCGGGAATGGCCGTCCAGCTGGCCCCGTTGTCCCTCCGCTGCCATTGCACGGTTGGCGCACCGGTGGCCTCGGCGGTGAATACCGCCACCGCGCCGAGGGCGGCGCTGA